>Ga0302248_1000354_pt1 | contig 46674 bp, 42 predicted proteins | sample AAG_UR_Leu_MG_FD_193528 | JGI IMG/M metagenome (GOLD analysis project Ga0302248, IMG submission 193528) | Enriched activated sludge microbial communities from anaerobic digester in WTTP, New Holstein, Wisconsin, United States - AAG_UR_Leu | ecosystem: Engineered > Bioreactor > Anaerobic >...
GTCACCATCCATAAAAGCTGTATAACCATCTGAAAATAATCGATATGAATAAATTTTCCGGCAACCGCCATAAAAAAACCGGGAAGCAGAACAGGTGCAATAATGGTATCCAAAGTCACAGCCATAATAGACACAGCTACATCACCCCCGGCAATGCCTGTCCATATTATGGAAGTTACACCCATAGGCACCGCTGCCACTATCAACAATCCAAAGCGAATCATAGGATCATTAATGTAAAATATATATCCAATAAACCATGCTATAAGGGGTGAACCAATATGTGTCAGCAGTACGGCCAGCATTGAAGGCCACGGATTCTTGAAGGCACTGACAACTTTTTTGAAGCTGGTCTCAAGTGACGTTACAAATGTCATATAAGCAAAAAATACTATGGAAAGCATCTTTGTATTATTACCTGTATTCATAGGCAGAATTAAACCCAATAGCACGGCAGAAACCACCACAAAAAACATTCTTCTCTTAAACCAAGAGTTGATAATAGTCAGATATTTTATCATCAGCCTACCTCTAATTTTGCTCGTTAGCATCATTTTTGTTTTTTATCTATTACTTGATTTTGTTCGCCAATCTATCAAGACATTTTCTATTTCTGTCAAAAACTCTTCAGTATTTAATATATGCTTTTCCTTTACATTTGAAATAGGAGCCAGGTCTTTTGTTATAAACCCTTTATCTATGGTTTTTTTGGTGCAAGACTCTAGTTGGCCTGCAAAGTCAACAAGAGAATTAATCCCATCCAGCTGTCCTCTCCTTCTCAAAGCCCCGGTCCATGCAAAGATAATTGCCATAGGATTCGTAGATGTAGGTAAACCTTTAAGGTACTGATAGTAGTGACGCTGCACTGTACCGTGGGCAGCCTCATACTCATAATATCCTTGCGGCGATACAAGCACCGATGTCATAGTTGCGAGGCTTCCGAATGCAGCGCCTACCATATCGGACATCACATCACCGTCATAATTTTTACATGCCCAGATAAACCCTCCCTCTGACCTGACCAAACGTGCTACAGCATCATCAACGAGTATATAGGTATAAGCTATACCCTCTTCTTCAAATCTTTTTCTGTATTCGTTATCATATATTTCCCGGAATATATCCTTAAAAGTATGATCATATTTTTTTGAAACAGTATCCTTTGCCGAAAACATAATGTCCTGTTTTTGATACAATGCATAGTCAAAGCATGCTCTGGCAAAACCTTCTATGGATTCATTCAAATTGTACATTCCAAGGACAATACCGGTATCTTTGAATTCATGTATAATCTGTTTTGATACATCTCCGTTTATGGATGTAAACACCAGCTCCGCTTTACCCGGCCCTTCAATTTTAAATTCTGCCGCCTTGTAAATGTCGCCGTATGCGTGCCTTGCTATTGTAACTGGTTTAGACCATGTCCTTATGACCGGTCTTATGCTTTTCATAAAAATAGGCGTTCGGAATACAGTACCATCCAGAATCGCTCTTATAGTACCGTTAGGGCTGCTCCAGGCTTTCTTCAGGTTATATTCCCTTACCCTGTCTGCATTGGGAGTTATAGTAGCACACTTCACGCCAACGCCATGTTTTTTTATGGCATATGCCGCTTCAACGGTAATCTTATCGTCGGTTTCATCCCTTTTTTTTATTCCCAGGTCATAATAATCCGTTTCCAAATCTATATAGGGTAAAAGCAGCTTTTCCTTTACCATTTGCCATATGATCCTTGCCATTTCATCCCCATCTATCTCAACAAGGGGCACTTTCATTTTTATTTTATCAGCCATAATTTATCCCCCTTAAAATTTAGAACCAACTATTCAAGTTATGCAGTCCTTATCACTTCCGGCAGGAATTGATAAACATCTTTGCCGCGCTGGCCAAAAGGGAATAAGCGCTTATCAGCACAATATTCACACCTATATTAAAATACTTTTCCGGTGATTCTCCGGCTCTTACTACAGCCCCTATAGGCTTTCCAGCTTTAAGTCCCAGATCCAGAGCTTTATTGAAAGCCTCCAGCACTTTGGGGTGATTTGTTTGCCCTGCAATCCCCAAGGATTGTGATAAATCCGATGTCCCGATAAGCACACCGTCAATACCTTCAACAGACAGTATTTCCATGATATTTTCAACGGCTTTTTGCGACTCGATAACAGCTAAAACAACTGTTTCATTGTTCGCCTCAGCCACATATTCCGCAATAGGCTTTCCAAGCCCATATTCCGATGATCTGGTTGCGGACAGCCCCCTCTCGCCAAAGGGATGGTATTTTACCGCGCGGACCGCAGCCTCGGCATCCTCTCTGCAGTTGATACCGGGCGCTATAATTCCCATAGCCCCTATGTCCATATACCTGAGTATAACTTCAGGTATATTCTGAGGTACACGAATTATTGGCACTATACCACGCACTTCAGCCGCCCTTACCAGATTCTCACAATCCCCTTCAGACAGCGGGCCGTGCTCAGCATCTATAAAAGCAAAATCAAATCCGCACAGACCGCAAATCTCTGCCAGTGCCGGCAGTGCGGCCTGAATAATACAACCTTTTATACGTTCATTGTTTTTCAGCTTATCTTTAAGCGAATTCCTGTACACAGTTGACTCCCTCCGTTCAATCACAAATATATTCTTCATGACCGCATAGAATCTTATATTCTCAGTAAATCAGTAATATATGAAATATTGTCAATATCCTGGATATGCAGCAAATTATCAAGGATAACCGCGGCTTTTTCCATACCTGTTACAGGCGATACAAGTCCCATATACTTTTCTTCCAGTTCCGCCTCCGTTAACGGATTCATTGGATCTCCCTTTGCATTTTCAATTCTTTCAATATACCTTTCCCCGGTACTGGTGAATACTTCCACCTCACATGCCCATTTGGCCGGATACATGTCAGAGAAAGCCGTATCCTCGTATAGGCTTATCTTTCGTGCAAGAGACAAAACCCTTTCGTCTCTTATCCTTTCTTCGCTGAACTGCTCAGGAAGCGCCATCCCATCAATCAATGCCACAGCCATGCCATATGCCATACTGAACCTTGCCTCTGAAACATTTCCGGGCTCAGCCGTACGGCCGCATTGGACAATGGCAATTTTGTAAGTTCTTACATTAATATGGTCCACATCTTCAATATTTAAATTTTCTCTGCCCTTAATATTCAATACCGCGTTTATTGGAGGGTGCATGCTCCTGCAGCATGAATAAGGCTTCCTGTCTATATCGGAAAATTCAAAAATTACCCCAAGGCTTTTATCAACAACTGAAAAATTATACCCATCCGACATGGCAGGATAGAGCCCTCCATCATCCGCGTCCAGAATCCGGGATGGGCCTCTCATTCCGCTTTTTGCCAAAAATGCGGCCATAATACCACAGGAAGCTGCATGCCCCGGATGAAACTTTTTGCTGGTCGCCCCATCAGCAGTAAATGCCCACACACCTGACGACTGCGTGCCTGCAATGCCTAGGGCTGACAGCACCTGTTCATATTCCAGTCTTAACAGCTTTGATGCCGCTGCCGCAGCCCCAAAAGTACCGGCTGTGGATGTCACATGCCAGCCCTTTAGCCTGTGGCTGCCGACTCCGAACCCCATGCCTATCCTTACCATGGTTTCATATCCCAAAATAATTGCTTCAAGAACTTCTTTACCGCTGCTGCCTGAATATTCACCAGCGGCTATGGCAGCAGGTACTACGACAGCACCGGCATGACACTTGGACCTTTTATGGACGTCATCCAGTTCCAGCGTATGTCCCATCATCCCATTCATCAATGCAGCCGCAAACAATGATGTTTTTATGGGTTTGCACCATACTGTCGCAGGCCCCTCCTCATGACAGGCAAGTAAACCATTGTATATTTTGTTTATTTCGGGATCCTTACCCGCACCTATTGAAACACCCATGGTATCTATCAGGCTTTCTTTCGCTTTGGATATGAGTTCTTCATTCATACCCTTCAGCGTAAACTCGGATATAAACTTTGCCAGTTTCATGGTAGAATTCAATTAATCAACCTCCACGGGCAGGTTTATGCAAGTGTGCAAAAACCCTTATTAAAATCTTGTTATAAGGATTTAATAAAACTGATCAGTATTTCATTAAACTCTTTCGGTTTTTCGTAAAAAGGCAAATGCCCTGAGTCAATTTCAACAAGCCTTCCTTTTGAAACTTTGTCCGCAATGTATTTCCCGGTCAGGTATCTGTCCTGCCGGTTCTTGGGACAGAATACTATAACCGGCAGTTCTATAGAGTTCAATACCGATGTATAGTCCCTATGCAGGAAGTCGGTGAAAATTGCATAGGAAATCCATGGAGGAGTTTTTAAAATTTCATTGGTTATCCACTCAATATCTTCTTTTGTGCTCATGCCTTCTTTCAGCCATCCCATAGCCTTTCCTGCTGCAAAGTATCTTGGGTTGTCCACATAATCCACTATCTCTTTATTCATTTTGAACACATCGCCGCCATTCTTCTTCATGCGGTGATAATTCCATTCTTCATCCAAAAATGGCGCCGGAGTTCCGTCTATCAGTCCTATTGATTTCAGTATACCATCCTCCGAGTACTGTTCGTAATAAGACAATACAACCGTCACTGCCATAGACCAGCCGATCAAAGTAATATTATTCAGATTCAAATATTCGAATAACTGCTTTATGTCCCTGGCATACCTTGGGATTGTATGGCCATGCAATACTTTGGAAGAAGCTCCGTGTCCCCTGAAATCTATTGTAATAACACGAAATTCTTCAGATAAGCGTTTAATGTTCCTTTTCCAGAAATCACATGTGCAGCTCCATCCATGAAGGAAAACAATTGGATTGCCTTCCCCTGCGTCCTGATAATATAAAAATGCATCGTCATCCGTTTTAAAAAACATTTGACTACCCTCCGAATCCTGTTGTGTTTTTTCCCTACGGTGCAATTTCCAAAAATATGTCTTCTAATTCCGCTCGGCTCTTAACGACCGGTAGGGTTACCATCAACAATATTCTTGCTTTTGTGGACATAAGGTCTCCTCCCATTATTACCCCGCAGGACTTTAAGTCCCAGGAACCGCACCCTCCGCCAGCCATAGCGCACACAGAACCCATTGGAGCCCTTGGGGCGGATACAAAAACTATATCTCTTTTACTTGCCTCTCTTATTGTATCCGCAATTTCAGGAGTAACACCTCCGCCCCCCGGAAAGGATTCAATTACAATTCCCTTTGCGCCGCTTTGTATAGAAGCGTTCAACAGACGTGAATCGATGCCCAGCGAAACCTTTATAATATCAATCTTGTTTTCAAGTTTGTCAGGCTTGAATACTCTTCTTCTCAGCGGGCTTCTGTAGAAAAAAGCCCTTTTGTTATTTACGATTCCAATCGGTCCATAGTTCATAGAATAAAAGGTTTTTATGCTTGTCTTATGAAGCTTTGCTGCATCCCGGGCGGTGTGAATTTCTCCTGCCATACATATCAGTACGCCCTTTCCTGCTGCTTCCCTGCTTATTGCAGTAATAACCGAATTTAATATATTTCTCGGTCCGTCACTGTCTTTTTCGGAAGCATTAAGCATAGCTCCCGTAAAAACCAGAGGTTTTTCCATGTCCCACAACAGGTCCGCAAGGTATGATGTTTCCTCCATAGTTGCCGTGCCTTGGGTTACAACAGCACCGCAATAGGTGTCATCCCTGAGTTTCTCCTTAATAATTTTCACCATCTCATAGACCTTTTCCGGGGTCAATGCAAAGCTTAATGTGTTGCCAAACTGCATTGCATCACATTGAGCATAATCGAATATCTCAGGTATACCTTCAACAAAGCCTTTAGCTTCTACAGCGGGAGAATAAGCACCGTCATTCTTGTATTTTGACGAGATAGTACCTCCGGTACTGACAAGCAGCACTTTTTGCCTTTCCATTTCCTGCCTCCCGGTAATCAAATATTTATATTCTTTTAACCTGTGCTATTTTATTAGGCACTCTGTTAAATCATTGATTTGAAGCAAGTTATCCAAATTCCAGACCATATCTATAATCTTATTGGCCTTTTCCCCTAAGACTTCTTCTGACAGCAAACCAAATTTTTCTTCAATTTCCTGCCGAGATAACGGCCTTTCCGGTTCCCCCCGGGGCATATCCGTAAACCCTGTAAATTTTTGTCCGTTCTTTAATATTATCTCTCCTCCCGCTCCTCTTTTATCCGGCAGGAACTTGTCCAGTTCAGGATCAATTTCCATACTCACTTTGTTCATCATGGCAATAATCCTGTCATCTTTAAGGTTTTCATCGCTAAACTGGTATAAGGAAGCATTTCCATTTACCAATGCAACAGCGATAGAGAACGGGATGTTGAACTGAGCTTCCCCTGTATTTCGGGGATTATGAATCTCATTTGCCGCGGTCACATTGTCTATAGTTACTTTTATTGATTCGATATCACTTATTTTTATAGAATTTGCTTTTATAATATCCAAAACCGCGTCAAGAGGCGCATGATTCCCTCTGCACCCTCCATGTATCTTCACATAAGTATTTTTAATCTCGAATTCCTTGCCCCATTTGTCAAAACTGACCTGCCTGTCCGTTTTTCCTGCATGGGATGTAATAAAAAATTCAAGGTTCTTTCCATATCCGGCAAGACCCTGTTCTGCAAACAACGCTGCCGTAAGGCCTCCTTCACAGCTTCTGCCTACCTGAATAGGCTGTGTCATTGCCTCTTTAAATGCTGATTTCAGCCCTGCGCCTAACGGCGCAGCAATATTCAATGCCTGAAACGTCTTCTCTGCATCCAAATCCATCATTTTGGCACAAGCTCCTGCTGCAGCCAGCGGAGCCAGTATCGGAGTTGTCTGAAATCCTCTGTTAACCGCTGAAGGATACATTGTAAGTCCTATACGATTAAATACTTCATAACCGGCAACCATACCAAGTATCAGCTTTTTTCCTGAAAGCTTTCTCTCTTCTCCCAAGGCGAGCAATGCCGGCAGTATTGCTGTTGATGGATGTCCTCCCGTTATCCTTGAACCGTCTTCATAATATGAGGAATGCGACATAAAGCCATTGACAACTGCCGCGTTTCTGACTGAAGTCTTACGGCCGTCACAATATATCGTACACTTGCCCTTGTCGATTCCAAGAGCATCCATTATTCTCCTATATGCACCAAGTCTGTACCCCGCAATGCTTATTCCCAAATAGTCAAGCAGTCTTGATTTTGCTGTTTCCACTATATCAAAAGGTAAATCGCCGTATTTGGTTTCGGCAATCAGCTTTCCAAGTTCTTTTGCGATCAAATGATTCCCTTCTTTCTCCTTCTCCCGGCAAATTATTCTTCCTTCATTTACATATAATGCTTTTATATCTTATCCGCATTACTGCAATTCAGTGGAAAGCTTTTTTCTGGTATAAAGCTGTTTTGCTATTAATGCAAAGAAAATTGCATATCCCACTATGTCAGTGGTTATACCAGGTATGATCATCAATGCGCTGCCTAATCCCATAATAATACGTTCCCATGGCTTCATCACAGTAAATAGATAACCTTCAGAACAAGCCGCAAATGCAAGCATTCCACATGCAGCAGAAACGACAGCGGTAACAATATTAAATACTGAACCTTGAAGAATCAGCTCAGGATTATAAATAAAGAGCACAGGCAGGATAAATCCAGGTAATCCTAACCTTACCGCTCTTTAAGCAGTCTTTGTATAGTTCGCTTCTGCTATACGGGAAGCTACTAAAGCCGCAGAAGCCACCGGCGGTGTAAGGTTAGCCAGAATGGCATAATAATATATGAAAAGGTGTACTGCTAAAATATTAAAACCTACTTCCGTCAAAGCAGGGGCGCCTATTACCGCAACGATAATATAGGAAGCGGTCGTGGGAATCCCCATTCCGAAAAAGAGGGACACCAGCATTGTTAAAAGTACGGCCAATATAGAGTAACCAGCTGATAAGCTTTTTATTAAATATACTATCTTGAAGGCCAATCCGCTGACCACAATGGCCTGGGAAATCAAGCCCATTGCCGCGCATGCCGCCGCGACATTCATGGTGCTCTTAGCCCCTGATATCAAACCATCCTTGATAAACTTCCAAAATTCCTTTGTAAATATATATTTTGGGTTTTTGAAGGAATTTCTTATAGCAACAACCAGAATCAAAGCAATTATTCCGTTGAACCCTGACCTCATTACAGAAGTTCCTGTAACCATATAAAAAACTATGGTGAACAGGGGCACTAAAAAATGAGCACCTTCCTTCAACACACCTTTAAGATTTGGAATCAAGGAAGCATCTATAGGCTTAAACCCATTCCTGATTGAAAAAAGATGCACACTTGCGCCGCAGGTGAAATAATAAAATAGAGCCGGAATAAGTGCCGCCAATGCAATCTTTGAGTATGGTATTCCTGTAATTCCTGACATTACAAAAGCGCCTACCCCCATAACAGGAGGCATGATCATTCCTCCGGTTGAAGCCACTGCTTCTACCGCTCCTGCCAGATGTGCAGGATAGCCTGTCTTTTTCATTAAGGGTATGGTAAAAACTCCTGTGGTAGCAACATTAGCAACAGCACTGCCGTTAATTGAACCAACAAGTCCGCTGCTGATTACGGCTGCCTGAGCAGGGCCGGAGCGGGTCTTCCCTCCCAATGCCATTGATAAATCAATAAAGAACTTGCCGGCGCCGCTTGCTTCAAGCATCCCGCCAAATATCATAAATATGCAAAGAAATGTTGCCGAAACATCAAGAACAGTACCGTAAATGCCTGTAAAGCTTGTTGTCAGACTGGCTATGAGTCGAGGCCAATCATATCCGGCATGATTAAAAAATCCGGGGAAAAACTGGCCATATTTTGCATAAAGTATTGAAACCGTGACCAGTATGGGCAGGGCAATGCCAAAAGTTCTCCGGGTCGCTTCCAAAACCGCTATGATAAGTATTACTCCAATCACTGTGTCGCTTTTTGTGATAAGCCCTATCTTCTCCGTTAATCTCGTAAAATTCAAAAATATATATCCGGTCGTTAATATGGAAGCAGCAGCAAATACAATGCTTAATATTTTACCACTCTTTGATTTGCTCGTGCTAAACATCCATATATAAATCAAAGTCAATGCAAAAAATAGATGAATATCCTGATGCTCAACAGGTGAGAATATGGGATAAATTACTACAATAACCTGGTACAGACTCATCACAACAGCAATAACACTGAATAGTTTCATTGCAGCCTGGCTGGTAACAGGCTTTGTAATACTGCCCTCCGAACTATCTATTGTTTCAACTACTTCTTCATTTCTATTCTCATCATTTTTCATTTTAACCCTCCATAGCTTGTTATTAGCCAAAAGAAGCTGTTATTGCATAAATATTTGATTATTCATACCTTATAGCGTTGATTGGTGTTGTAATTACAACACCAATCAATGCCATCATCAGTAAACAATATATACTGTTATAATTCGTCAAACATTATATACCAAGTGTTATTTTCTGACTCCTATAATCAGGTCATCACGCCAAATGCCTTTTTCTTTGAAATATTTAGCAGCTCCGGGATGAACAGGAACCCCTTTAGGAACACCGCTCAAAGCATTATCAAGAGAAAAATTAGCACACATCACATGGAATTTTGCCAGTTCGTCCAGATGCTCATAGATATTTTTTACAAAAGCATATGCTGCTTCATCACTCATGCGGGAGTCTGCCCATTCGGTTGAGAATGAAGAAAAAGTTGTAAAATCCTTTTTTGCGGCTTTGTAAGAACCTGCTTTAACAGGCATAGGGCCATAGTCCGGATACTTTTCATATACTGCCTGCAAAATCTTTTCATCCATTTCAACAATCTTATAATCTGTTGTTTGATCCAGCTGCGCCATTGCCGGGCTTGGAGTTCCGTAATTGCTGTATAATGCTATAGCGTCTACCGTGCCGTCTTTAAGAGCATCAACAGACTCATTATAACCTAAGTTGGTATTTTTAATTTTATCCCAAACCCCATACTCTGTAAGTATAGCTTTGGTATTCTGGGAGGTTCCCGATCCCGGAGGTCCTGTGCTTATTCTCTTACCTTCAAAATCCGGAATAGAATTGATGGGGCTGTCAGCTAATGTCAGAAACACTATTTCATTAGGATACATAGTAAACAATGCCCACAATTCAACCTTAGGTTCCCCTTCAAAAGGCCCGACGCCGTTTGTAGCGCTATAAGGGTCATTAACATGGCAAATATCAATCTGTTTATTATACATTGATCTGGGATTTTCAGTTGCGCCGCCGGTTGTCTGCACAGTAATCTTAAGATTCGGTTCATTAGCGTTTATTACCGTGGCGATAGCCGAACCGACCATTTGGGCAGTTGAACCAAGAGATGCTGTCCCCCATTTGAGAGTAGTAATAGTATTAGCATCACCGGAAGATCCAGTACTGCTTTCTGCGGGAGCCGGTGTACTGCTGCTGCAGCCAATCAATAATGCAACAACTAGTAAAACGGATAACAATGTTACTTTTTTAGATTTCTTCACTACTATTCCCTCCTTTATTTATTTTGGATTTAACAATATTCGAAAATAATATCTGCTGCTTATTTTGCTGCGAATCTTTCTTTCCATTTTGGCAATACATCCCGATTAACGACAAATTCCGGTATCTCTCCTTTAAGGGCCTGAATACAATTTTGAGTACATTGCTCTGATATCCTGCGTAAAGACTCTGCGGTATATCCTGCTACATGTGGAGTCAACACAACATTTTCCATATTTCTCATAGGATTATCAGCAGAAACAGGTTCTGTCATAAAAACATCAATACCTGCGCCGGCGATTTCCTTTTTCCGGAGAGCTTCAATCAATGCAGATTCATCGACAATGGGACCTCTGGATGTATTAACAAATACTGCACTTTTTTTCATCATTGCAAATTCTTTTTCTCCGATTATCTTTCGGGTTGACTCCATCAAAGGCAGATGAATACTTATTACATCAGAAGCTTCAAAAATAGTATCCCAATCAACCAGTTTAGCACCAAACAATTCAGCTGTTTCTTTGGTTCCCAAAGGATCGCATACCAGTAAATTCACCTCCCAACCTTGAAATCTTTTAGCTAACTGCTTACCTATAGCACCAAAGCCGACTATACCTACGGTTTTTTTATACAACTCGTTACCCATGGCTGAATTGTCCCTCCAGCCACCGTTTTTTAAATATTCCATATTCCGCGGTATCTTCTTCAGTACTGATAAAATCATGGAAAAGGCATACTCGGCTACTGTCATATTATGTACCGGTGCATTGGATACAATTATTCCATATTCACTGGCCGCTTTGACGTCTATATTGTCGACACCGTTGCCATATTTGCAAATTATTCTGAGTTTTGGACTTGCACTGATAATATTTCTTGTTATGCGTTCACGAGCCATTCCTAAGAACACATCTGCATCCTTACAAATTTCTATTAACTGCTCTTCTGTGTAACCCTGTTTCGGGCATGAAACAGGAGGCCCTACTATAAGCTCATATTTTGGATCATTGAAAACCTGGTAAGTATCTTCCAATCCGCTAATTGGCTCTGCGATAAATACTTTGAATTTTGATAAATCTTCCATTACACTTCACCCTTTACTTTTTGCTGATTACTTTATTTGCCAGGCTAAAGAATTCTTCTTCTTCCAAAGCCCTTTTATGAGAAATTGCAAATTCCTTGACCTCCAAAAGCAGCTCTTTGACCTCTTCTCTTGCTGCGGTTATTCCTCTTTCCTCCAATTTCTTAGCAATAACCTGTGCCCCGCTCTTTTTGCCAATCAGCAACTCTCTTTTTTGTCCTACCGCCTCCGGTACATAAGCTTCCGCCACAAATGAATTCTTTAGAACGCCTGCGGCAACCATACCCGATTCATGGGAAAATGCGTGTCTTCCAACAACTGCCTTATGCTGCTGGAGCCTGACATTTGAAACCTCTTCAATAAAGCGGGAAGCTTCAGTAAGTTTCTCCAGTTTTATCCCCAGATCTATACCATACAGGAACTTTAAGGCAACAGCTACTTCTTCCGTCGGAGCATTGCCTGATCTTTCACCCAGTCCGTTCATAGTAGTTGATAAATAATCCGCCCCTGCCTCAGCTCCTGCTATCGTGCTTGCTGTAGCCATACCAAAGTCATCATGGCAATGAATTTCCAGCGGGATGCTGCCCAGTATGGATTTCATCTTGCGTACCAGGTACTTAATAGCCAGAGGTGCTGCTGAACCAACGGTATCCACCAACCTTACCCTGTCAGCTGTTCCGGCTTTGACAATCTCAATAAGCACCCTTTCCAGGAAAGCCGGATCAACGCGGGTTGTATCATATGGGCTGACATTGACATACAAGCCTTTCTTCTTGGCGTATTCCGATATTTCAAGAAGATTGCGTATATAGGTTTCATCATCCCAGCCAAGCTTATATTTTCTCTGAAGGTCTCCAATAGGAATGCTGATAGTTGCACACCACACTCCACATTCCGCAAGCATATCAATATCTTCCTTTGATGGCCTGGCCAATGCGGTAATATGCGCCTTCAGGCCTGCCTGGACCATTTCCCGGGTTGCATCTCTGTCATCATTGGATACCGCAGGCATTCCTGCTTCTATTTCGGGAACACCTATTTCATCAAGTTTTTTTGCAATTCGAACCTTGTCCTCTTTTGTAAAGACGACGCCTGCCTGCTGCTCTCCATCGCGCAATGTACAATCTACAATTGATAGTTTCGGGCTAAAATTGTATTGATTCAATACTTCTCTCTCATTGTTAAAATTACTGGTATAAGAAATTCTATCCATATGTCGCGCCCCCTTTAATATTTAGTATTCTCTGTTGTGAAATCTGGTGTAAATCTGATTTTTAGTGTTTTTATATAACCTCCCATAAATGAATTTTATGTATTCAGATCATGAAACAACCTTATAGAACTCTACTTTATCCTCATCAACCCCTAATCCTAAGCCTGGCTCTTCCGGACATTTCAGATAACCGTTTTCAGCCACACACGAACTAATAAGTATCTGTTCAATATTCACTACATCACTGCCTGGCCCGAAATACTCAATCATATTAATCTGTGGAAGGGCACAGGCTAAATGAACATGTAACTCGCTATAAGCATGAGGCACAATTGGTATTCCTTGGGCCAATGCTTGATTAGCAACCTTTAAAAATTCTGTAACTCCTCCTATCACCGTAACATCGGGTTGGAATATATCAGCCGCTTTATTATCAATAATATTTTGAAAAGCCCAGTGTGTTGATTCCAGTTCCCCAATTGCTATGGGTATTTCCAATTCTCTTGAAATCTTGGCCAGGCCAGCCAAATCATCGGGAACAACAGGCTCTTCAAACCAGCCTATATCATATTTTTCCAGCCGTTTTCCAAATTTCAAAGATGTCCAAGTATCCCAGGCATTATTTGCATCGACAAAAATATCTGCATCATTACCCAGAGTCTTACGGGCAACCTCTACACGCTTGATGTCATGCTGCGGATCAAGCCCTACCCTGAGCTTATAGGCAGTATATCCTTTCTCCATAGTCTCAACACAATCCTGTCGGATAAAATCCAGGTCGGCCTCTCCCTGCAGGTCAGTATAATAGCCGCTGCTTATATATACCTTGACCTTATCTTTGTAGCCTCCCAGCAGTTTATACAATGGAAGGCCTGTCATTTGTGCTTTAATGTCCCAAAGTGCGATATCTATAGCACTCATGGCCCGCAGAATTGCACCGCGTCTGCCCCAGCGCAGAGTAGTTTTATACATGTTGTCCCATATTTTTTCTGTGCAAAATATGTCCTGGCCCAGAACCAACTCTTTCAAAACATTTTCGGCGCCTGCAAATTCCGCCATAGTACCAAAAGTATAGCCCCAGCCTACAAAACCATTATCAGCAGATATTTTTACAACAAGATATTCCCTCGAAATAATAGAACGGGTAGAGATCTTTTTGGGATTTGATAGAGGAATAGAAATTAAGAAATTCTCTATGCTTTGAACCTTCATAATAATAACTCCTTCCGCCTTTTAATAAGGTTGTATCCGATATATTGGATAATTAGCCGGCTGCAATACAACGGAATTATCAGTCTGTTAATGAAAAAAACTCAAGTTCTAAATGCGGTTATTACGATGCTCTGAATTACTATAATTTCTTATGTATAATAATAATATCATCCATTGTATTTCTTATCTAACATTATATTATTTGCTTTATAACAACCATATAGTTGTTATAAAGCCTATGGTATAATTCTGTAACTAAACTGATTATGCGATTACATCATTAATTTTATATGTTGAAATGTTAAAATTTTGATTGAATATAATAATTAATACTATATAATAGAAACATAAGATTCAGAAAATAGAAAAATAATGCCTTCTTATCTTGAAAGAAAGGAAAAGCACTGGGAATACTAATCAGCAGTGCTATAGGATAAAGGAAATGAATTTATTCAATCTCAAGTATTTTGTAACCCTGGCATACGAACTTAATTTTACACGAGCTGCCGAAAAGCTGTTTATTTCACAACAAGCATTGAGCAAGTATATTCGCTGCCTTGAATCTGAATATAATACCCAGTTATTTGTACGAAAACCAAAAGTTGCCCTGACAAGATCAGGACAAATTATGCAGGAAGCAGCAATCAGAATTTTAAAGTTGGAGCATCAACTTAGAAATCAATTGGAAAATGAAAACAAGAAACTTATCAAGAGCGTTACCCTTGGTATGGGGCCTGCACGAAGCAGAACGCTTTTGCCTGATATCTATACAGCTTACCATGAATATTATCCGAACATCAATCTGCAAGTAATTATTGATTCTACAAAGGTTCTGGATCAAATGCTTGATAGTGGTAAAATTGACCTTTGGTTGGGTTATTATAGGAAGCAAAATGAAAAGTACAATTATACCTTTCTATTCGAAGATCAGATATGTGCAATTATACCAAAAAAAGTAATGTCCAGACTTTTTGGAGATAAGGACAATGAAATGGCTAAAAGATTAAGCAAGAAATTTGAAATCTCTTATTTCGCTGAATCTCCATTTATGATGCTTCCTAAAGGACACCGTATCAGAGAAATTGTCGATGAATATTTAAATAAAAACAATACAAAATCAACTTATATACTGGAAACTAACGATATAGATGCTCTCATCATACTTGCACTGGAAGGAAATGCTCTCACCTTCGCCTCAAATACTTATATCAAGAAGTATATTAATACTTCCTTATTCAGCGAAAATGCATATGTTTTTTTTCTTAATGGCTGCGGTACTTCTCAAAATATCATAATATCCTACAAAAAAGAAAAACCCTTATCCCCTGAAGCAAAAAGTTTTATCGACATTTGTTTGAAGATGTATCAAAGCTGAACCGACAGAGGATAATGCAAAACTCTCACCAATGCCGCCGGCAAAAATAATATTATCATTCACAAGCCACTGATAATGCATGATTATTACTACATGCAGGGCAAATCGAAGAACCTCCCGTTTAAAGCGGGAGGTTTTGTATTACATATTCATATATTTCATTGTGTATGTCTTCTATGCTCCTCAAGCAATTATCATAAGTGCAGTCAATCCTTTTCCAGCCGTATTTCTCTGCTACCCGGCAGGCGTTCAGATATGTTTTTATAAGGTATTCCCTGTCGCTTTCATGTATGTCCTTTTTGGAACCGCCTGTTATCTTATTATTTCGTTTCGTTATCAGGTTATTGCTTATTTCAGGCGGTACATCCAGAAAAATCACCAGATCCGGAACAGGCAATCCCAGCTTTACAAATTCCAGATCCCAGAGCCAATCCAGATATGAATTGCGCTCGGCTTCATCAGCTATCTTTGAAGCTTGATGCACCATATTGGAGGTTGTATACCTGTCTGCCAGCACTATACCTCCGTCCTCGTAGAACCCCTTCCATTCCTTCATATAGGAAGCATATCGGTCCACGGAAAAAAAAGTTGATGCGGCGTAAGCATTTACGTCCTCCGGCCTGTAGCCGAATTCTCCGTTCAGGTACATTTTCACCAATGCAGAAGAATTGCTTTTATAGTTGGGATATTCGATCTTCCTTATATTATATTTATCGCTCCTCAGCCTGCTGTAAAGCCTTTTGGCCTGAGTAGCCTTCCCGCTGGCATCACTGCCGGCCTCGATAATAATGAGTTTCCCCTTCATATTTCTACTCTCCAATATAACGCATATTAAAGCTGCTCAATCATTTTATATATAACTTTCTTTACTTTTTCATTGTTTTCATTGAATACCCTGTATACCTCTTCCTCTGTAACGGGCTTTATGTTCTCATCCCCTTCAAGGCCTGCATCATAATCGGTTATAAGGGAAATATTCACATATGGTATATTCAGCTCATTAGCCAGGATGCATTCCGGATATTGAGTCATATTGATTACTTCCCAGCCCATTTTGCTGAACCATCTGCTTTCAGCCTTTGTTGAAAATCTTGGCCCTTGTATTACAACGACCGTTCCCTTTTTATGCACGGTAACCCCTGCTTCTTCACAGGCCTTTATTGCCAGATTCCTCAGGTTCTCGTCATAGGGCATAGCCGCACTTATATGCTTGGTTTCAGGGCCCTCAAAATAGGTATCTTTTCTGCCCCATGTCCTGTCAACAAACTGATCGCATATTACAAATTCACCCGGCTTAATGCCTGCCTGAAGGCTCCCCGATGCGGTAGGTGCAATTATGTGCCTTACTCCCAGCATCTTCATGGCATATACGTTTGCCCTGTAAGGTATCATATGAGGCGGAAATGAATGCTTCTTGCCGTGCCTTGGCAGAAAAGCAACCGTCTTGCCGCCTGCTTTAGCCAGAGAAATCTTCTCGCTTGTGCTTCCATATGGGGTTTCTATATCAATCTCCTCAACATCCTCCAGAAAGGAATAAAAGCCTGAACCTCCAAAAACACCGATATCAGCTTTATAATCCATACTCTGATGCCTCCTTCTTTTTTTACACTAATTAAATATTACTATAAACGGCCCATATAAACAAGCTGTATAAAAACTTAAGGACACGGGGAAGGACACGGGGACGTTTCTCCTGTCCCGCTGAAAGCGGGACAGGAGAAACGTCCCCGTGTCCTCTGTCGCATTCTTCTACTGCACATCAGGCCTCTCTTTTTCTTTCTTCTTATCACGCTTTTCCGTAGTGACCAGTTCCGGCTCAACCCTGTTAAACACCAAATCGATAGGCCTATCCTTCGTAGGCAGAATTGAGAGTATAACCTCATTCTTTTCATTCACTATTGACAGTTCCTCTGAGATTTCCAGGTCTGCCACCCTAAGAACCTGCCCTACTTTGTATTTCGCTGCATCAACCGTAATTGCCGGAGGAATCTTCTCAACCTCACCCTCTATTTCCAGTTCTGTCATCTGCTTGTTAATGACCCAGCCGCTTCTTTCAATCTTCTCCCCGTTTACCACCAGTATCGGTACCTCTGCATGGATTATTTCGTGTAATGTAACAGGCTGAAAATCCACATGTATCAAATGCTGCTGCAGGTGGTCCCTCTGTATCTCCTTAATAACTGCAGGTATTTCGGTTCCGTCTATTCTGAGCTTCACTACAACATTCTCACCGTTTTTAGCAATAATATTATTAAGTTCACTCTCATCAATCTTGAGCAGCCTTCCGGCAGAGCCCTTTACGTAAAGTATTGCAGGAATACAGTTCTCTTTCTTTAATTTTTTTGACTGCTTGCTGCCGGAGCCGGTCCTGTTATCAGCTTTCAACTCTACCTTCTTCATAAAAAACCTCCATAAATGATATTCATCTATGGAGTATTCCCAATAATTGCTTTAATTAAACAATCGAATTAATTATCTTTACTGCCCTTCTTTCAGTATTATGATGGTTGAACAGAGTTTTTGCTGCGGGTTTCGGATTTCGAGTGCTTACGATATGCTTCGAAGAATTTTTTTAATCGCTTAATTCGCAACGCGCAACAATTCATCTGGGCTTACAGATTATCTCTTGAATCCTTGTATTCAGAATATCCTTGGCATGAGCAGGCTTAATAATTACTGCAGTATCTGCACCCCTGCCGGTTCCTCCTACAGCTATTACAGGTTCACCATAGGGTATCAGTCCTGCATCTAATGCCATTACTGAAATCTCTACGCACACTTTTACCCCTTGTCCAAGCATCCTTAAGGAGTTAGCAATTATCTCAACAGGATTTATACCTCCGAACTTTGCGCTGAGAGATCTCTCAGCTCCGGAAAGCACATGTGTTGTTGTAAGTACCTTTACCCCTAATGCCGATAATTCCTCTCTATCATTCCTATTCATCTCATTTACACCCGGCTGCCCATAACCATATGCATGAGTTACACAAGTAATGTCCATTCCACATCCGATAAAATGTCTGGCAGTAGCCCCGGTATTTGAAGCAACGACAATGTGAGCAATATTATTCTCCCTTGCAGCCTTTATAACTAATTCTGCAACCTTCTCCGTGTTTCCCTTTCCTTCCTCGGTAAAATACATAGTATCACTCCTCATATAATAGTATTCGCAAGGAATTTTTAGCTGTATTTCAGGATAATAGCCTTGCAATCAATTGTCCTGTTTAATGCTTCTCTGCTATTCAATAACAATGTCTATGGCTTGAATTGTTGGCAGAAACCATTTACCGCAAGACTATCCTAATATTTTCATAAAATATACGAATACATTCACTTCCCTGTATTTTTCGCTTAAAAACTTAAAATTACTCATTTCCAATACATTAATAATCCTTTCATCTATCGGTGCCATTATCTCACAGTATTTCATTCCCCGATTTATAGCCTGCTGCTCTGCAAAATCCACCAGCAGCTTCATAGACCCCATATCCCCGTCGATGAAACCTATATTGAGTCCTCCATCCATATGTGAATCCTCTGTCAGAACCATTACTGAATTTACCTTCCCATCCTGAAGCACCCCGTAAACGCATTTATCCTTCACAAGCTTGTCTGTCAAATCATAAGTCGCTTTTTTGAAAACCCACCCATAGCTTATATACCCGTTGGACATATAGTATGAGTTTCCTCTGGTTATCAAGTCCCATGCTGTAGCCGTACTCATTATACTGATGACCGTCTTTGAAACATCAGGCTCCTTTGCGTCCTTCCCAAACTCCTTATACCCGTATGTAAAATATCCATCCTTCTTGAAACCCAGGCCCTCAACAATCCGTATGCACTCTTTACTTGCAGTTTCGGTGCAAAGTCTTATGGTGTCCACAGCTTCCGCCTTTGCCCTGCTTATAAAATACTGAGTAATAGCTTTTCCGAAACCTTGGCCTGTATATTTTTCATCCGCTCTTATGCCCTCAAACCAAGCTTCTGAATCACTATGCTTTGTATATTTCGCAAAGCCTATGACATCTCCATCCTTTTCGCCTATTGTGAATTCTCCTTCCGCATCACTGACCCAATGGTCAAAAACATGTTGTATGAAATCATGCCCTTCCCAAATTTTCGATGAAATCTCCAGCACCTTGCTTTTATCAGCCTGTGATACTTTTCTGAACCTGAACACATTGACTCCCTCCTCTTCAGTAAGATATGAACCTGTCACCCAGATATTTCTTAATCAGTGACGGGTCGCTTTCCAAATGCAGCTTGATAGATTCCCTGTCGGAATCTTCAAATATTACTTCAACTGTTGCATCACCTTTAAGAAACTGCTCTGCAACCGTTTTTTCATCTACTTCTCTGTATTGCACCTTCTTTCGCGCTTTTTCAGGCTTAATAAATTCCCTGGCAAAGAAACTTCCAGAAATCCTTATTACCCTAATATAATTCATCCTGCGCCTCCTATGCGAAAACATATGTATTTATAGATTTCCCTACATAAGCCTTATAATTTCATTATTGAGACAAGTCTCCAGATTAAGCTCTTTAATACTGCCTCCAAAATCCACCCTTATTCTTGTGCCCCCTTTTTTACCAATCACCTCTTTTACTACTCCCTCATAGTATATCTTATGATAAACTTTTTGCCCTGCATGAACCTGGCTGCTGTAATCAATGGATTTTTGAAATTCCTCAATAAAGCGTGACGGTCTCACCGCCTTGCCGTATCTGCGCTTTGGAACGGCAATATACAATTCCCTTTTAGCCCTGGTCATAGCCACATAGAATAGGCGCCTTTCTTCTTCCGGATCGGTTCTTAAGGCAGAATCATCCTTTATGTACGGTGTAAGCCCTTCAACAGTACCGCATATGAATATCGTTTCAAATTCAAGTCCCTTAGCCTTATGCATGGTCAGGAGCTTCACATTATTATGCCCGGAATTGGTGTATTCCTTTTGTCCCAGCTTCTCAACAACATCTTCCGTATGCTGCATATAATTTAATATGCTTTTGAATCCGCCTGCTGAGCTTTCAATTTCTTCAATTATCTCTGACAGGCCTTTTGTGCTTATTCCCTTTGAAGCTGCATATTCCTTAAGGTATTCATCATAGCCCATTACATTTCTGATATATCTTACTGCGTTTAATGGATTCATCCCTCCCAGTCTTTTCAAGTTATTCTTAAGCCCGAATACCCCATTTATCTGCAGCCTGTTCAGACTGCCCTGGCCGATTATGCCCTGGATAAAGTCTCCGCCGCAGTTTTCTGCCTTTTCCATCATATCCCTGCTTATATACCTTTTAGGCTTGTTCATAATTCTGATAAAGTCCCTTGTGTCCCCCAATCCTGTTCCAAGCTTCAGATAACTGATGATATCCTTGTATATCCAATGATTGTATATAGATATCATACCATCAAAAGTAATAAAAGGAATCCTGCAATCCAAAAAAGCATCAATAACCGACCTGGATTGGAGATTTGTCCTGTATATCACGGCAAAATCCGAATACTCCCTGCCATTTTTGATCATTTGCCCGATTCTGGAGGCTATAATTCTTGCCTCCTGCTCAAAATCTTCCGCTTCGAAAACAACAGGAAGGCTTCCTTGTCCGTTCACCGCTTCAAGGTCTTTGGAATACCTGTTATTGTTGGTATTTATGACAGATAAGGCAGAGGTCAATATATTGCTTGTACTTCTGTAATTTGTTTTAAGATATATTTTACTGCAGCCCGAATAAAGCCTTTCAAAATTCAGGAGTATATCAGGAGCTGCACCCCTGAATCCATAAATGGACTGATCATCATCCCCTACAATGAAAATATTATTGAGGGGCTCAGCTATTAGCTTTATTGCTTCAAACTGCAGTGCATTTATGTCCTGAAATTCATCCACCAATATGTATTTGAACCTTTCCCTTACTTCTTTAAGAATCCCGGAATTTTTCCGCAGCATATGAAAGCAGTCAAATAATATATCATCATAATCATATTTACCGGACTTTTGCTTGTATTCACTGTATTCCTTCATTATTCCTTTTAGCTGGCTGCTGCTGCATGAACCCGGCTTGAAATCTTCCGCTTCGGACATAGTACTTATTATATACTCCATATCACCGATGATATCCCTTACCTGCTCCTCATCCTCTGTAAAGCCTGATTCCATCCTTCTGACAAAATTCCTGATAATATTAAACTTATGGTTTTCATCAATCAGGTCTTCCAGTTTATATCCCTTATACTGCCTTAGAAGCTTGTAGAATATTGAATGAAAGGTGCCGAAGCTCACCTTTTCGTCCGCCCGGTTTCCCGAAAGCCTGCCGTACCGCTCCTTCATTTCATTGGCTGCCGCTCTTGAAAAGGTAACGACAAGTATGTTTTCAGGGGGCACCAACTTACATTTTATCAGGTTGATTACCCTTGAAGTTATTACAGTTGTCTTCCCTGTACCCGGGCCTGCCAGCACCATGCAGGGCCCCTCTCCGTGCTTTGCAGCTGTCAGCTGTTCCCTGTTCAAGCCTTGTAAATAACTTTCCATCAGTATACCTTAATCCTTTATATTATATGTACATTATATCATTTCTTTTAAGAATGCCAAAATAAAGAAAAGCTGCACACAAATGTGCAGCTCCTTCCGTCTATAGCTCTTTCCCTTTATTGTATGCCTTGATATTAATATCTACCAGCCTGGGATTGATTGTCTCCCTTATGATTTCTTCCCAGTCAATTTCATCCATCTTCAAAGCTTTTACCAAAGCACCTAACAGCACTATATTCTGAGTCTTTATATTTCCCAGTTCCTCCGCTATTTTCCCCGCGTCAATTACAACTGTTTTAAATGAACCCTGCAATGCTTCTATGATTCCCCGGGGGTATTCTTCCTTGCCGCTGGCAATTGGCATTGAAGGAATCTCATAGTTGTTGACTACAACAACTCCGTCCGGTTTGAGATACTCAATCCATCTTACAGCTTCCATCTTCTCAAAAGATACGAGTATGTCAGCCTGGCCTTTGCCAATTATAGGTGAGTAAACCTTTTTGCCGTATCTTACTTGTGTAGTAACACTTCCGCCCCTCTGAGCCATGCCGTGCACCTCGGACATTTTCACGTCATAACCGGCTTTTATAAGCCCTGCAGTCAATATCCTGCTGACAAGTATTGTTCCCTGCCCGCCGACGCCAACCAATAATATGTTCTTAACATCACTCATATTATTCACCAACCTTTTCTATAGCATCGAATTTGCAAACCTGCATACATACTTCGCAGCCTACACACATTGACTGTTCAATATATGATGTGCCGTCTTTGAAGAATACGGCAGGGCATCCTACCTTGAGGCACATTTTGCACTTTTTGCATTTATCCCTGTCGACCCTGCATTTTGTCTTGAAAGGCGGCAAACCCTTAATCAGCACGCAAGGCCTCTTGGTTACTATTGCATAAGGTTCTTCACTGTTTACGGCTTCTGTGACCACCTCATCCATAGCCTTCAAATCACATGGATCCACTGTCTTAACCGTCTTATAGCCTATTGCCTTCAATACTTCAACCGGATCAACCTGTACCGCATCTTCACCCATCAAGGTTTTTCCCGTTCCCGGATTCTCCTGGTGCCCGGTCATTCCCGTAATTCTGTTGTCAAGCACTACAGGCACCATTTTACCTTTATTGTATATTATGTCTATTGCTCCCGTAATTCCTGAATGGAAGAAGGTTGAATCACCTAAAACACCGAACACCTTGTTGTCCCGTCCTGATACCTCAAAGGCCTTGGCCATCCCCATGCCTGCGCTGAAACCCGCTCCCATGCATATGCAGGTATCTACTGCATTAAGAGGCGGTGACCCTCCAAGAGTATAACAGCCAATATCGCTTGTTACTACTGTATTTTTCTTCTTTGACATTGTATAAAAGAAACCCCTGTGTGGACATCCGGGGCATAGCACCGGAGGCCTTCCTACTACTTTGGCATCAACTTTCTTTGTCTCGTTTTCCTTATTCAAAAGGGCTTTCGCAACTATGTCGGGATTAAGCTCATACATTGCAGGTATAAGCTCTTTGCCTATGCACTTGACTCCTGCAGCTTTTATCTGTTCTTCCATAAAGGGGTCCAGTTCTTCAACAACATAAACGGTCTCAAACTTAGAAGCAAATTCTTTTATCAGCTTCATTGGCAGCGGGAATGTAAAACCAAGCTTTAAATATGAAGCATTGTCTCCCAATTCTTCCTTAACATACTGATAAGATATTCCCGCAGTTATTATACCTATTTTTGTGTCCTTATTATATTCAATCTTGTTAAGAGGTGAGCTGCATGCATACTCTTCAAGAGATTTCATTCTTTCTTCAACTTTTATGCGGGCAATCTTCGCATTAGCGGGAGTTGCTACGTACTTGGCCGCATTTCTCTCATATCTCTTTGGCTCAACTTCTATTCTCTCCCCAAACTCTACCATGCTCTTGCTGTGGCATATCCTGGTTGTTACCCTGTACAGTACAGGTGTATCAAATTGCTCGCTGATTTTGAATGCCTCCGCCATAAAGTCCTTGGATTCCTGGCTGTCGCTGGGCTCAACCATCGGAATCTTGGCAAATTTTGCATAATACCTGTTGTCCTGCTCATTCTGTGAACTGTGCATGCTTGGGTCATCAGCAGTAATAAGTACATACCCTGCATTCACTCCCAGGTATGCATATGTGAATATAGGGTCAGCTGCTACGTTGAGGCCGACATGCTTCATTGCGGATATGCTTCTCACTCCCGCAATAGATGCACCAATCGCAACTTCTGTTGCCACCTTCTCGTTAGGTGCCCATTCACAATAAATATCATCCTTGTATTCTACTATGTTTTCCAATATTTCTGTACTCGGCGTTCCGGGATAGGCTGCAGCTACTTTTACCCCGGCTTCATACGCGCCTCTGGCAATTGCTTCGTTGCCTGACATCAGTTGCTTCACTATGTTTACCCCCTTATATATTAATTATTAATTATTAGCTACTACACTTCCAAGGGCTATTGATAAAAGCTTTGATTCTGAGGAGTCAGCTCTTGATACAAGTACTATAGGCACTTTGGCACCCATTATAACTCCCGCGGATTTTGCCCCTGCAAAATACGTCATTGCCTTTCCCATTGCATTTCCTACTTCATAATAAGGAACCAGCAATATATCGGCTTTGCCGCCGCCTTCTCCCTTAAAGCCTTTATGGGCACATGCCTCACTGCTTATTGCAAGGTCTAAAGCAACAGGCCCCTGCACTACAACTCCTTGTTCTTCCCATTTGTCTTTCATATCCTCAATTGCTTTTGCATCAACAGTCGCCGGTATTTTGGGATTAACTGTCTCCGCACCTGCAATACATGAAGCATAAATTTTTTTCATTTTCATTGCCTTGCACACTTTAACTGCATTTTCCAGTATCTGAACCTTCTGAGAAAGATCGGGTGCCACATTCATTCCTCCGTCAGTTAAATACAAAAGCTTATTATATGAAGGAACCTCGTATACCATAACATGGCTGATAAGATTATCCGTCCTCAGTCCTTCCTCCTTGTCAAGAACGGCTCTCATTATATCGGCAGTCTGAAGAATTCCCTTCATCAGGAAGTCACCTTTGCCTTCTCTTACGAGCTTTACAGACTTCCTTGCAGCTTGTATCAAATCCGGTTCATCAATTATCTCAAATTCACTGCTTTCAATTCCCAACTCATTCATGATTTCGAGTATTTTTGCTTTATTTCCTACCAAAACCGGCTCTGCAATACCTATTTCTTTTGCCTGGCTTACTGCCTTGATTACGTCTTCATCCTGAGCTGCGGCTATAACAATTTTCATTATTTTTTGGCTTTTTGCCGTTTCCAGTAATTCATTAAAATTCTTAATCATTATTTCACCTCAAAATATTTTGTATATCTTAAAAATTTTGTAGAACCCCATATTTATTCTACAATATAATTTATCTTCCTTCAACCTATAACTAATATTTTTAAACATTATTTCAAAAATAAAGACACGGGGACGTTTCGGGACACGGGGACGTTTCTCCTGTCCCGCTTTCAGCGGGACAGGAGAAACGTCCCCGTGTCCCGAAACGTCCCCGTGTCCTTCGTGTCCTTCAAGCTGATACTTATTAATACCCCAGTTCTTTTCCTATAATAATTACCTCAAATTCGGTCTTGTACGGCCTTCTTTCAATAATTGTGGTAACGCTGCACATTCTCTGCGGGCTGTTGCAGTCATTGCATTTCTCGGTATGCGCACATGGAGTATCAAGCTTTAGCCTTCTTGCATTTTTATATGTATTCTCTTTAATCCTTTTTAAAGCTGCATCCAGGTCTTTTGTTATCTTATTGACTCCGCACAAAACAAATACTTTTTTGGGTCCAAAAATCATTGAAGCAACTCTGTTCCCCAAGCCGTCAATATTAACCAGTTTTCCGTCCTCGGTCAGGGCATTTGTACCCGACAGATATACATCGGCTTTTTGTGCTTTGTCCCTTGCATAATCCATTCCTTCAGGAGTGCTCTCCAGCCAATGGAAATATACCCTGTTGCCCCTTTCAATAAGCTTCTGGGGTATACCCAGGGAGTATACGGTCATGGATCCTCCGATTCCTACTGTTGCTCCATCCCCGATTTTACCCATCAAATAGGATACTGCCGTATCGGAGTCATCAAAATATGATGCCTTCATATTGTGCTTTTCCAAAGCTTCTATTGTTTTTTTAACAGATTCATTCATACTATCACCCCCAAGATATATTATATTTCAAGCAATGCCTGGAATTCAAGCACTACAGGTCGTAATACAGCTCAAATTCTGCCGGATGAGGAATTATGCTTATCTTCTTATGCTCCTTCTCAATCTTGTTCTTTATCCATGTTTCTATAAGGCTCTTTGTGAACACCCCGCCTTTCAGCAGGAATTCATGATCCTGCTTTAGAGCTTCCATAGCCTCCTCAAGGCTCTTCGGCAGGCCTTTTATCTTCTTCTTCTCCTCATCATCAAGCTCAAAAATATTTACATCGTATGGCCCGAAGCCCTCCTTGACAGGATCAATTTTGTTTATTATACCATCCAGGCCGGCCATCAGCAGTGCTGAATAAGCAAGGTAAGGATTGCAGGTGGCATCGGAAGATCTGAACTCAAACCTCTTGCTGTCAGGAGTATTGCCATAACCCGGTATTCTAACGATAGCGCTTCTGTTTGCAGTTGCAAAACATATGCTTACCGGTGCCTCATAACCTGGAACCAACCTCTTATATGAGTTTGTGCTCGGGCTCGTAAAACCTAACAATGCGGGAGAATGCTTCAAAAGCCCTCCGATAAAATACAGTGCTGTCTGGCTGAGGCCGGAATATCCGTCCTTGTCATAGAATATAGGCTTCCCATCCTTATACAGCCACATATGCACATGCATTCCGCTTCCCGCCTCGCCAAAAATAGGCTTAGGCATGAAGGTGGCACTCTTTCCGTTTTGTATTGCTATGTTTTTCACCACATATTTGAGCAAATATGTCTTATCCGCCATATCCTTCAGTTTCCCCGGCTCTACTTCCAGTTCGACCTGCGCCGGCCCTCCCACCTCATGATGATGATACTTTATGGGCATGCCGAACTCTTCAAGCATAACTGTCATTTTGCTTCTCAAGTCATTTGTCAGATCATAGGGAAGCGCCAGATGATATCCGCCCTTATGCCTTACTTTGTAGCCAAGGTTTTTTTCATACTGGTCATTAGTATTCCATTCAGCCTGCGCCGAATCTATTGCCACCTCCTGGTGCTCCGGCCTGCTTTCGTAAGCTATCTGGTCGAATAAATAAAATTCAAACTCCGGTCCGATTATATTCTCATCCGCTATACCGGTAGAGGCCATGAACTTCTCAGCCTTTTCTGCGATATATCTGGGATCCCCTTCATATCGCCTTATCCCGCCCTCAAGTGCAAAGATATCTCCTATCATGCTGAGAGTCGGAATTTCACAAAATGGGTCAACAAAAGCCGTATTCAAGTCCGGTATAAAAACCATGTCACTTTTTTCTACAGTCTTGAAACCATAGTTGGAACCGTCAAATCCTATACCCTCCTCAAGTACTTTCTCATTCAGCCTGGTCACCGGAATAGAGAGGTGATGCCATCTCCCTGCTAAATCAGTAATTTTGAAGTCTACTATTTTAATGCCCTTTGAATTACAAAATTCCTTGACCTCGGTGAGATTTTTAAACAATACAATAACCCCCTTGTAATATTGTGCTAATTTTAGTATATTTAAACATACGGAATAAGTCAAACAATTAAAAAACGCGGCATAAGCCGCAGTCTTCTATTTACTTTCTTCTATTAAAGGCTTTAGTACCTCATCCATCTTGTCCCTGTTTACCACAAAGAAAGACAGTTTGTTTATGGTTTCTGCCCTGCCGGGTATTGTCTGTATGGTGATATTCTCCTTTTTTATCTTCTTTGCTTTAGTAATATAGTACATCATCTGTTTTGGCGGCATATTTGTCTTTACATATTCCTTGACAGGCTCCTGAAGCTTAAGAAAGTTAGCAGCAATATTGCCTCTCATTACTTTATCAATACCTAATCTGACTATCTCCTGCTGCATCTTCACCCTGCCCAGGTCTCCCTCCTTATAGCCGCCGCCCTTGTTGTTCTTACGGTATCTTAAAAGCTTTAATATATCCTCCCCCTTGCTTACTGTCTCCCCCTTTTTAAAATGTATATGCAAATCATCAACCGGATCATCATAGTTCATATCCATAGGTACGGTTACCATAATACCGCCCATTGCATCAACCAGTTCTTTGACAGCCTCATAGTCCACCTCTACAAAATAATGCACATCCAGTCCCGTAAGAGATGCGACGCTTTCGGCCACATTATCCGCCCCTCCCCTTCCATAAGAAGAGTTAATTTTGTTATTTGCAGAGGTCTTATGCCCTTTTCTTTCAATATATGTGTCCCTGGGTATTGAAAGCACATCCAGCGCTCCATCCTCAGGGTCGAAGCTTGCCAGCATTATTGTATCCGCAAGGCCCTTTGCCACACCCATAACTACAACATTTACCCTTTTTTCCGGCGCCGGATAGCCTTCTGCACCCTCCTCCACACTTATCTTGTTTAAAAAGTTATATGTAAAGCCATATATGGCTGCCGCAATCAGAAATACCACAATCAAAGCAGCTGTTATTATCTTCCCTTTGTCACTCAATTTATTGCCTCCAAATAGTATTTGATATTCATCCGTGGTACAAGTCAATAACAATGCAGACGCAACTTATAGTTTAATTCTTCTTAATATAATATGTAAAATGTATATACGGCCAAAAAGTATACCATAAAAACAATTAAGTGCTTTTATGGTATACTTTCCTGCCGTTTTGTACTTCTACATGATAATATCCCGATACTTTCAGGTCATTTTTGACAGCCAGCGCCATGATATTTTCTATTTCATCAGCTTCCAGTTTTGCTGAAATCCCGCAGCTTGCGGTTATTTCCCGGGGAACCGGCATGATGCTTATGTTAAAACCCCAGTCCTTTACTGACTTTTCAAACTTCAAAGCATAGTGGGTAGAATCAAAAACGGCAACGTAGTATTCATTCATTGTATTCACTCCTCATTATGTGCATAACAGTTACAAGGATTCACCAAAAAGCTCATATATGCTTCCCCGAAGTTAATGAACTCATTGCCTCCCATCATTGACAATATTTCATCCATACAGGCATATTTCACTTCACTTACTTCTTCCTTCTGTATCCTGACATCTTCCGGATTGATATCCCGGCAGGCAATCCATAAATCTGAAAAAACACTTTTATACCTGACCCTGTATAATCTCTTCAGGGCGCCCGGTTCAAAGCTTAGCCCCAGTTCTTCTTTTACTTCTCTCAATGCGGCATCCAGACTGCTTTCGCCGCTGATTGCCGAACCTCCGGCTACGCCCCAGACTCCGGGCCAGGCACCGGCCTGTGAGGATCTTTTTTGTATAAGGTACTCCCCTTTGCTGTTTCTTATCCAAATATGAACTATTAAATGATATTCTCCCTTTTTTAAAGGCTTGCCTCTTTCAATAGTTCTTCCGGTCAGGCGGCCGTCTTCATCCAATATGTCCCATAACTCAACATTCTTATTCATAAAACTGCCTCATCCTATACATTTTAGGATAAACATCAGCTAATTATATTTCGGATATCCTAAATGTTTTCCTTGATTCATAGAATACGCCAAAGGTTCTGTGCCATTTTTAATAAGCTGTTTACCGGCGTATTCTATATAATAAGGTTTTTATCGAAGCCCTCAATTCGGCTATGGGTATCTGCCCCGGAGCAGAAGTCTTCTCAACGGCTCCGAAAGTCATATCTGACCCGAACATACCTCCAGCTATTCTGCTGATAATGCCAAGAGCACCCATTGATACTGTTATGAGGGGTGTGTAAGGCAACTCGATACGGGCTTTCAATGTAGCCGAAAGCAGTTTTAACACATCTTCCTCATTCTTGGGCATTACCGCAATTTTTGCTATGTCCGCTCCCAAGGCAACTTCTTCCCTTATCTTATTCAATAAAACCTCAACAGAAGGCGTTTCATCAAAATTATGGTAAGATATGATAAGCGGTATATCATGGTCATATGCTTCTTTTCTTATTTCTTCAACTGCATTTTTGCGGCTTGCAAGTTCTATATCTGCGGCATCAACCTCTCCTGTACATAATACCAGCCTGATGATTTCATACCGTATATTTTCTTCAACCTCAATGAACCCGCCTTCAAAGCTGCCCCTGAATGTAAAAATAAGAGGTATTTCCCCGATTATGCTTCTGAGCATATTCAGCGCTTTCATTACTTTTATAGGGCTGCAGGCATCCTTAAAATAATCCGCCCGCCATTCAATTATATCAGGGCATAGCTGGATCGTATTTTTTGCTGCCCGCTCCAATCCGCTCTCCTCTTCTTCCAATATTGGTATACAAATCAGCATATCAGGCCCGCCAATGGTCCTATTCCCAATTTTTATCGGTTTTTTTGCCTGTAATCTCATAACAAATCTCCTGTTCCAAGCCCAAAAACATTTCAGGCTTCATACTTATTCAAAATCTTTTTCTGTCATTACCACGATTTTATTATCCAGCAGCAGCTGTGCGGTCACACCGTTTCCCTCTTTAAGCTTTCCTGAAAAAGTCCCGTCATATATTATTCCGCAGCCGCAGGAGGGGCTTCTTGACTTAAGCACCGCCAGCCGGCAGTTATGCTGCTTGGCTAAAGCAAGGGTTTCTCCGGCACCCTTAATAAAATCTGCCGTTACATCTTCTCCTATTTTGTTTATGACCCTTGATTTTCCTTCCAGTACTTCCTTTCCGGAACCCTCTTGTATCTCGCAGGGCTCCCTTGGTGTCAGCAAGCCTCCCAGTTCTTCGGGACATACAGGTATGATATTGTTCTCCCTTTTAAGCTCCAGCAGCTTGGGAGTAAAATTGTTCCCCCCGTTGTATTTGCAGTTTGTACCCAATAAACATGCACTAACCAGAATATTCATCCAATCACTTCCATCATTTTATTTCCACTATGGTAGCCCCAATGCCGCCTTCACCAAACCCGCCGCTTCTGTATGACTTCACATGGCTGTGGCTTTTCAGAAGCTGCATTATGCCCGCCCTTAGAACCCCCGTGCCCTTGCCGTGAATTATTGTGACCTGGGGCAGGTTGCCCAGGTATGCGTCATCCAGGTATTTATCCACATTCATCAGGGCTTCATCCAATGTCTGGCCCCTTAAATCTATCTGTGAAGCAACAGCCATTGCCTTGGCGGAGCTTACCTTGACACCGGAACTCCTCTTGGGTTTTTCCTTCTCTTCTTCCGCTGCTGTCAGATTGTTTACATTTACATTTATTTTCATTATACCTGCCTGCACGGTCAGATTCCCGTCCTCATCAGGAAGTGTAAGAACACTTCCCTTCCGGTCAAGGTTGACTATCTTCACGGTCATGCCTATCTTTATGTCCTTTAACGGTGCGCTGCCGGTTTTTTTGAACAATGATTCTCCAATCTTATCTTCTATTTCATTTTCCCGTTGTTTTAGCTTCATCCTCGATTTTTCAATCATTGCAGCATCCCTAAGTTCCCGGATAAGCTCCTCCGCTTCCTCCTTTGACCTTCGCACTATTTCAAGGGCCTCACTGCGAGCCTCCCTTACAATTCTGTCCTTTTGAGCTTCAAGCTTTTCAAGCCTTCTGTCCATTTCCGACTTTTCTTTTTCCAGCTCAAATTTCAGTCTGGAAGCAACATCCCGTTCTTCTTCAGCCTTCCTTTTATCCTCTTCAAGGCTTTTTATTAAATCTTCAAATTTTACATCATCCTGAGAAATGAATTCCTTTGCCCTTTTTATTATTTCCTCGGAAAGCCCAAGCTTTTTGGATATTTCAAAGGCATTTGACTTTCCCGGTATGCCGATTAAGAGCCTGTACGTCGGCCTCAAAGTAGCCACGTCGAATTCCACGCTGGCATTGCATATCCCTTCGGTAGTAAGGGCATATATCTTCAGTTCACTATAATGTGTAGTTGCAGCAGTCCTTATATTCTTTTTGTGCAGCAGCTCCAGTATGGACATTGCCAGTGCCGCACCCTCCGTTGGATCCGTACCCGCACCCAGTTCGTCAAACAGCACCAGGGAATTTGGGGTGACATGCTCAAGAATGGACACTATATTGGTCATATGGGAAGAAAAAGTACTGAGGCTCTGTTCTATGCTCTGCTCATCCCCGATATCCGCAAACACCTCATCAAAAACTGCCACTTCACTGTAGTCATTTGCCGGAATGTGAAGACCTGACTGGGCCATAAGCGTCAGAAGCCCTGTAGTCTTTAATGTGACAGTCTTCCCCCCTGTATTCGGCCCTGTAATAACCAGGGTATTGAAGGTTTCTCCCAGATAAATGTCTATGGGGACTACGGACTCAGCCTTTAACAAAGGATGCCTTGCTTTCTTGATGTTCACTATGCCCTTATTGTTGACCCTTGGCTCGGTGCATCTGAAATCCAGAGAAAACCTGGCTTTTGCAAATATGAAATCCAATGTCGCCAGTATCTCCATATTGGTCTTGATGCTGTCATACTTCTCATCAACAAGTGCCGTAAGCTCTCTCAAAATCCTTTCTATTTCATTCTCCTCATCCAGCTTCAGCTTTTTTACATCATTATTCATCTCTACAATCGCCATAGGTTCAATAAAAAGAGTTGCACCGCTGGCTGACTGGTCATGGACTATGCCGGGTATATTTGCTCTGAATTCCTGTTTTACCGGTATGACATGGCGGTCTCCTCTTACAGTTATGATCGGTTCCTGAAGATACTTCTGGTAAGCCGGAGATGAAATCATATGGTTCAGCTTTTCTCTCATTGAAGCAGTTTTTTCTTTTATTTTTCTCCTTATGGTGCTAAGCTGAGGGCTGGCGTTGTCCGCTATTTCCTCTTCGCTGATTATGGCGCTGTTTATTCTGTCTTCTATACCTTTGAATGCCGACAGGGTATCTATATAATACTCAATTATCGGAAAGCTTTCCTCTCCTCTGTCCTCATTCATGAAAGCTTTCAACCTTCTGGCAGCTCTTAATGTGTCTGCCACCTTAAGAAGCTCTCCCGGTTCCAGAGCCGACCCCATCTTGACCTTTTTCAGGGGCATTCGGATGTCTTGTACTCCGCCAATGGGGATGCTGCCTTTCTTTAGTGTAAGATTTACAGCTTCTGTGGTTTCCTGAAGCAGCTCCTTTATCTCATTGAGGTCACCGGAGGGCTTCAAATCAGCCGCAATATCCCTTCCCATAGGTGAAACGGTATTTTCGCACAACATATCTATAATCTTATTATATTCAAGAATTCTCAGCGCCTTATCCTTCAATCCATTCACCTCTTCACGCAATCCGCATCCCGCAGCCCGTACCTTATTTTACATCTCCTTATGGGCTGGGAGGTAGAAACAGAATTCCGAGCCTTCTCCGTTCACGCTTTTTACATTTATCTCACAGCCGTGAGCATTTATTATGTTCTTTACTATTGCCAGCCCAAGGCCGGTGCTGTTCTCCGACCTTTTCTTGTCAACTATATAAAATCTGTCCCAAATGAAGGGCAGATCCACCTCAGGTATCCCTTCCCCAAAATCCCTTACGCATACATATATGTTTTCACCTTGCCTGTATGCGCTTATCAATATTTCACCATTATCATACGAATGCTTGATCGCGTTGTAAATCAAATTAATCAGCACCTGCTTTATTCTGTTTTCATCCCCGAAGCAGGTAAGTGCATCCTCCGGCGTTTTCGTGAATTTAATGCCTATATTCCTTTTTAATGCATGGGGCAGCATCTTGTCTATTATGCTCCTGATCATTCCGTCCATGCTGAAGGGCATAGATTGAAGCTGTACGTATCCCGCTTCCATCTGCGACAATTGGAGTATTTCATCCACCATCCGCTTTAACCTTGCTGTTTCATCCATTATTATACCAAGATATTTATTTCTTTCCTCCTCTGATTCAACAAGCCCGTCCTGAAGGACCTCCGAATACCCCTGCAGGTAGCTTAACGGTGTCCTTATTTCATGGGATACGTTGGCTATGAACTCTCTTCTTATCTGTTCAACACGGGTAAGCTGCTTTGCCAGGTTGTTTATAGTATCCCCAAGTTCCTTTATCTCCCTGCTGGAACGCAGGTCAATTTTTGTATTGTAATTGCCCTTTGATATTTCCAGTGCGGCATTGTTGATAAGCTTCAGCGGCCTTGAAAAGCTTTGTGAAAGAAAATATGATATTGCGGAAGCAAGGACTATTGCCGTGATAAATATATATAAAAACTGCTTCCTTATGGCATCAATTGTTGTCTGCATATACTCCAGGGTGGTGATTATATATACGGCTCCTGTAATTTCGTGCTGCTTTAATGGTCCGCCCTCGTAGTTTTCACTGATACGCTGCCTGTTCTCCTGGGTCAAAACCACATTTTTTTTAACTGGAACGCCAACCAGAAGTGTATCCATTTCCTTTGGCCATACCGAATGTGGGTTGCTGATTTCTTTGCTCTGCTCGTAGACTGGTTCCCCTTTAAGTATCCTGCCAATATGATTCTTCCCAAAAATACTATCCAGTTTGTATTTGTTTGTACCTTCCACATAGATTATTTTTCCGTCATTGCCGGTGATTATTATTATATCATTTACTCTTCTCATTACACTGTAGTAAGGTATGGTGAAATGCTGATCCCTGGCTACATAATTTGCCAGCCTGAAACAATCCTTCTCCAGCTGTTCTTTCTCTAATTCGAAATAAAAATCATTTAAGAATTCCGTCTGGAATATCAGGGTAAAAACCAGGAGCGCCAATGTCATTGCAATTATTGATGCCCATAGCTTGAATGCTATTCCGTAGCTTCTCATTTCGGCACCTCAAACTTATACCCGACACCCCACATGGTACTGATACAGCTGCTGTAATCTCCCAGCTTCTCTCTCAGCTTCTTTATATGGGTATCCACAGTTCTTGGGTCGCCGTACTGCTCATAGCCCCAGACCTTAAGAAGCAGCTGCTCCCTTGTAAAGACGATTTTGGGATTGGCAGCCAGAAAATACAATAATTCATATTCTTTATTGGTAAGGTTGACAGGCCTTCCGTTTACCGTTACTTCCCTGGACAGCCTGTCAATCACAATATCCCCAAACCTATAATATGAAACCGCTTCATTACTCTTAATTTCTGCCCTTCGCAGCAAAGCTTTAACTCTTGCCATCAGCTCTTTCGGGCTGAATGGCTTTACCAAATAGTCATCGGCACCCAGCTCGAAGCCGAAGAGCTTGTCAAATTCCTCCCCCCGTGCTGTCAATAGTATTATGGGAATATTCGATGTCCTTCTTATTTCCCTGCATACAGTCCAGCCATCGATTTCAGGAAGCATGATATCAAGTATAACAATGTCCACACTGTTCGTTCTGAAAAGATTCAATCCCTGTTTCCCGTCAACGGCCTCAATAATCACGAAGTCCTCTTTTCTGAAAACTATCTTGATTAATTCCCTCATCTTTTCTTCATCTTCAATAAGCAGTACCCTAACACTGTTATTCACCCGCAGTTCCTCCTTTCAATCGACACCCCTGTAAAAATGTCCTTTCGTGAATCCGGATCCCCTGATTTCTTTTATTAGTGACCTGTCATCATCATTCATACTGCTATAGTTCCTGTACAGTTTCATAATTCTGCCAACCTCTTCCGGCCCTTCTATATAAAAATCGGCCCTCAGCTTCATTACTCCGCTGTCTATTACATCTCCCAGATCTTCAGCCATAAGCAGTACATTGGAGTTCAGAAGCTGCGTCCTGCATGAATCAAGCTTTTTTATCCTGAAAATTTTTCCTTTCTCGTCTATTATACCATAATTGGAGCTATTGCATCCCCAGGGATAATTGCAGTTGTCTCTGAACATCGAAACCGGGCAGTATTCGGTGGTCATAACCGGCAAATATCCATACACAACAGACTCCGCGGCAGCTGCGGTATTTGAGGTTATTGCTTTAATCTGCGGGAGATTCAATTCCGCGGATAATCCGACGGCTTCCGCTCCTTCCCTGTGCCAATGGCTTGCGGATACGGAATTAAACACATTCATGCTGTAATTGACTCTTACCCTGCGGATTACTAAATTTCTTGCCAGTTTCAACTGTCCGGCATCCGATACCACTACGCCGAAATATCTCATATCCGCTGCCTTTATTATTTCCTCAAGCCGCTCCTTTATTTTTCCTGTTTCCCTGTCCGTCATAATGTTCGGAAGCACATAAAACGCGGTCTTGCCCATACTTCTGCATGTTTCTGCGATTTTTACGGTTTCGGAAACAATATCCCCCTCATATACATCACTGAGAATATATACCGAATCAGCTCCCGAATTTAAAGCACTTACAGCAGAGGCATAGTTTCTTATCCCTGCTATATATTCCAATGAATCTTCTCCGGAGGCCTTTACCGGTGATATCAAACCGTTGATAAGCTCTGCGGCATTAATTTGAATAATCGGGCGGTCATATTTCTGTGAGCGTATCCGTGACAGCAGTTCCAGCACTTTTCTTCTCATCCGGTTTATCTGCCTTGCAGGTATGTAGCAATCCCCGTCTATTATTGTCTCAGTTACATCTATAATGTAAGGGGTATCCCCTGTTTTTCCAAGATACTCCAATATTTTTTCAATCGGAGTGGCGGCCTTTGCAGCAGCCTCGGCCCTTTCCTCATCGGTATAGCTTACAGTGTTGCCGTCATCGTCATTTACTGTTATTACCGGGTATTCTCCGGTTTTAACTGTTAGACTGCACCGGACAGGGATCTTCCTTGTATTCTCAGGTGAATACTCCTCTCTCGCCCTTCTGCTCAACTCGCTGTCAAAGGTTTTGTTTACCCGGGAACCGGCTTCAACCCTGTCTCTTATGAAAACCTCCGCAATATCTCCTTTTACTGCGGCTTTTACATTCCTGCCCATGACCCTTATGCCGCTGATTATTGCACCGGTGCTTCCGCCGCTTTTTGATATTATTTCGATTCCGTCCCCGTCATGCAATGAATTCTCTTCAATTAAAAGGGATACTATTTCACCTTTCTGCCTTATTGCCTTTCCCAGCCTTACACCCCTGTTGTCGGGCCTGTCTATGCTGACCACATCTCTGTTTCTTCTGTTGAACAGGTATCCTTCGGTAAACTCCCTGTTGAATGCACTTTTCAGTTCATAAGCGGCATCGGCGGTATCGAATGCTTCGCCTTTTATTATATTATCCAGGGCATTCCTGTAATGTCTGACCACTATAGCCACATACTCGGGTTTTTTCATTCTCCCTTCTATCTTCAGGGAAGCCACTCCTGACTCAGTCAGCTCCTTCAGCCTGTTGTATGTATTAAGGTCCCTGGTACTCAGCAAATGCTTGTGCCGGTTCTCAATCACCGCTTTTCCGGTATTGAAATCATATAAGGAATATTTCTTTCTGCAGGGCTGGGCGCATCTCCCCCTGTTTCCGCTCCTTCCGCCTATAAGGCTGCTCATAAGGCACTGCCCCGAATAGCTCACACACAAGGCTCCGTGTATGAATATCTCCAGCTCCGCATCTGTGCTTTCGGCAATGCCCCTGACCTCTTCAAGGGTCAATTCCCTTGCCAGCACTATCCTTTTGGCGCCCAATTCCGAATAGTACCTGGCTCCTTCCGCATTGTGCACCGTCATCTGAGTGCTGCAGTGAACCGGCAGATCCGGAAAGGCATTCCGCGCCAGCTTTAGGAGAGCAATATCCTGGACAATTATACCGTCAACACCTATTTGATATAAGAAGTTTACATAGTCCAGAGCTTCCGCTAATTCCCGGTCGGACAGCAGAATATTAACGGTGACGAATACCCTGACGCCCCTTATATGGGCGTAATTAACCGCCTTTGTAAGGCTTTGGCCGTCAAAGTTGTCGGCATACGCCCTGGCATTGAATTTATTTCCGCCCAAATAAACAGCATCAGCACCACTTTCAACAGCAGCAGCTAATGCTTCAAAATTCCCGGCAGGAGCCAGAAGTTCTGTTCTGTTCATTATCATCACTTCCCGTGTCTTGTGTCCTGTAATTATTTTTACCTTACATTCCTGTTTTTATCTATTCTTTTTATTCTCGTTTCATCCAGTTCTTTTTTTGTCTTCAGCAGCTCTATCTGGTTTTCAAAAAGCTTGTTTTGAACATCTTCAATTGTTTGCCTGGAAACGTCCAGTTCGCACCTTAAATCCCTAAGCTCCTCCTGTGCTTTTGCCCACTCCCTGCTTATCTTTCCCAGTTCAATCTGTGACCTTGTATACTCACTCTGCATTTTTGTATACTGCTCTTTAATGGCCTCCAACTCCTGGCGCATTTCATTCAGTTCCTCAAAGGGCCTTTGCATTTCTCCCTGTATGTTCTCCAGCTTCTCAGCGGTCTCGGCAAGCTCATCCTGGGATTTTTGCAGTTCGTCTGCCAGATTCAGGGCAGTAAGCACAGCAACCATAGTGGGATTATACCTTGAATTGCTCCTTGCTATTTCCTTCATCGCTTCGTCAACCTTAGCTGCAAGATCATATATATATTCTTCTGACTTTTCAGCAACCATCACATATTCGGTACCGAATATGCTTACCGTTGTCTTATTTTTCTCAGCCATATATATCAACTCCTTTGGGATTAAAAACTATATCTAAATATTATTCTTCAAAATGCGCGGATTTTCCTTCATTTTTTTTACATTAAGGCAAAATAATTGTGAAACAGCATATCAACTCACACTGTATACCGCTGATACGCTGTCCCATTATTCTACTGCCTTAATTCCGCTCCTACCTGATTTTCAAGGGAGTTAATTATTTTGTTGTGAACTTTTGTTATATCCTCTTCCGAAAGAGTCTTTTCATCGGATCTGTATACTATGGAGTAAGCCATACTCTTATAGCCTTCCTTTATCTGGCTTCCCCTGTATATGTCAAATAATTTTACGTCTTCAACAAGCTTGCCGCCTTTATTCCTGATTATCTCCTCTATTTGTCCCGCCGTAATCTCTTCAGCCGCAACGATTGCTATATCCCTTGCAACTGACGGGTACTTCGGAAGTGCTTTATACTTTATATTCATATCACACTGCCTCAATATCTCTTCAAAATTAAGCTCAGCAATATAAACCCTTACCGGTATATCATACTTGTCAAGCACTTCAGGATGCACTTCTCCCAGGCAGCCTATCCTCCGGTTATTTATCAGAAGCTCTGCAGTCCTTCCCGGATGCATGCTGTCATTATTTGAGGACAATATCCTGTATTTGTCTATATGCAATTCATCCATCAGATTTTCAATGACACCCTTCAGGTCAAAGAAATCCACATCTCCGTACATGCCTATGGTAAGAGTCTCTCTTTCCTCCGCAAGCTTTTCCACGGTCAGCTCCTCCGCCAGGTACACCTTGGAAAGCTCAAAGAACCGCCCCTCACTTACTTTCATATTGTAGTTCCTTGATACTACCTCCAGCATGTTGGGTATTATTGTAGTCCTCATTATACTCTGGTCCTCTCCAAGAGGATTCAACAGCTTTATTGCATTTCTAAGGGGATTTTCTGCTTTGAGGTTTATTTTGTTGTATACCGCCGGGCTGACAAAGGTATAAGTCACTACCTCATAAAGCCCCTGGGCGGCCATGTTGGACTTTGCCAAATCCCTTATTACCTGCCTGTTGTTCTTTCCGCCCTGTGTAAAGGTAGTATCCATCAGTTTGACGGGGATTCTGTCATAGCCGTAAAGCCTTGCAATTTCTTCTATCAAATCGGCTTCACCCTCAACATCGTCTCTGAAGGTTGGTACCGTTACCTCCAGATCCCCGTTGGCTATCTCTGCCTTGAATTCCAGAGTTGTTAAATACTTGACCGCCATTTCCTTCGTTATATCCTGAACCCCAATGAAATCATTCGCCTTCTTTATATTCAGCCTCAATTTTCTGACCTTCACAGGAGAAGGATAGATATCGATGCTTCCGTCTACAATCTCACCGGCACCTAACCGGCAAACAAGGCTGCATGCCCTGTTCAGCGCCATTTCGGCAAGCTCCGGGTCAATTCCCTTTTCATATCTTGAGGAAGCTTCAGTCCTAAGCCCCAGCTTTTTGGAAGTCAATCTTATATTCACGGGGTTAAAGTTCGCACTTTCAAATATAATTGCTGTTGTGTCATTTTTTATTTCACTGCCGTAACCTCCCATAACTCCCGCAATACCGGTAGGTTTTTTCCCGTCGGCTATAACAAGCATTGACTCATCCAGCTTCCGCTCCGTTTCGTCAAGGGTTGTTATTTTCTCTCCGGGCATTGCATTTCTTACTATGATTTTTTTGTCCTCCAAATCCCTATAGTCAAAGGCATGCATGGGATGGCCAAACTCCAGCATAACAAAATTGGTTATATCAACTATATTGTTTATAGGCCTGACGCCTGCTTTTATAAGCCTTTCCTGCATCCATGCAGGAGAATCCTTAATCACTATATTCTTAACCATTCTGGCCATGTATCTTGGGCAAAGCTCGCTGTTCTTTACTTCAATATTAATATAATCCTTTATATTTTCACTGTTTTCCTTAAAACCGGTATCCGGATATTTCATAGCAACTCCAAAGGTTGCGGCAGTTTCCCTGGCTATCCCCAAAATACTCAGGCAGTCAGGCCTGTTGTTCGTTATTTCAAATTCAACTACAGTGTCATTAAGTCCGAGAATGTCCTTTATATCCGCACCAAGAGGGTATTCCCCATCCAATATATATATTCCGTCCAGCATATTTTCAGACACTTTGTCAAGATCCAAGGCCAGCTCCTGAGCAGAGCACATCATTCCGTTCGATTCTACTCCCCTGAGCTTTCCCTTCTTGATTTTTACCCCGCCGGGAAGTGTTGAACCATGTTTGGCAATGGGTATATAGTCCCCTTCCTTTATATTGTCCGCCCCTGTAACAATCTGTATCACCTCGGTTCCAACATCACATTGCGCAACAGTCAGCTTGTCGGCGTCGGGATGCTTTTCTGCCTTTAAAATCTTTCCCACGACGACATTTTCAATTTCCTTTCCCAGCTCCTCTATTCCTTCAACCTTTGACCCCGACATGGTCATTGCATCGGCAAAGCCCTTCGGTTCAAACTTGATATCCACATAATCCTTTAACCATTTAACAGGTACAAGCATGTTTAATCTCCTTTCTTCCTTATTACTTACTTAAAACTGCGACAGGAACCTCTTGTCATTCTCAAAGAAAAGCCTGAGGTCCTCCACATCGTATTTCAGCAGCGCAATCCTGTCAAGGCCCATGCCGAAGGCAAAGCCTGAATATATCTCCGGGTCAATGCCGCAGTTCCTGAGCACATTGGGGTGTACCATACCGGCGCCCAGTATCTCAATCCATCCTTCATATTTGCATACCCTGCAGCCTGCTCCCTTGCATGCGGAGCAGGTGCAATCCATTTCCGCGCTTGGCTCAGTGAAGGGGAAGTGATGGGGCCTGAACCTTGTCTTGGTGTCCTCTCCGTACAGCTTCTTTGCAAAGACATCCAGGGTTCCCTTCAAATTCGCCATAGTGATTCCCTTATCTACAACCAAACCCTCATTCTGATGGAACATAGGCGAATGTGTCGCATCTATTTCATCTCTCCTGTATACCTTCCCCGGGACCAGCACCCTTATCGGAGGCTTCTGCAGCTCCATAGTCCTGACCTGCATAGGAGAGGTCTGGGTCCTTAACAGTATTTCTTCGGTAAAATAGAAGGTGTCCTGCATATCCCTTGCAGGATGATACTTGCTGTGGTTTAACGCATCAAAGTTATAATATGCTTTTTCTATCTCCGGCCCTTCCACTATTGTGAATCCCATGCCTATGAATATCTGATTGATTTCATCCTGCACCTTGGTCAGGGGATGCTTGTTTCCCAGGGCTTTCCTTTTAGATGGCATTGTAACGTCAATGAATTCTTTCCCCAGCCTTATTTCCAAGTCCTTCCTCTTAAGGCAGTATGCCGTTTCTTCAATCTTTTCATTGATATAATCCCTTATTTCATTGGCCAACTGCCCAATTACAGGCCTTTCTTCAGGGCTGAGCCCCCCCATTCCCCTCAGTACCTGGGTAAGTTCTCCTTTTTTGCCCAGATACTTTATTCTCAGTTCTTCCAATTCCTTCTGGGACTGAACGCTTTCCAGCTCCTTGACAGACTGCAATTTGATCTTTTCAAGTGTCTCTTTCATTTTTCATGCTCCTTTCCTATATGCTATGTTTTACAAAAATTAAAACCTTCATCCCCAAAAAAGGGACGAAGGTTATCCGCGGTACCACCCTGCTTGTTTGCGTTCCGCAAACCGCTCCGAATATAACGGTATTTACCGTCAAAGCCTACTGGTGCTGTTAACACCATCTTCAGCCCTGAATCTCCGGAGTGAACTTCAACTGCTTCGGTGCCGGTGCGCTCTCAGCCGGTGGCAGCACCTCTCTTCAGGCCTTCCGCAATTTACTCTCTCCATCAACGATTGCTTCAATATATGCTTTAAAATGAATCTTAATAGATTATATCATAAGCCTTCACAGGTTACAACAAATAAAACTATATGGTATATAATATGCAATATATTCATTGATTCTCACAATATAGTTGATTATAATTTAATTAAAGCATAGTGGGGGTGAGGTCATGCTTGACAGGAGAAAGGGTCCCGATAAGCTTGTAAAATGGGTGAAATGGTCAGGAATAATATCCTGGATCCTGGTTGCGATAGTGCTGTTTATTACTATAATTGCAAAGCCCGACTTTGAATCCTACATGGACAAATCCTTTCACGTAAAACTGCAAAGCAATTGGGACATAAATCTGATGCAATATGTTCCGGTGTTGCTGGTGCTGCTTTTCTTCTTCTGTATAATATCCATTGCAATAAACCTTTCCAGGTGCAGGCGAAAAACCGACAGGTTCAACAAAACTCTCATACTGAACGCTGTTGCCTCTTTCATAGGAATTCTGCTTTATCTATTGTTTTTCATTTAAAGAAATAGGAATGAGCAATGTATTATTGTTGGTCCTCTCATCATCCAGCATCTTCATGGCATATTCCTTTGTAAAGCAGGGGGCTATGTTCTCAAGCATTTTAAAGCCCTCGGTATTAACTATGTCATTGAGTGCTTCATTCCTATACCCTGCGAAATACAACATGTTCATCCTGCCTACAGTCTCCAGCACTATTTCCCTTTCTGCATCAGGCAATCCTTCAAGCTGTTCGAGGCACTCCTGATGCATCCTGCCGCACTGTTCAGTAAAAAAGTAGGCCGAATAATCCTCAAAGTCAAGGGGAGCTCCCTCTTTCGTCATTTCATGTATGTCGTAATCCTCCATATCCAATGGGATTGTACGGTAATCATATCCAACGTAGGGAGTAAATTTCATCCGGCCGTACTGATGGGGATAAACTGCCAGGCTGCTGGTTCCGATGTCATAAATCTTCTTTCCCTGGAGTTCATCGGATTTAATATCCTGTATGTGAATATGGCCGGTAAAGACTATTTCTATTCCATGCTTGCGGAACACTTTCAAAGCATCCTTGCTGTTTTTTATCGTATAATTTGCCTTTATCATTTCACTGTGGTCAATCAGGCTGTGATGCATAACTGCTATCAGCTTCGCATTATTCTCCTTCGCCAGGGCGGCGCACTGCTCAATCCATTTAAGAGTATCCGGCCGCAGATATCCGCTTTGCTCAGGGTACTTTCTCGCCATGTTCCTGTCAGTATCTGTGGAATCCAGCATAAGCAGCCAAATATCTTCAGCAGGCATCGCAAGATAGCTTAAAGAATTGGGATCCCTTGACACGCAACCCTCGTAGCCGAAGGGGGCATAAAGATTCACATAATCCTCTGAGGTAATTGTTTCGATGTCTGTTACCTCATCTCCGATGTATTTTCTGGCGTAAGGATTCTGTATATCATGATTGCCCGGTACAACAAATACGCAGGTGCCTATGTCCTCAATAGTTTTCAGCTTTTCTGCCAGTTCAATATGGCTCTGCCTGGTTCCGTTGCATGTCAGGTCTCCTGTTATAATAAGAAAATCGGGTTTCTCCGCCCTAATATCCTTAATAAGCGCATCAAGAAGCTCATCAGTATGATTCAGCATTTTGCCGTCCCCCGAAGCCAAAAAATCTTGAAAGGCCTTGCCGTTGTCATAGGTTTCCTTTGAAATATAATGAGGATCTGATACGATAAAAAAGCTGAAAGACTGATTGGTCTTGATATCGGCGCAGCCAATAGAATACTGAAATGCTTCGGCACATCCCGAGGATATGAGAAGTATCAGAATATATGCAAGCAAAATTGAAAATTGATGCTTCTTCATGGCCAACCCTCCCTTTCTTTCCGAAAGGAGTGCAGCGGGTTACAGGTTTACTTTGTTATTATTATATCATACTTTTATTAATATTTGTTTATTTTTAAACAATTATTATTATTGTTATTTTATAGTAAAAATACCGCTTTTCACTTCAAACTATCCGCTCTCAGCCTTATCAAATACCTTATCCTCTTCACTTTCCTCTTCGTCTATAAGCCCTACATCTTGTTCCACCGGAGACGGTCGCATCAGATATAAGGCCATGGCGGACAGCAGCACCACCGCTATGCCTGTTATCACAAGAAGCCGCATACCCCGGCTGGAATCCTTCTTTTTATCTTGATTGGATTTGTCCATATTTCTCATACCTCCTATCATGGTACTTGAGAAACCTCATATGAGGTGTTAGGTACACTTTCTTAGAAAATCCGAAAATGAAACTGCAGGTAAAAGTCTTCGTTTCGAAAGCATACCGCTCCATATTTGATTCCCTGTGCTTTCATCAATTAAACCATTGTTTAATGCCAACACTAATATGTCTCCTGTAGTTACATGATTTATTCTATACTTATCTACATATTTGCTAATATCTTTCAAATTGTTGCTTGCAATAATTCCATTATAAGCTTTTGCTAATGCCAACGCCGCTGCCTCACCCCTGCCAATAATTATCTCCCCTTTCGGCGGAGAAATCGCTAACTCATAATATATAGTGAATTCTTCGGTATTTGCGATTATTTGTTTGATAATAACATCTTTATTTGTGCATAAAGAAGAAATCTTCGCTCTTATATGGGGTATGCTTGGATTTGATAATTCCTCAAAGACTTCTTGAGGTAGCACTATCCTTCCAGGGAAAAGCTGCAGTAAAATATTTTCTTTTTTTACCCATAAAAAAGAGGACATACAGTCTGTATCAAAAAACAGCTGATCAGTCATAATTCTCTTCTCCTTCTATGTTTAAGCCAAATACAATATCGCCCCTAAATGCATCTAACAAAATTTCTTCATACTTGCCGCTTGTCATTAATTCCTTTTCTTTCAGCTCTTCCGCAAGTTTAATATACCTGCCCAATGTATAGTATTGCTTCTCTTGAGGTGCAGGCAAATACAATTTGTCATCAAAACCAAGCTTGATTGCGGATGAGATTATTCCAGTTTTCATGCTTTCTGAATCATCAATGGATAAATATCCTTCATTTATTAATCTCCACAGTGTTGCTTGCCTGCTCAAACCATAATTCTGTTCAATCTTTACAACATCATTAATATCCAAATTGCCCTTTTGCTTTTTTAGCTTGGTAACGATAAAATCATTCATAGCTTCATAAGGAGCAAGAAAATATGATGCAAACATATCTGCTTCTTTTTCTTGAGAATCTTTATTCTTATCAATGTCTTTTGCACAAATAATACTCTTGAAGTTATTGTGAAAAAACAAATGACATAACTCATGAGCAGCCGTAAAGCGCTGGCGGCCATAAGTCAAAGTTGAATTTATACCAATAATCCTATTACCATTTTCCCGAATGCAAATCCCGCTTATTCTATCACTCATGGGATAAAAAACAACTGTAAAATCCTCACTGTTATTAAGCATCGAAAAAATATCTATCGGAGAATAAATGTCTTCCCCAAAGTACTTACGCAGATTTATTGCATCTGAGTTAATCTCTATCCTCTCTTTCACATTTATTCACCCCTCAGTAAGTTCTCCATAAATTTCAGGTTTAGTGCAATTTTATTCAATACGGCAATTGTTTCTAAATCATCAGCAGTAACGCAACTAGCCCGTAACGCAAATGGTATTGGAGAATATATATAGTCTTCGCTTGTGAAATAATCAACGGAACAACCAAAAAGATTTGCGGCCCTTTCAAGCATTTCCACGCTGAATTGTCTTTCGCCTTTTTCACATTTTGAAATAAAGCTCTGATCAACCTTCAAATATTCAGCTATTTGGCCTTGAGTAAGCCCACTTTGCATTCTAATATCATTGAATCTTTTACCTATAAAATCAATATCCGACATAGCTATGCCTCCTTTTGATTATAGTATATGCTTTTCTTGTCATATAATCAACTGCAAAAATATAAAAATTTATGACAAAGCAATATAATACTATAATAAAATTGCGTATTTCGGCGACATCCGGACAATGATACCGGAATTATCCGGACAGCATATCGGAATTATCCGGACACCGTATCGGAATTATCCGGACACCGTATCGGAATTATCCGGACACCGTATCGGAATTATCCGGACACCTTGTCGAGCTAACAAATTAAGTGCTACCCTTAAAGTATAAAGCTTTAAGGGGGGCAAATAAT
>Ga0302248_1000356_pt1 | contig 46524 bp, 39 predicted proteins | sample AAG_UR_Leu_MG_FD_193528 | JGI IMG/M metagenome (GOLD analysis project Ga0302248, IMG submission 193528) | Enriched activated sludge microbial communities from anaerobic digester in WTTP, New Holstein, Wisconsin, United States - AAG_UR_Leu | ecosystem: Engineered > Bioreactor > Anaerobic >...
CGTTTCAATCCACGCGCCCGCGCGGGGCGCGACGCACCACATGAAAAATCTTGTTATTAATAAGGTTTGTCAATAAAATCCGCGAACATTGTGTAGAGAATTCATTCCAATATTCATTTTTCAAGGAGATACAAAATAAAAGTAATAATATCAAATTGATACATGTGCCGCGAACCGCCAGGTAAAAGTTGGGATGCTTGGGGTTCGCGGCCTTCCGTCATACGATCAGCGGTCCTTCCTGGTCGATGGTTTTCTTGGCCCCCACATGTTCAACATGGCGGCGCCAGTTAGCGCCAAGGTAATAGAACCGGAGACTGTCCTGATCGGGATCTATCTCTTTGATCAGTCTATCTTTCAGTTTGGCCCATTGGGCTGGTTCCACGATGCATTCAAATACTGAATATTGCACACGCTGGCCGTAGTCCTTACATGCCTTGGCGACCCGACGCAAGCGCCGGGTGCCGCCGGCATCCTGCATAGCTACATCGTAACTGACCAAAATGAACATTGCCGCCTCCTAAGAAAAGAAGCAGAACCATTAATTCTTAACTCACTTCCAGATAAACGGCGGATAGCCGTCCAGATCCCCCCGGAGATAACGGGCCATCAACATGGCCTGAACATGAAACAGGATTCCGATGGTTACCTTTTCCTCTATGAAGGGATGAAATATCTCTTCCTGCTTCCGCTCCTGATAGGAAACAAGAACCGTCTTCCGCGTTTCGTCGTTCATCGTCACCGCCCCGGTTTCGCTTTTACTAAAGCCTTTACCTTGGACTTTGCGGAGATTGATGAGTGACAATGCCAGGCGATCAGCAAGGAATGGCCGAAATTCCTCCATGATGTCGAGGGCAAGGCCTGGTCTTCCCGGCCGATCGCGATGAAGGAATCCAACGGCGGGATCGAGGCCCACTACTTCCAAGGCTGACCGGATATCATGGACAAGAAGGGTATAAATGAAGGAGAGCAGGGCGTTCACGTTATCCAGGGGCGGCCGGCGGTTACGTTCTGCAAAGAAGAAATGTTCCTTTTGGGCCACTATCAGATGGTCGAAGACGCGGAAATAGATATGGGCGGCGTCCCCTTCAAAGCCCCGGAGCGTATCGAGATCATGATCCCCCTCCAGGATCTCCAGGTAGTTATTAAGCCGCTTTACGGCAAAACCGATTTCATCGGCGGCGATCTTGTCTCCATGGTCCCGGATGGCCCGCTGAAGGACGGTCCTGCTGTTGGCGATCTTTCCCGTCAACAGGCAGCGGGACAACTCGGCGGACGTCTGCGGATCATCGGCACGCCGGTATTGTTCGCGGCGCAACAATACATTGCCTGAAACGGGACCCTGCACCCTCGCCAGAAAGCGGCCGTGTTCGCTGAGAAAGCTCACGCCGACGCCGTTTTCGGCACAAAAGCCCATCAGGAAAGGACTGCACGCAACATTGCCGAAACAGACAATGCCGCCTATCGTATGAATGGGCAACCGCAGGCGGACCTCTTTTTCGATCTTGACAGCGATTGTCTCGCCTTCCTTGGCGAGATAGGCGCCCTGAGTGGTGACAAAAAGGGTGTTGAGGTGTTTTTTCATGATTCACCTGTCATGCGTTGGAGGTAAGACTTCACCGACCTCCGCTTCTGGATAGCCTTCGGCAGGCAGTCGGCCATAAGGGAGCAATTTTTGCATCTCTTTGCATACACGGGTTTAGGCGTCTTTCCTGAATTGAGCAATTCCCGGACCTGCCGGGCTGTATCTTCCGTTTCCCGGCGGAGGATGTCATCAAAAGGTACATCAAGACGCCGCCGAGTTTGGCCATAGAACAGCGCGCCCTCGGGAATGTTGGTATGGAGCATTTCCTCCAGGCAGAGGGCCTGGGCGCACAGTTGAACCTTGTCGCAATGGTCTGGTTTCGGTTTTCCCCGTTTGTATTCCACCGGGAAGGGCAGCCAGGCGCCGCTTTCCTGCCGGTGAAATTCCACGACGTCCGCCTTGCCGATCAATCCCAGATGGAGGGATCGGAGCGAAACGCCGCGTTCGATCCGGACGCCCGCCCGCATCTCGTTGCCTTCCTCGTGGACCCGCTCGTGCATTATCCGTCCTTCGGCGGTGCGACTGTTTTCAGCCCATATATGTTCGACATGGATCAATGCACACTGCCGGGGGCAGAAGGCGTAGTGCTGCAAGGCGGAGATCATGATGAGATCGTCGATATTCTGGTCCGTCACTTTTTACGGCCTCTTGTTTTCTTTTTGTACATGATCTTCAGTCGTTCCACCGCTGCCGCGAATTGCTGTTCTACCGGCGATGGATCATTCAAATGGGCCTGCCGGTAGTGTTCATATTCTGCATGCGCCTTGGCCAGGGCTTCGTTATGGCTGATCTTGCCTGCATGGCGGAGGATGTCCCTCTCGTTCAATTTGAGGAAATCATCCAGTTTGTCGATCCAGTCCCTCATGTACATGGGCTTACGGTTCAGGGCCTGCAATTCGGCAAAATCGAGATACATGCTGACGATTCGATTCAGGACATCGAGCTCTTCATAAGTCAGGTAATTCTTGGCAATTTCCGCATCAGTTTTGCGGGGGGTACTGCCTGACCAGGTCTTCAGTCCCATATGGGGTTTGGTGCCATTGGCCCGCGAAAAGACGATTTCCGCGGCGGTATATCCGTGGGCCGCCCAATGCATCTTGTTTTGCACAACGGCAAAGAATTGCTGTGAAGCCTCTGCATCGGGCGCATAGTCGATGCTGGTGGCGTAAATATCAAGCACCTTGCGCCAGAACACCTTTTCGGAGGACCGGATATCCCGGATACGGGCAAGCAGTTCATCGAAATAGTTGCCGCTCCCGGTATGCTTCAATCGATCATCATCGAGGGTGAATCCCTTGATGATGTACTCCCGGAGCCTTTGGGTGGCCCAGATTCGGAACTGAGTGCCCCGATGGGACTTTACCCGATACCCAACGGAAATGATCACGTCGAGGTTGTAAAATTTCGTTTGATAGTTTTTGCCGTCCGCGGCAGTTATTAAGAGATCCTTAATAACTGAATTTTCCACCAGTTCCCCTTCTTCAAAGATATTGCCTATGTGCATGTTGATATTCGGGATAGATGTCTGGAAAAGTTCCGCCAGCAACTTCTGACTGAGCCAAACAGTCTCGTCCTGCAACCGGACTTCGATCTTGATCGTCCCGTCTTCCGTTTGGTAAAGAATCAATTCGCCATCAGTAGGCGTTATATCCTTCCTTTTCTTCATCGGGTTCCCTTACGCTCAGTAGCCGACTCAATGCGACTTATTATCACATTTATTATCACGTTTATGGATTATTATCACGTTTCCGCCATTTTGCTCCCCGTCCCGTTCCGACGACTTCTATCTTGCCTTCACTGCGCAGACTCTCCAGAATCACGCGAATCATAGGCCGGCTAACCCCCGCGCATAGCCGCCCAACATCAGCGATGGTGAATACTTCGGGAAGCTGGGCAACGGCATCTCTTACCCAGGCTGTTTTTGCGCCTCTGTTTGTTCCTGTCAGCCCCAACCGCTTATCCATCTCCCGATATGCGGCAATCAAAATACCAAAACTGAATTGCCACCAGGGAAGTATGGCATGACCGCTCTCATGCCATTTCTCCGAAGCGCGTTGCAGGACTTCATAATAACTGGCTTTGCTCTCTTCGATGAGACGTTCGATACTGATGTAACGCCCTACGTCATAGCCGCTCTTATGGAGCAGTAACACCGTCAGTAATCGGGAAATACGCCCGTTGCCGTCGGTGAAAGGATGGATGCAGAGAAAATCCAAGGCAAAGGCGTGGATGAGCAACAGACGATCTACCCGGCCTTCATCCCATAAACGTTGAAGGCGCAGGCATAGCTCTTTCATGTAGAAGGGCGTTTCCCTGGCGGTAACGGGGACATAACGTGTAATCCACCGCCCGTCGGGAAGCCTTTCTTCAATGGTATTGTCCCGACTTTTCCATCTACCTGCAGGCAGGTCGGTAAAGCCGAGCATGTCCCCGTGCATCCGCATGATCGTATCCGGGGTGATCTCGATGCCTTCAAAGGCGGAATGAATCCTTGCCAGGACATTCTTATAGCCCACAACCTCGGCCTCCGAACGATTTCCTGGAGTTGCGCCCTGTTCCAAGAGAGGTTTCAGCCTGGTCTCATCAACCAATATGCCCTCGATCCGGTTCGATGATTCCACGCTCTGGATGATGGCGGCCTGTTTGAGGGCATTAAGGACTTGGGGCATCTGTCGCCGGTAAAGTTCCTGCTTTCCCCGGAATTCTCCCAACTGACGAAGGGTGCTGGCAAACTCCAGGGGCACGGCCTGACGTTCAAGAAAATCACGATCAAGGGATTTCATGGTAGTGTTTTTCCATTCAAATTTTTGCATCAATTGTAACACCGGCAGGCACTTGCGCCCTGTCGATAATTATCTCATAATCTCCAAATTCTCTTGCCGGTTTCGCGGAATCGGTTTTACGTTTGACCTGTACAAGGTCAAATAGCTTGTGCGCCGGGGCATTGCCGAGAGCCGAATCGTGCTTGAAAACGATCAACCCGCGTGTGGTCATAAAACCCCGGGCGGCAGAGCGATCATGTTCGAACATATCCGTCAGCGCTCTCCATAATAATTCGAGGTCTTCAACGGAAAAACCTGTTTGCTCTGCGAGATGAGCGGAAACAAATCCGTGGGCGACATAAACTCCATAGGGAACGGTGTGCTTGCGGCCCATAGTGCGATTATCACCGGATTGTTTTTCTGCTTCCGCCTCAGTGGCAACGGCCATACGGGTGATGGAATGTTCCAAGGTGACGATTGGTTCAATGGAACGGGCAAAAGTCATCTGGACCGGGCCACGGACCTGCCCGCAGTTTGGTGCTGATTTCAATGACATAACCGCTCCGAACGTGCGAATATCATAGTAGTCTTTGCACATCCGCTTTTTGCCAAGCTCAGTCTGCTCTGCAGTGGGCTTGCGCGGTTTTGCATCTTTGAGCGCCGCTTTGATCAAAGCTGTGGCTTCTTTGGAAGGCGGCTCATCTTTCAACCACTGCTGAATGGCTTTCTTGTCGGCATCGGCGGCAACAACCAACATCTGTCGCTCTTCATTTGCGTCAAGATCAACAGACAGGCCGTCAGGGAGAGAAATCTCTTCAAATACGCTTTCAAGTTCTTTAGGGATTTCCTTTTGTGATGCTTCACCTGTGGGTATGTTCTCGTCACTGAATGCTTTGAAATGGGCGCGTCCCAAAACGGCCTTTTCTTTTATATAAATATCAAAACCTGCCAATGATTTTCCATCTTCAGCGGTCTTGGTTATCTGGACATAGTTGCGTACCTTGCGCTTAATGCAAACATCGGTAACAAGACCTCTGCCTGTCTCAGGGTCCACGCGGGGAAGGTTTCCGGCGTCGGGATCACCATTGGGATTGCCGTCCTGCACATCAAATACGAGCATAAAATCGTAACGGTTTTTAAGTGGTGTGTTCATGGTCTTTCCTTTCTTTTTGGCTAAAATGTTTATGGTTTTTCGGGCTTCTTATTCCACAGATCATGTGTCTGGTGATAATATCCAATGGCAAAGCGTCCTTGATCAGCCATGTCGAGATGTGTAGGAAAGCTGGTGATGGGCAGCATAATCTCTCCAATTAGTCGTTCATGAAAGATAAACAGACTGTGTTTTTCCTTCTTGAGTTTTGTCAAATGGTGTTCCTTGAGGCGCATCAGAGTAGCAAAGGCTATAACCGGGGTACTTGATGCTGCGCCGTAAAAGCGATCCCTGATTGTGGCGTTGATGCCGGGATTGGCATCGGACTGGATTTTTTCCAGTGTAGCGAAGAGTCGGCCAAGCCTATAGCCGATGTTGGTGTTTTCTCGATCGAGGCTCATAGTGATCTCCTTTTCGTCTCCAGGGTTATTAAATCGCAAAGCCCGATTCAGGCAGGCTTTGATGATTGCTGCACGCTCATACGAAACGTTGGGCTCCGGTTTTCCTGATTTCTTATTCTTTTTGGCTTGCTCGGCTCGAATACGCCGTAGCACGGCCTGAATAAAAGTAGCAGGATAAGGAGTACCGTCAAGAATCGCCCGCATGGTTTCGCCTGCGATGTTTGGCGGGATATTATCATCCTTTTCCTGAGCTGCTATGGAGCGTAGAAGCCTCCTCATCGGCAGGGCAGAGTCTGTTTTGGTGCTATGTACGATGGATAGGTCTTCAACGTGCTGCTTGAGTCTGTCTCCTATTCCCTGGACAGTGCCTACATGCCAAAAGCGTACGGCAATACGGGCAGAATTAGGAGAAAGTCCAAGAACATAGAAGCGCGTACTGTCGTCTGGGACAATATATGAGCCGTTCCAGATTGAATCATACAGCGTCTTTACTGCTTCGGTGTTGCGATCCGGATCATCCTTAGGCGGATCGGAAAAGAAGAAAAACACATCGTTTTCGAGAGAGGTTACTTTTTCGGACCAGAAGATTGTGGTAGCGTCGGCAACCTGTAACTTTTGCTGTGATTCTTTTCCGAGTAAATGATTCAACGCTGTGGTGTACGCAAACGATGCAGTTTTCCCAATTGGTGAGTTATTCCCTTGTTCTTTCATAAACGAGGCGAAAGCCGGAACTGCGCCGCCATTTGTACCGTTTGTGATTTTATTGTTGACAGACACAAGACTTGCACCAGATGAGTTCGCTCCACGAACACCTTTGACCGGGGGCTCTAGAGCAGTAATTGTGTCTTCCCTACCTGTCACCAAGCACCGCCCTTTATTTCCCGAAAGCGGTCGAGATGCATCTATCATGCGGCGAAGTTCTGGATCGTTAGTGACAGGTCCTCTATCAATGATCGACAAGAGAAGACTTTGATTTAGCTTGAATACTTCAGACCAGAGCCTGTCGTTTTTGACAACCTCTGAAAACGCCTTGTCAAGAAAACGCCGAACTATTTTCAGGGTTTCACAATCTCCGCCTATTGCTGCGATGCAATGGATGAATTCTTGGTGCTGCTTTTGGACACGCGCTATGTCTGGCGCCTTCTTTGATTCTGTGGGGACTGGAATATTGAACATATATTCGATGTTTTCCCATAAGAGATTGGATTTGATCCCATTCCCCTTCTTCTCCCCCAAAGATGGAACGAGGAATTTCTTTGCACGACGCTTTTTCCCTGCACCTTCTCTAGTGTCTTCAAACCCAACAAAATCACCATCCTGATTGAGAAGCACGAGAAAAGGGATTTCCTTTATTTCCCAACCCTCTCGCGGAAGCTCTGCCTTGCGATCATAATACCCTTTGAGTGCTTGCAGGATCATTTACGCACCTCCTCGCTGTCAGGTGGTGGAACAACGACAACGCCGCTTTCTATCCTCGCCCGGAAAAACATCGGTTTGATGTCTGTGGGTTCGGAATAGTCCATGTCGTAGAGCATCCAACCGAGGTCTCGTGTTTCGGGGACAGGCGTGATTGGCTTGGTCGTCGGATCGACAAGGCAAACATCGGCAGCAAACTCACGGCAGCCAAGGTAGGGTTGGTGAAAATGCTGTCCTTTTCTGGCACGACGCTCAAACATAGCGGCGTACTTGGCTTCGGTTTCATCCTTGCGAATGTCAGGTTTTTTCAGGTCGGCGACTTCTTCGGCATCAATAATCCACTCAGGAACTGGATTTGACACCTTGCCGCGCTTCTCCGGTGGGATAAATATAAACTCAGCGTGGAGGCGATATTTTACGTCACGCAGTAATAGTCCAGCTCTCTGCTGGCGCTCGTCTTCGATAAATATACCATCTGAACGCGGTGAGGTAACTTTGCCTACCTCGTTGCGGCGAATAGAAATCCATTTCACGGGTGAAAGAACTTCGATTTTTTTGACCTGCCAATAAATGGCCGGTTTCCACAGGATGGCATCGAAGACGGCTCGGGCGGCAGAGGGGGTGATCACATCGTAGCTGACGCGCTCGACCTTCATCTCCGGCCGGGTAAAGCAGGCGTAGTCGCCACTCACTTCCAGACAAAATCCTTTCATAGGCATCCTCCTTTCATGAAGGGTTAAATGTACAAGTCTTCTGGATCATAAACCTCGCGGTAGATATCCAACCCAATATCTGAGCGGTAGAGTTTAGAATCTGCCTGAACAAGAATACCATCGTGGATTTCTTCAACACGGCCTTCGGCCAATAAACTATTTGCTACCGCTGGTTTGACGCTAACGGTATAGCGTTGCAATGCACGCATCACCTCACGGGATGGTCCGGCGAAACGTAATTTTTCGATAATTTTATCACTGTTACCGAAGCGAACGATTATCGGTACTGACAGTTCTTTTATCAGGCGAAATTCCTTCCCGGCGGTGCGGAACTGAACATTGCCGTCGGGATTGACATTCTTCACCAGATTATCCCTCCACCAGTTCTCTCCACTGTCATTGATGCTCGCATAGTATTTTTCAAAATAGCGGTAAAATGAGCTTGGTGCATCGGGTTTGAAATCGGAAAATGACGCCAGTTCCCGGGTGGTGTCCTCACCCTTGCGGAGCAATCCAGGCGGTGCCGGCTTGGGTGCTATGAAAACATACACCTTTCCCGGTTCCGGGTTTTTCCCTTCCCGGTTACAGCGACCAGCGGCCTGGTTAACCGAATCAAGCCCTGCCAGCGCACGGTAAACGACGGGAAAATCAATATCCACACCCGCTTCGACAAGTTGTGTACTGATTACTCGACACGAACCTCCGTAACGTATCCGATTCTTGATATCGGCAATAATTTGCGATCGATGCTCACCGCACATGAGCGCCGAGAGATGGGTTGTGCCTTCCGGCATCTCTTCCCAAAGCGCATGGCAGTCCGGACGGGTATTGACAACACATAACACCTGGTCATGTTCGGCAAGTTCAGTGGCAAGGGTCGGCCAATCGCGAGGCCGGTTTATGTCGTCAGGAAAAATGATGTCGGTGCGTTTGAGTCGATCGTAAAGAGAATCTTGATTAGGGATAATCTCATGTGGGGCTTGACATAAGTTCGGCAGCGCCGGTTGGGTGGCGGTGGAAAGTACCACTGTGACGCCATAATCGGAAATCAGTCGATTCAGTGCCTCAACGCAGGGATAGAGAAGCTCTGGGGGCAGAAGTTGAGCTTCGTCGAGGATCACTACGCTATTGGCAATGTTGTGCAACTTTCTGCATCGCCCCGGTTTGGCGGCGTAAAGGGAGTCGAAAAATTGAACGCTGGTGGTGACGATAACCGGTGCATCCCAATTTTCAGAGGCAAGGGCAAGTTGGGGTGATTCCTTCTCTCTTTCCGGGGCAATGTTACTGTGATGCTCGACTACATTAACCGATCCGAAAAATTTGCGGAGCACTTCGGCTGTCTGTTCGATTATGCTGGTGTAGGGAATGACGTAAATGACACGGTCTTTGTTGTGTTGAATTGCATGATCGAGAGCGAAGGCCGTGCCCGAAAGTGTCTTGCCCCCGCCGGTAGGGACGGCAAGGGAGAATACCCCGGGTGATTGTACAGCGGCAGTTCGGCAGGCACTGAGAATTTCTGCCCTGATACGATTCACGACAGTATTCGATGCATCCGCTGTCATTATTTCCATTTGCCGGTCGAAGTGTGATTTCAGTTCAAGCAACGAGGGGAAAGATGGTCGTAGGGCATGTTTGTTATTATCCATGAACGCTTCCGTGTCCAGGAAATCGGCGTCCACAAGACAGGAAAATACCATCCGGACCCAGAGATGATAGGCAATGGCATCCTGATTGCGACACTGCATTGTAAAAGGTGGTGTCTGAAATTTAGCGGGAAGCATTTCTATGAAGGTGTTGGCATAATGGCGGACGGTATCGGCAATACCTTGCTCATTCTCTAATCTATAGGGTAACGAATCCCGACCACCAAACCAGTCCGGTAGTCCTGCATGATGTCCCGCAATAATATAAGCAAGGGTTTTACCGATTATATTGGGGAATTTTTCATAGGCCAAAATACCGCCTGCTCCTGAGTGGTTAGGGTGAGTGCCTGCACTCTGCTCGTCGTATTCGGAGGCTTCAAGACCTCTTGCTTTGCAAAGATAAGCCTGGAAATCGGGGTGTGCCTTACCGAGATCGTGGAGCAATCCTGCCGCCCTTGCCCAGGCAGCAGAATTGAAGGCTTCGGCAAAAGTTGATGCCTGCTTTGCCGTTTCTGTCAAATGTTCATTAAGATAATGTGTTCTGCCGTCTTCAGTAATATGGGCGATGGGTTCTTTCTTGTCTATCATTGTTCATGAGTCCTCAATATCCTTCATTTAAACGCTGTAAATCAAGTTTGCCATTTGAATGCCCCTTGATTTCTTCTACCCTTTCAGCAATTATTACTTTTGCGTCAATCCTCTTCGAATGCCGCCTCCCCTTGAAGTCACAATTTGTGACTTCATTTGTTGCCCCGATCTTACCGTTGCGGGTATGGTCCCGTCGTTTCCACATCTACGCCGACGAACCGGGGGCTTGGAGATAACTTTATCACGCCTGGTCCCCCATAGCGTGTCCTACCAGATAAATTGTTTGAATTTTTTTACTTCGGCGGCGATTTCATCGCGAAGCTCCCGGGGAGCGATCACCTCCGCCTGGGCGCCGTAACGCATGATCTTCCGTTTGACCTCCCGGAGGTCGGAGGCGGGGAAGCTCAGGGTAATCGCCCCGTCAGCCTCAATTGTTAATTTCTGATTCGGATGCCATACCTGTTCCCTTATCCAGGGGGAGATAGCCGGTGTGAAACGAATGACCACTTCGCTTAAGGTCGAGTCTCGGAGGATGCCGAAATGCTCCCGAAGATACTCGGCGAGGCAGTCGGGATAGGCGGGGACGGAAATGGGAGCGGGGGTCGGTGTGAAGTTGCGGATACGGGCCAGGGCGAAGTCCCGAAGTTCGTGGCGCAGGGTGCAATGGGCGATGAGATGCCAGGTTCCCATGTAGGCAAGGAGACGGAGGGGCATGATATCACGCTGGGTGCGGGTATCGGTGTGAGGTGAATGGTATTCGATGCGCAGGGGTTGGTTATGGAGGAGGGCGTCGAGGACCTGGTGATAGATCTTCTCGTCGGTGCGGCAATATTCGATGTTCTTGATCGAGACCTTGCGGCTCAGGTTGGTGAGGGAAATGACCGGGGAGGCGCTGTGCATTCGGAAGATTTTACCGAGGAATCTTTTCAGAGATGTCTTTAGGGCGGCATCGGGGACGGCGGCGGCGAGGCGGGCGGAGATGAGGAGGGAAACCACCTCGGTTTCTTTCAGCCAGAGGCCGGGCAGCTCGTAGGTTTCGTCTTCGTAGCGGTAACCTCGGTGGATAGGACTGTACTGAAGCGGGGCATGGAGCCGGTCGCGCATGAACTCGATATTCCGCTGGGCCGTTTTGATTGTGATTTCAAACCTTACGGCCAGGGACGCCGCATTGGGAAAATGTTGCTCTTTTATCCCGGTGTGAAACCACAAGAAACGCTCATAAATGACTCTTGCGGACATCGGGCGGTTGTCCTTTCCATAATGCTGTTCAGCTTTTTATGAAAACTTTCCGTCGTGGAAAAACCACCAGGACGATCATTTACTTGCTTGTAACGGCGATATTAAGCCGGTAAAAACGAAAAAATACCGGGCTTCAAGTCCTCCCTGACAAAACAAGAAAGATTCGTAACTGTCCCGACTGTTCCGTATCTTTCTTGATGAGGATAATGGTAGATACGGATAAAGCATGGAAAAGTCAATAGTCCTTGACACATAAATTACCATATTCTATAGCTTCTCCATGTTTTTACCGGGGCCGCCCGCAAGATGAAACCATGATCCGGTGCCGTTATGAAGACGGAAAGGAAGAAAAGAATCGTTATCGCCGAAGATCACACGATCCTCCGGGAGGGGCTCAAATCACTCCTGGCGGCGAGCGCGGATCTGGCCATCGTGGGAGAGGCGGCGGACGGCCGGGAGGCGATTCGCCGCTGCCGGGAGCTGAAACCGGATCTCCTGCTTCTCGACCTCTCCATGCCGCGCCTCGGCGGCCTGGACGCCATCGGCGAGGTGAGAAGGCAGGTGCCGGCGACGAAAATCCTGGTCCTGACGGTTCATAAAACGGAGGAGTACGTCTTGGCCAGCCTCCGGGCCGGGGCCGCCGGCTACGTCCTCAAGGACGCGACCCATCAGGAACTCCTGGCGGCGATCCGCAACGTCCTGGCGGGTAAGCGCTATCTGAGTCCCGACATCGCCGACAAGGTAATCGACGGCTATCTGCTGGGCCGGAAGAATGATGCCCCGGCCTCGCCCTGGGAGCGGCTCACCCCCCGGGAGCGGGAGGTGCTGAAGCTCGTTGCCGAAGGGAGCAAGAACCGGGAGATCGCCGATTTCCTCTGCATCAGCTTAAAGACGGTGGAAAAGCACCGGGACAGCCTCATGAAGAAGCTCGACCTCCACAGCGCCGCCGCCCTCACCGCCTATGCCATCGAGAAGGGGTTAGTCACCGAATAGCAGGAAAGCATATAAAAACAAGGAGGTGGATCGGATGGACGGAAAGAAATGTATGCCGACGCTCATCGCCGGGGCGGTGATCCTGTTCCTGCTGACGGGTTGCGGTGCCCCGCAGATGCGACCCTCCGGATTCCTGAGCGATTACGATCGTCTGCGCCCGGCGCAGAAGGAGGAGCATGTCCTGTATTGGGAAAAATCGGGGGTGGACTGGAAGCGTTACGACAAGCTGATCATCGCGCCGGTGCAGGTTCGGATCGTCCCGGCCGACCCTCCCGTGGAACTCCGGCCGGGTGAGGCGGAAGAACTTGCGGCCCGCCTTCATGAAGCCCTGGTGAAGGGACTGCGGGAACGCTATCCGGTGGTAGAGAAAGCGGCCCCGGACGTCCTGATCGTCCGGCCTGCCCTGACCCACCTGAAACCTGTGGTGCCGGCGGTGAACATCGCCTCGACGGCCCTCCTCGGGGTCCCCGTCGATGTGGGCGAGGCGGCGGTGGAGGCCCAGTTCGCCGACTCCCTTTCCGGCCAGATCCTGGGGGAGCTCACGGTGAGCAGCCGGGGCTCCATTGTGGACATCACCCGGGTCTGGACCCGCTGGGATCAGGTCAACCGCGCCTTTGAACTCTGGACCCAGCGCCTGCGCCGGGCGATGGAGGAGTAGGGGCAAGGGTAGGGGTAAGAGGCCAGGCGGCGGTAATCCTTGTCCCCCGGCCCGGGGCGGAGACGATGCGCATTCTTCCCCCTGAAAACTCCGTCCTTTCCCGCATTCCCACGAGTCCGATGCCGCCCGTTTGCTCATCCCGGCCGGGCCGGGCGGCGGGATCGAATCCCCGGCCGTCGTCGGCGATCGCCAGGCGGATCGTCCGGCGGTCCTTTCCCAGACTGATCCGGACCAGACGGGCGCCGCTGTGCTTGGCGACGTTGTTCATGCCTTCCTGGAGGAGACGGTAAATGACGATTTTCAGTTCCCCCGGGACGTCTCCCTCCGTCAGTGCGATCTTCTGCTCCACCCGGATGTGGCCGTAGATCTGCTGGAATTCCCGGCAGAACCAGGATATGGTGGCCAAAATACCCAGGTCGTCCAGGATCGTCGGGCGCAGGTCCATGATGATGCGCCGGACCTCCTCGATGGTCTGGCGGATCACCGGGATGCCCGCCTTGATGGACCGGGCGGCCTGTTCCTCCTGACCATCCGATAGGAGGCCGAGGATGCTTTCCGCATTGAACTTGATGGCCGTGAGGTGCTGGCCGATGCTGTCATGAAGGTCCCGGGCCATGCGTTTCCGCTCCTGCTCCGCCGCGGCGAGCAACCGGGTGGAGAGGCGCCGCAGCTCCCGCCGGGATTGCAGCAGGGCCTCTTCCGCCTCCTTGCGGGGGGTGATGTCGTCGAGGTGGACGAGGACCAGATCGGGGGGGACGTAGGCGTAGGTGAAGGCGATGTGCTTCCGCTTCCGGTTCGTGAACAGGCGGTAGGGGGTTTCCCGCCTGACGACCCGCCTTTCCGTGTAGCATTTGTGGAAATCCGCCAGGATGTCGGGACGTATCTTAAAGACCACGGAGGCCCGGGCGCCCAGATGCTCCCCGATCATCCCGTCGGTCAGCTCTTCCATTGCGATGTTGTAGTCGGTGACGATGAAATCGTCCCCCTTCCGCCGCCAGGTGAGGGTCGGGACGGGGATGTAGCGGTATTGAATCCGCAGGCGCTCCTCGCTCTGGAGGAGATATTCCTCCATGCGCCGGCGGGCCGTTTCGGGCATCCGCAACTCATCCCCCGGCCAACCCGGCGCCGTTGCTTCCCTTTCCGCCTCCCGGGCCGCGATTGCTTTCCTGTCCAGTCCCCGGGTCTCCGCCGCAGTCTTATCTTCGCTCATCCGTTTATTCCCCTTTTTCTTCGCTTATGGGTATGAAGAGAAATCCCCGCGCTTGTCAATAGCGAATTATCGCCAGGGCTTGAAAATACTTCCCTCGGTGGCTAAGATAGTGTATCGGTGAGGGCGTACTGAATTCAGGGACATGAGGGTCTAACTTTCCGGGGAAACGTGCAGGAAGATGCTGCCGTCCCAAAAGGGGATAAAACATAGACCCATCCCCACCTTAATCCTCCTTGAAGAGGAGTCAATTAAGAGAAATATATTTATTAGTAAATGAAATCAAGCATATAGGAATGAATTTTCAGGGAATATTTAGATGGTGATCATGGCGGAGGGGCAGGGCGCAAGACGGCGGTTCGGGCGGGTCCTCCTGGGGGGGGCGCTCCTCCTGGCGGTCCTTTTCGCCGGCGCCGCCGCCTTCGGAAAGGAGGCCTTTCCCCGGCCCCAGGGGGCGGTGAACGACTTTGCCGGCGTGCTTGCCCCGGAGTACCGCGAGCAGATGGAAAACCTCGCTCGTGAGGTCTGGCAGAAGACCGGCACGGCCCTCGTGGTGGCGACGATGGCCACCATCGGCGACGAGGAGATCAACGATTACGTAAACCGTCTCTATCAGGCCTGGGGGATCGGACGGAAGGGCGAGGACAAGGGAGTCCTCCTCTTTGTCACCGTCAAGGAACGGAAGATGCGCATCGAGACAGGTTACGGCGTGGAGGGCATCCTTCCGGACGGCCGCGTCGGCGAGATTCGGGATAAATACATGCTCCCCTATTTCCGCCGGAACGACTTCGGGAAGGGGATGGCCAACGGGATGACCGCCATCGCCACCGTGGTGGCGCAAAACGCCGGGGTCACCCTGGTGGGGAATCCGGCCCCGGAACAGCCCCAGACGCCACAGCGGCGCCGGCAGGGGGGCTTGGATTTCTGGACCCTGGCGCTGTTCGCTATCGCCCTGTTCTTCCTCTTGGGGACGCGGCAGGGGCGGGAGATCCTTCCCTGGCTTCTCGTCGGGCTTATGAGTGGCGGACGGCGGGGCGGCGGCGGTAGTTTCGGCGGCGGCGGTTTTGGAGGTTTCGGGGGCGGATTCGGCGGCTTCGGTGGCGGCGGGAGCGGCGGCGGCGGCGCCGGGGGCAGCTTTTAGGAGGCACATATGGGCAAAATTCCTGAACGACCGGAAATGATCTTTCCCCAACTTACGGCGGACTACCGGGATGTATTCGGTGACGAATTGGTAGCCCTCATCCTTTATGGCAGCGGGGCGGACCAGCACTACATCCCTGGGAAATCGGACCTGAATTTTCTCGTCGTCCTGACGGAGCGGGGTATGGAGGACCTGGAAAAGGTTATGGCCGTAACGGCACGATGGCGGAAGAGCCGGGTGGCCACCCCCCTGTTCATGACGAAGGACTACATCGAAGCGGCTCTGGATGCCTATCCCATTGAATTCCTCGACATGAAGATAAACCATGCAGTGGTGTATGGAGAGGATGTCCTGACGGCCCTGGAGATCAGGCCGGAATATCTCCGCCTCCAGGTGGAGCGGGAACTCCGGGGCAAGCTCCTGCTCCTCCGACAGCGCTTTCTGGAGACGGAGGGAAAGGATAAGGAGCTCCGCGGCCTCATCCGGGAATCCCTGCCGGCCTTCCTTTCCTCATTCAAGGCCCTACTGTGGATTTTGGGTCGGGAGATCCCCCGGGAACGACCGGAGATTGTCGGGGCCGCCGCCCGGGCGGCGGGTGTCGGGGCGGAGACGTTCAGAAAGTGCCTCCTTGTCCGGGAGGGAAAGGACAATTATTCCCCGGGCGAGATCATGGCGCTGTTCCGGGAATACCTGCGGGAGATCGCCGGCCTCTGCCGGCGGATCGATACGATGTCCTTTCCCCCGGCGGGATGAGGGGCGGTGGCGTCGGCTCCGGAGTAACGCCCCGGGAAGACATGTGCCCCGGCAGGATGAGGGGCGACAACGGGAGACGTTAATAATATGCTTATTATTCAATTATATATGTTTATTTTCTGAAATAATTATTTAACTGAAAAAACGGAGGTAAAGAGATGTCCAAAGGAAAGATGATTCTGGTCGGGGTGCTGGTTGCCTTCCTGTTGCTGGCCCTGTCGCTTTACGGTTTCTTCAAGGGGACCTACAATCAGTTCGTCACCCTCGACGAGGGGGTGAAGAGCTCCTGGGCCCAGGTGGAAAATCAACTGCAACGACGCTTAGATCTGATCCCCAACCTCGTCGAGACGGTCAAGGGCTATGCGAAGCAGGAAAAGGATGTACTGGTGGAGGTGACCAACGCCCGGTCCCGGGTGGGCGGGGCGAACACCGTTCCTGACAAGATCGCGGCCAACAACGAGCTGTCCGGTGCCCTGAGCCGCCTGCTGGTGGTTGTGGAAAAATATCCCGAGCTCAAATCCAACGAAAACTTCCTGCGCCTCCAGGATGAGCTGGCGGGGACGGAAAACCGCATCGCCGTGGAGCGCAAGCGATACAACGATGCGGTGAAAAATTACAACGTGGCCATCCGCAGCTTCCCCGCCAATCTCCTGGCCGGGATGTTCGGCTTCGACAAGGCGGCCTTCTTCGAGGCCCCGGCGGCGGCGAAGGCGCCGCCCCAGGTGAAGTTCCAGTAAGGCAGAGAAGTTTCCTGACGCGGAAATCAATCTCCGTCCATTGTTTTACTTGGCCAGCAGCCCGCCGTCGTTGATAAGGACGTGCCCCGTCATATACGCCGAGGCGTCGGAGGCCAGGAAGACGGCCACCGCCTTCATATCATCCTGGTCGCCGACGCGGCGCAGGGGGATGGAGTTGACGATGGCGTCATGGGCGGCCTTGAATTCCGGTTTTTCTATATAGGCCATCATGTCCGTCCGGAAGAAACCCGGGGCGATGGCGTTGACCCGGATGTTGTAGGGGGCCAGCTTCACGGCGAGGTTCATGGTCAGGACATTGATCGCCGCCTTGGTGGAGTTGTAGGGCACGGCGGGATGGACTTCCTCCTCGGAGCCCCGGAAGCCCATGACGGAGGAGATGTTGATGATGTTTCCTCCTCCCTGCTCCTTCATGATCCGGGCCACCTTCTGGGTGAGGATCCATACCCCGCGGATGTTGATGTTGAAAAGCTGATCCCATCTCTCCAGGGGGAAATCCAGGGTAGGGGCGCCCCAGGTGGCGCCGGCGTTGTTCACCAGGATGTCGATGCGGCCGCATTGGTCCGCGGCCTCTTGCACCAGCCGGTCGATGTCCTCCTCCTTCCCGAGATCGCAGGGGAGTGCATAGGCGCGGACCCCGTAAGTTGCCGCCAGTTCCTGGGCCGTCGTCTCGAGGTTCTTCATTTTTCGTGAGGTGACGATCACATCCGCTCCCGCCTCGGCAAGTCCCGCGGCGATGAACCTGCCGATGCCCCGGCCGCCGCCGGTGACAAGGGCCGTCTTGCCGTTGAGTTTGAACATGTCCTGAAGTTTCATCGCTTTTCTCCTCCCTACCGGTTTTTCCCCGGCCTTTCGCCGGCCGGGATGGCTCTTATAAATCCGGGCCGCCGGACTGTCAAGGCCATTAAATTTATGCCAACATTGATGAATTCGTAAAAAGTATTGTCTTGACCGCTTCTTTCCTTCTATGTTAATTTTCCCCGGCTTCAGATCATGAAAAAGCGCCGAGCGGGAGGATGATATGGAGATCGATGTCAGGAAGGAAGGCCAGGCCGTCGTCATTTCATTGACAGGAAGGATGGATGCCGTCGCGGCCCCCCAGTTCGACCGCACCGCCGCGGATCTCCTTGCCCAGGGAGATCGGCGCATCATCATTGATTTCACCGCCCTGGAATACATCAGCAGCGCCGGGCTTCAGAGCATCCTGGCCCTGGCCAAGCAACTGGAAGATTTTGAAGGGACGGTCATCCTGAGCAGCCTCGCGGGACCGGTGCGTGAAGTATTCGATATCTCGGGTTTTTCGTTGATTTTCCCCATTTACGACCGCTGCGAAGACGCCCTGGCTGCCCTGTGAACCTCTGTCCCGGAGGGCCGAAACATGAAAAAAGTCCAATCATTGGCGGCATTTGCCTGGAACCGGTAAGTATCATGTTCCTTTTTCGTGTCATCCTGCCAGCTACCATCGATCATCTCGGAGATTTCATCGCTTCTTTATCCCGGTGGCTGCAACAGCAGGGCCTCGCCGCGGAGAAGATCGGCCGGGTGCAATTGGCCGTGGAAGAGGCGCTGGTGAACATCATCCGCTACGCCTACCGGGAAAAACCAGGGGAAGTGGAGGTCCGGGGCGGAATTGTCGAAGATAACCGTTTCATTATCGAAATTCTCGACAGCGGCGTACCCTTCAATGTCTGCTCCCTACCCCAGCCGGACGTAAAATGCGGCATCCGGGAGCGCAAGGTCGGGGGGCTGGGGGTGTTCCTGATCCAGAAGATGGTGGATGAACTAATCTACCGGCGGGAAGGGGACAAAAACGTCCTGACCATGATTATCGCCAAAAACAACGGGCGGTGTTCGCGGTCCCGCCCGGATGTCCGTGCGGGCGCATAACCCGGCAGCGGGGGGAAAGGGCAGGAGATCATGACGGAAGGCATCAGAAGAGGGAATATCCGGGTGGAGAAATACCTGCGGGCCACGGTGCTCAACGACGTGGTGGAGCTGGAGAAACGGGTCTGGAAAAAGGAGGGCTACCGGGAGGTGAACGCCCCGATGGTCTATTTTGAACTTGCCTACCTCACCAACGGCTTGGTCCTCACGGCCTTCGACGAGGGGGTCTATTCCCCGGCGGAACGGGTGGAAATGGCCCAGGCCGACCCCTGGTACGACGGTGACCGCCCGATCGGTTTCGCGGCCCTCTTCGCCGATTTCGACCACAACGGACCATTCTGGTACGGGGCCCGGATGGGTGTTGACGATCGCTACCAGGACAAGAATGTGGGGGACGCCATGGTCAATGCCCTCTACGAGTGCGCCAAGGAGCGGAACATCCCGCGGATCCGCTGGACCTACGACCCCCTGCAATCCCGGAACGGCTACATCTACCTCCGGAAGATGGGCGGTTTGGTGAAGGAAATCGGGTTCAACTATTACAGCGCCGTTTTCACCAACGATCATTTCAACCGGGGCATCTCCACGGACCGTTTCATCGTGGAGTGGATGATCGGCTCGGAACGGGTCCGGGAGCGCATGGAAGATGGGCGGATACCTACGGCGGACACGGCGGCCATCACCACTGATAACACCATCAATGAAATCCAGATCGGGGCGGACGGCCTGGAGATGCACGGCGAGCGGTGGCTCTTCCAGTCCAGCCGGAGCCCCATATTCATTGAAATTCCCTACGATCAGGACCGCCTCCTCAAGACCGACCGCGACCGGGCCCAATCCCTCCGGGACAAGTGCCGGGCACTCTTCATGCACTATCTGGCCCGGGGCTACACGGTCACCGACTTTGTCCTCAAGAAGGCGGAGGACGGCCGCCGCCACGTTTACTACCGACTCGATCAGGACCTGCAATGGCAGCGACTGCGCCTGTAAAAGACCCCCGCCTCCGCATCCGCACCAAGATGCTCCTGGTGCTCCTCGGGATATCCCTCGTCCCCCTGGTCCTGTTCGGTTACATCGCCAAGCGGGACATCGAGGAAGTGAGCCAATACACCGTCAAGGCCACCACGGCCATCGGTGAGAGCGCCGCGGCGGACAGTGCTCAGGCCCTGGAGAACCTGGGCGCCGAGATGATCCGCCAGAAGGCCGTTGACGTGGCCCTGCAGTGCGGCATCTACCTGCGCCGCCATCCCGGCGCCCCTATCGAGAAATTCCAGGCGGACAAGGTATTCCAGTCCATCGCCGTCCAGTCCGTGGGCGCCACGGGCTACACCATTGTCTTCGACCGCCAGGGGGTGATGCGCTTTCACCCCAACCGGGAACTGGTCAACTATGACATGCACAACTGGAAGGACATGCTGCCGGGGTTCTGGGCTCTATTCGAGCAGACCTTCGACGGCTCCTCAGGGGGCGGTTATTACAACTGGCAGGATTCAGATCGGGTGATCCGCAGGAAGTTCATGTATATCGCCCCCATCCAGGGGACGCAGTACATGGTGGCTGCGACCACCTATATAGATGAATTCTCCCGCCCCGCCGAAGAGACGAAAAACCGGATCGCCGCGGCCACCGACAGCATCCGCGGGGAGATCAAGAAGGTCGTCGAAGGGATCCGCACCAGCTTCGTGATGATCATGACGGCCATGTTCCTTATCGTCGGCGCCATTTCCTTTTTCCTGTCCCGGATGATCACCGATCCCATCCTGGCCCTGATGCGCGGGGCGAAGGCCATCGGGCGCGTGGAGATGGAGCACACCGTGGAGGTTAAGACGGGGGACGAGTTGGAAGTGCTGGCAGACTCCTTCAACACCATGGCCCGGAACCTGAAACTCCACATGGAGGACCTCCGCTGCACGACGGCGGAAAAGGAGCGGCTCCAGAAGGAGCTGGAAATCGCCCGGGGCATCCAGTTGCGCCTGCTGCCCCAGCATCCGCCCTACATCGAAGGCATGGACCTGGCGGCCAACAACATTCCGGCCCAGGAGATCGGCGGCGACTTCTATGACTACATCCCCATCTCCCGCGGTTCATGGGGCCTGGTCATCGCCGACGTCTCTGGGAAGGGGATGCCCGCGGCAATCTTTATGGGCCTGTCCCGAACTATCGTCCGCGCCAGCGCCACGGACAACCCCTCGCCTGCCGCCGCCATCAAGCAGGCCAACGAACTGATCTGCCGGGATTCCACTTCGGGGATGTTCGTCACCCTGTTCTACGCCATCCTAAATGCCAAGGAGCGAAAGCTGCGCTATGTAAACGCCGGTCACAACCCGCCGCTGCTCATCAGGAACGGCGGCGAGGTGGAATCGCTGCGGACCCGGGGCATAGCCCTTGGGGTCACCCATTACATCGATCTCCAGGAGGCCGAACGGATCCTGCGGCCGGGGGATACCATCGTCTTCTATACCGATGGGGTGACGGAGGCGATCAATGTCGAGGAGGAGGCCTTCGGCGAGCGGCGGCTTATCGAGATAGTTCGTGAAAACTCAAATCTGCCGGCCCGGGGGATTATCGGGAAGGTGGAAGAGGCGGTGGTTGCCTTTGCCGGCAAGGAACCACAGTTCGACGACATTACCCTGCTTGTCTTGAAGGTCAGGTAATACAACCCTTGCTTAAGATATTCCCTGGCGCCATGACGGGAATGAAATGCGACGGGAGTGGCGGATGACGGAGAAAACAGAGGATATGGCCCGAAGCGAGGAATGGGAGAAAAGACTCGCCGCGATGGAGAACCGGTTGCGGGAAACGGAGGGATATTATCGATCCCTCTATGAAATCAGCCCCGACATCATTTACCGTCTCGACGCGGAGGGTAGGATCATGCTCATCTCCCCGGCGGTCAGGAAACTGGGTTATGAGCCCGGAGAACTCATCGGGAAACGATTCGAGGAGATCGTACATCCCGACGACCAGTCAAAATCCCATGATCATTTCGTCGAGCGGCGCGTCGGCGACAGAAGAGTGCAAAACCTCGAAATACGTTTGCTTACCAAGCAGCGGGAGGTTCAGGATTACGAGTTGAAATACCTCAACGTGTCCCTCTCCGCCCGGGGACAGTGGGACGTTCCGGACAGCGACATCGGCGCTCCGGATAAAAAATTCATCTGCACCCAGGGCATTGCGAACGATATTACCGTGCGCAAACAGGCCTATGAGGAACTGCAAAAGAAAGAAGAGTATTTCCGGGCGATGATCGAGAATTCCCTGGATATCGTCTTTATCGTCGATGAAAAGGGTTTCATCACCTACGCGAGTCCTTCCATAAACAGGATCCTCGGCTATGAGCAGCGGGAATTGATCGGTCGGGGCGCCGCAGAGATAATATCCCCACAGGACAGAAAGAGGGCCTTCCAGGATTTTTACCGGGCGCTGGCGTCGAAAGGAGCGGTTATCCCCAATACATTCAGGGTGCTGCGCAAGGACGGCACGGAGCGCATTTTGGATGGCTACGGCAAGAATATGCTGGAAAGCCCGGTGGTGGCGGGGTTTATCATCAATGTCCGGGATATTACCGAACGGGTTATGGCCGAGGAGATGTTCCGGAAGGAAAAGCATCTGAATGAAGCGATTGTCCAATCGTCACCGGCATTTTTCGTAGCCATCGATGGGGAGGGCAGGACCCTGATGATGAACCGGGCCATGCTGGCCGCGTTGGGCTTCCGCGCCGACGAGGTGGTGGGCAAAGGCTATTTGCATGTTTTTGTCCCGGAATCGGACCGGAAGAATCTCCAGACGGTCTTTGACGCCATGGTTCGAGATGGGCGCACCACCCTCAACGTGAATCGCGTAGTGGCGAAAGACGGCAAGATCCTGGTCGTGGAGTGGCACGGCCGGCCCGTTTACAAGGATAACCGTGAGTTCGATTTTTTTGTCGGCCTGGGGATCGACATCACGGAGCGCCGACAGGCAGAAGACGCCCTCAGGAACAGCGAGGAACTGAATTCCAAACTCCTTGCCGCCGTCCCGGATTTCGTGGTGCGGACGGATATCCAGGGACATATTGAATTCATCAACGATGTGGGACTGAAAATAAGCGGCTATGAAAGGGATGAGGTTATCGGCGCCCACATGTTCTCGTTCCTCGACCCTCAGGAACGGGATAGGGCCTTGACGAACTATAAGTTGATGCTCGAGGGTAGCTTAGTGCCCATGGAATATCGCTTCCTCATGAAGGATGGAAAAATATCTATATTTGAGGTCAACGGCGATATGCTGAGGAATGAAGACGGCACACCCTATGGCATGGTCTTCGTCTGCCGCAACGTGACGGAGCGGAAACAGGGGGAGGAGGATCGACACCGCCTGGAATCACAGCTTCTCCAGGCCCAAAAGATGGAGGCGGTGGGGACCCTTGCTGGTGGAATCGCTCATGATTTCAACAATCTCCTCATGGGAATCCAGGGATACGTCTCATTGATGCTTCTGGAGATCAGCGAGGATCATCCCCATCGCAGAAAATTACGGGCCATAGAGGAACAGGTAAAAAGCGGCGCAGATCTGACCCGGCAATTGCTGGGGTTTGCCCGCGGCGGCCGCTATGAGGTGAAGCCCACGGATCTCAATGACCTTGTGGCCAAGACAGCGGCCATGTTCGGCAGGACAAGGAAAGAGATCCTTATCCATGAAAAATATCAACGGGAAGTTTGGCCGGTAGAAGTGGACCGGGGACAGATCGAGCAGGTGATGCTGAATATGTTCCTCAATGCCTGGCAGGCCATGCCCGGGGGGGGAGATCTATACCTGGAAACGGAAAACGTATATCTGGACGCCTCCTATGTGGTGCCTTTCGATATCAATCGAGGCCGTTATGTAAAGTTATCCGTCACCGACACCGGGATCGGGATGGACGAGCCGACCCGGCGGCGGATTTTCGATCCTTTTTTCACCACCAAGGGAATGGGGCGGGGAACCGGCCTCGGACTGGCTTCGGCCTACGGGATCATCAAGGGGCATGGCGGTTTTGTCAATGTTTACAGTGAGAAGGGACATGGTTCGACCTTCAATATCTATCTGCCGGCCTCCGAGAACAAGGTGGACAAGGACGAGACCATTGTTTCCGAAGTCCGGAGGGGAAACGAGACGGTCCTGCTTGTGGATGACGAAACGACCGTCATCGAGGTGACGCGGGATATGCTTGCCGGCATGGGTTATCACGTCCTGGTGGCCGAAAGCGGCGCGGAGGCGATCGAAATTTATGCCGCCCAGTGGGAGGCCATCGATCTGGTGATCCTGGATATGGTCATGCCCGGGATGGGGGGCGGGCAATTGTACGAACGGCTCAAGGAAATCAATCCTTCTGTCCGGGCGATTCTTTCCAGTGGCTACAGCATGAACGGCATGGCCAAAGCCATCATGGATAAGGGGGTCCGGTTGTTTCTGCAGAAACCTTTCCGGTTGGACGAATTGTCCCGCAGGATTCGTGACGCCTTGTCGGATGGGAAATGAACGTCGCCGCCGCGATCCCGGCGCCTAAAGGATGATGGTCTGACGTTTCCTGAGGATCCGTCCCGGCAGCCTTTCCGTGTGGCTCCCTTCGTGGATCACCGGGACGCCGTTGACGATGACGTAGGGGATTCCTTCCGGATATTGATGTGGTTCCGTCCAGGTGGCGCGGTCGATAACCCGCTCGGGGTCAAAGACGGACAGGTCGGCAAAAAACCCCTCCTTGATCTGCCCCCGGCCGTAAATCCCGAATTTCCGCGCCGTGAGGGAGGTCATCTTTTCGATGGCCCGCTCGAGGCTCATGATCCGCTCTTCCCGAACGTACCTGCCCAGCATGCGGGGAAAGGTGCCGTAGGAACGGGGGTGGGGCTTGTCTTTTCCCAGGGGTCCGTAGGGGGCCCTGGCCCAGCCGTCGGAGCCTATGACGACCAGGGGATGAAGGATGATCCGCTTGAAGTTGTCTTCGTTGAGGGAGAAGTTGATCATCCAGACCTGGTCTTCCTCGGAGATGAGGAGGTCCCGGATAAAGATGTATGGTTCCTTGCCGGCATCCCGGGCCGCCCGGCGGATACTTTTCCCCGCCAGATGTTCGTTGTCCTTGCGGAGGACAGAGGAGATGAATACGTTGTCCCAGGAGCCCACCTTCTCTTCCTGTATATTCACGTAATCCCTGATTTTTTCATCGTTGGCCGGATCTTCGAGACGGGCCAGGTATTCTGAGGTAGTCCCCTGCTGGATCCAGGGCGGCATGAAGGCCGACAGGACGGTGGAACTGGCCGTGTAGGGGTAGCGGTCGGCCAGGATCTCCAGCCCCTGGGCGTTGACTTCCGAGATCCGGGAGAGGACGAAGTGTATCTTCGACCAGTTCCGGGGGTAGGCGAGCTTGAGATGGGAGATCTGGAGGCTGATCCGCGCCTCCAGGGCGATGGTGATGGCTTCCTCCACGGCCTCGATGAGATAATCCGATTCGTTGCGCATGTGGGTGCTGTACATCCCCCCGTAAACCGCCGTTTCCCGGCAGAGCTCGATCAACTCCCGCTGGTCGGCATAGCATCCCGGCACGTAGATGAGCCCCGTGGAGAGACCGAGGGCGCCCATTTCCATGTTCTGACGGATCAGTTCCTTCATGGCCGCCAGTTCCTCGGAGTTCGGCGGGCGGTCCTGGGCGCCGAATACGGCGCCGCGCAGGGTGCCGTGACCCATGAAGGTGGCGTAGTTCACCGCCATGCCCCGGCTTTCCAGCTCCGAGAAGAAGCCTCCGATGTCCCGCCAGATCAAGGGGACGCCGTACTGTTCGTCGCAATAACGGCGTCGCTCCTCGTAGTTGCGCCAGGTGAGGGGGAAGACGGTGTAACCGCAGTTGCCGGCGATTTCCGTGGTTACGCCCTGGCGGATCTTGCTTTCCGCCCGGGGATTGACCAGAAGTTCGATATCGGTGTGGCTGTGAGGATCGATGAAGCCCGGCGCCACGGCCATGCCCCGGGCGTCGATGACCTCCGCCGCCCGGGCGGGGTCGATACCGGTGGCGACGCGAGCGATGCGGTCCTTCGTCACGGCCACGTCGGCCTCCAGGCCGGGATGACCCAAACCGTCGTAAACCACGCCGCCGAGGATGAGCAAGTCGAAATCTTTTGTCGCCATAATGGCGATTTATACCACTGAAGGAGAATTGTGACAAGGAACAATCATTTTTAACGGCATCGTAAAAAGTCCATATGCGGCGTTGCTCTTCATCCTTCGTCACTGCAACGTATGCTCAAGTACTTATCATTACTCAGTATTCGTGCGCCTTGCCTCTGGATCTTTTTACTTCGCCGTCTAAATGATGACTTTTTCGAGTTCCTTATTTTTGAGGAATTTTGATTGACTTCCGGAGGGTTTGTCATTATTTTCAGCGCGGTGCTTTTAAGATCATGATCCTTTTCCTTCTTACCTTCTTTCTTGTTTACGGCGGCCTGCATCTTTATTTCTTCCTCCGCCTCCGCGCCGCCTTTCCCATGACCGTGGGGGTCCAGGCAGCGGTGGGCCTCGCGCTGGTCTTTTGCATCCTTACCCCCCTGATTGTCCGCCTGGCGGAACGTCTCGGCTATGAGGGCGGGGCCTGCGCCTTGTGTTACCTGGGCTATCTCTGGATGGGCGTGGTCTTCCTGTTTTTCGCCTTTTCCCTTGTGATGGATGGTTACCGGCTGGCGCTGTTTTTCAACGAACGGATCGGGCACATGGATATCTCCCGTCTCCTGCCCACGGCGAGGATAATCTTTCTGGTCCCCCTGGCGGCGTCCCTATCCGTAAACGTTTACGGATATACGGAGGCCTTGAACATAAGGACGGAGCGCCTGGTGGTGGAAACGGACAAACTCCCGAAAGGCGTCGATAAATTGCGGCTGGTGCAGTTATCCGACGTCCATGTGGGGATGATCGTCCGGGAGGATCGCCTCCAGCGCATGGCGGCGTCGGTGCGGGCTGCGGACCCCGATATTCTTGTTTGCACGGGGGATCTCGTGGACGGGCAGCTCGACAATATGACCGGGTCGCTGAGGATCCTCCAGGAAATGCCTGCCCGTCTGGGTAAATATGCCGTGACGGGGAACCATGAATTCTATGCCGGCCTCGAACAGGCCCTGGATTTTACCCGCAAGGCCGGATTTACTGTTTTAAGGGGAGAGGCTGTGGAGGTGGCCGGGATGATCCATATCGCCGGAGTGGATGATCCGGCGGGAAAAAGGACGGGAGAGGGTCGCCAGATATCGGAAGCGGAGCTCCTCTCCTCCCTGCCACCGGGCCGCTTCACCGTCCTTTTGAAGCATATCCCCCAAGTTGATCTCGAGGCGGCGCTGTCCTTCGATCTCCAGTTATCGGGCCACACCCACAAAGGCCAGATCGCCCCCTTCAATATGGTGACCGGTTTTGTCTTCCCCTATCACAGCGGCGATTTCATCATGCCCGACGGCGCCCGCCTCCACGTCAGCCGCGGGACGGGCACCTGGGGACCGCCCATCCGGTTCCTGGCGCCGCCGGAAGTGACGGTTGTCGATATCGTCCGCAAGTGACCTGCGCCCGCAAATTTCCCGCCGCCCGAACGCTTTGAAAAACAGCCGCGCTCGTCGTCCCCGATTTGAACGGTCATCAGGAAAATAATTGAAATAAGATGATTTACCCCTTTGGTTTCCGCCGGGGAGAGGTTCACCTTTTACGGAGGACCGCAGCCATGCAGGCCACGGCCCGGCCCAGTTCCGGGTAGGCCGGGACACCGAGTCTCCGGGCCTCGTTCTGGAACTGGAAGGCGTCGTCACGGCGGCCCAGAAGCCAGATGAAAACCGGTTTGCCCGTTTCCCGGCTCTGTCGGGCCACATCCTCCAGGTCGAGGCGGATGCGGAAGTTGCCTACGAAGGCGTGGATGAAGACGGCATCCACCTGGGGATCAGCGAAGGCCGCCGTTAGGGACTGATTGATGACGTCCACCTCCGCCGCGGCATGGCGCTCCATGGCCGGCCAGAGATCCACCGGGTTGTTCACGGGCATCCACTCCGGGAACAACCGGCCGATCACCCTTTTGGTCGTCTCGGAAAGCTCGGCGGTTTCCAGGCCGTGAGCGGCGATGAAATCGGCGGAGACGATCCCCGCCCCGCCGCTGAAGGTGAGGATGGCGATCCGGCCGGGACGTTCCTGCCGGTGGGCCGGAAAGAGGCTCAGGGTACGGCAGAGATCCATCATTTCCTTGAAATCCTCGGCCTCGACGATCCCGGCCTGGGCGAAGGCCCCCCGGATGATCCGGTTGTCCCCCGCCAGGGAGGCCGTGTGGCTCATGGCGGCCTGGGCGCCTTTGGGGCTCTTGCCTCCTTTCAGAACCACGATGGGTTTGTCGGCTCTCCGGCAGATATCGAGAAACCGGCGGCCGTCGAGGAGGGATTCCAGATAGAGGCCGATGACGTCCGTGTCCTGGTCGTCAAGGAGCCAGGGCAGCAGATCGCATTCGTCCACGTCGATCTTGTTGCCCACGGAGCAGACCTTGCTGATCCCCATGACCCCGTGGGTCATGATGTCCACGAGAAAACCCGCGGAGAGCATGCCGCTTTGGACCACCAGGGAGACCCGCCCCGGGATGAGGCTGGGGAAGGCCCGCGGGTCCAGGAAGGAAAAGACGTGGCCGTTCACCGCGTCCACAAGCCCCATGCAGTTGGGTCCCCAGATGCGGATGCCTGTTTCCCTGGCCATGGCCGCGAGGGCGGCCTGCCGGCTACCGCCGTCGTCTCCCGTTTCGGCGAAGCCTCCAGACTCGATGATCACGCCGGGGATGCGGCGATCCGCGCAGGCGGCCACGGCCTCGGGAACCTGGGGCCCCGGGACGAAGACGATGGCCAGATCTACTAGGCCCGGGACCTCGTTCACCGTGGGATAACAGGGCAGTCCCTCGATCTCGCCGTAGCGGGGATTGATGGGATAGATCCCGCCGCGGAAACCGGCGAGGAGGTTTTTCAGGATGGCGTTACCCCCCTTGAATGGGTTGGGGGTGGCGCCGATGACGGCGATGCCTTGCGGCTTAAAGAAAAAATCCATTTATTCCCTCAACAGGATGATGACTTTCAGGTATTTTCTTCCCCACTTTTTCGCCTCTTTTTCGCTGGGAAAGAAAAGGTCGATATGGTCGCCCTTGATGGCTGTGCCGATGTCGTGCACCTCCCCCCAGCCGTAGCCGGGGACGTACATCTTGGTGCCGTAGGGATAACGGGTGATGTCGGCGGCGATAACACCTTTCTTGGCCTTGGTGCCGTCAGCGGTTACCCCGACCTCCTTCCGCTTGCCCTCGTTGGGCCCGTAGGCGTAAACGGGGGGCATGAAGAATAGCCCCCATTTACGCTTCCAGCCCGTGGATTTCTGCCCGGCGTCGTAACCGGTGACGAGCATCTTCCGGACGATCCGCTTTTCCTTGGTCTTATAGCTCCCCTTGCCGCACCCCTGGATGATCAGGAGACCGGCCAGCATGGCCAGACAGAGCAAGCTTGCTTTGCGCGCCATCATAACCATCATAGGGGGCAATTACCATAAGGCCCGGCGTCATTTCAACCGCTAATCGACCGTCGTTTTCACGGTGCCGGCGATAACGGCGGCCAGGGCGGCGAAACCGGCGCCGGCATAGAAAAGGATGCTGAAACCCATTCCCAGGGCGATGAGGAGGCCGCCCAGATAAGGCATGATAAAATAGCCCAGATCCAGAGTGAACATGGTCATATTTACATTGAGCCCACGGAGCGCCGGCGGGGAGGCGGTGAAGAGAAGGGCGTTCATGACCGGCATGATTATCCCCATTCCAAGGCCGTAGAGTCCCGCCAGGAGATAGTAGAGACCGGGGGAACCGGCGGTGGGCAGGACGGCGAAGCAGGTCGCCATGGCGGCAAATCCCGCCAGAAGGAGCTTCTTTTTATTTGCCCGGTCGAAGTAATGGCTGCCGACAAGGCGTACGGCGATCGACATGGTCATGAAAATGGAAAAGAAGGCGCCCACCCGGCCCGCGGTGATTTCCAGGGTCAGGTCCTTGAGAAAGAAAAAAAGGGTGGCGTGGACAAGATAGACGAGGAAAAAGCACCACAGCATCTTTCTCACCGCGGCGATGCGGAAATTGTTGAATAGCTCCCGCCGGTTGGGGCGCCGCAACAGGGCGTCGTCCATGCCTGCGAGATAACCGGTAATCCGCTTCCACCCCCATGCCAGCAACAGGAGGGCAATGAAAACAAAGATCGAGACCCCGGCATAGAGATCTGCTTCGTTTCGCAAATAGGGGAGTATCGCTTCCGCTATGGGGGGGATGAAGGCATAAGGTGCGATCGTGACGATAAGGACAATTCCGAAGGCCTGGCCGCTCCTTTCCGGGGGGATGAAATTGACGCCCAGGGCGGTCACGGCCACGGTCAGAAAGACGATGGCCGCGCCATGGAAAATGCGCAGTACGATCAGGCTTGCCACCGTGCTCGCCCAGAGGTATCCCAGGCCGATAAAGATCATAGCGACTACCGATGCCGCAATAATCGCCGGGGTGTCGCGCACCTGGAGCCAAGGCAGGATGACCAGGCGCAGGATGAACGCCGTCATCGGCTCCAGGCCGACGATTATGCCGCGCCATAGCGGTGGGATGTCGATTTTCACCAGATAGTGATGAAAGCTGTAGAAAATGCTGATGGTGCAGAAGGTGGCAATGGTTATCAGGCAGAAGAGGATAAACTCGTAGGTCACCAGGCGGGGAGGCGAGTTTGCGTCGTTCAACCGGCGACCTCTCCGGACAGAAGCCTTTTCAGGGCGGCTACGAAGGCCTCCATTGCCTCCGGCTGGGCCAGGGTCACCCGGATATGGTTGGGGTAGCGAAAACTCGTCATCGGCCGGATCATTACCCCTTCCCGCATCAACTGCCGGTAGGCCAGGGTGTCGCTGCCCGGGAGCCGGACGACGAGGAAGTTGCCCTCGCCGGCGATGACGGGGAGGTTCATCTTCCCCAGTTCCTCCCGCAGATAGGCGCGGCTGTTCCGCACCAGTTCCCGGCTCCGCCGGATATGGTCCGCGTCGTCGCGGAGGGCGGCCAGGGCGGCCTCCTGGGCGATGCCGTTGACGGAATAGACCACGCAGGTCCGCCGGATCATGTCCACCACCTCCGGCGACCCGGCCAGATAACCGATGCGCAGGCCGCCCAGACCGTACATCTTGGAGAAGGTCCGGAAGATGACGAGATTGGGAAAATCCGCGATCAGCTTCATGCCGTCGGGGTAATCCACCGCTTCCACGTATTCGCAGTACGCCTCGTCCACGACCACGATCCGCCGCCCCCCCGCGGCCGCAAGAAAGGCCGTGAGCCGTTCCGTTTCCCAGTAGGTGCCGGTGGGATTGTTGGGGTTGCACAGGAAGATGATCTTGGTGCGGCCGTCGATGGCCCGGAACATCTCCCCGTCGTCGAAACCGTCCTTCTTCAGGGGGATCAATCTGGCCGTGATACCGGAAAAGGTCGCCACCCATTCATAGACGGCAAAGGTCCGGTCGGCGGTGATGATGTTGTCGCCCGGCGCGCAGAAGGCCTTGATCACAAAGGCGATCACCTCGTTGGCGCCGTTGCCCACGATGATCTGATCCGGGTGGAGACCGTGACGGGCGGCGATTTCGTGGCGGAGATAATAAGAATCGCCGCTGGGGTAGAGGGCGCCCCGGAACGACGGAAAATTCCGGATTGCCTCCCGGGCCGCCGGCGGCGGTCCCAGGGCGTTTTCGTTGTTGTTCAGCCGGTAGAGCCGGAGGCACCCGTAGAGCTTTTTCAGCTCCGTGTCCGGCTTGCTGGGGACATAGGGTTCGAATTCCCGCACATAGGCGGGTGTAAGAAAGTCCAGATCAGGTTGCATGATGTTGAAAGATTATCACGTCGGCGCGGCCGCCGAAGGGAATGATCGTCTCCGGACGGAATCCCCGGGCCAGCAGTGCCGGGGCGAGGGCGGCGTGCCACGGGACGCCCAGATCCAGCAGGAAGAAGATGTCCCGAAACCCTTCTTCCCGGAGGTGGCGGACATGCCTTTCCACGTTCGCCGCCAGGTCGGCGCCGGGCCAGAGGGGGCGGAGGGTGACACTGCCGCGGTCCCGCAACGCCTCGGCGGTGAATATAGAATCGCCTCCCCGGGTTTCTCCCTGATCAGAGACGATTTTTATCTCCCGGGCCAGGGCCAGCCGGCGGTATTCGCCGGCGAGATGAGCGGAAAGTTCCGACGCTGTCCAGATCACGGCGCCCGGGTCTTCGTTCATCAGGCGCCCGAAGGTCTTCCGCACGGTTGCCCGGCCGTCCTCGTCGGAGGAGCACAGGCGGCCCAGGGTCTCGAAATCCCCCGCCAGGGACGCCGGGAGGCCGTGGAGGGCGACGACGCCCAAGGCCCGGCTCCTCGCCACCCGGGAGAGACAGGCGTCGAACAGCGACCGCTCGATGCCTTCCCGGTCCACGGCGGCAAACGAAAACGGACCGATGATCTGGATGATCCGTTCCGTCCGGAAATGATGGAGGAGACCCCCGACGACATTTCCCCCGGCGGTGACGGCGACGGTCGCCTCGTAATCGCCGCTGGCGATCATATCCACCACCTTGCCGGGATAGTGGAAATAGGGCGGGCGGCACAGTTCGGTCGGCTCCCGGACCACCCGGAGGGAAAACTCTTTTATCTCCTCTGGATTCGGGGCTCTTACCGTAATTTTCCCCCCGCGGTCGGGAGCCGTAAGGACGTCTTCCCCCGGCGGCGGATAGGTCTTGTCCTTGGCGACCGCAAGGTTGATCCGGCGGTCGTCGCCCACGCTGATGTGGAGGCGTTCCACGGTCCGGGAGGCCAGGAGGAGCCCCATGTCTTCCAGATTCCCGTCGGCGGCATTCCCGCCGGAGGTGATGTTGAGCCCCCCGAGGTTCAATTCCGTTCCGGAGAACCGGAACTCCACGCCGGCGTAGTAAATGCCGTTGCGACACTCGATTTCCCCCGGTTTTCCCCGGCAGATCCCGACGGCGAGGAAGGCGAAGATCTCTTCAGTGGCCAGTCCCAGCTTCAAGGCATCCTCCCGACCCAGGCCGAACGCCCCGGCGGCATTTTCCACAAAGGGGACGATTACGGGGAGGAAGGAGGACAGGAAGGGAACCTGCAAGGTCAGGGTACGTTCCGACGGGGTGCTGATCATAGCGTCGCTCCTTTCCGGTCCGGGACCTTTGAAAATCGGTCTGGCGCATCGAGAACTTTTCCGGTCTGGCCGGACCCACGGATTACGATGCGGATATATGAGAAATATTTGGCTGTGTCAACGTCCTTTCCAGTTGGCAGATTCGGCGACAATCGGCCGGTCAGAAGTTATTGCCGGGGTCAACCGCCGGCATGCCCCCAAATCCGCCGGTGTATCCAGGTCGATCAGTATTCCGGGATCGTCCACATCCACGTTCCGGGTGGCGCTTTCAAAGCGGCTCAGCAAGGTCCGGAGGCCGCCGGCGCCGTCATGGGCAAGCAGGGCGGGGATCAGGGCGGTCGAGATCAGTGGCGGGTGACCCCGGCGGTTGCCGTAAAGGGGACGCCAGACGAGAATATCCGGGGACCCCGCCCGGAAGGTGCTTAGGAGCCGGCGGAGGGTGTCCGGACGGATCAGGGGCATGTCCGCCGGTAGGAGAAAAAAGGCGGGGCAACTTCCTTCCAGATGCCTGACGCCGGCGCGGAGCGAGGAAAACATACCTTGCTCGTAATCGGGATTGATCACCCCGGGGACATTTTGCCTCGCCAGGACGGGAAGCAATAGTTCCGCTTCATGACCCAGTACCACCAGGATGCTTTTTATCTCCGACTGCCGGGCGATGCCGATCACCCTTTCCAGCATTGTCTCCGCACCGAGAGGCAACAGGGGTTTGCAGGTTCCCATCCGAACGGACCGGCCGGCGGCGAGAATCAGCGCCGCCACCCCGGCGGCAAGATCATCCGTAGCATCCACCATATGGGAAATCATGCCCCATCCCCTCCTACCCTTCCCCTTTGCAAGGGGGAGGAATAAAAAGACTATGAACCTTTCTATATCACCCCTAAAAGGGGAGGAAAAAGGCTTTCTACGAGTTAATCCTTTCCGGTTCCGGTTTGTCCGGGTTGGGCCGTCAAGCCTGTTGTCCGCCGCCCGGCGGAACGGCGGGCGATAAGCTCGGCGACGATGCTTACGGCAATTTCCTCCGGGGTCCGGGCGCCGATGGCCACGCCGACGGGACAGTGGACCCGGGCCAGGGCTTCCGGGTCGCACCCCCCCCGGATGAGTTGCCGGTAGATGGCCTCCCGCTTTTTTGTGCTGCCCAGCATGCCGATGTAGGCCGCGCCGGTGGTGAGGGCCTGGGCGAGGACCTCGGCGTCGCTGAGGTGGCCCCGGGTGGCGATGACGATATAATCCTCGGGTCCCGCCGCCGCGGATTGGAAACAGTTGTCGAAAGAAGGTGTTACCTCGATATGGTCCGCCGTGGGGAGAAATTCCCGGCGGGCAAACTCCGGGCGGTCGTCGAAGACAACCGTCCGAAAACCGGCAAATCGGCAGAGGGGGACCAGCACCCGGGCAACGTGGCCGGCGCCGGCGATGACGACCGTGATCGGGATGGTCAGGGGCAGGAGGAAATAACGACCCCGGGGGCCTACATTCAGCAGGACCGCATCCCGGCGTCGGCTCTCCTTTTGAATCGCGGCTTCGAGCTCCTTCGGGTCCGATCCGAAGGTGTCGAGTGTGCCGATCACGAACTCGTCGCCGCTAATGAAGCCGAGGCCAATTGTTACTTCCTCGCCCTCCGGCGCTTCCCCCCGTCCCATTGCTTCTTCTTTACTTCCCGCCTCCCCCGCCGCCTGCGTGACGGCTTCGCCGGCCCGGAGTGAATACACCAGCCGGCTGTCCCGGCCTGCTTCCCACGCCTGCAAGGCCCGGGAAAGGATCTCCCCCGGGAGGGAATCAGGGTCAGTGAGGCAAACCACCAGGACCTCCAGGGCGCCGCCGCAGATCATGCCATCGTCCGCCGCCTGCCGGGATGTCAGGGAGAAGGTCCAACAGCGGGATCGTCCCTCCCGGATGGCCTGCCGGGCCGCGGCCACGATCCGCGCCTCCAGTGAACCTCCTCCCACCGTCCCCGCCGCCGTGCCATCAGCGCCGACGAGCATGGCCGTCCCGGGTTTGCGGGGAGTGGACCCGTGGCAGGTCATGACGAGGGCCAGCGCCAGCGGTTCACGGCGTTTCTTTCTTTCCAGAAGTAGGCGCAACAGACCGCCGGGTTCCGGACCGCCGGTTGCCGTCAGCGATAGCGACAACATTCCCTCGGGGACGGTGAGTTTGTCTCCGGTCTCTTTTTCCGGACTGAGGAGCCTTTCCATTGTTTGCCCGCTTTTCGCCGCCTTTTCCCGTCCCGCCGTTCCGTTGCCGCCGCGGAGGAGCTGATTTCATAGAGAGCGGAACAACCGCCTCCTTGCCGTGTCCGGAAAGGGCTGCCGATGCTGATGACCTCTCAGGATCTTGAAGAAGGCGCCGGTACTTTCCGGAACTCGATATTTTCCTTTAGATAGGAAATCAGTCCGGCATAAATTTTATCTATCCTGTCCGACGCCGGGAGGACGTCCCGTATCCTTTCCAGATATTTGCGCTGGTAAACAAACTGGAAGGTGGGCGGGAAGTTGAGATCATAAACCCATGCCATCTGCAGGAGCTTGAAGTCGTTCAGGGTCCGCAGTTGCTCCATGCGAACCATTTTCCGCGCCAGGAGGGTAGCGAGGATTTCATCGGACACCTCGGGGGCATCCGGCAGATCGAGTTCAACGGCGGCGCTCCTTTCTGAGTCCGGCACGTAATAGTAGGTCGATACCAGATGGAAGATGTCCAGCTTGTCGGCGTCCCGGAGCAATTTGGTAAAGAAGACGCAGGCGGGGCTTTCGTCTTCGGGAATATGCAAGCGGTTGTGATAGGACACGGCTTTCATGATGAGATCTCTGGCCCCGTCGTCGATTCCGGCCAGGGCGTTTCCGTCCCGGAGCGCCGCGACGCCCAGTTGGGCGTGATCCGTCGATTTCTTGTCCACGAAGGTTTTGTAATGATAGTATTGCTTGAACCTGCCGATATCGTGAACCAGGGCCATGGCTTCGGCAAGGCGCATCTCGCCGTCGCCAAGAGCGAGCTTGCCACCGATGTTGAGGATCTCGTCGCAGACCCGGAGGGAATGATCCACTTTCAGCGCCAGCGCCTGCCGTACCAGCGGGTCCGGGGTGTCAAAGGACCGGACATGCCGGGAAAACCAGTTCTTCAGATCGATGAGTTGTGCATCCGAGATGCAACCGTTGCGCTTGAGATCCATGCGACGCCTCTTATGGAACAGTAGCCGGACATGGCGGCCGGCCCGCCGGGAGATGACTTACGTTTAAGGATAAAGGTCGCGGGCGGGATAATAGCTGCAAATTCATGTCCGCGGTGATGAGCTTTGCTTTCTATAGAGGTTGAACCACCGTGTCAACAATTTTTTGCGTTCGCCGAGGCGGTAACCGAGCCGTTGACGACGGGTTCTGCTTGACTTCCCCGTTGATGGCAAATACATGGTAAGAGAGATTTGCATAACTGCGGAAAAATGATTCACAAGCGGCGAATCAAATGTTTTTCGCCGTTGCGTGATTGAACTTAACGCTTGGTAATGAAGAAGGTTTATACGTTACCCATTCAGAGGCGAAAAAGATTTCTGAGCCGCGGCGAAGCCATTTTTCAAAGGTCTCGGTAATAGAAAATGGACAAATCGCAGCCCATAAGATTAAAAACCTTTCAGTCTGAACATGAAAAGTGAGAGCATAAAAAAATCCCCGCTGTTTCTGATGATCTCGGGATGGTCATTTGCCGGGATCGTGGGTATTCCGGGCATCCTGTTGTTGAATATTGACGGGTTCTCCAAACTGATCGCCGCCCAGATCACGGTGGGAATCACCGGTATTATCGGGGGCTTGTCGTACTCATGGGTTTTCAGTGCCATGGCGAAAAAGATGCCCGTAAGGCAAACTCTATCTCTGTCGGCGGCATGGGCGCTAAGTCTAATCTGTGGAGTATCCACGACCTTTCTTGCCTCGGGATCATCCCTGAAGATGATGATCGTCACGTTTTACAGTTTTGCCTTCTGGGGAATGGTGGGCGCTTTCGTCACGGCGCGCATTTTGCGGCGGCTCGTTGGGGAAAAAAACACGGAAGATATGCTGCCGGCTCTCGTCATCTTGTCTTTGAGCCCGGGAGTCGCCGCGACTGCCTCCGACTTGATTGGCGAAGGCATGAGAGTCTTTCTACCCGGATGGCTGGCATGGGTGATTTCGTATGAGGCAATGGCCATGATCATCGGTTGCGGGGGCGCTTGGGCGGTTATCCGGACAGCGAAACCCAGTAGGGCTGCGGAAGCGGCGCGGGAACCGAAGATGCCCGCGGCAGTGGCGAATAACAGGCTTGGCATCACGGTCCTGCTCTTGCTTTGCCTCCCTTTTTATCTTAATGATTTTGCCAATATATACATCAAAGATTGGCGTCTTTGGCTTTCCATGGACTATCTCGGGGTGAAGCTTTTTCCGTTGCTGGTCATCGGATGGATGATTCGGAGCCGGAAGATTACCACCGCCGGGTTAGGGTTGATCTGGCCGCCGGCCGTTATTTTCTGCTGCGTGTTTCTCGTCGGGACGCTGGTCGGTATTTTCCTGGAGCATTTTGGCTATGCAATCATGAGCTGGTTGCCAGGCTATCAAACCCTGGGAAAGATGCCGGAGATTGCCAGTCAGCTCTGGAGCCGGATCGATCTCACTGCCGGCCTCATGCTTGTGGCGATAATAGAGGAACTGGTTTTCCGTGGCTTTCTGGCGGCGTTTCTTTCCCGCTATACTGAAAGTGCCGCCGTCATCATCGGAATATCGGCGTTGGCCTTCGGCATGATTCACTGGAGCGGCGGTATGCACCAGGTGCTGATAACGGGTATTGCCGGCGCGGTCTTCATGGCGCTGTACCTGAGGACGCGGTCCCTTCCCCCGCTCATTCTTTCCCATTTCACGATAAATTTTACTGCTTTTGCGGGTATCGTTCCGAAGTCAATCTTTGCTTTTTTTTAGGCTCACGGGTAATATCTGATTGACAACGTGCTTTTTTTCGGGAAATGAAAACGAAAGAGGCTATTCGTAACGCAGATCCAATATGAGCGGGCGGACAAAGACCGGGCGGTAATTGATCGAGGAATTGACAGCCATGATTTGGACAATATCAATCGTTTCGACAAGAATTACGGTCAGGGACGGAAAATGGCCGGCAACCGCGCTACCTTCGCCCCGTGCTTATCATGACGATACGTGCACCTGAAATAGGCAGGGACTTTCTCCGTCCCGACGCCCCGGCCAAGGTCTCCGGGACGGAGAAGTACGCCGTGGATCACTATGGCGACAACCTGCTCTGGGCGGGGGCCCGCCGGGCGGGGGTTCCCCACGGCCTGATCCGCCGGGTGGACACCGCCGCGGCCCGGTCGCTACCCGGGGTCCACGCGGTCCTCACCGGCGGGGACGTCCCCGGTACCAACCGCCAGGGGATCGTCCACAAGGATCAGCCGGTGATCTGCGACGCCAAGGTCCGCCATGCCGGCGACGCCGTCGCCCTGGTCCTGGCGGAGGACCGGGAGACGCTGCGCCGGGCCCTGGATCTCATCGATGTAGATATAGAGCCCCTTCCCGGTGTCTTCACCATCGATGAAGCCCTGAACCCCGCAGCGCCGCGCTTGCATGAAGACCATCCCGGCGGCAACGTCCTTCTCCAGGCGGTGATCGCCGCGGGAGACGGGGCGAAGGCCCTGGCGGAATGCGATGTCGTCGTTGAGGAAACCTATGAGGTGCCGATTCAGGTCCATGCCTTTCTGGAGACGGAAAACGGCATCGCCCGGCAGGAGGAAGATGGACGGATCGTCATCATCGTCTCCACCCAGGCCCCGTTCCGGGACCGGTGGGAGGTGAGCCACGCCCTGGGTCTTGCCATGGAGCAAATCCGCGTCATTGCCCCCTATCTGGGGGGAGGCTTTGGCGGAAAGGACGGAGCGACGGTCCAGTGCCTCCTGGCCTTGGCGGCGATGCACGCCGGCGGCCGGTGGGTCAAGATGTGGTGGGATCGGGAGGAAAGCTTCCTGGCGGGATACAAACGCCACGCCGCCCGCCTCCACTACATTCTCGGCGCGCAGACCGACGGTACCCTTCACGCCCTTCACGCCTGCGTCTATTACGACACCGGGGCATACGCTCATCTGGGCGGCGAGGTGATGGCCCTGGGGATGGAGCATGCCGGCGGCCCCTACCGGATTCCCCACACCTGCGTCGAAGGCTGGTGCCTCTACACCAACAATCCCGTTGCCGGGGCCATGCGGGGCTTCGGGGTAGCCCAGGTGAGTTTTGCCTTCGAGGGCATGATGGACATCCTGGCGGCGCGGCTGGGCCTGGATCCCCTGGACCTGCGGCGTAGAAACGCCCTCCGGGCCGGCGACCGGAACTGCGCCGGCGTCATCATGACTACCTCCACCGGCATCGGGGGATGCCTGGAGGAAGTTGCAGGCCATCCCCTGTGGAAAGATCGCGCCGTCTGGAAGGCCGGCGCCGGGCCGTTCAAGAAGCGGGGTGTGGGGATCGCGGCGGTCTTCAATGCCATGGGCTACGGCCGCGGCCTTCCGGATACCGCCGTGGCCAAGATCGAGATGACCCCGGCGGGGCGTATCATCGTTTACAGCGGTGTCACTGACATGGGGCAGGGGAACGCCACTGCCTTCGTCCAGATCGCCGGAGCGGTGCTCAATCAGGAGGAGGGCATGATCGACCTGGTCCAGCCCGATACGGGACGGACCCTCCCCTCCGGTTCCGCCGCCGCGAGCCGGACCACCTATACTTACGGCAATGCCCTCATTCGCGCCTGCGAGGATATGCGCCGGCGGATTTTGGGCCGGGCCTCCATGTTCCTCCTCGTGGACCGGCTGGAAGATCTGGAACTGCTCCCCGGCCGGGTTCGCCATCCGGCGACGGGGCGGGAAGTCCCCCTGGCCATACTGGCCGCCACCCTTACGGAGCCGGAGCGGTTCTGCGTTTACCAGTACCTCATGCCGGTGGTTCCGGACCCGCCGGCGACGGGACGGGAGTTCAGGATCGGATTTCCCCATCTGCTGTTCTCCTACGGCTGTCACCTGGCCTTTATCGAGGCGGACGAGTTGACGGGGGAGGTGGCGGTCAAGGATTACCTGGCCGTCACGGAGGCGGGGCGGATTCTCAATCCCCAGACCAGTATACAGCAGGTCCAGGGCGCCGTCGCCCAGGGGATCGGCTATGCCCTCTACGAGGACCTTCAGGTGGCGGCGGGGATTATCCGCACGGAGAATCTGGGGGAGTATATCATCCCCTCCGCCCTCGATGTGCCGGATATTCGGACCGCTTTCGTCGAAGTCTATGAGGAAACGGGACCTTTCGGGATGAAGGGCCTCGGCGAAGTGGCGGCGAACGGGCCGCTTCCGGCGATCGCCAACGCCCTGGCCGACGCCGGCGCCGCCCGGATTTCCCGCTCTCCCCTGACGCCGGAGCGGGTCCTGGCGGCCCTCCGGCAGGGGGCCCGGCACGGGGATAACACCACGGGAAAAAAGTAAAATTTGCGTAAAATCGCGGACTGTTTTCTTGTTTGCAGGTAAAAGAGGGATAAAAGAATTGAGAGCTTTGCATAACTGCGGAAAAATGGTTCGCAAGCGGCGAATCAAATGTTTTTCGCCGTTGCGTGATTGAACTTAACGCTCGGTAATGAATAAGGTTTATACGTTACCCATTCAGAGGCGAAAAAGATTTCTGAGCCGCGGCGAAGCCATTTTTCAAAGGTCTCGAATTATTGAGAGGATGTTGGCGGAGTGAATCAGGATGACGGTGGAATTTAATCTCAACGGTAGAAAGATCTCTGTCAATGTGGACCCGGACCGGCGGGCCGTTGATGTCCTCCGGGAGGAGTTGGGCCTCACCGGCACAAAAGAGGGCTGCGGTGCCGGGGAATGCGGGGCCTGCACGATCCTCGTGGACGGCGTCAATCGCCTGTCCTGCCTTATGCTGGCCGCTCAGTTGGCGGACCGGGAAATCACCACCATCGAGGGGCTGTCCCGGGACGAAGGACTCCATCCCCTCCAGGATGCCTTCGTGAAGCACGGCGCCGTCCAGTGCGGATTCTGCATTCCGGGGATGATCCTGGGAGCCGCGGCGCTCCTCAGGGAGAAACCCACCCCGACCCGCGACGAGATCCGCCAAGGGATCAGCGGCAACCTCTGCCGCTGCACGGGCTACCAGAAGATCGTCGATGCCGTGACGGAGGTGACAAGGGCGGTGAAGGAGGAAGGAAAATCCTCATGAGGAAGGTTTTTCTCCCCCGGAACATGGGGGAACTGTGGTCGATCATGACGGATGAGCCGGCGGCGCGGGTCTATGCCGGAGGTACTGATCTGCTGGTGTCGATGCGGTCCGGGGCCGTCGTCGCCCCCGTCCTGATCTGCCTGGAACGCCTGCCGGAACTCCAGGGGGTCCGGGAAGAGGGGGGAGAAATGTGGCTGGGCGCCGCCACCACTCATGCCGCCCTGCTGAGAAATCCCCTGGTCGCGCGGCATTTGCCCCTCCTTGTCCAGGCCGTCCGCACCCTGGGATCGCCGCCGATTCGAAACATGGGCACCATCGGCGGCAATGTCTGCACCGCCTCCCCCGCCGGAGACACCCTGCCGCCCCTCTACGTCCTCGCCGCGGAGGTGGAACTGCAACACGCGGGGAGCCGTCGGCGGCTGCCGGTCCGGGAGTTCATCACGGGACCGGGACAAACCCGCCTGGCGGCGGGGGAGATACTCACGGGTATCCATATCCGGAAACCCGTGGAGGCCAATTGTCAGCGTTTCGAGAAGATCGGGCAGCGCCGGGCCCTCGCCTGTTGCATTGCGAGCCTGGCGGCCCTGCTGACGTTGACGCCGGCAGGCGTCGTAATCTCCGCCCGGCTCGCCTGGGGAAGCGTGGGACCCACGGTAGTGGAGGCCCCGGCGGCGGAAGCGGCCCTGACCGGGTCCGTCTTGAGCCGGGATACTCTGAACCGGGCCGCCGCCTTCGCCCGCCAGGCCGTGGCGCCGATCGACGATATCCGGGCTTCCGCCGCCTACCGCCGGGAAGTGGCCGGCAACCTCCTGCTGAGACTGCCGCAGGTACAAGGATAAAGACACCGGCGCCGGTTTCATCCCGGCGCTCCGGATTTTTCATCCCCGCCCTGTTCGTAAGCACCCCGTCCGCGGGCGGTGAAACTTAACCACATAAACATCATAACGGCCGCCGTGGGGCCGTTGATTTTGCGGGAGGTCTAAGATGGAAGGAAAAAAGGTGAGGGAATCGCAGGTGGTTTTGGCGCAGCAGATGAACCCCCAGGATGCCAATCCGGCGGGAAACGTCCACGGTGGCGTCATCATGAAGCTGATCGATACGGCGGCGGGGGTGGCGGCCATCCGGCACGCCCGGTCCAATGCCGTTACCGCCTCGGTGGACCGGCTGGATTTCTATCACCCGGTATTTGTCGGCAATCTGCTCACCCTGCGGGCCAGTGTGAACTTCGTCGGGAAGACATCCATGGAGGTGGGGGTCCGGGTAGAGTCGGAGAATCTCCGCACCGGGGAACGCCTCCATACCTCGACGGCCTATCTGACCTACGTGGCCCTGGATGACCAGGGGAAACCGCTGCGGCTGCCGCCGCTGATCATGGAAACGGAAGCCCAGAAGCGTCGCCACCAGGAGGCGCAGACCCGGCGGCGGATGCGGCTGGCGGAAAAGACTCACGAGAAGTCCTGCCAGCGGGATCAAGAGGTCTGAAGCGCTTCACTTCCCGGACTTGCTTTGCTCGGCAAGGCGGCGCTGGGTGCGGCCGGTGGGCACGGCGTGCCAGGGATCGTCGGGCCAGGGATGCTTGGGGTAGCGTCCCTTCAATTCCTTCTTCACCTGGGGATAGCCGTTTTCCCAGAAGCTTTTCAGGTCTTCGGTGACCTGTACCGGCCGTCCCGCGGGGGAGAGGAGGTGGATTAGAACCGACGCCCGCCCGTCCGCCACGGTGGGGGTGGAGGCGAGGCCGAACATCTCCTGAAGCTTCACGGCCAAAACCGGCACCGGGCCGGCGGCGTAATTCAGGGGGACGCGGCGCCCGCTGGGTATGGTGACGGCGGTGGGCGCCCGGTTCTCCAGGAGCCGCTGCCGTGCCGGGGGCAGGATCGCCCGCAGGGAGGGGAGCAGTTCGAGAGCGGCAAGCTGGGCGCTGTTGCGGATGCCCGCCAACCGTGGGGCCAGCCATTTGTCCGGGGTGGCGAGGAGTTCCGCATCCCATAAATCCGGCCATTCCTCATCGGGGAAACATCTCTTCAGCAGTGCTACCCGTCCCTGAAACTGCCGTACTTCCGGACTGAAATTCAGCCGGGCCTCGCCCGATCCGATCGCCTCGCAGATAAGCGGGATGGTCTCTTCATCCGCGGCCGGAATGGGCGTTTCCGTGAGCAGCAGGGCGTCCAGGCACTCCTGCCGCAGCGAAACGATCCTCCCTTCCTGCCGGTTCCACACCACCCGCCGCCGGATTTCCAGGCGGCCGGCCAGTTCGCTCCGGATGATTTCCTCGGTAACCGCTTCGGCCAGGTGGATTACCCCTTCCGCCTTTTCCCCGGCGTCGAGCCGGGGGGCGATGAGATAGGCGCTTCCCCGCAGATTACTCTCCCGGGGGAGACGGACGCCTCGTCCCTGACTGAGGAGATACCGATCCCCGCCTTCGTCGCGACGACGGGCGATCCGGTCGGGATAGGCATGGAGGAGGAGCGCCGCCAGCATTTCCCCATCGTGTCGTTCCCCGCGGTGATCCGCTTTGGACACGGCGTGCCTTCTCTCGCCGCCGCTTTCCCGTCTTCCCGAAGCATCGGGGTTGCCGGCGCCGCCGGCAATCGCCGCCAGCCGCCGGAGCTGCCGAGCCGCCCGTTCCACTCCCGCCAGGGCCACCGGGTCCACCGGTGCTGAGGCCAAGCCGTTTTTCCCCACGTCGGTATCCATAAATCTATCAGGATGATTTTCCCTGAAGCTTGCCGCGGGGTAGCTCATTAAGACGTCTTTGCCGACGCCTGTGGTTGCGCCGATATCGGCACCGGCGATCACTCCCCCGTCAGGGCCGGAGCCTGTGCCGGCACCGGTGATTACACCCCTTTGCACGTCCGGACAGGAAGTGCCGGCGACGGGAACCGGATCCGCCGGGTCCTCGCCCCGGGACGGCCGCCGGCGGAGACGGTCGGGGGTATCTTCCCGGACCATTGGTTGCCCGCGGCGACGCCGTAGGAGGAACAGGCGTTCGCTGATGTCACCGGCCCTTCCTGGTAACAGGGGGTTTCGGGCACCAGAACGCAGGATGTCCCGTTCGGAAAGCAGGGCGGAGATATCCGCGCCGAGGCCGGGACATCCGCGGCGGACGGACTGCAAGAGCAGACATCCCAGACGGGGAGGAAGGGGAAGGCGCGCCATTTCCCGTCCGAGCTCCGTGGATGCGCCCCGGCGGTCCAGGGCACCCAGGATTGTCAGGAGTTCCATGGCCGCGGCCCACGCCGCCGCCGGCGGCGGATCGAGCCAGGAGAGGGAAGCGGGATCGGTGACGCCCCAGGACGCCAACTCCAGTACCAGGGAGGAAAGGTCGGCGACGAGGATCTCCGGCGGGGCGAAGGGGATCATGGTCTGAAAATCATGAGGGCTGTAGAGGCGGTAACAGACGCCGGGGGCGACGCGGCCGGCCCGGCCCTGGCGCTGGATCGCCGCCGCCCGGGAGGTCTTGACGGTGACCAGGCGGTTCATCCCCGTGGCCGGATCGTACTGGAGGCGGCGGGTGAGGCCGCTATCGATAACCACCCGGATCCCCTCGATAGTGAGGCTCGTTTCGGCGATGTTGGTGGCCATGACGATCTTTCGCTTCCGGCCTGGTTGAATGGCACGCTCCTGCTCGGCGAAGGGGAGATCGCCGTAGAGAGGATGAACGGTCGCCTCGCCACCCTTTACCGCCGGGATGTCTTGCAGGTCCGCAGCGGTCCGGCGGATCTCCCCGCCGCCGGGAAGGAAGACGAGGATGTCCCCGGAGCTCTCCGCCATGGCGGTGTGGACGGCGCCGACTACCCGTTCTTCCCGGGTTTTTTCACGCGCCCGGCCTACGGTGGGGAGGTAGCGTTCCGCCACGGGAAAGGCCCGGCCGGGGGAGGAGATCACCGGGGCGTCGCCCAGCAGGGCGGCGAGCGGTCCTACGTCGAGGGTCGCCGACATGATGAGGAGCTTTAGGTCGTCCCGGAGTCCACGCTGGATGTCGAGACAAAGGGCCAGGGCCAGATCGGCCTGCAGGCTCCGCTCGTGAAACTCATCGAAGATGATCAGGGAGACGCCGTCCAGGGTGGGATCGTTGAGGAGGCGCCGGGTGAGGATGCCTTCCGTGACCACCTCCAGGCGGGTGTCCGCGGAGATCCTGCTGTCGAAACGGATGGCGTAGCCCACGGTCCGGCCCACGGGTTCGCCGCGCTGCCCGGCCATCCACCGGGCCGCCGCCACCGCGGCGATCCGCCGGGGCTCCAGCATGACAATCTTTCCCTGGCGGGGCGAAAGTTCTTTTAAAAGCGCCGGGGGCACCCGGGTTGTCTTTCCCGCCCCGGGCGGGGCCTGGATGATCACCGCCGGATTGGCCCGGACGGCCGCTTTTACCTCCGGCAGTATGTGGTCGATGGGGTAGGGGGGCATAGGAATATGTTTTTCACCGATTGCATCATCCCGTGGCGGGAATTAGCCGTTTAAAAAATATCCGCAGGTCTTCAAGTTCGAAGGCAGGCGGACCAGGTATCGGTGACCGAATGGTATCGCAGCAGAAAAATCCGCCCCTCTGAAGTTCTGACCTTGAAGTAGTTTATTTCCGGGCGGCGGGCATCGACGCCGCCTTCATACCAGCGATCCAATATTTCCTCCACCTCACGGCGCCGGCCCTGATATTCAAAAGCCATCGGGCGGACAATGGCCTTATAGCCGCTGTAAAATTGAACTTGAATCGATTCGTAATCCATACATGCCTTTCGTGCCCTTATCTTGTCGCTTCCCATAAGACAAATGCCGATAGAAGGAAGTGGCGGTATTTTACACCATATCCGTTCTAATTCCCATTTGATAATCAGCGTGCCGCTGATTGTTAAAAATGATGAACCCGCAAAAAATCATCAGTTAGACGACGAAGTAAAAAGCTCCAGAGGCAAGGCGCGCGATTCCTGAGGAATGAAAAGTACTTGGGTGTACGTAGCAGTGATGAAGGAGAAAGCGCAACGCCGCATAAAGGAAACGAGACCTTTGAAAAATGGCTTCGCCGCGGCTCAGAAATCTTTTTCGCCTCTGAATGGGTAACGTATAAACCTTATTCATTACCAAGCGTTAAGTTCAATCACGCAACTGCGAAAAACATTTGATTCGCCGCTTGCGAACCATTTTTCCGCAGTTATGCAAAGCTCTCTAAATCGGTTGAGTTACCGTCGCGGTTGTGTATGGCGACCGGGTAGCGTCGATCGGCGCCGCCAGACGATCCAGATCATCAGGGCCA
>Ga0302248_1000361_pt1 | contig 46080 bp, 38 predicted proteins | sample AAG_UR_Leu_MG_FD_193528 | JGI IMG/M metagenome (GOLD analysis project Ga0302248, IMG submission 193528) | Enriched activated sludge microbial communities from anaerobic digester in WTTP, New Holstein, Wisconsin, United States - AAG_UR_Leu | ecosystem: Engineered > Bioreactor > Anaerobic >...
CCAAGGACGTGCAGGCCGAGACGCAGGTCGACAACCCGGTGGTGGTGCACGAGAAGGTCGAGGAGGCGGAGACCTTCCAGACCGACAACCAGATGGACAAGAACACCGCCCGCGGGCAGGAGGACGCAATCTCGGACATCCCGCTGGGCGGCACGGGGACGGTGGGGTCGATCGGGGTGGGCGGCGGCGGGATGGCCGGCTGCTTCGGCTACCGCGACGGGGGCGGGCGCAAGAAGGCGGTGGGGCGCTTCGGCGGGAGCACCGCCACGGAGAGCGCCGTGGAGGCCGCGCTCCGCTGGCTGGCCCGCCACCAGGAGGCCGACGGCTCCTGGGACCCCACCAAGTACGAGGCCCAGGGCGGCGCCGCCAAGCTGCGGGTCGGCTGCACGGGGCTGGCGCTCTTGGCCTTCCTCGGCGCCGGCTACACCGAGAAGTCGGGGGCCTTCGCCGAGAACGTCCGGCGCGCCGAGGGGTGGCTCATGAAGCAGCAGAAGCCCAACGGCGGCATATTCGAGGGGGAGGGCGGCGGCTGGGAGACCTCCGCCGGCTACCACCACGCGGTGGCCGGGCTGGCCCTGGCCGAGGCCTACGGGATGGGCCGGGACCCCGAGGTAGGGCGGGTCGCCCAGAAGGCGGTGGACTACTCTTTGAAGGTGCACCAGAAGCCCTACTCCGGCTGGCGCTACGACGCGAGGGCCGACGATCCGGACGTCTCGGTCACCGGCTGGTTCGTCATGCAGCTGAAGTCCGCCAAGGTCGCGGGGCTGAGGGCCGACGGCGCTGGTTTCCAGGGCGCCCAGAATCTGCTAGACGCCATGACCGACAAGGACGGTCGGGTCATGTACGGGGCCAGCGGACACACGACGCGCACGCCGTCGATGACCGCGGTGGGCATGGTCTGCCGGCAGTTCATGGGCGCCGCCCGGGAGTCGCCGCTGCTGCTCAAGGGGGCCGAGTTCCTGGCCAAGGAACCGCCGAGCTGGCAGAGGAACCAGGAGGCCGGCGACTTCGAGGCGGGCGACTACGGCTTCTACTACTGGTACTACGGCACGCTGGCCATGTTCCAGACGGGCGGCGACAGGTGGGCGAAGTGGAACGAGGCCCTCAAACCCACGCTGGTCAACAACCAGTGTCGCGGGCCTCTGCCCCTGAGCGGCGCGGCCACCGACCGGGACGGCTCCTGGGACCCCAAGGGACGGTACGTCGACAAGGAAGCCGGCCGGGTCTTCACCACGGCGCTCGGCGCGCTGACTCTTGAGGTATACTACCGGTACCTGCCCATCTACGGCAGGTAGGTCCCCGGTCTGCGGGAGGGAGCCATGAGGCACGCCGCGCTGCGCCGCCGGGTCTGGGCGGCAAACCTGGAACTGGCCGGACTCGGGCTGGCGCCGCTGACCTGGGGAAACGTCTCCGGCCTCGACCGCGGCGCCGGTCTGATGGCCATCAAGCCGAGCGGCGTGGCCTACCGCGACCTGCGCCCCGCCGACATCGTCCTCATGGACCTGGACGGCCGCGTGCGGGACGGCCGGCTGCGCCCCTCCTCCGATGCCCCCACCCACCTGGCGCTCTACCGGGCCTTTCCGCGGATCGGCGGCGTGGTCCATGCCCACAGCCCATACGCGACCGCCTTCGCCCAGGCCCGCCGGCCGGTCCCCTGCCTGGGGACCACCCACGCGGACACCTTCCGCGGAGAGGTCCCGGTCACGCGCATGCTCAGCCGCCGCGAGGTGTCCGCCGGGTACGAGGCGGCCACCGGGGCGGTCATAGCCGAGCGCTTCGTCCGGCGCTCGCCGGACGAGTTGCCCGGCGCCCTGGCCGCCGGCCACGGGCCATTCGCCTGGGGGACCGACGCGGCCGCCGCCGTCCGGAACATGCTGACCCTCGAAACCGTCGCCCGGATGGCGTTTCTGACGCTGGAGCTGGACTCCGGCGTCCGCCCCCTGCCGGCCTACCTCGTCGAGAAGCACCACGGTCGCAAACACGGCCCAAAGGCTTACTACGGGCAGAGTTAGAGCAAGCGGCAATTTCCGACAAAACCGGTCAACCGCAGCCATTGCCCCGCACCCCGACCCGGGGCTATGCTGTGTTCAGCCGATCCGGCCCGGCTGGCCGGAGGCGGGGAGACAGGAGAAGGACATGCCTGACAAGGTGAAGATCGGTTTCGTCGGCGTCGGTGGGATGGGCCAGTGCGCGCACCTGCGCAACTACGCGGTGCTGCCGGACTGCGAGGTGGTGGCCATTGCGGAGCTCCGCGAGAAGACCGCCCAGGTCGTGGCGAAGAAGTACAACGTGCCCAGGGTCTACCGCTCGCACGAGGAGATGCTCGCCAAGGAGAAGCTCGACGGCATCGTCGCCAGCCAGCCCTTCGGCCGGCACGGAATCCTGGTGCCGGAGCTGGTCAAGGCCGGCGTGCCGGTCTTCACCGAGAAGCCGCTGGCCGGATGCATCGAGGCCGGCGAGAGGATCCTGGCGGCCCTCGCCAAGAGCAAGGCCTGGGTGATGGTCGGCTACCACAAGCGCAGCGACCCGGCCACCGCCGCGGCCAAGGCGGAGATCGACCGGCTCAAGGGCACCGGTGAGCTTGGCAAGCTGAAGTACGTGCGCATCCTGATGCCGGCCGGCGACTGGATCGCCGGTGGCTACAGCGAGTTGATCAGCATCAAGGAGGACGTCAAGCCGGAGTTGAAGTGGGACGCGCCGGCCTCGGACATGTCGCCGGAGCTCTTCAAGCAGTACACGGCCTTCGTGAACTACTACATCCACCAGGTCAACCTCATGCGCTTCCTCCTCGGCGAGAGCTACAAGGTGACCTACGCCGATCCGTCGGGCGTGATCTTCGCCGGCCAGAGCGCCAGCGGCGTGGCCTGCGTCATCGAGATGTCGCCGTACTCCACGACCATCGACTGGCAGGAGTCGGCGCTGGCCGCCTTCGAGAAGGGTTACGTCAAGCTCGAACTCCCCGCGCCGCTGGCCCACAACCGCCCCGGGCGAGTGGAGATCTTCAAGGATCCCAGCAAGGACGTCGCGCCGCAGACCATCGTCCCGCAGCTGCCCTGGGTCCACGCCATGAAGCAGCAGGCCGCCAACTTCGTGGCCGCCATCCGCGGCGAGAGGAAGCCGCCCTGCGACGCCGTCGAGGCCCTGGAGGACCTCAAAGTCGCCCGCGAGTACACCCGGCTCTGGAAAGGTGCGTGACCTCATGCCGCTCAAGTGGAGGAAGGAGCTCATCGCCGACGAGCGCTACGAGTCGGCCGGGGTCTTCGACGTCGACGGCGACGGGGTCCTGGACATCGTCTCCGGCGCCTACTGGTACAAGGGGCCGGACTTCAAGAAGGCCTTCAAGATCGGCGACGTCCGCGCCGAGGGCGAGTACTTCGACGACTTCTCGACCATTCCCATGGACGTGAACGGCGACGGGCGCCTCGACTTCATCACCGGCGGCTGGTGGGGCAACTCCATCCGCTGGCGCGAGAACCCCGGCGACTACGCCCCCAAGAAGCTCTGGCCCGAGCACGTCATCGCCGAGACCGGCAACGTCGAGACCACCCGCGCCTGGGACGTCGACGGCGACGGACAACTGGAGATCGTCCCCAACACGCCCAACGGCCCGCTGGTGGCCTACAAGCTGATCCTGGACTCGAAGGGTAAGGGCACCGGGAAGTTCGCGGCCCACAAGCTCTGGAGCAACAAGCAGGGCCACGGCCTGGGCTTCGGCGACATCGACGGCGATGGCCGGGGCGAGTTCATTCTCAACGGCGGCTGGCTCAAGGCGCCGGCGGCCGGCCCCTTCTCCGGGGAGTGGACCTTCCACGAGGAGTTCAAGCTGATGCCCTGGGCCTCGAGCGTGCCCATCCTCGTCGTGGACCTGAACGGCGACGGCCGCAACGAGCTGATCGTCGGCAACGCCCACGGCTACGGCCTGGACTGGTGGGAGCAGATCCTTGAAGCCGGCGGCAAGCGGACGTGGAAGAAGCACCCCATCGACCCCTGGAACGCCCAGTACCACGACCTCCAGTGGGTGGACATCGACGGCGACGGGCAGCCGGAACTGGTGACCGGCAAGCGCCACCGCGCCCACTGCGGCAACGACGTCGGCGAGCAGGATGACGTCGGGTTATACTACTTCAAGTGGAACGGCGAGAGCTTCGCCAAGCAGGTCATCGACTACGGCCCGATCCGCCAGGGCAAGGGCTGCGGCATCTTCTTCCAGGTCGCCGACCTGTCGGGCACCGGGCGCCTGGACATCGTCGCGCCCGGCAAGGACGGGCTCTACCTGTTCCGCAACCTGGGGATGTAGGCAGCGGCCCACGATGGGGGGCGACCGTGCGCGCGACGCTGGCGGAGCTCTGCTTGGCGATGGCTAGCTTGATTCCGTTCTCCGCCGGTTCGCCGGCCGCGTCCGGCGAGCCGGCTCCGGGAGACATCACCGCGGCGGCCTTCGGCGACATCCACGACACCAGCGACGGCGGCCGGCCCATGGGCAAGGGCGGCGGGTTCGCGACGCCCCCGTCCGGCGACACCTGGTACAGCACCTGGGCGGCGGACGACAGCCTGTACGTCAATGTCGACGACGGGCTGGGGTTCGATAACCCCGGCGGCAAGGGCGTCATGCTCCGGAACGCGCTCTGCCTGCTGACCGGCAACCCCAACGAGTCGACCGACGGATTCCGCGGAACCAACCTTAACCCCGGCTCGCGCGGCGCGACGATTCCCAACAGCAAGAACGAGGGGCTCCACGGCTACACCTCGTCGCTCTTCGAGCTCGACGGCGTCCTCTACCAGGTCCGCCATGCCTGGAGCCCGACACCGCAGCTGTGGCCGCCGGTCGACTCCTGCATCATCAAGTCGTCCGACGGCGGCCGCAACTGGGTCGACCACCTCGGCCGGAAGAACTCGCCGCTGGGGACCGGCGCCAACGCCATGTTCCCGGCGCTGCCCTGGAGCTGGATGACCTTCATCCAGTACGGCAAGGGCGGCGCCGCCCCGGCGGCCGACGGCGCCGACCGGTACGTCTACCTGACGGCCGGCGGCACCCACCTGGTCCGCGTGCCGCGGCAGAAGCTCCCCGAACTCAACAGGGCCGACTTCCAGTACTACCGGGGCGCAGCGGCCGACGGCAACCTCGACGCCAGCTGGTCGGCCAAGCCCGCCGAGGGCGGCAAGATGGACATCGAGGGTTCGGCCGGCCTGGCCAACGTCGTCTACAACCCGGTACTGAAGCGCTACGTGGCCACCGCCGGCGACTACTACTTCGCGCCCGGCGAGGGCGGCCACAACACCGGGAAGGCGCGGTTCATCATCCTGAGCGCCGAACATCCCTGGGGTCCGTGGAAGCGGGTGACGACTTACGGCATCTGGGGCCGCGCCGGCTGGACCATGCTCATGGCCAACAAGTTCGGCTCGGCCGACGGCCGGAAGATGTGGTACGTCTTCTGCGGCGAGTACAAGGGCGACACCTGGTACTACGGCTTCCAGTACATGCCGCTGTACCTCTCGACCGGCCCGGTGGACATCTACGAGGCCGAGGCCGCGGCGCTCGCCGGCGCGCGCGCCGCCTCGGCCTATCCCGGCGCCTCCGGCGGCGGCTACATCGAGAACTTCACCAAGGCCGGCGACCGGGCGGCCTTCGAGCTTAAGGGCGTGAGCGGCACCGGCTGGCACATCGTGCGCATACGGTACACTTCGCCCAAGACCAACGGCGGGACGATGAGCGTGTACGTCAACGGCCGCAAGGCCCGCCGTGTGAAGTTCTCGCTCAACAACAGCGACTGCAAGCCGGAGCTGGCCTGGGCGGACCGCAGCGACATCTACTTCCTGAAGGACGGGGCCAACACCTTCGAGATCCGCCAGGACGCCGGCGACTCCTGCCCGGGGCTGATGATAGACTGCCTGGCCGTCTCCCGCGAACAGACATATGACGAGGGCGTCAACGTCGCGGCTGAGGCCAGGGCCTCCGCGTCCTCGGGCGACGCCTCCCGGGTTCCTGGCGGCTGCCCGGGCGACGAGGCCAGCGAGTGGTCGGCGACCGGGCCCAGCGGCCAGTGGATCAAGCTCGAGTGGGCCGCGCCCAGGACCATCGGCATGGTCCGGCTCTACGACAAGGTAAGCGCGCGGGACCAGGTGCTCGCCGGCACGCTGTCCTTCAGCGACGGCAGCACGTTGCCGGTGGGCCGGTTGCAGAACGACGGCCAGGCCGGGACAGTGCTGGCCTTCCCGCCCAAGACGGTCAGCTGGGTCAGGCTGAGCATCGACAAGGTCCGGCCGGGAACGGCCAGCGCCGGGCTGGGGGCATTCGAGGTCTTCTCGGAGAGGAAGTGACGTGAACCATCGCGAGAGACTGGTCGGGACGCTCACCGGCCGGCCGGCAGACCGGCCGCCGCTGCCCATGTGGCTGGGCTTCAGCCCCTGGGGCGAGACGCTCGAGCGCTGGCGCCGGGAGACCGGCGACGCCAAGCTCGACGTCGCCCGGCACTTCGGCTTCGACCCGTTCTTCGCGGTGGTGCCGGCCGAGTACGGGCCCTTCCCGCACTTCGAGTCGCGCAAGCTCAGCGAGGACGCCGAGTTCGTGGTCTCGACCGACTGGCGGGGTCTCACCCGCCGCCAGCGCAAGAACTCCAGCGACATGCCCGAGTTCGTCGGCCACCCGGTGAAGGGCCCCGACGATTGGAAGCGCTACAAGGAGGAGCGGCTTCTTCCCCGCCTGGAGGAGCGCCTGGCCAAGCTGCCGGAGTGGCTCGCCAAGGTGACTCCGGAGACGGCCGTCCAGGTCGGAGTCTTCCCCTGGGGCGTCTTCGGCACGGCCCGCGACCTGCTTGGCGCCGAGGAGCTGCTGGTCGGCTTCTACTCCGAGCCGGAGATGGTCCGGGACATCATGGAGACGAACACGGTTCTGTGGCTGGCGCTCTACGAGCGCATCGCCGAGCGCGTCCGGATCGACCACATCCACATCTGGGAGGACATGTCCGGCAAGCAGGGCAGCCTGCTCTCGCCCGCAATGATCGAGGAGTTCATGATGCCCCAGTACAACCGGATCGCCGAGTTCGCGCGGCGCCGGGGCGTGCCGCTCTTCTCGGTCGACTCCGACGGCTTGGTCGACGAACTGGTCCCGGTAATGACCCGCCACGGGGTCAACGCCTTCTTCCCCTTCGAGGTCCAGGCCGGCTCGGACGTCGAGGTCTTCCGCCGGGACTTCCCGGAGCTCGGCATCCTCGGCGGCCTCGACAAGCGCGCCCTGGCCGAGGGCAAGAATGAGATGCACCGCGAGCTCGACCGCGCCGGGCGGATGCTCGCCGCCGGCCGCTACGTGCCCGGCTTCGACCACGCCATCCCGCCGGACGTGCCCTGGGCCAACTTCAGCTACTTCGTGGGGGAGCTCAAGAAGATGGTGGGGGCGTAGGCAAGCCTCCAACAATGCGCTACGGCAAGACCGGGCCCCTCTCCTTCGTACCAGTGGGTAGTCTCAACGCGGAGGCCGCGGAGGTCCGCAGAGGACGCAGAGGACGCAGAGCGGTGCCGGTACGGGCGAGCTGCGCTCCGTCTGCTTCCGGGCGCCAGCGCCCGGCGCTGCCGGAGCGCATCCCGTCGGACGCTACGCGTGCCAAACCTCGCTACGCTCGGTTCCCGTACTGGCCTTTCGGAGGGAGGCGCGCGGCGCAGCCGCGCAGGGAGCGGAACGCTCCCGGGGGAGCTGCTCTGTCGCTACAGACCGAGCTTGCTCGGAACCGAAGCGGCGGAGCGGCTCTCCCTCCCGCTCCAGTTCCTGCCGTCCTCTGCGAACCTCTGCGCGTTCCTCTGCGGCCTCTGCGTTGAAAGATGCCCGTTCGATGGACAGGGCGCCCCATCTTGACGGAATGGCCGCCTGGTGCTGCATTGTATATACATAGGTCGACCATGAAGGGAGGCGCACCGTGATCAAGAATCTCACCCGGCACGGCAACAGCCTGGCGCTGGTGCTCGACAAGCCCATCCTGGACCTGCTGGGCATAAGTGCCGACACTCCGCTTGAGGTCAGCACCGATGGCGCAAGGCTATTCATCGAGCGGGCCCGCGAAGCCAAGCGCAGGAAGGAGTTCAAGCAGGCCGTCGCCGAGACCAACGAGGAGTACGGCCGGATGCTCAAGCGCCTGGCGGAGTGACGTCCGTGCAGCCGCGCTTTCTGGCGATCGCCGAGATACTCGAGATCCACCGAGACCAGATCGAACGTCACGGCGGGGACTACGGGCTCCGCGACGTCGGTCTCCTCGGCTCGGCCCTGGCCATGCCCCGGGCGGGCAGCCGCGGGCAGTACTTTCACGAGGGTCTGCAGGAAATGGCTGCGGCATACGCCTTCCATCTGATGCGCAATCGCCCGTTCGCCGACGGGAACAAGCGTGTCGGAGCCGTGGCCGCGGTGGTCTTCCTGAAGCTAAACGACGTCCGCCTGAAGCCCGACGAGGGAGGCTACGAGGCTTTGATCATGGGCGTTGCCAATGGCAGGACCGGCAAGGCCGAGATCGCGGAGTTCTTCTGGAGGAACACGGACGAGCGTTGCACTGGCAAGCGGTGAGATGCCAGGGGCGTGACGGATGGCCTTGGCCCCGTCGCAGGACTTGACCATCTCATGGCCGGGGTTGGCCGCCCCCGACTGGTGACCCGGGCTCCGCTTCGCCGCCCCGTCGATTCCGTTGATTCCTCGCCCCTGCTCCTTAGAATGATCTCCGGTGTCGCGATGCGACGACCCGGCCGGCGCGCCACGGGCGCTCCGGCGCGCAATGACGCCGGAGTTTCCCCAGGTCTGCGAAAGGCGCCCGATGCCTGAAGATACCAACGACGTTTCCTCCCCCCCTCCGCCAGAGGAGGCCAAGGATCCCAAGGAGCACTGCGGTGGTTGTCCGGGGTGCCCGCTGGAGGCCGAAGCCGCGGAGTCCGAGGCCGCCGGGCAGCCCGGCGAGCCGGAAGGCGCCGCCCCAGCTGCCCCCGCCGCCCCCGCGGCGCCGCCGGCCCCGGTGCGCGAGCGCAAGCCGCGCCTGGGTTGGGTGGCCACCGCCCACCTCGGCAAGATGAGCCGCCTCGAGTACCTCTCGGCGCCCGGCGAGCGCGGCTACGAGCCCGGCCGCAAGGTCATCGTCCGCACCGACCGCGGCACGGAGATGGGCACCATCGTCTTCGGCCCGCGCGAGATGGACCTCAACGAGCTGCCCCGCGAGACCCTGGGCATCGTCCGGGCGGCCACCGACGAGGACCTGGCCCACCAGAAGCACATCGAGGACGTGCTCGAGCCCGCCGAGTTCGACGACTGCCAGAAGACCATCGCCATGCACCGGCTGCCCATGAAGCTGGTGGAGGTCGAGCACATCTTCGGCGGCGAGAAGCTGATCTTTTTCTTCATGGCCGACGGCCGGGTGGACTTCCGCGCGCTGGTGCGGGACGTGGCCCGCAAGCACCGCGCGCGCGTCGACTTCCGCCAGATCGGGGTGCGCGACGAGGCGCGGCTCTTGGCCGAGTACGAGCACTGCGGCCGGCCGCTGTGCTGCCGGGAGTTCCTGAGGGGCCTGGAGCCGGTGACCATGCGCATGGCCAAGCTCCAGAAGGCCACGCTCGACCCCACCAAGATCTCCGGCCGCTGCGGGCGCCTGATGTGCTGCCTGCGCTACGAAGACGAGACCTACGCCTACCTGCGCTCGAAGCTCCCCGGCCGCGGCGCCTACATCCTGACCGAGGACACCGCCGGCCAGGTGCTCTCCGGCGAGGCCGTCAGCCAGAAGGTGACCGTGGGCACGGTCGACGGCCGCCGGGTGGTGGTGTCGGTCAAGGACATCAAGCAGGTCTCCGACAAGCCCATCCCCCCGCCCGAGCGCAAGCTGAGCATCCCCGAGCCGGTGCCGATGCCCGCGCCCGGGGCCGCCAGGCCGCCGGCCCCCGCCGGCCGCCCGCAGGGCGGCGGAGACCGCCGCGGCCAGCGCTTCGGCGGAGGCCGTCCGGGACAGGGCGGCGGACGTCCCGGCCAGGACGGCCGCGGGCAGGGCCGCCCCCGTCAGGGTCCGGGCGGGCCGGGGCGCCAGGGGCAGCCCCAGGGCGCCCAGCAGGCGCCGGCCGGCGCTCCTCCCGCGGGAGCGGCGCCGGGCCAGGCTCCCGTCCAGGGGCAGGGCCAGAACCAGGTTCAGGGTCAGGCGCCCGGCCGTCCCCCTCAGCAGGGCGGCGGTCAGGGCCACGGCCGCAACCGCCGGCGCGGAGGCCGCAACCGCCGCCCGGGCGGCGGTCAGGGCGGCGGACAGGGACGGGGGCCAGGCCAGGGTGGAGCCCCGCCGGCTCCCGGCGCCCCGCGCAACCCGGCGCAGGGTTCCGGCGGCGGCGGCGGTGGCGGGCCCGCTCCGGCGGGCGGCGGAGGCGCGGGGGCGCCCCCGGCTTGAAAATGTCCGGCGCGGACGTAACATGAACCCGGCCGGAGAGGAACGCATCCGTGGCTGAACACCCCGAGGTTCCCGAGAGCGAAGGCGGCGCCGTCGAGACCATCCTGGCGCGCGACAGCCGCTACAGCCGCGAGGCCTACAGCTTCCTGATGGCCTCGCTGCAGCACACCGTCGAGAAGTTGGGCGAGCGCCGGCACGTCAGCGGCCAGGAGCTGCTGGGCGGAGTCCGCGACCTGGCCCGCGAGCGCTTCGGCATGATGGCCCCGGCGGTGTTCCGGGCCTGGGGCATCCGCCGGACCGAGGACTTCGGCCGGATGGTCTTCAACCTGGTCGAGGCCAAGGTGCTCTCCAAGCGCCCGGAGGACTCCATCGAGGACTTCCGCGAGGGCTTCGACTTCGGCACCGCCTTCGAACCCGAGTACGACCTGGAGCCGCCTTCGGGAGCCTGATCATGGCCAAAGCCAGGTGGGAGTGGCAGGTCTTCGGCTGTCAGCTGCGGGAGCTGGAGGCCGAGCTCAACCAGCGCGAGACCGAGGGCTGGGAGACGGCGCAGATCCTGAACGGCGCCCGGAAGGGCACCTGCGTGGCCATCTTCCGCCGCCCGCTCGGCGAGCGCGCGCGCTCAGTCGACGGCGAGTCCAAGACCTCGCGGATGAGGAAGGGCTCTTGACCGCCCCGCGCCGGCGCCTCGGGGGCCGGCTGCTGCTGGCCGCCGTCCTGCTGCTGCCGGCCATGGCCGGCCCGGGCGCCGAGCCTGCGGCCCAGCCCGGCGCCGAACCTCCCAAGACCGGCTACGAGGCCTTTCTGGAGAAGGGCCGCATCCGCGACTTCCCGGAGCGTCCGTGGGAGCAGGCCTTCGTCTTCAACGCCGGCCGCTACACCGTCCGGACCGACACCGCCCAGGAGGTGGCCGAGTACGTGGGCGTGCTCATGGACGCGGTCCACTTCCACTACTGCGCCCGCTTCGGCGTGCAGGGCACCTCGCGGGCCGGCATCAACGTGTTCCGCGACAAGAAGGAGATGGACGCCTTCGCCGCCAAGCGCTACAAGTACTCGCCGGTCGCCAGCTGCAACGGATTCTTCACCACCGCCGACGGCGGGGCCATCTGCCTGTTCTGGCAGGAGTTCTGCGGGCAGCGGCCCGAGACGGTGCTGATGCACGAGGGCACCCACCACTTCGTCAACGCCGTCTTCCGCGACGCCCTGCCCATCTGGCTCAACGAGGGCTTCGCGGTCTACTTCGAGAACAGCCGTTTCGACGGCCGCAACCTGGACATGGGCCGGGTGCCCGTCGGCCGGCTCAAGCAGCTCCAGGCCCAGATGCGCCAGGACAAGCACGTCGGGCTGGAGAAGCTCTTCGCCACCGCCCAGAAGGACTTCGGGGTGGACCACTACGGCGCGGCCTGGGCCTTCGTCTTCTGGCTGGCGCACGGCGGCAGCACCCGCGAGCTGGCCGTCCACCAGCAGGCCCTGGGGCAGTTCGTGGTCGACTGCCGCGCCAACCGCAAGGACGGCAAGGCCCTGGTCGGCTATCTGGGCCGGCCGTCGCTCGCGGCCCTGGAGAAGGAGTGGAAGGGGTGGGTCCTGGAGCTCGACTCCGAGGACCCCTACGGCGGCGCCCGCCCGCCCGATCCGGCCAAAGCCGACGAGGCCAGCCGGGCCGTGCTGCGCCGGCTGTCCGACTACTACGCCGGTCTCCGGAGCGCCCGCGTGGGGTTCGCGGTGGAGGAGGGCGGCGGCTCCGCTCCGGCGGCGGCCGGCAGCCTGGCCTTCCGCCGCCCCAACCTGCTGGCCGCCAGGATTCCTGAGGGCCGCGGGGAGACCGCCCTGAGCTGCGACGGGAAGACGCTCACCGCGGCCGCACCCGGCTCCGAACCCCGGCAGTCCGAAGCCGATCCCACCCTGCAGGCCGCCCTCGGACGCCTCTCGCCGGCCGGCGGGGCCCTGGCCGCCGCCGGGCTCGGGCCGCTGGCCGCGCTCCTGCGGGACAGCCCCCAGGACGAGCTGCTCCGGGGAGCCGATTCCGTCCGCAGCCTGGGCGCCGGGGACGTGGGCGGGACCGCCTGCCAGCGCCTGAAGTTCGCCGGCCGCGGCGGGGACCTCGAGCTGTGGATCGCCGAGGGGGCCAAGCCGCTGCTGGTCAAGGCGGTGGTGGAGCTCCGCGCGGCCAAGGGCCAGGCCCGGACGCTGACGGTCACCTTCAAGGACTGGGAGACCAACCCCGACCTGCCGGACAAGGCTTTCGCGGCGCCCGGGGCGAAGTGAACGGCGGACGGGCTGGACTCGGCGGACCTGGCTGATAGAGCGGACGTTGCGGACGCGCCGGGCAGTCTCGGCGGCGCCTGCGTTCCTACCGCGCCTTGTACCTGATCTTCACCGGGATTTCCGAGAGACCCAGCTCCTCGCGCAGCTGCTTCGAGAAGAACTTCTTGTAGGAGTCCGGGATGTGCTCCGGGCGGGCGCAGAAGGCCGTCAGCCGCTGCGGGTGCCGGCCGGTCTGGACCACGTAGTAGATCTTGGGCATGGCTCCGCTGCGCGCCGAGGCCGGCGGCTGGAGCTTGATGACCCGCTGCACGGCCTTGTTGAGCAGCGGGGTGCGGATGTCCGTGCCGGCCAGCTCCCACAGCTCGCGGAGCAGCTTGACCGCCGCCCAGACCCGCTTGGCCTCCTTGGCCACGGTGAAGACCACCGGCGCGTAGGACAGTCCCGGCATCTGCTCGTGCAGGTACTCGTCGTACTCGCCGGTGGGCGTGTCCGTGCCCTTGGCCAGGTCCCACTTGTTGACGACGATCACGCAGGGCTTGCCGCTCTCGGCCACGATCCGCCCCAGGCGCTTGTCGATGGCCCCGACGCCCTCCATGGCGTCGACCACCAGGGCGGCGGCGTCGGCGCGCTCCAGGGCCCGCTCGGAGCGCAGCATGCTCTTGTACTCGGGGGCGTTTTCCGGGCGGCCGCGCTTGCGGACCCCGGCGGTGTCCACGATCGTGTAGCGGATCCCGTCGCGCTCGACCACCACGTCGACCGAGTCGCGGGTGGTGCCCGGACGGCTGTCGACCACCACGCGCTCCTGGCCGGCCAGGGCGTTGAGGAAGGTCGACTTGCCGACGTTCCGGCGCCCGACCAGGGCGATGGAGAACTCGCCGTCTCCGCGGCTCTCGGCCTCCTCGGGCAGGCGGGCGACCAGGGCTTCGAGCAGCTCGTCGAGCCCGCGGTGGTGCAGGGAGCTGATGGGCAGCGGCCGGCCGAAGCCCAGCTTGCTGAACTCGGGCGCGGCGGTCTCCCGGCCGGTCGAGTCCACCTTGTTGACCGCCAGGACCACCGGCTTGCCCGCGCGGTGCAGGCGGCGGGCGATGTCCTCGTCGGCGGCGGTCAGGCCGTCGGCGGCGTCGCACAGGAAGACGAGCACCGCGGCCTCGTCGATGGCCATGGATATCTGCTTCTCGACCAGGCCGGCCAGTTCGGGCACGTCGACCACGCCCATCCCGCCGGTGTCGATCAGGTCGAAGAAGCGGTCGTTGTACATGGCCCGGTGCACCAGCCGGTCGCGGGTGGTGCCGGCCATGGCGTCGGTGATGGCCACCTGCATGCCCACGATGGCGTTGAAGAGCGTGGACTTGCCCACGTTGGGCCGGCCGACGATGGCGGCGCTGGCCCATGGGACGGAGGCGGGTTTGCGTTCGGTCATGGCGGAGAGAGTGTCTCCGGCCGGGGCCGAAAAGCAAGGGAGGGACTCCCGCGGCCCGGAATCGCCCTCGTGCTCTTTCTCGTCCTCGTTCTCTTCCTCGTTCTCCGCGAGGCGAAGCCGAGCCGTTCTCGCTCTCGACGTCCGGGTATGGCGTGGTGGGTTCGAGAACGAGAACGAGGAAGAGAATGATTCAGGGGGGACGGGAAGGACGGCGCTACTCGTCCCCGGCCTCGCCCCGGCCGCCGGCTTCCAGGTACTGCAGGACCTGCTGGGCCAGCCGGCGGAGCTTCCAGGGGTCCTCGCCCATGACCCGCAGCCGGGACATGGCCTTGCCCGGCTCCTGCTTGAGGCGGGTCAGCGCGTACTGCAGCCAGATCTGGCTGGTGTCCCCGAACTTGTCGGCGCGCTTGACCACCTCGGGTGCCGAGGCCATGTCGCCGATGTCCCCGAGCGCGCGCAGCGCCGCGGCGCTGGCCGCGTCGTCGTCGCTGTCCAGCAGCGCGACCAGCGGCGGCACCAGGTTCTTCCCGGTCGGGGCGCCCCCGGCGCGCGAGGCCGAGCCGACCCGGCCCAGGATACGCGCGCACAGCGGGGCGATGGACTTGTCCTTGAGGCCCTCGACGAGCTGCGCCTCCACCCCGGCGGCCGCGGCCGGCGCGCGGGCGAGCATCTCCGCGGCGGTCAGGCCCTTCTCTCCGTCCTTGAGCATGGTCGCCAGGTCCTTGGCGTAGGGGTCGGCCTGGCCGGTCATGCGCGCGAGCGCGCCCAGCCCCTTGACGTCCAGGAGCGCCCACTTCTCCCTGCGGTCGTAGACCAGCTTGCGGAGCTGGTCGCGGGCGGGGGCCGCCGCCGGGCCCATCTCCAGGAAGGCGGCGTAGGCGGCCTCCAGGTCGGCGTCCTCCTTGGCGCCCTGGGCGAACTGGAGGATGACCGCCATGGCCGCCGGATCGCCGGCGGCCCCCAGCGCGCGCACCGCCGCGCGGCGCACGGCCGGGTCCTTGTCGGCCATCAGGTTGGCGACTAGCTGCAGGGCCGGTCGGGCCTCGGCCCGGAGGTTGCCGATGGCCTCGGCCGCCGCGGAGCGCACGCGCCCGTCGGCGTCGGAGAGCATGCCGGCCAGCACCTGGAGGCTGGCCTTGGCCGAGGGGCCCGCGGCGGTCAGGGCCCGGGCGGCCATGGCCCGGTTCTCGGCGTCGGCGTCCCTGGTCCGGTTGACCAGCGCCTGGAGGACGCCGAGCTCGCCGGAGGGCACGCGCCGCAGGCCGTCGAAGGCCATGCGCCGGATCTCCGGGCGGGCGTCGCCCAGCTGGGCGGCGAGGAAGGGCGCCAGCTCCGCGTCCTGCGGCCCGAGCCGCTCCACGGCCTCGGCGGCGGCCTTCCGGGCGGCCTCGTCGGCCCCGGCGGCCGCGGCGGCGAGCTTGGCCACCACCTGGGCGTAGGCCCCCCGGCCCTGGGCCAGCGGCTTGAGGAACTCGCCGGCCGGGTCGGCCTCGCCGGCCAGGGCGCCGCCGGTCACTGCGGCCACCACGGCCACCACGGCCAGGAGCACCCCGGACAAGGCTGTCTTCTTCAGTTTGCTGGACATCTTGTTGGCCTCCGCCGGTACTGGCGGGATTATATCGGATGCCGCCGGCCCTGCAGGCCCCGTAGGGGCACGGCATGCCGTGCCCGCTACAAAGCGGCGCACCTTGCGTCAGTCCTGCCCGTGCCGGGCCCAGAGCTTCTCGGCGCACCCGGAGCGGCCGGTGGCCCGCAGGCGCTGGCAGTACTTGGCCAGGTCCGCCTCGCGGGTGTGCAACGGGCCGCCCTCGGCGATGACCACCTGCATGGGGTCGACCGGCTCCGGCGAGGTCGCCAGCATCCGCGCGGTCCAGGCCTCGAGCCTGACCAGGCCCTCGTTGACGAGGTCGGGGCGCGCCGCGGCCAGGTCGCACTGCTCGTAGGGGTCCTCCTCGACGTTGAAGAGCATCCGCTCGGGCAGGTCCTTGTGGCCGTCGTGGTAGGTGCGCATCATCAGCCACGGGCCCCAGCGCACCGAGCGCTGGCAGGCCCAGGCGCACTGGCTGACCACCACCTCGTCACGGCCGGCGGACTTCCCGGCGCGCAGGGCCTCGGCGAAGGATCGTCCGTCCCACTCCGGCCGGGGGGTCCCCCCAGCCAGCTCGGTGACCGTTGGGGCGAGGTCGAGCTGGTAGTAGAGCCCGCGGTCGGCGCGCGGGGCGGTCACCCCGGGCCAGCTGACCACCAGCGGCACCCGCGAGGTGGAGTGGTCGGCGAAGTGGTGGTCGCCGTAGACGTTGAGCTCGCCCTGGCTCTCGGAGTGGTCGGAGCTGACGATGATGACCGTGTCCTCGAGCAGCTTCTGGCGCTCGAGCTCGGCCAGCAGCAACCCGATGTGGTCGTCCATGTAGCGGATGCCGGTGTCGTAGCCGTCGATCCAGCGGCGGTAGTCGGCCATCGAGGCGATCTCGGCCGGCAGCCGGGGGTGGCGCTTTTCGGCGCCCTCGCCGCCGTAGCCGTGCGGCTCGTGGGCGGAGTGCGGGCCGTAGGAGGCGTGATGCCGGCGGATGGTCTCCTCGTTCATCCAGCCGGCCAGCGGCTGGCCTTCGAAGGGGTTTCCGTACTCGATCGGCGTGCGGTAGGGGGTGTGCGGATCCCAGAAGTTCACCTGGAGAAACCAGTTCTCGCGCCTCGCGGCGTTGCGCCGCAGCCAGTCCAGGGCCGGCGCGGCGATCTCGTCGGCGCGCTCCTGGCCGCTCCGGCCGGTGTTGACCATCTCGTTGAACCCGGCGTAGAACCACCAGGCGCTGTGGCGCTCGGCGAAGGGGCTGACCGAGACGGTGTGGAGGCCAGCCGCGCGCAGCGCGTCCATCCAGAGCTTGCGGTTGGTCTTGAAATCCCGGTTCCGGCCCTCCAGGCGCAGATCGGCGCACAGGCCGCCGTGGTTCACCACGCCGGTGTGGATCCCGAACCGCCCGGTGTGCAGCGCCGCGCGCGAGGGCAGGCAGGGGGCGTCGGAGACGTAGCAGTTCTCGAAGCGCACGCCGCGTTCGGCGATGCGGTCGATGTTCGGCGACGTGTCCCGGCAGTAGCCGTAGCAGCCGAGGTGGTCGGCGCGGAGCGTGTCCAGGTCCAGGTACAGGATGCGCGGCATGGTCATTCTCCCTTCGGTCGTTCGGAGGACGCGGAGGCCAGGCGCTCCTCGATGGCCCGGCGGGCGGCGAGCAGCCCGCCGGCCAGGCGCTCGCGGGCCTGCGGCTCGCGGGCCGGGATCGAGGCGGTGTGCAGCTCGCCGACCGGGCGGCCGTCGGGGGCGAGCACCGCGGTGCAGATCCGGAACGGCGCGCTCTCCGCGGGCCGGTTGGGCAGCGGCTCGGCGTGCCAGCCCAGCAGGCGGCAGGCGGCGGCCAGCTCCAGGAAGCGGGGATCGGGCGCCGGCTCCTGGGATGGGGCCGATGCCGCAGTCCGGACGGGCGCGCCGGTCTGGCGGGCGAAGCGCTCCAGGTCCCCGCCGGCAAGGTGCGCGGCCACCGCCACGGCCGGGCCCTCCCACGGCCGGGGGAGGAAGACCTGCCCGGGCGGAGCGAGCGTGACGCTGTCGGGGACCTCGACCTTGTCGGTCAGCACCAGGCGGTCGCCGTAGAAGCGCGCGAAGGCCACCGACTCGCCGGTGCGCCGGGCGAATTCGCCGATGGCCGCGCGGGCCGCGTCCTCGAGCGAGCCGCCGGAGCGGCGCTCGGCCAGCAGGGCCTCGAGCTCCGGGCCGGCGGCATAGAGCCCGGCCGCGGTCCGCGAGGCGTGGCCGGAGGCCACCAGCGCCTTGAGCAGCCGGGAGAGCGTTGGGGCCGGCAGGCCGTCCATGGCGCGGCCGAGATCTCCGAAAGAGGCTCCGGCCGAGCCGGCAGCGGCCAGCACGCGGAGAATCCTGAGCCCGCGAGCCAGCGCTGGGATGCTGCGGTCGCCGGATTTCTCTCTGGAAGGGATGCTGGTCAAGTTAGTCTCCTGGTAATGCAGACGTTATTAGAATTATATAGACGTTACTATGATCTGGCAAGCTGAAACTTGCAGGAAATGCATGGAGGCAGACTTATGTAAATGAAGTGTCGCATTCATTTCACGTGGCTTAGGACTTATGTAAATCGAGTGTCGCATGCATACCGCATGGACCGGATAAGAACATAAACAGACGGGCCGGGATTTCTCCCGGCCCGCTGATGTGAAGCCGTTGGTATGTCGTTACTTGACGACAGGAGCCGGCGCCGGGGCCGGAGTCGGGGCAGGAGCCGGAGCAGCTGCCGGGCAGGCGCAGGGCGTCTTGCCGCACTTGGCGCAGGCGGCGGGATGGCTCGAGCACTTCTTCCCGCCACAGCCGCAGTTCTTGCAGCCGAGGGCGCTGAAGGCCAGGAGTCCGGAGCAGAGGATCGCAGCGATCTTCATCATGGTGTCATCCTTCTCACGATGTGAGTGCCAACAAAACGGGCCGGAGAACGATCTCCGGCCCGTTTTGGTGCGATTCAGCTGTTACTACTTCTTCTCGGGCACAACCGGAGCCGGAGTGGCCGGAGCCGGAGTGGCCGGAGCCGGAGTGGCCGGAGCGGTGGCCGGAGGCTTGGTGCCATCAGCGGGCTTCTTCGGATCAGCAGGCTTGACAGGAGTGGAATCGCCACCACTGCAACCAACCAGAGCCAGCGCCAGACCAGCCGCGCACAGACCAGCAATGAACTTCTTCATCTACAACTCCTCCAAATTCATCACTCCGAAGCCGGTTCGGAGCCAATCCCTCATCGCCCGCGACACAGCGGACAACTCGGGCGAATCATAGCCGGGCGGCTTGTCATGTCAAGAACAAAAATCCTTGCGTGCCAGTGGGATGGGTTTGGCGGGCGGCGCCACCCTCCGCGCGGGCGTTTGCGGGAACCAGCCCGTGACCGGCGACCGCGCGCCGGTGTTTCGTAACCACCGCGATGTCCAAGCTCCCTCCAACTCGGGCGGTCCTGGCCGCCATCCTGCTTGTCTCGGCCGCCGCAGCGTGGCCGGCGCGCGGTGCCGAGCCGGCGCCGGACTTCAAGAGCGCACGGCCCGCCGATCCCGATTTCAACCTGAGCTTCGAGCTGGAACTGACCGGCGGCGACGAGTTCCTCGTAGCCGTCGGGAACGATGCCGCTTACGCCTTCGCGCGGTTCACCGCCAAGCGCCGGGCCGTGCTCGGCGCGCTGGCCGGCGGACGGAAGTCCGGCGACGAGGTGGCGGCCGCGCTGCCCGCCGCGCCCGGCGTGCTAGTCCTCAAGTTCCGCTCGGCATCGGGGCGCTTCCTGACCCTGACCGACGGCCGCAGCGAGCTGGCCAGGGTCCGGCTGCCGGAACTCGAGGGCGCGCCGCTCCTGGCCTTCGCCGGCGGGGGAACCGTCCGGGTGCGGGGCATCCAGAAGGTCGACCGCTCGGAGGCGGTGCTCTTCTCCGACGACTTCACCCGGCAGGGGGCCTCGCTGGCTCCCTGGAGCCCCCAGGCCGGCGGCGGACCCGCGGCGGCGGCCTGGCGGGTGAACGCCGACCCCAACCCGGGGACGTCGGCCAGCCCGTTCGCCCTGGAGTGCTCCACCGGAGCCGGGCCCTCCATGATCCGCGCCGGGCAGGCCTTCTGGGACGACTACCTCGTCCGCGCGGCGGCCAACGTGCTGGAGTCGCCGGGGGCGGCGGGGCTGGCCGCGAGCCTCGCCGAGGACGGCTCCGGCTACCTGCTGCGCCTGGTGGCCGAGGGGGCGGGTTCCGGAGGTGCCGGCCGGGCCGAGCTGGTCCGCATGGCCGGCGGGGGCGAGAAGGTGCTGGCCAGCAGGCCGGTGGCCGTCTCGCCGCGGTCCTGGTACGAGCTGGAACTGGCCTTCTCCGGCGGGGTTCTGCGCGCCTCGGTGGACGGCGCCGAGCTGGCCGCCCTGTCGGGGCTCGAGGGCCTGAGCGGTGGGCCGGTGGGCCTGTGGAGCTCGGGCCTGGCGCCGACGCGCTTCGACGACGTCCGGGTCGAGGCCCTGGGCCTGGAGCCCGGCTCGCTCCTCAAGGGCGACGCCGGCTGGCAGCTGGCCGCGCGCCGCTGGCGGCTGCCTCCGCCGGCCCTGCCCGACTACTTCCGCAACGACCGCACCATGCAGACCTGGGCGCGGCTGGAGGACGAGTACACGCCGGCCGGCGGGGGCTTCTGGCACCGCGCAGCCCTGGTCGGCGACCAGGAGATCTCCTGGAAGGCCATCGGCGGCGTCAAGCTGGCCGCCGGGCAGCTGGTGCTGGCCCTGGCCGGGGACGGTGCGGACTTCGCCTCCGGCTACCGGCTGGTCGCCGACCTCGGCACGCTGCGGGAGAGCGGCGGGGCGCTGCTGGCCGTCTTCGAAAAGGACCGGCGCGTCGCCGGCGCCCTGGTGCCGCTGGCCGGCGCCGGTATCGAGAGCCTGGCCTTCAGCCGCGAGGCCGGCCGGCTCGTCGTCCGGGTTGGTTCGCGGGCGGTCCTGTCCGCCCCGGACACCCTGGCGCTCCCCGGCGGCCGGGCGGGGGCCCGGGCGATGGGCGGCTGGCGCCTCGACCGGGACCAGCTCGCGACCAGCGGGGCCGGGCTGCTCGACGAGGTCTTCTCGCGGGCGCCGGTGGAGTGGCGCGCGGTCTGCGGCGACTGGGACATCGCCAGCCGCTGGAAGTGCGACCCGGAGTACACCTGGATGCTGGGGCGGGCCCGCAAACAGCTGGCCCGCATGGACCTGAAGCGTCCGGTCGGCGGCGATTTCCGGCTGGACCTGCACTTCGCGGTGGGCATGGCCGAGCGGCCCGGGCCGTTCTACGACGCCCCGGTCAACCTGAGCATCAGCCTCTCCCCGGACGCGGAGGATCCCGGCGCCGGCTACGTCTTCGCCTTCGCCGGGCCGGACGGGCCCAGCCGCATCCTGCGCGCCGGCCGGTCGGTGGCCGAGGGGGACGTGCTGGTCCGGACCACCTCGCGGAGCGCCGACGGCGGGTTCCTGCACAGCCACTGGTTCGGCCTCAGGGTGATCCGCCATGGCGGGCGGCTGGCCTTCTGGGGCGACAACGAGAAGCTGGCCGAGTTCGAGGACCCCGAGCCGATCAGGGGCGCCGAGCACCTCTCGGTCTGGACGCGCGGGGACAACGGCGCGGTGGTCTCGCGCATCCGGATCGAGGCCGCCGGGCCGCTGGGCGCCAGGCGGAGCCCGTTCGCCGGCAAGCCCGTCGCGGTCGACGCCTCCGCCGGACTGCCCCCGGCGCTGGCCGCGTTCCGGAACTGCGACGGCACCAACGGGGCCATGCTGGTGCCCGACGGCAAGCGGGGCGTCCTGCGGCTGGTCGATCCCAAGGCCGGCGGGACCTTCGCCGCGTCCTGGGCTCCCCCCGGCGGCGTCGACCTGGCTAGGACCGGCTGTCTGAAGTTCGACTGGCGCTCGTCGCCGGGCTCGCGGGTCAACCTGTACCTCGTCCGGCGCGGCGTCTTCTACCGCGCGCGGCTCAGCGGGCCGGCCGCCCGCGTCGGCGGCCGCTACAACCTCCGCCACCTCGGCGACGTTCCGTCGGCCGCGGCGGGCGGTGGCGATGCGCGGTCCCTGAGCCTCAACCTGGCCGGCGCCCTGGCCGCCGCCGCGCCGGGCCTGTCCGATCTGCGCGTCGACGAGATCCGCATCGGCAATTACGAGGTCGAGGACACCGCCCTGCTCGAGGGGCTCGGCGGCAACCGGGCCGGCGACTGGGTGGAGCTCTCGGGCTGGAGGCTCGAGCCGCTGCCGGCGGACGCCGCGGCGGCCGCGGACCTGGTACCCAGGCGCCGCCCGCCGGCGGCCATGCCGCCGCGGCTGGTCGAGCCGGCGCCGCTGGACTGCGACGATTTCGAGAAGGGGCTGGGTTCCTGGGAGAGCTTCGGCGGCCTGGACGGCGCGCAGCTGGTCCGCGACGACACCCGGCCGGCCCCCGGCGGGGGCAACTGGTGTCTGCTCGGCGAGAACCGGCGCTGCGGCGGGACCATGGGCGCCATGGCCAGGATGGAGCCGCTCGACGTCAGGCGCTTCCCGGTGCTCAGCTTCGACTACTGCGTCGAGCCCCTGACCACCGTCAACCTGCTGGTCTTCAGCGCGCGCGGGCGGCACGACATCCTGCTCACCGACCACGACGGCGGCGCGGACCGGATCGGGGCGGTGCCCGACGCCCGGGCCGACGGCCGCTGGCACCGGGCCGTGGTGGACCTGGGCGCGGTCCTCTCGGCCCGGGGCATGACCGTGGTCCGGCAGATCGGGCTGGCCGACCTGGGGCCGGGCTCGTCGACCACGGCCAGCGCCTGGCGCATCGACAACTGGACTCTGCTGCCGGCCGTCGACGGGTCGAAGCCGCTGCGCTTCCGCTGGACGCTGGCCGACGGGACGGCGCCGGCCGCCTCCGCGGCGGTCCTGGACCGCGAGCCGAACACCCTCCCGGAAGAGAAGACCGCCATCGACGGCGGGGGGCTCGAACAGCCGGCGGGGCTGGCCGCCGGGCTCTGGCACCTGCACGTCCGCTGCCGGGACCGCGCCGGGCAGTGGGGCCCGGCCGCCCACTGGCCGATCAAGGTGGTGCACTACGACGACCGGAAGCCTCCGGCGGTGCTCTCGGTCTCGCCGGCCGCCGGCGAGACCGCCTGCCCGCCGCGCATCGAAGTGCGCTTCTCGGAAGAGGGCTCCGGCCTGAGCGGGCACGACGTCGCCGTGGAGGTCGGCGGGCGGACCTTCCGGCCGGGAGACCCCGGGGTGTTCTTCGTGCCGACGGAGAAGCGCCTGGCGGTGGACCTGGCCGGGTTCGACGGGCGCCTGATCGCCGCGCCCGGACCGGTGCGCTGCCGCGCCCTGGCCGCCGACTGCGCCGGCAACGGGCTGGAGAAGCCCTTCGAGTGGACCTGGCAGCTGGACCTCTCCAAGGACGCCGCGGCCCCGGCCGCGCCCCGGCCCATCCACCTGCCGTCAGAGCGGCTGGTCTTCGAGGACTTCGAGACTGACCAGGGCGAGTTCGCCGAGTGGCGCCGCGCGACCTGCCACCGCGTGGAGGGGCGCTCCCGCGGGGAGGCCGGCTCGGGCCGCTGGTACCTGGGCACCTCCGGGCGGCGCTGGTTCGACAACAACAACGAGGCCCAGCTCCACCCGCACCCCTTCGACCCGGAGCGCATGAACCTGCTGGCCTTCGACTACCGCCTGAAGCGCGACATCGGCCTGAGCTTCATGATCCAGGCCGGCAACCAGTGGCGGTACTTCGCCTTCGGGAGCGGCGCCTGGCACTCGCGCGGCAACGAGGGCCAGCTGGGCCGGGCGGTCGTCGACGGCGCCTGGCACCGGGCGGAGATCGACCTGCGCACCCTGCGCGGCCGGCTGGCGGCCGGCCCGGACGGGCGGCTGCCGGTGCTCCAGAACCTGCTGGTCACCTTCGGCTCCCAGGAGGGCATGGACCTCGACAACTTCGTGCTGGGCTCGTCGGCCTCGCGCGGGGCGGAGTTCGTCTGGGAGGCGCCGGCGGCGGCCAGCGGCGTCGCCGGCTACGCCTGGCTGCTGGACGACCGTCCGGAGACCGCGCCGCCCGAGAAGGACTCGGGCGCCGAGCCGCGGGCGGCGTTCGCGGACCTCAAGCCCGGCCGGTACTGGTTCCACGTCCGGGCGCGGAACGGCGCCGGGACCTGGGGCCCGGCCGGCCACGCCGGGTTCAGCGTGGAGAAATAGCGGCCCCGCTGGTCGCCGCCGCCCCGGCGGCCTTGTCCTTCTCGACGGCCTTCACCGCGGTCCGGAACTTCTTGTGGTTCTCGAAGTCGCCGGGGAGCACCTTGAAGTAGTCGACGACCATCGTCTCCATGACCCGGGTGTGCCGGGCCAGCACGTGCTCTCCGTCCGGAGACAGGAAGAGGATGGTGGGCAGCGAGGTCACGTTGTACTTCGCGGCCATGGCGTTGTACTCCTGCGTCATGCGCTCCCTGAGCTTGCGGTAGGCGTCGACCAGCTCGGGCTTGGCGTCCCTGGGGATGCTCACCTCCGCCGGCGGCAGGACCCGCGCCGCGACCACCCCCGAGGCGTTGACCACCTCGCGGGCGTGGAAGCCGTAGAACCACTCGTGGCGCTCGCGGTCTCCGCCGGCCAGCACCAGCATGATCGGCTTGTCGACCTTGCCGGCCTCGGCCAGGGCTCCGGCCAGGGTCTCGTGCCACTTGATGGGCGGGCCGAAGGACGCCGGGCCGGGCGGGACGGTCCCGCCGGTCGGGGGATCGGCCTTGAGCAGGGTGGGGATCTTCCGGGCCTTGAGCTCCGCGTGCAGCGCGGCGCGGGTCTTCTTGTAGCTCTCGAAATCGCTCTGCAGCGCGCGCATGTAGCGCACCACGTTGGTCTCCATGGTGCGGGTGTAGGAGCGCAGCACGGTCTCGCCGTCGGGCGACAGGAAGATCACCGTGGGCAGCGCGCCGACCTCGTACTTGCGGACCAGCGCGTTGTACTCCTGCTGCAGGCGGGCGAAGGCCTCGGTGAAGAGCTGCCGCTGCTGCGGGGTGGCCCCCGCCGGAATGGTGGGGGTCTGCGGCGGCAGCAGGCGGACGCAGACCAGGTCCGAGGCGTTGGTGAAGTCCTGCGCGTAGGTGTCGTGGAACCACTCGTGCCGGTTGGTGACCGCCTCGGGGAAGACCAGGACGATGGGCCGGTCGCGCTTGGCGGCCTCGGCCAGGCCGTCGGCCATGGTCTCGAACCAGGCCACCGGCTTGTCGCTGCCCACGTTCTTGGGGTCGTCCGGCTCGCGAGCGGAGCTGGGCGTCGTCGTCAGGGTGCCGCCGAGCGCCGCCGGGGCGGCCATCGCAAGCAGCAGCGCGGCGGCCAGGCCGCGGGACAGGCTCCTGAAGGAAAACGGTGTCATGCCAGACCTCTCCCCGCCGCGGCCGCGCCGTCCTCCGGTCCCGGGATCCGCATCGCCGCGTACAACTGGATAGTAGCGCGTTCCCGGGGGGGCGTCAACCGCCCCGTGCCAGGGGCCAGATCAGGAAGGCGGCCAGGCCGGCCAGGAGCAGCCAGGCAGCCACGACCGCGGCGGCCCCAGCCCAGCTCCGCCGCCGGCCGGCGGCGAGCTCCGCCCGGGCCCGCTCCCGGCACTCGGCCATGACCGGCGCCGGGATCAGCCGGAGCACCAGCCAGATGCCCAGGGGAACGACGACCAGGTCGTCCAGGTGGCCAAGCACCGGAATGAAGTCGGGGATCAGGTCGATGGGGCTGGCCGCGTAGGCCAGCACCGCCGCGGCCAGCAGCCGGGCGAGCCGCGGGGTGCGCGGGTCGCGCATGGCCAGGACCAGCGCGCGCAGCTCGATCCTCAGCCGCGAGGCCGCCGCCTTCCAGCGTTCGAAGGCCATGGGGGCCATGATAAGCGGCGGCGCCGCCGGCTGGAAGCCCCAAAACCGGATTCCGGGAGCATTCCCTTGAATCCCCGCGGTTTGGGGTGTATAGGAGTGTGCCGGTCAGGCCGGCCTAGGCATTGGCAGGAGGATCCCCCATGAAGTCTTCACGGACCGTCTCCTTCGCAGTTCTGGCCCTCGGGCTGCTGGCCCTGGCCGCCCCGGCCGCGCGGGCCTGCGACATCAAGATCTACGACGCCGCCCTCAACCAGTGGCCGCGCAACTACTACCTGCTCTACCTGGTGCACAACAACGCCCAGCCGCTCACGGCGGCGCAGGAGGCCATGGTCAAGAACCTCCGCGAGAAGACCTTCGCCGACACCAACGCCGACGTGGTCAAGCTCAACCTCGACGGCTCCATGCTCCGCGAGGACCGCGAGTTCCTCTCCGGCCAGGGCTGCAACGGCTGGCCGCAGCTGGTGGTGCTGGGCAAGGACGGGGCGGTCCTGGCGCGGGTCTCCGGGGCTCTCGACAAGAAGGGCCTGGAGCGCCTGAACGAGCGCCTGGGGATGCTCTCCGAGGGGACGCGCGCGGTGGTGCTCGCGCCCAAGTCCGACGAGAAGGCCTGGAAGGCGGCGTCCGAGATCACCGCCGACGCCCTGGCCGCCGCGGGCATCAAGGACGTCAAGCCCGAGGTGCTCGACACCGAGGCCGCCGCCAACAAGGAGCTGGCCGCCAAGTACGCCCCGCCGAAGCTGCCGGCCTTCTTCCTGGTGTCGCCCCGCGGCACGACCCTGGCCCAGTTCCCGATCGACGTCAAGGAAAAGGAGCTGGCCACGGCCTTCGACTCCTCCGCCCGGCAGGACCTGACCAAGACGCTGGACAAGGGCAAGTACGCCATCTCCTTCGTCTTCGTAACCGGCAAGGACAAGAAGGCCAACTCCGAGGCCGAGAAGATCCTCAAGAACGCCATCAAGCAGTCCGACAAGCTCCTCAAGGTCAAGGTCGGCCGCGTGGACGTCGAGGTCGGCGACGCGGAGGAGACGGTCTTCCTGAAGAACCTGGATGTGACGGCCGTGCCGGCGGTTGTGCCGGTCTTCGGCAAGGGCAAGCGCCTGGAGGCCCTGGCCGGCAAGGAGCTCACCGAGGACAACCTCATGGACCGGGCCGGGTTCATGCTCCAGAACTGCACCTGCGTGCTCAACCCCGACGCCCTGGGCGAGGACCTGCTCCTCAAGTGGAAGGGCATCGACAACCGGGTGAAGGTCGACCGGTAGCGGCGGTTTAGCCTGTCCCTTCCGCGCCGGTTCCGCGTACTGGACTGCGGAATCGCGGCCGGCGGCGGGCCGGCGTCGAACCGGACAAGGAGCTCCGACCCTTGAACACCTTCGGACTGGTCCTCAGGGAGATCGGCCGGCGCAAGGCCGGCTTCACCCTGGCCTGCGGGGCCGTGGCCCTGGCCGCCGCCGGGGTGGTCTTCACCCAGACGCTCTCCACCGCCTTCAACGACGCCCTGCGGCGCATCACCATGCAGATGGGCCGCAACATCGCCGTGGTCCCGACGGGCGCGGACGCCGCCGCCCTGGCCTCCGGCGAGAGCGGCTCGCTGACCATGGACGTTGCGCAGGTCGAGAAACTGGCGGCCTCGAACGTGCCCGCCGAGCACTACATGGGCAAGCTCCAGGTGCGTCTGACCGCCGAACAGGGCGGCCCGGGCATCCTCACTGGCATCACCGCCGACGTCGGGTCGGTGGGCCGCGCCAAGGGATCGCCCAAGTCCCCGATGGGCTTCGAGGTCAAGCCGGGGGAGTGTGTCCTGGGTGCGGCGGCGGCCGAGCGCCTGGGCGAGAAGGGCAAGCCCGGCGCCCGGCTGACGCTGATGGGCCGGGAGTTCTGCGTCGCGGCGGTGCCCGGCAAGGGCGGCGGCAAGCCCAGGGACTGCGTCCCGCCGGTCGGGCCGGTTGACGACCTGCGGATCTTCGTGAACATCGCCGACGCCCAGGCCCTGCTCGGCGCGCCCGGCAAGATCCACACCATCGACGCCCTGGGCTGCGTCTGCCCGATCGGCGGCTCGGCCAACTACCTCAAGGACATCGAGAAGCAGATCGAGAAGACCCTGCCCGGCACCCGCGCGGTGACCTACGTGAGCATCGCCAGCGCCCGGCTGACCGCGCGGCAGGGCGCGGAGCTAACCCAGCAGCTCACCGTCGGGGCGCTGGGCCTGCTCGCGCTGCTGGTGGTGGCCTTCTACCTCCTGGCCGACGTGCGCGAGCGCCGCGCGGAGCTGGGCATGTTCCTGGCGGTGGGCTTCAGCCCCGGGAGGCTCGCGGCGCTGTTCCTGATGAAGCTCCTGCTGGTCGCGGTCATCGGCGCGGCGCTGGGCTTCGCGGTCGGCACGGTCGGGGCCCTGGAGATCGATCCCTCGCGCATGGGTCTGGTCGGCATCCGCCCGGCGGTCGACTGGATGACCGCCGTCTGGGCGGCCGCCGGGGCGCTGGGCATCTCCGCGCTGGCCGGGCTGCTGCCCATCATCTCCGCGGCCATGACCGATCCGGCCGACGTCCTCAGGGTGCGCTGATGATCAGCATCAAGGGTCTGTCCCGCAAGTTCCAGCCGTCGCGCGGCGGCGAGGTGGCGGCGCTGGCCGGCATCGACCTCGAGGTCAAGTCCGGCGAGTTCGCGGCGCTCACCGGCCCGTCGGGCAGCGGCAAGACCACGCTGCTCTTCTCGATCGGCGGGCTGCTCACGCCCACGGCCGGCTCGGTGACGGTGGCCGGGATCGAGGTCAGCGGACTGTCGGCGCCGGCGCGGGCGCGCTGGCGCGCGAAGAACCTGGGGTTCGTCTTCCAGACCTTCCACCTGGTGCCCTACCTCTCGGCGGTCGAGAACGTCTGCCTGGCGCCGCTGGCCCGGGGCCGGGCCGGGGCGGATGCGCGCAAGGCGGCCGAGGAGATCCTCAAGCGGCTGGGCCTGGCCGACCGGCTCGACCACCTGCCGGGCGAGCTCTCCGCCGGCGAGCAGCAGCGCGTTTCGCTCGCCAGGGCGCTGGCCAACGAGCCGGCCGTCCTGCTCGCCGACGAGCCCACCGGCAACCTCGACGGCCCCCGCGCCGCGGAGATCATGGACCTGCTCGTCGAGGAGAACAAGCGCGGACAGACCATCGTCCTGGCCACCCACTCCGATCAGGTTGCTGCGCGGGCTGGAGTTCGGATCCGGCTGGATCGTGGGAAACTGATGCTATAGCATTGTAAATTAGCATTTTATGACAATGTGGCGCGCATATGCCTCATAATATTCTTGCATTAAGATTACGATTAGTGTAATATAGATGCAGATTAATGGAGGCGCGATGCAGACACTTACGGAGGCCATCTACAAACTGGCGCCACCCGGGGGCCTCTTCGACGAGTCGGTGGTTCTCAATCTGTTTCCTGGTCTCTCGCTTTCCGCCAGACGCGTGCTGGTGCATCGCGCCGCGGCCAGGGGCGAGGTGCTCAGGCTCAAACCGGGGCGTTACTGCCTGGCGCCCGCGTATCGCAGGAGCGAGCCCCATCCGTTTGCCGTCGCCGCCTTCCTGAACTGGCCATCGCACGTGAGCCTGGAGTCCGCCCTGGCGCATCACGGCCTGATTCCGGAAGCCGTGCAGACGGTGAGCAGCGTGACATCGAGCCGCTCGCGGGACTTCTCCACGCCCTTGGGGCGCTTCTCGTTCCGGCGCGTGGTGGCCGCCGACCCGTCGGCCGGCGTGGTGGCCACGCCGGTTGCCGGGGACTCCTGGGCCGCGATCGCCACGCCGCTGCGGGCCATTGCCGACCTGCTCTATCTCCGGACGGAGGTCCGCTGGGACCGCGGCGGGGCCGGCTTCCTGACCGCGTCCATGCGCATCGACGAGGACGACCTGCGCGGGATTGCCGCCAAGCCGTCCGTGGAGGTCATCGAGACGGTCAGGAGCCAGCGGGTCAGGACCTATCTCGGCAATCTGGTGAAGGAGTTCGGGCCATGATCGGCGAATTGCTCCGGGAGCGGATCAGGCAGTACGGCCCGGCCAACGCGGTCGAGCAGGACAACGTCCTCCAGGAGATCATGCAGCACTTCGTCTTGGCGGGCCTATCGCGTTCCGGCTTCTTCTCCGCGGCGGCCTTCCATGGCGGCACCTGCCTGCGCATCCTCTACGGCACGAGCCGGTTCTCGGAGGACCTGGACTTCCTGCTCCGCGAGCCGGACCCCGGCTTCGCCTGGGGGCAGCACCTGGATGCGGTCCGACAGGACTGTCTGACGCAGGGCATCCGCTTCGAGGCCCAGGAACGCTCGGCGACGGACTCGGCGGTCCGCAAGGCCTTCCTCAAGACCGACTCCATCGGCCAGATCCTGGAACTGGACCTGCCCTTTTCGCGCCAGCGCGCCCGGAAGGTGCGGATCAAGCTGGAAGTCGACACCAACCCGCCGGCCGGTTCGGCCTTCGAGACCCACTACATCACCTTCCCGGTGACCAGCGCCATCAGCACCCAGACGCTCGCCTCGAGCTTCGCCCTCAAGTCGCACGCGCTGCTCTGCCGCGAGTACGCCAAGGGCCGGGACTGGCACGACTTCCTCTGGTACGTCGCGCGGAAGACGCGGCCCGACCTGGGCCTGCTGGCCGGCGCCCTCGACCAGCAGGGCCCCTGGGCCGGCAGGAAGGTTCAGGTCACGCCCGAGTGGTACCTGGAGACGATGCGCGAGAGGATCCAGGGCCTCGATTGGGCCACGGCGCGCGCCGACGTCGAACGCTTCCTGCCGGCCAGGGAGCAGGAGTCCCTGGCGCTGTGGGAGCCTGCGCTCTTCCTCTACCACCTGGAGCGGCTGGGCGAATACCTGCAGGCGGCTGGGAGGGGCACGTGACTTGCCGCGGAGTCGCCTGGCGCATGGGGATTTCGAAGTTTCCGGCTTGACAGGTGGCCCTTGCTGCCTATAACTCCGGCCCAGTCGGAGGAACCTGAAGTGAGCAGCAGCCGTCGGTCCTGGTTCAGGTGCACGAGCGCCACCGCCACCAAGCGCGTGGCGGTCGACGCCGGCATTCACCTGTGCCCGGGCGGCGGCGGAGGCTTCCGAGACTAGCCGAGAGCGAAGCAAGGAACCCGAACCCGCCGCCCCCAAGGACGGCGGGTTTTTGTTTGATCGTTTCCGCGACGGGTCGAGGGTGGAAGGTTGAAGGTGGAAGCATGGGAAAGAAGAGGGAGTGGTACGAGAAGTTCTTCGATGGCCTCTACGGCCGGGTGCTCTCCAGCCAGTTCGAGCGGGCGAAGAGCCTCGAGCAGGCACGGGTCATCAAGCGGCTGCTCGGCGTCCGGCGCGGGCAGAGGGTCCTCGACGTGCCCTGCGGTCAGGGCCGGATCACGCTGCCCCTGGCGCGCATGGGCCTGGCAATGACCGGCGTGGACCGGACCGGCGCGTACGTCGCCAAGGCGCGGATGCTGGCCGGTCGCGGCCGGCTCAAGGCCCGCTTCCTGCAGGGCGACATGCGCGCGATCGCCTTCGATCGCGAGTTCGATGCCGTCTTCAACTGGTTCGGCAGCTTCGGCTACTTCTCGGACGCCGACAACCTCAGGTTCTGCCGGCGGGTGCTCGCGGCGCTCAAGCCCGGCGGGAGGTTCCTGGTGGAGGGCATGAACAAGAGCTGGGTGCTGGTTCATTTCCGGCCCAGCATCGAGACCCGGGTGGGCGGGGTGCTCGCCACCCAGCGGAACCGGCTGCGCCCCGGGGACAAGCGCATCCGTTCGATCTGGACGCTCCGGCGCGGCCGGAGGACCGAGCGGCACATCGTCAGCATGCGCGTCTTCACCGGGACCGAACTGCGCGGATTCCTGCGTTCGGCGGGCTTCGGCGAGGTCCGGCTCCACGGCCCGGGCGGGGGCCGGTTCACCCGGCACTCGCAGCGGCTGATCGCGGTGGCCAGTAAGCCCCGGTGACGGGGAATGTTGGAAGGTCGAAGGTGCAGGGTGGATGCCAGGGAGGCGCCCGTGAGTTCCGAAGTGAAGACGGCCGCGGCAAGTCCTGAACACGCCGCGCCGGCGGCGGTCGGTCCCGGGGCGGCGGCTGCGGTGATCCTGGCGCATTTCACGGTGGACTTCTACGCCGGATACACCGCGCCACTGCTGCGCTACTTCCATGAGCACTTCGGGCTCTCCCAGATGCAGACCTCGCTGCTGACCATCCCCAACAGCCTGACCGTGCTCTTCCAGCCGCTCCTGGGGCTGGCCTCCGACCGGATGCGCACGCGGCTCTTCGTGGTCGGCGGGCTCATCCTGGGGGTGGCCGGCTACGGGCTGGTCTTCCCGTTGGCCGCGATGGCCGGCCCGGGCGCCGGATACCTGCTGGCCCTTGTCGGGATCTGGGCCGGCGCCATCGGGCTGGCCTGCTACCATCCGCAGGGGGCGGCCATCGCCGGTCGCTCGCGCTCCGGGCGCTTCGGCGGCGCGGTCGCCATCTTCGTCTTCTCGGGAAGCCTGGGTTACGGGCTGGGCATCCTCATGCCCCCGCTCTTCATCCCGGGGCGGATCCCCTGGATCGCGCTGCTCGCGGCGCTGGGGTTGGTCGCGCTCGCCGCCCAGCGGGCCGTGCCGCGGCTGCGGCCGGAGGGCGAGGCCCTGGCGCTGCCCTCGGTGCGCTCGACGCTCCGCCAACTGGCCGGGGACCTCCGGCCGCACCTCGGCCTGCTCTCCCTGTTCTGGATGCTGGTGGTGCTGCGGGCCGCGACGCTCATTGGCTTCCAGCAGTTCACGTCCATCCATTACGGGGGCGAGCACGCCTTCAGCGACGCCCGCGGGGCCGTCCTGGTGGCCGCCTTCTTCCTGGTCCAGGCGCTGGCCGGCCTGGGGGGCACGGCGGTGGCCGAACGCTTCGGCGTCCGCCGCGTGCTGGGGCTCAGCTTCGCGCTGGGCGGCGCGCTGCTCCTCGGGGCGCTGGACCTCTCGAGCGCCGGCTGCGTGTGGGCGAGCTGTGCCCTGCTCGTCGCCGGCGGGGCGGTCCTGGGGCTGTCCATACCGATCAACGTGGCCGCCGGACAGCGGCTCCTGCCGCGGAGCGCGGCTCTGGCCAGCGGCATCATGCTCGGCTTCGGCTGGGGCGTCGGCGGAATGCTCGTGCCGCTGCTGGCCGGCCTCGGCGACCTCTTCGGCGGCACCTGGACGGTGCTGGCCGCGTCCGCGGCGCTCTGCGTGCCGGCGGCGGGACTGGTGTTGCTGCTGCCCCGGGACGAAGCGGCCTCTGTTGTGGGGAAGAAGCCATGACCAGCATCAGCCATCGGCCAAGTGGCGCCGAGCCTCAGGAGTTCGCCATCCGCGAAGCCGCCCTGGCGGATCTGCCGGTGATGATGGCCCACAGGAGGGCCATGTGGGAGGCCATGAAGCTCGGCGATGCGGCGTTGCTCGAGCGGCTGGCGGAACCCACCGCCGCCTGGACGCGCCGCAAGCTGCAGGCCGGCGAGTACCGGGCGTGGCTGATGGTCGATCGCGATGGCCGGCCCGTCGCCGGCGCCGGGCTTCTGCTGCAGGAGACGTGCCCCGGCCCCCGGAACCCCTCCGGCCGGGCGGGCTGCGTGATGAACGTCTACACCGCACCCGAGCTGCGCGGGCGGGGACTCGCCCGGCGCCTGATGGAGACGATCCTGGCCTGGTGCCGCGGCAACGGCTACCCGACGGTGACGCTCCACGCCAGCGACGCCGGCCGGCCGCTCTACGAGTCGCTGGGCTTCAAGCCGACCAACGAGATGCGGCTGAGACCGGGGGAAGGTGAGGGCGAGGGCCGATGAGACTCCCAAGAGACTTCGCTCTGACCACGGCGCGCCTGCGGCTGCGGTGCCCCTCGCGCGAGGACGGCCCCCACGTATTCTCGGCGACGCGCCATCCCGGCTTCAACGACGGGATGGCCTGGGATCCTCCCGAGCGCGAGGAGGATCTGCTGCCGTTTCTGGAGAAGAGCCTGTGCGCCTGGGACAACGGTGAGTCCTACACTTTCACGATGGAGCTTCTGGGCTCGGGAGTGTTCGTGGGTCGGATCGCCATCAGGCGGGAGCCTGAGGAGGGCGTCTGGAACCTCGGCTTCATGACCCACCCCCGGCACCAGGGGCGCGGCTACATGACCGAGGCGGCCCGCGCCGTGGTCGACTTCGGGTTTGCCGAACTCGGTGCCAGTCGCATCGAGGCCGCCCACTGCCTCTGGAACAAGGCCAGCGAAACGGTCATGAGCCGGATCGGCATGACCTTCCGCCGGCGCATCGAACAGGGCCTGTTCAAGAAGGGCCGCTGGGAGGTCGAGGACCTCCGGGCCGTCGACCGGGCCGAGTGGGGGCGGAGCCGTTCCGCGGGCCGGAATGACGACAAGTGCAGCGGGCTGCCAGGAGACGAGACATGACCGTGCCGATCCTCCAAGTCGACGCCTTCGCCGACCGGCCGTTCCGGGGCAACCCGGCGGCGGTCTGCCTGCTTGAGCGGCCGGCAGAGGCGGCCTGGATGCAGGAGGTGGCCTCGGAGATGAATCTCTCCGAGACCGCCTTCGTGGTCCCGCGCGCCGACGGCTTCGACCTGCGCTGGTTCACTCCGGCCTGCGAGGTCGACCTGTGCGGGCACGCCACCCTGGCCGCCGCGCACGCGCTCTATGATACCGGCCGCCTGGCCCCCGACGGCCCCGCCAGGTTCCGCACCGCCAGCGGGCTGCTCGTGGTCAGTCGCCAGGCCAACGGCTCGATGGAAATGGATTTCCCGGCCGAGCCGGCGAGGGCCGCTGCCGTCCCCCGGGGGCTGCTGGAGGCTCTGGGCGCCGGGGCGTCCTTCGTGGGCAGGAACCGCATCGACTACCTGGTCGAGTTGGCCGATGCCGCGACCGTCCGGCGCCTAGCTCCGGACATGGCGCGGCTCAAGCTGGTCGACATCCGCGGGGTCATCGTCACCGCCCGCTCAGACGAGCCGGCTTACGACTTCGTCTCCCGGTTCTTCGGGCCCCAGGTGGGGATCGACGAGGACCCGGTCACTGGCTCGGCGCACTGCTGCCTGGGCCCCTACTGGGGGGCGAAGCTCGGCAAGTCGCAAATGGTCGGCTACCAGGCTTCCCGGCGCGGCGGAGTCGTCGGCGTGCGGATCAGCGGCGACCGGGTGCTGCTCTCCGGGCGCGCCGTGACCGTGCTGCGGGGAGAGCTGGTGGCCTAACCGAGAGGTTGGGGGGTGGGGGTTGGAGGTTGAAGGGATGGGCCGGCGGTCCCGAAACGTGAAGCCGCCGCGGCCTGGACTTCGCGGAAGGGCGACCGCGGCTACAATGGTTGCGGCCCGGGTGTCGCCGGCCCGCCGGCCGACTACGTAAGGAGGCTTCCATGAGGACTGTGGCACTCGCGATCGTGCTGATTTCCGGCTGGCTTGCGGCCGCCTCCGCCGGCGAGGCCGACTGGACCACCGAGCGAAAGTCGCTCTGCAACGCCAAGATGCAGGTGAAGGACAACCTCTCCATCCGGATGGGTGTGCGCGACGGCCAACTGCGCCTGGGCGAGAGCGAGGGTTCCTTCCGGATCTACCTCGTCAACACCATGAACCGGGCGCTCTTTGATCTCAAGCTGGTGGCCACCGGCCCGGAGTTCGACGCCAAGATCGAGCCCTCGCCAGACTGGAAGGAGTACCCGACGCTCGAGACGGCCGTGCGCGGCGGCCGGGAGCAGTACTTCACGGTGACCCTGAAGCGCAAGCCGGGAGTGGCCGACGGCAAGTACAAGGTCGGGCTGCACCTCTGGTCCTCGCACGCCGGCTACAAGGAGCCGTGGAAGTTCGTGGAGCTGGACCTCGCCGCGGCGCAGGAGGTCCTGACCGTGCCCGCCGACGCCAAGGTGCAGCTCGACGGCAAGGTCGAGGAGGAGGAGTGGAAGGTCGGGCTGCTCTGCACCGACCTGCACTGCTTCGCGGCCACCGGCAAGAAGCACCCCGCGTGGGTGCTCCCCTTCTACCAGAACCTGCCGGCCAAGGAGAGCAGCCGCTTCCGGCTGTCCGCCGACGGCGAGAAACTCTACTGCCTGATGCAGCTGCCCGGGGGCGACGGCGCCAAGGCGGATTCGGCGTCGCTGCACCTGGCCTCCGGGCCGGAGGCCAAGCCCCTAACCGTCACCGTGAACCGCCTTACCGGAGAGGTGACCAGCTCCGAGCCAGTGGCGGGGCTGGTTATCAAGGCCGACGCCGAGCGGCGGGCCTTCGAGATTGCCGTGCCCCGGAGCGCGCTGGGAGCCAAGGACGCGGTCACGTTCCGCGCCAACTTCAGCCGGGCGCTGACCGACGCCGAGGGCAAGGACCAGTCCAGCTTCTGGCGCGGCAACGCCATGTCCCTGAAGATCCCGGCGAGCTTCCCGGAGTTCCGCGTCGGCGGGGAGAAGGCGCCGTAGAGTCTGGTGGAGGGTGGAGGGCCGTCTTCCTCTCAGTCCCCCTCTCCCCTTGCGGGAGAGGGCCGGGGGTGAGGGGCGTGTCTCATTGGTGACTGGCTACACCCCTCACCCTTTCCCTCTCCCTCAGGGGGGAGAGGGAATCTGAGAGGAGGAACTCAAGCATCTAGTGGTGGAAGAGCCTCTCCCCGGTGTAGGCCATGGCGATGCCGTACTCCTCGCAGGCGGCCTTGATGTCCTCGTCGCGCGCGGCGCCGCCCGGGTGGCAGATGAACTTGACCCCGTGGCGCTGGGCGTGGTCGATGTTGTCGCGGAAGGGGATGAAGGCGTCTGAGGCCATGGAGACGCCGTCGAGCTTGGCGACCCAGTCGGCCTTCTCCTGCAGGGTGAGCTCCGGGACGGCCTTCTCGAGGAGGTCGTCGAAGATCCGGCGCTCGGATGAGGTGAGCTCGCCCTCGATGAAGCGGATCCGCCAGTTGATCCGGTCCTGGCGCTTGACGCCCTTCTTGAAGCGCAGGTCCATGACCTTGGGGTGCCGGCGCAGGTGCCAGACGTCGGCCTTGCCCCCGGCCAGCTTGGTGCAGTCCACCCGGGACTGCTGCCCGGCGCCGATGCCGATCATCTGGCCGCCGAGCGCATAGCCCACCGAGTTCGACTGCGTGTACTTGATGGCGATCTGCCCGAGGACCAGGTCGCGCACCGCCTCGGGGGTGAGCTTCCCGCAGACCACGTTCTTGAGGGTGTCGGCGGTGATGTCGAAGTTGTTGCGGTCCTGGACCAGACGCATGCCGTAGACCTCGCGGGCCTCGCGCTCCGGCGGGCGGAACTTGGGGTCGGCGGTCATGATGATGAACCCGCCGCCCTTCTTCTGCTTCAGGAGGTCGAGGGCCTTGGGCTCGTAGCCGGCGGCGATGATCCCGTCGGAGACCACGCCCTGCAGGAACTCGGCGGTGGGCACGTCGACCACCTCGGAGAGCGCGGCAAAGTCGCCGAAGGAGCACTTGGGGTCGGCGCCGCGGGCCCGCACGTAGGCCAGCGCCGCGGGGCTGAGCTCGACGCCGTCCACCTCGTAGACCTTGGCCAGCTCGTCGCTGAGCGGCTCGGCCACCGCCGCGCCGGAGGGCGAGACGTGCTTGAAGCTGGTCGCCGCCGGCTTGCCCAGGGCCTGGCGGGTCTCGCGCACCAGCTGCCAGGCGTTCAGGGCATCCAGGAAGTTGATCATCGACGGGCTGCCGCTGATCACCTCCACCGGCACCTTCTTCGGATCGATCGGCTCGGCGGTGGCGTAGGCCTGCCGCGGGTTGCATCCGTACTTGAGTTTCATGGCGGTCTCCTTATCATGGTTCGGTTGACCAGGGCATTCTACCGACAGCCCGGCTGCGGTCGACGGCAAAAACTTGACAGTGGCTCCGCGGGACCGGAAAAAGTGCCGACGAGGAGCAGGACAGATGCCTGGCCACCTGCACCGAGGCCGACCGCGTCCGCGCGGTCTGCGCCGAGTTCGGCGAACGGGTCGTCCTCCGCGAGTACGACTCCGACGACCCGGAGACGCTCGCCAGGTACGAAGCATGGCGAGCCATCTTCATCGACGGGAAGGAAGTCGGCTGGGGCGGCGCGGTGCCTAAGGAGGGCATCCGGGCGGCCATCGAGGTGGTTATGACGCGCAGGGGTGCGTGATATCTGGGCGAACAAGAACGGCCGTCCCGCGCCAATTGGCGCAGAGCCGCTAAGAGCAACAGCGGCTGCGGTCTTCTATGTCGAGATGAGAGGCCCAGCGGTTCCTGGCGGCCCATTCGACCACACTCAGGGCGGTGAGCAAGGTCGAACCGATTGTTGTAGGAATCGCCGTCGTGCCTCTCTCTGGGACTCGTCGCCTATCGTGTCATGGACCCGATGCGCTGCCTTGACGAGAGACACCGAGAATCTACAATCTGCCAGCGACCGACCTGGCGGCGTGTGGCTGCCCGCAGGTCCGCGGGACAGTGGGCTTGTGCCGGTCATTGTTCAGAAGGAAGGACGATGGCCGACGACATATTGCATACCACAGGTGATGACGAAGAGATCGTCGCTGCCATTGCGGAGGCACAACGTCGACTCCCAGAGTTCAGGCGTATCGTTGAGGATAACAACCGACATGTCGTCCCGCCATATGGTGTCCCCATGGTCAAGATCTGTCTCCAAGACAGCGCCTCTGAGGTTGTCGAGCATATCTGGCTGGAGGGCGTTTCTTTTGAGGGATCTGAGGTTGTCGGGCTGGTTGTAACAGAACCACCCCATCGCCCCGGGATCAGGAAGGGAGCTGAATGCAGGAGTGCCAGCTCGGGGATCACTGATTGGATGTATTTCGAGGGCGAGAAGATGCAAGGTGGTTTCGTGGAGCGCATCCTCATGAAGCGCGCTGGAATCGATGAGTGAAATGCCGGACCATGGCTTGCTGGTGACGCTCGCAAGCTCGCGAACCTGCGGCCGAATGTTGACCGCTCGATTGTGATTACCGCTGCCGCCCCGGCCTGGACCGCAGTGCCCGACGCAATGCCTCCTGGTTGAGGCCAAAGGTCGGCATCCGACCGCGCATGGCGGGCAGCGCGGGACGGACCGCCGCCAGGGAACTACCCGTGAAGCTTTCCGCCGCCGATATCCCTCAGTCCCGGTCCCATAGCTGGATCAGCATGGGAAGCTCCTCGAGCCCGTTGATCACGGCGATGCCGTCGGTGCCAGCCTCCGGGCTGCCGGTGCGGTCCAGCCACACCCCGGTCATACCCGCCCGTGCGGCCGCCAGCGCGTCGGTCTCGAGACGGTCGCCTACGTAGAGGCACTCGAGCGGCGCACGGCCGGCCAGGCGGGCGGCCTCCTGGAATATGCGCGGGTCGGGCTTGTCGATGCCGATGTCGCCGGAGACCAGCACCGGGCTGAAGCGGTCGAGCAGCCCGGCCTGGCGGAGCTTGGCGCGCTGCAGTTCGGAGGCGCCGTTGGTGATGATGCCGACGGGCCGGCCGGCGAGCGCCTCCAGGCACGGCAGCGCGTCCGGGAAGAGCCGGACGCCGGCCTCGTAATGCCGCCAGTACCGGCAGAAGATCCGGTCGGCTTCGGCGTCGGAGAGCGGCCCGCCCCGCCAGACCTCACGGACCCGCGCGCGGCGCTGCTCCAGGTGGGAGCACTCGCCGGCCATCCAGCGCTCGATGTGCCGGTAAGTGACCTCGAGCCACAGCCGGGCGAACTCGTCGGCCGGGCCGGGCAGCATCTCCGGAAACTCCCCGTGGAGACCGCGCCCTCCGGCCGCCGTGGCGTAGCGGTCGTCGAGCAGGGTGTCGTCGATGTCAAAGAAGATGAAGCCGGGCATGCCCGGCATTCTAGCCCCGCGGCCGGCTTCCGCCAGGCCCGCCGCCTATCGGGTAAAGACAGGGGATTTCAGTGCCGCTCAGGATCAGCGTGTCGGGCTGTATGGAGGCTTGTGGCGTGCATTCACGCGTCCCGGGACCGAACATGCAACATCCAACACACAACACCCAACACGCAATGAAGCAGAGGAAAGAGCCGATTCAGCTTTGAGTTATTCATTGATGGATATCTCCGCCATTCACTGCATGTTGCGTGTTGAATGTTGCATGTTGGATGTTCGGCTTCGGACACCATGAGACGCGAGGGTTGAAGTGCCTTGCGGACAAAGGGGGTTGCCTCGCATCCAGAGTGAGGTACGATTCGATCAGGAGGAGGGGCATGTCCACGGCATCCGTCGAATTCCATGCGGTGGCCTTCGGCTACGACTCGGCCGGAGCCCTGCTCTTCGACGGCCTGACCGCCAGCTTCCACCCCGGCTGGACCGGGATCATCGGCCCCAACGGCGCGGGCAAGACCACGCTGCTGCGGCTGGCCTGCGGGGAGCTCGAGCCCCTCCGCGGGACGATCCGGTCCGGGGCCCGGGTGGTCTACTGCCCGCAGCGCACCGACGACCCGCCCGCCGAGCTCGGCGGCTTCCTGGCGGACGCGAGGCCCGAGGCCTGCCGGCTCCGCGGGCTGCTCGGGATCGGGGCCGACTGGCCGGCGCGCTGGACGAGCCTGAGCCACGGCGAGAGGAAGCGCGCCCAGATCGGCGCGGCGCTCTGGCAGGACCCCGACGTCCTGGCCGCCGACGAGCCCACCAACCACATCGACCACGACGCCGCGGCGCTGCTCTTCGAGGCCCTCAAGACCTTCCGGGGCACGGGCCTACTGGTCAGCCACGACCGCGAGCTCCTCGACGGCCTCTGCCGGCAGTGCCTGGTGCTCGAGCCGCCGAACGCAGCCATGCGCCCGGGCGGCTACTCCAAGGCCGTCGAGCTCCGCCGGGCCGAGCAGGAGGGACTCAAGGTCGCGAGGCGCCAGGCCCAGAGGGAAGTCGGCCGGCTCAAGGCCGAGGCCGACGTGCGCGCCCGAGCCGCCGCCGGCGCCCCCAAGCGGCTTTCGAAGAAGGGGCTCGGCCGCCATGACCACGACGCCAAGGGGAAGATCGACGCCGCCCGGCTGACCGGCAAGGACACCCACGCCGGGCAGCTCCTGCGGCAGATGCGCGGCCGGCAGCGCCAGGCCGAGGAGAAGCTCCAGGACCTGCGCTTCAAGAAGGAGTACCGCCTGGGCGTCGAGCTGCGCGGCGAGCGCGCCGAGCGGGACTTCCTGCTGCGTCTGCCGGCCGGGGAGATGCCGCTCGGCGCCGCGCGAAGCCTCTCCTTTCCCGACCTGGCCGTCGGGCCGGAGGACCGGATCGGCGTGGTCGGGCCCAACGGCGCCGGCAAGAGCACCCTGATCCGCCACCTGGTGGGGGGCCTCGAGCTGCCCGCCGAGCGCTTCGTCTATGTCCCGCAGGAGATCGGCCTGGCCGAGTCGCGCCGGATCCTCGACGAGGCCCGAAGGCTCGGCAAGCGCGAGCTCGCCCCGGTCATGACCTTCGTGAGCTGCCTGGGCTCGCGCCCCGAGCGGCTCTTGGAGACCGACGAGCCGAGCCCCGGCGAACTCCGCAAGCTGCTCCTGGCGCTCGGCGTCGCCCGGCAGCCGTGGCTCATCGTCATGGACGAGCCCACCAACCACCTCGACCTGCCGTCGATCGAGTGTCTGGAGGCGGCGCTCGGCGAGTGCGTCTCGGCGCTGGTGCTCGTGAGCCACGACCTGCGGTTCCTCGACCGGCTGACCCGGACGCGGTGGCAGATTTCCGCTCGCGGGGAACTGCGCGTGCACTTGAATCCGCGAGAGCAGGAGGGGACAGAGCCATGAAGGTCAGCGCCATCCTCGAGCACTTCCTCTCCCGGGCCGACTGGGTCGACCGCGGCCAGACCGTCGACCGGGTGATCGCCGGCGATCCCGACGCCGACGTCGACCGCTGCATCGTGACCTGGATGCCGAGCTTCCGGGCGCTCGGCTTCGCGGTCGAGCGCGGCGTGCGCCTGGTGGTCGGTCACGAGCCGACGTTCTGGAACCACCGCGATAAGCCCCTGGCCGACGACGCGGAGTACGAGGAGAAGCGGGCTTACATCGAGCGCCACGGGCTGGTCATCGTCCGCAACCACGACTGCTGGGACCGCTGGCCGGAGGTCGGCATCCCCTGGGCCTGGGCGCGCTTCCTGGGGATGGCCGGCCGGCCGCAGGCCGTCGGCGCGGACGGCTACCAGCACCGCTACGACATCGAGCCCGTGCCGCTCGGCGACTTCGCCCGCCGCGTGGCCGAGCGCTGCGCGGCGCTCGGGGAGCCGGCCGTCCAGGTCACCGGCGACCCCGCCGTGACAGTCTCCCGGATCGGCGTCGGCACCGGCTGCGGCTGCGACATCGCCGCCTATCGCGCGATGGGCTGCGACTGCTCGATCGTCTGCGACGACGGCTCGTGCTACTGGTCGGGGATCCAGCGGGCAGAGGACATGGGACACCCGGTCATCCGCGTGAACCACGGCACGTCCGAGGAGCCGGGCATGGCGGCGCTCGCCGAGTACATCAACGCCAACCTCGCGGGTCTGCGCGCTGAACACCTGCCGCACGGGAGCACGTTCCGGCTGATGGGGCTCTGAGTCCAGCGCTCCTCAATACTGCGGTGGCGGTTTGCCTGTCTTGATCCTCACTGCGGCTCCGTGGCCGACCCGCGCTCACTCAACAGCTTCCGGGGCCGGAGAGGCCGAAGCCTTCTGAGCGCGGCCCCGCTCCTCCAGGAGCGAGAAAAGGTAGCCCAGGACGAAGGTCGCCGCCGTGCCGATCACGATCAGCCAGCTCCAGCCGAGCTTCAGGCCCTGGTACTTGCTCATGAACATGAGCGAGAGCATCCAGACGGCGCTGGTGACCATGGCCAGGACGTTGGCCAGGTTGCCTCTGCGCTTGGTGAGCAGGCCCAGCAGGAAGACGCCGAGCGTGGCGCCGCCGGTCACGGAGAGCACCTGGAAGGCCACCCAGAGGATGCTCTTGAGCGGCGAGCAGGCGATGGCCAGTCCGGCCAGCAGGACTCCGAAGCCGATCACTCCGCACCGGGAGACCCAGAGGTAGTGCCGCTCCGAGGCGTTCCGGTTGATGAGCGGCCGGTAGATGTCGGTCACGAAGGAGGAGGACAGCGAAGCCAGCGGCGAGTCGATGCTGGCCAGGACGATGGCGGCCAGCACCAGCCCCTTCATGCCCGCCGGCAGGAAGTTGACCGTGAAGTGGGAGAGGACCTCCTTGTTCTCGAAGGTGCCCAGCAGCTGCGGGTGCTGCCGGTAGAAGACGAAGAGCAGCACGCCCAGCCCCAGGTACATGAAGGTCACCGGCAGGGCCGCGAAGATCGTGCCCACCATGGCCTTCTGGCTGGAGCGCCGGGTGTCGGCGGTGAGCAGCCGCTGGACCAGCTCCTGGTCGGTGCCGAAGACGGCCAGGCCCACGAAGAAGGCGTTCAGCCCGCCGGCCCAGAAGGTGGTCGGGTCGGCCAGGTCCAGTTTGAAGTTCCAGACGCTCAGGCGGTTGAACTGCGGATCGCCGGCCACCTCCCAGACCCGGGCCAGGCCGCCATCGATGTTCATGAGCAGGAATCCGCCCACGCCGACGGCCGCGGCGTAGAAGATCAGCGTCTCGTAGGCCCCGTTCCAGACCACCGCCTTGATGCCCCCGAAGGCGATGAACAGGATGCTCACCAGCGTGAAGAGCAGCAGGGCCTGCAGCAGCGTCCAGCCCAGGATCACCTTGATGCCCAGGCAGGCGGCGTAGAGCCGCACCCCCGAGGCCAGCAGCCGGGTGATGAAGAAGAAGGCCGAGCCGGCGTACTGCGTTCCGGGCCCGAAGCGCTGGCCGAGATACTGGTAGATGGTGGTGCAGTCGTGCTTGTAGAAGGCCGGGATGAACAGGAAGGCCACGAACACCTTGGCCAGCGCCGAGCCCACGAAGAACTGCAGGTACTGCATGTTCTCGCTGTAGCCGGTGGCCGGCACGGCGACGATGGTCACCGCGCTGACCTCGGTGGCCACGAAGGACAGGCAGACCACCAGCCAGGGGATGCCCCGGCCGCCCAGGAAGTAGTCGCGGGTGTCCTGCGCCTTGCGGCCGGCCAGCCAGGTGATGACCAGAAGGAGCCCCAAGGCCCCGAAGAGCACGGCGAAGTCCGCCGGACCGAGCCCGGTCACCTTCTGGCCGCTGATGACCTCAGGCACGGGGCTTTCCTTCCGTGGCCTTCCGCAGCGACCCGCCCGCCGCGGTGAGCCGCGCCTCAGCCTCGGCACGGCCGCAACCCAGCCCCTGCATGGCCAGGGCCGTCTTGGCCGCGCCGCCGGCGGAGGCGAGCAGCCGCCGGGCCGCTGCTCGCGAGAGGCCGGCCTCGGTCATCACGATGCGCTCGGCGCGGTCGCGGAGCTTGGCGTTCGTCGCGCGCAGATCGACCATCAGGTTGCCGTGGACCTTGCCGATCCGGATCATGGCAGCGGTGGTGATGGTGTTGAGCACCAGCTTGGTCGCCGTCCCGGCCTTCATCCGGGTGGAGCCGGTCACGACCTCCGGCCCAACGACGGGATTGATGACCACGTCGGCGCGGATGGACCTGGCCACCTCCGGCGAGCAGGTGAAGAATACCGTTCGCGCGCCGAGCTTCCGGGCGCGCTCGACCGCCCCGCGGACGTAGGGCGTCAGGCCGCAGGCGGCGATGCCCATCACCGTGTCGCGCGGGCCGACGCGCCTGGCCTCGACAGCCGCTGCGCCGGCGGCGGCGCGGTCCTCGGCGCCCTCGATCGAGCGCACCAGTGCCCGGCGGCCGCCGGCGATGATCCCCTGGACCATGGTGCGAGGCACGCCGTAGGTCGGCGGGCACTCCGAGGCGTCGAGGACGCCGAGCCGGCCGCTCGTGCCGGCCCCGACGTAGAAGAGCCGCCCGCCGGCGCGGAAACTGGCCACGACCAGCTCGACCGCAGCGGCGATCCGGCGCTTCTCCTTGGCGACGGCCGGGGCCACCAACTGGTCCTCGCGGTTGATGAGCCCGACGATGCCGGACGCCGACAGCCGGTCGATGTTCCGGCTGCGCGGGTTCCTCTTCTCGGTGGTGAGCCGCCCGCGGTCAAGCATTCGCTTCATCGCCGAAACGCGTGGACGGCAATGCAGAATGGTGAATTATGAATGGTGAAACCCGAGGGGCGGGGCGGCCTCCGCCGCTCGTTTCTGCACTCACCATTCATCATTCTGCATTCCCTGGAACTATCTTGCCGAGCACCGCCGCGCGGCTCGCGCCGGTGGCCGCCGGGACGTTGCCGGCCAGACCCTTTACCGTCGCCCAGGCCAGGATGGCGAAGGAGACGGCCTCGCGGCTCTCGGCGGTGACCCCGAAGCGCTCCGGCGGGACGAGCCGGGTGCGCCCCGGCAGTTCGGCCCGGAGCATCCGGACGAGCGTGCGGTTCCTGGCGCCCCCGCCGCAGAGCACCACCTCGTCGACCGGTCCGGGCAGGAAGCGCGCGTAGGCCTCGGCGATGCTCCGGGCGGTGAAGGCCGTGGCGGTGGCCAGGAGGTCCTCCGGCCTGAGGCGACGGCGGTTCTCCTTCCAGAGCCGGTCGGCGAAGCCGACGCCGAACTCCTCGCGGCCGGTCGACTTGGGCGGCCGGCGCGCCAGGAAGGGGTGGCACATCAGCTCGGCGAGCAGCCTCGCGTCGACCAGCCCGCGCGCGGCCAGCCGCCCGCCGGCGTCGAAGGCCTTCGCGCCGTCGGTGGTCCGGACCGCCAGGCGGTCGACGATCATGTTGCCCGGGCCGGTGTCGAAGGCCAGAACCAGTTGCGGGTTGCGGGTTGCGGGTTGCGGGGTCCTGGCCCCTGATCTCCGCCCCCTGGCCCCCGGCCCCACTCCCAAGTACGTCACGTTGGCGATCCCGCCGATGTTCTGCACGGCGCGGGAGCGCCGGCCGTCGCGGAAGAGCACCAGGTCGGCGAAGGGCACCAGCGGCGCGCCCTGGCCGCCGGCGGCCATGTCCCGCGGGCGGAAGTCGGCCACCACCGGCAGCCCGGTGCGCTCGGCGATCACCGAGGGCTCGCCGATCTGGAGCGTGGAGCGCACGAGCTTCCCGCAGAACTTGACGCCGGCCGGCAGGTGCTGGATGGTCTGCCCGTGGGAACCGACCAGGTCGATGGAGCCGACCCTGATCCGGCTCTCCCGCGCCAGGCGCAGGAGGGCGGCGGCGAAGACCTCGCCGAGGGCGAAGTTCAGGTGGCAGATCTCATCGACCCGGGCGGTGGCCGGGTCGAAGAGCCGGAAGATCCTCTCGCGGAGCTCGTCGGAGTAGGGGTAGGTCCGGAAGGCCCGGACGCGGACCCCGCGCTGGCCGACGTCGCAGATCGCGGCGCTGACGCCGTCGGCCGACGTGCCGGACATCAGTCCGGCGACGCGCAGGCTTCCTCTGGCGGCAAGCCTGGCCAGTTGCTGAGCCACGCTTTGGTGCTCCCGCCCCCCACCCGCGCGGATTATTGCCGGCCGGACGGCTTTCGGCAAGCGCCGAAGCGGGCAACAAACCGGCTTTCGGCTTTCGGCATTCGGCTTTCGGTGCAACAGCTGCTCCGAAAGCCCAGAGCCCTTCGACGATGCTCAGGGCCTGGGCCGTGAGCCTGTCGAACGGCCGACAGCCGAAAGCCGGGCTCGGGCTTCGTCCGGCGCGCTGCTCGTCGTCCGCCCCGCCACGGCCGCCGGCCGTCCTTGAATCATCCTCAGTTGTAAGGGGCTGAAGAAGAAAGGGCTCCTCATCCGATAACTCCTTGAACCCGGCAAGGTTAAGGAGCCCGAGATGAGGAAGCCCAGTTTCTGCGTTGGGGTGTTGTCTTG
>Ga0302248_1000370_pt1 | contig 45496 bp, 39 predicted proteins | sample AAG_UR_Leu_MG_FD_193528 | JGI IMG/M metagenome (GOLD analysis project Ga0302248, IMG submission 193528) | Enriched activated sludge microbial communities from anaerobic digester in WTTP, New Holstein, Wisconsin, United States - AAG_UR_Leu | ecosystem: Engineered > Bioreactor > Anaerobic >...
ATTTCATGTTTCCTGCAATAATCGTACATCATCCGTTTTCCTTCAAGGCACAGTTTCGATTTGAGGCTGCCTTTCGGATAGTAGATTCCTGCATGTATCACTTCGCTGTTCCTGCTACTGGTCTCCTGTCCGAATGTCCTGTGCTTCTCCGCCAGGTAAACATCGCCAAATTCCCTGCTAAGCCTTTCGGCAATAGCAAGGCCTGCAACACCGGCTCCAATTATGGTTATTTGTGCATCCATGCAGATAACTACTGGTTTTTAATGCACAAATCTAGTCATTAGAAATCCTTCTGCTTATATCATGCCGGAATACTTTTCGGATTTGTTTATAAAATGATACATTTGTTTATCACGACAACAATATAAAGAAACTGTTTTTGCTTTTGCTGGTTCTGGCTGCATTCGGCCGGATGCAGGAATCTTATTCGTGGATTACGTGCAGGTGTGGCAGAAATAAGTCTCCGTCCATGGCATTCCCCGGGCAGGAAATGACGTTTTGCCACGATTGTGTTCTTCTAATCGTCGCTCCATGTCATCAATCTGTCCGGTATAGAACAGATGACCCTCACGCCTTGCGTGATGCGCTAGTCAAGTGGCGTTAAAAAAAGGAGCGTTATATACTGCCCCTTTTTTTGTCGGGGTGATCCGACTCGAACGGACGACCCCTTGCACCCCATGCAAGTGCGCTAGCCAACTGCGCCACACCCCGAATTTTTTGCAAATTTAATCAAGAATTCCGAATAGAAAAATTCTAAGATGTCAACCTTAATGGAAAAACAAGCTACCTTTGAAAAATGCAACTTGAACAATACATAAACCGCGTACCGCGTACCCAATACCGTTCTTTCCGCGTGTTGCACGCCGCGTGCCGTCTTCACTTTCAACTTTTCACTTTCCACTTTTCACTTTCTATCATGACAAAACTTCACTTTCTGCCTTTGATTTTTCTGACAGTGTTCTGCTCATGCGACAGGGCACAATATGTGTCAACTCTTCAGGTTCCCGGGAGGGATTTGTACTGCGTCATCGACACGGCCGGTGAAAGCGTTATCCCGAGCGGTAGGATTGTAAAGCCCTTCGGACGTTTTGCCAGAATTGCCCCCGACCCCTTTGGCCTGGCTCTTTCACCCGACGGGACAATTGCCCTTTCCGTTCATAATAACCTTCTTACACTTATTAATACATCGGATATGGGCACGAGAGCTGTTTCATCTCCATACGGCAAAAAGGGATCGTACATGGGAACAGCCATAACCGCTGACAATAAAACGGCATACCTGAGCGGAGGCGACAGCGGGGATATTATTATTATGGACCTTGAATCGTCTGAAAGCTCAGGCAGGATCTCAATTAACGGGAAATCGGCCGGAAAGGATTTCATGGACAGCTTTGTTGGCGATATAAGATTATCGGCTGATGAAAAGAAACTTTATGTTCTCGATCAGTTCAACTTCAGACTGGTGATCCTTGATCTGGAAGAAAAGAAGGTAGAACACTCTGTTCCGGTCGGACGCTTTCCCCTGGGGATAGATATTTCACCCGATGGCAAATTTGCCTATGTAGCCAATACCGGTATCTTCGATTATCCGATTGCCCCCGGACTGACGGAGAAAAATTTCGAAGAAGCCGCACTTGATTTTCCTCCCTACGGAATGCCATCTGCAGAAGCTGAGAAGGGGACAGAAGTTGACGGCCGCTTTATCCCCGGACTTGGAAGTCCTCATGTGCCTGAAGCGGTTTCCGTATTTACGGTCGACCTTGAAAGCAACACGGTTATAGCAATGGAAAAGACCGGGTACAGGATGGGCGAAATGGTGGAAGGCCTGGAGATCGTCGGGGGATCAAGTCCTAATTCCATTGCTGCCGGACGTAACAGGGTCTTCGTAAGCAATGCCACAAACGATAATATATCTGTTTTGGATCCGGCAAGCGGAAAGGTGATATCGCATATCAAACTGAATATTGATCCCCGTATTGATTCATACAGGGGTATGATACCATTCGGAATTGAACTCAGCAATGATGAGTCGAGGCTGTACGTTGCGCTGAGCGGACTCAATGCCATTGGTGTGGTTGATGCGGAAAACCTCAATGTGCTTGGATACATTCCGACAGGATGGTTCCCGACAAAGCTTCAGATTTCTCCTGACGACCTTGCCCTTTATGTTGTAACTGCCCGCGGACTGGGATCGGGACCAAACGGAGGGAAGAACTTCAGGCTCACCCCGGCCGGAACCTATGTGGGCGACATTATGCTGGGAACAATCGAAAAGATAGATCTTGGAGGAATCAACCTTGATCTTGCAACACGGCAGGTTATAGACAATACTTTCAGGGAGGTCCGGATAAAAGACAAGCCGGATAATCCTCTACCGCCCATGGCAGGATTGAGGAAAAGCCCTATAAAACATATAGTGTACATTACAAAGGAAAACAGGACCTTTGATGAGGTTTTCGGAGAACTTGAGAACGCCAGGGGGGATTCCTCCCTTGCCCGTTACGGGATGAATGCAAATGTTGCCAGCAGTGACAGGACAAGGCTGGTCAACAATGTCAATGTTATGCCCAACCACCAGAAATTGGCGAGGGAGTTTGCAGTCAGCGACAACTTCTACTGCGACTCCGATGCATCGGTGCATGGTCACCGGTGGATGGTGGGAACCTATCCCAACGAATGGGTTGAGCTTAACAGTTCGATGGCTATCTCAAGGAATCTTTTCAGCTCTGCTCCCGGAAGGAAATTTGTTTCAGGTTCCTCAGGGGCAGTGTATCCCGAGGATTACAATGAAGCCGGCGGGATGTGGGAACACCTCTCGCGGCACGGCATTAGTTTCTTCAATTTCGGACTGGGATTCGAATTCTCCGCGACAGAGCAAAAGCAATGGTATCAATACACCGGAGTCAAGATGAGTGTAATGTTTCCGATGCCCAAGCCATTGTATGACAGAACTTCAAGGAAATATGCAACATACAATATGCGTGTCCCTGATCAGTTCAGAATTGACATGTTCGAGGAGGAACTCGAAGAAAAGTGGCTGTCGGGGAAGGAGGAATTCCCCTCGGTAATCACTATGATCATTCCCAACGACCACGGATCGTCTGAGAGGATTGATGACGGATATCCTTTCAGGGAATCATTTATGGCCGACAATGACCTTGCCCTCGGCCGGGTGGTGGAGAAATTGAGTCATACAAAATGGTGGCCTGAAATGCTTATAATTGTAACTGAAGACGATGCCCAGGACGGCCGGGATCATATCGATGCCCATCGCTCGCTTCTGATGATGATCAGCCCATGGGTAAAAAGGAACTATGTATCCCATTCACATGCCAATTACGGGGCTATACTGAAAACGATTTACAACATCTGTGATATTCCTGCACTGAATCAGTTCGATGCAACGGCAACACTTCTGCAGGATTTCTTTACAGACAAACCTGATTTCACTCCCTACGAAGGTGTAATGGTTGACAACAGGATCTTTGATCCTCAAAAGGCGCTTGATCCCTACGACCGTGATTTCAGATGGGAATTGCTTGGAGAGTCACCGGAGATTGACAACGAGGATGATTTCAGAGCCAGCCACCAGGAACAGGTGCTTATTGATAACGAGTAACAGCCAGGTATTTTATTTATCTGCTTAAATTGATCTGGATTTTGGAGGAAAAGTAAGTGAGTCAAAACTGCCTCCAGAATATCTGTCTGACATCTATGTGATTATTAAAAGACAGAATTAAGAGCTAATGATTTTCAGCTAAACTTGATTAAGTTTGCAGCAGAAAACAAATAAAAACATACATAGAAATGGATCTATTCAAACCCCTTGATATTTCAAATGAAGAGCCGAAGACAGAAGCTTCAGGGACGGAAAAGGTAAAATGTCTCATAGTTGGTTCCGGTCCTGCCGGTTACACTGCTGCCATATATGCAGCCAGGGCAAATCTGAGTCCTGTTTTGTATACAGGTCTGCAGATGGGAGGCCAGCTTACCACCACCACTGAGGTTGACAATTACCCGGGATTTCCGGAAGGGGTTAGCGGACCTGATCTGATGGAGCATTTCCGTAAGCAGGCTTCCCGTTTCGGGACCGACATACGCTTTGGCATAGCGGTGAAGGCAGATTTTTCCGGCCCGGTTCACAGGCTTACTTTTGATGATGGAAAGGAAGTTGCAGCTGATACGGTTATAATAGCCACCGGCGCTACGGCAAGATACCTTGGTATTGATGCCGAAACCCGTTATGCCGGAATGGGTGTGTCGGCATGTGCCACCTGCGACGGATTCTTTTACAGGGGAAAGGATGTGGCAGTTGTAGGAGGCGGCGACACGGCAGCCGAAGAAGCAACGTATCTTGCCGGACTTTGCAACAAGGTTTACATGGTTGTCCGCCGGAATGTGCTGAGAGCCTCAAAAGCCATGCAGGAAAGAGTACTTAAAACCTCCAACATTGAGATTCTATGGGAACATCAGGCGATTGACCTCTATGGTGAGAACGGAGTTGAGGGTATGGTGCTGGTAAAGAAAAAAGGAACACCCGACGAGGAGATTGTAAGGGTTAAAATCGACGGCTTCTTCCTTGCCATCGGGCATACACCGAATTCGGAGGTGTTCAGGGATTTCGTCACGACGAATGAAAACGGCTATATCATAACCATTCCCGGTACATCGAAGACTAATGTTCCCGGTGTTTTTGCCGCCGGCGATGTTCAGGATCCGGTTTACCGGCAGGCGATAACTGCCGCCGGTTCGGGATGCATGGCAGCTATCGATGCGGAGCGATATCTTATTGAGAAACAATGAAGACATTTAAGAAGACCTTTAAAATATATGCCGAAGCTTCCGATGTGTATTCGGCGCTGACCAATCCTTTCACAATTGAACTGTGGTCGGGATATCCTGCTGAAATGTCAGAGGAGCCGGGCAGTGAGTTTAGCTTGTGGGAAGGAGATATCAGCGGAAAGAACCTGGAATTCATAAAGGACAGGAAGCTGATCCAGGAATGGTATTTCGGGGATCAGGAAGAGAAGTCGATAGTGACAATAGATATTAAACCCGACGGGGAGAATTCCGTGGTTACAGTAGAGCATTCCAACATCCCCGATGAGGAGTTTGACCAGATCGCGGAAGGATGGAGGGAATACTACATCGGAGCAATTGCAGCCTTATTCAGTCCTAATTTCTGAGTCCGGGCCTGAAGCCAGACCCGGATTATATGTCATATTGCGGCGGCCTTTCGACCGGGATAAGTGTTTCTATTTTGTGAAATCGGCCATAACGTGAGGATACTCATCATTGTCTATTTTCCTTTTTATATCCCTGAAGGCCTTTACAGTGTAGCTGACATCCTCGAGCGTATGGGTGGCTGTCGGTATCAGCCTGAGCATCACGACATCCCTGGGAACAACAGGGTATATGACCACGGAGCAGAAAATGTTGTAATTTTCTCTCAGGTCGTAGACCAATTGTGTTACCACTTCAAGCGGGCATTTGAAAAATACGGGGGTAACCGGTGATTCTGTTCTTCCGAGGTCCAGTCCGCTTTCCCTGAGGCCCGACTGAAGAGCTCTGACCACTGTCCAGAGCTTTTCCCTGTACCCTGGATTTGACTGGATCAGTTCCAACCTTTTAATTGCCCCGAGGGTCATGGCCATAGGAAGTGATTTTGCATAGATCTGTGAACGGAGATTGTACCTGAGATAGTTGATCACTTCCCTTGTGCCTGCAACAAATCCGCCGATTCCTGCCATTGACTTGGCAAAGGTTGCAAAGTAGATGTCGATCTGGTCCTGAACGCCGAAGTGTTCTCCGGTACCTCTTCCGTTGGCGCCCATGGTTCCGAATCCGTGTGCATCATCCACGAGAAGGCGAAATTTGTATTTCTTCTTGAGTTCTGTGATCTTGTCGAGTTTTCCAAGGTCGCCAGCCATTCCGAATACACCTTCGGTAATTACCAGAATACCGCCTCCCGATTCTTTGACAAGTCGGGTGGCTCTCTGGAGTTGCTTCTCACAGCTTTCTATATCGTTGTGCGCGAATACGAATCTCTTTCCGAAATGGAGCCTTAGTCCGTCCATAATGCATGCATGCGATTCGGAATCGTAAACGATAACATCATGACGGTCGACCAGGGTGTCGATGATCGAAACCATTCCCTGGTAGCCGTAATTGAGGAGATAAGCATCTTCCTTCATCTCAAATTCGGCTGCCATTTTTTCAAAGCGCTCATGGTTTGTAGTCTGGCCCGACATCATTCTGGCTCCCATAGGATAGGCAAGACCATATTGTTCAGTATATTCCGCATCAGCCTTTCTTACCTCAGGGTCGTTCGCGAGACCGAGGTAATTATTCAGGCTCCAGGTGAGTACCTCCTTTCCCCTGAAAATCATCCTGGGAGCAATTTCACCCTCCAGTTTTGGGAACATAAAATACCCGTGAGCAAAATCGGAATACTGACCCAATGCTCCCATATTGGTTTTGATCTTGTCGAAAATATCCATTGTAAAAAGCTTTTTAAGATTTGCCACAAATGTAAGCATTAAGGATATGCCTGAGATACCACTTTATACCTAATTTGCCGTATAGTTAAATATTTGCCATACAATAGCCGATTAAAAAAAAAGTTGTAATTTTGCGCAACATTTTTTATGAAATTCAGGCTATATATCATACTTGCGCTTGCGATCGGCATCAGCTCATGTGGCGAATACGAGAAGCTGCTCAAGAGTACCGATTACGAGATGAAAAAGACCAGGGCGAGGGAGTTTTACGATGCCCAGCAGTATACCAGGGCGGCGGAACTGTTCGCGCAGGTGATCCCGAGGTTCAGGGCATCTGCAGAGTCGGAGGAACTGAACTGGCTCAATGCCCAGTGTTACTACAATATGAAGCAGTACGATATTGCCGGGTCATTTTTCAAGTCACTTGTGGAGCAGTATCCCTTCGGTGAATTTGCCGAGCAGGCTTCTTTTCTGGGAGCCTATTGTGATTATCGGCTTGCTCCCAGGGCCGAACTCGACCAGCAAAGCGCGAAGGATGCCATTGAAGGATTTGCTGTATTTGTAAACAGGTTTCCTGACAGTCCGAAGGTACCGGAAGCTCAGGAATATCTTAATATTCTTCAGAACCGACTTGTGGAGAAGTCGTATCTGAGTGCCAGGCTTTATTACAACATGAAGCAGTACAAGGCTGCCATAACGGCTCTGACAAACAGCCTGAAGGAATATTCCGAGTCGAAATACCGGGAAGAAATGATGTACCTCAGGCTTCATTCCCTTTACCTTTACGCGGAAAAAAGTATTCCGGCAAGGCAAAGAGAACGCTTCCAGGAGACTCTCGACGATTATTTTTCGTTTATGGAGGAGTATCCCGAGAGCAAGTATTCAAAGGAAGTGCAAAAGATTTATGATTCCACTGCAAGGTATCTGAATATTAACCCGGCTGATAATTTAGAAAACAACGAGTAAAGAAATATGGATTACAGAAAAACAAATGCACCCACGACAACGATGACCCGTAACATGGAACTTCTTACGAAGGATACGGGAAATGTATATGAAACGGTTATCATTGTTGGAAGAAGGGCAAACCAGATTGCGGTTGATATGAAGCAGGAGCTTAACAAGAAGCTTGAAGAGTTTGCTTCCTATACCGATAATCTTGAGGAGGTTTTCGAAAACCGCGAGCAGATAGAGATATCAAAGTTCTACGAGAGGCTCCCGAAACCTACTCTCATCGCGCTTCAGGAGTTTGAGGAAGGCAAGATATACTACCGGAATCCTGAAAGTCCGGCCGCGAAAAGCAAAATTTGACATCAGCGCGGGTCCCGCCCGCCAACAGATTGATCCTGCTCGTTTAAAAGCTGAAACGGATGAAACGACATAGGATAATAAAATATTTTTTCCTGACAGCGCTGATTCTGTCTTCAGCCGCGGTCAGTTCCCAGGAGCTGAACTGTAATGTTCAGGTCAGCGCTCAGAAGATCCAGGGTTCAAACCGTCAGGTGTTCGAGTCGATGCAGAGGGATATCTACGAGTTCATGAATAATACCGTATGGACAAACCATGTGTTCAGCTACGCCGAGAGGATCGACTGTAACATTCTAATCAATCTGACAGATCAGTTTTCGGCTGATGAATTCAGGGGTACTCTTCAGGTACAGCTGCGCCGGCCTGTCTTCAACACCACTTATAATTCCACGCTTCTTAATTTCGTCGACAACAATTTCCAGTTCAGGTATGTTGAGTTCCAGCCGCTGGAATTTGATCCCAACTCATACCGCTCGAGCCTGGTATCTGTTCTTGCCTACTATGCATACCTGATACTCGGTTTTGACTATGATTCGTACTCCACACTGGGTGGAACAGAATTTTTCCAGGTGGCTGAAAAGATTGTCGCCAATGCCCAGAATGCAGCAGAGCCGGGCTGGAAGCCATATGACGGATCGAGAAACAGGAACCGTTACTGGTTGGTAAAGAACCTTCTCGACAAGCAATACGAGGGAGTGAGGAGATTCATTCATGATTATTATATCAACGGTCTTGACAGGATGGAGTCGAGGGCAGCTGAATCGAGGAACAGCATTGCCGAAAGCCTGAAGTTTATTCAGGATGTTCATAGGGCCAAACCCGATCCTTACATGTATCTTCTTCAGGTCGTGATGGATTCAAAGTCGGATGAGCTGGTGAATATTTTCTCGGAAGCCTTTCCTGAGGAGAAGAGCCGGGTGATTCAGATACTGATTGAGGTAGATCCCGGAAACAAATCGAAATACGAGAAGATAAGCGCTTCAAGATAACATACCGCCCTGCTATGCTTTTAAAACTTGCTGTTCGGAATTATGCACTTATAAAAGAGCTTGATCTCTCTTTTGAGAACGGCCTGACGATCATCACCGGCGAAACCGGTGCCGGCAAGTCTATCCTTCTGGGAGCCCTTTCACTTATTCTGGGAGCGAGGGCCGACTCCTCGGTGCTGCTCGATCATACTGAAAAATGCATAGTTGAAGGGACATTCAAAACAGAGGATTACGACCTCGAGGATTTCTTCACACGCAATGATCTTGATTATGAAGGCAGGGCTATTCTAAGGCGCGAAATTAACCCGGCCGGAAAATCGAGAGCCTTTATAAACGACACTCCGGTGGTTCTGGCTGTTCTGAAAGAACTTGGCGACAGGCTGATCGACATTCATTCTCAACATCAGACACTGATGCTGAACGACAATGCCTTTCAGCTGAATATTATTGATTCCTATGCCGCCACCGGCCCGCTTAAGGATAAATACAGGTCGGAATTCAGCAATTACCGTAAGCTTCAAAAGGAATACAATGAGTTGAAGGAGAAGCATGAAAAGAACCGTGCCGATCTTGAATATTTCCGGGCACAGCTTGCTCAGCTTGAGGAAGCAAAACTGAAAGAAGGAGAACAGGAAGAGCTGGAGAGGGATCAGGAACTCCTGGAACACGCGGGGGAGATCAAACAGGCCCTGGCAGATGCATCACAACTTCTTTCTGATGAAAACGGATCAGTGCTTTCGATGCTAAGGCAGGCGAGGTCGGTCATTGGAAGGATCAACACATTCCTTCCTTCAGATCTGAATATTCATTCCCGCCTTGACTCCTGCTTCATTGAACTTGATGATATTTCCAATGAAATAGCAAGGCTGGAGCAGGAAACCGAAGCCGATCCACGCCGCCTCGAACTGGTCAACAGTCGCCTTGACACGCTTTATTCACTGTTTCGCAAGCATCATGCCAGTGACCTTGGCGAACTGATCGCCAGGAAGGCGGAGATAGAAAATTCATTAAAGTCGATAGAGACGAACGACGAAAGGCTTGAAGAGCTGTCACGGCTGCTTTTACAGGCGACGGAATCGCTGCGGGAAGCTGCCGGCAAAATTTCGGAAATCAGGAAATCGGCTCTGCCATCGATCGAGTCAAAGATAACCGCCCAGCTGAAACAACTTGGAATACCCAATGCACGTTTTGAAATCTCGTTGACCAAAACATCTGATTTTACATCGTCGGGAACAGACGCTGCCGACTTCCTTTTCTCCGCCAACAGGCAGACGCATCCCGAGAACATTGCCCGGATAGCCTCGGGTGGTGAACTGTCGCGAGTAATGCTCAGCCTTAAGTCGCTGCTTACAAAAAGCATGAATCTCCCGACTATAATTTTTGATGAGATCGACTCCGGCGTATCAGGAGAAGTTGCCGACAAGGTGGGCCAGATACTGCTGGGAATGGGACAATATATGCAGGTGGTTAACATTACCCATCTTCCGCAGGTCGCTTCAAGGGGAAACGTTCATTATCATGTTTACAAGGAGGACACCGGCGACTCAACAATTACACGGGTTAAGCAGTTGTCTGCAGAGGAAAGAGTGATGGAGGTTGCCAGGCTGCTTAGCGGCAGCGAGGTTACTGAAACTGCGATAAGGAATGCAAGGGAACTGATCAGGGCCGGCAGCAAATGACCCGGGTATGAGCTGGTTTTTCGTAAGAGGAGACATCGTATCAGATAGAATGATTTAATAAACGCGTATGAATAACGGTCTGTTAAAAGGAAAGAAGGGAATTATTTTTGGTGCCCTTAATGAAAAATCAATAGCCTGGCAGGTTGCACTAAAGGCTCACCATCAGGGTGCCCGGCTGGTTCTGACCAATTCGCCGGTGGCGGTGAGGATGGGATCCATAAGCGAGCTTGCCGCACTGACCTCTTCAAAACTTGTAGTTGCCGATGCAACAAGCATGGTGGATATTGACAGGCTTGTATCCGAGAGCCTTCAGATTTTCGGAGGAAGATTCGATTTCGTCCTTCATTCCATCGGCATGTCACCCAATGTCAGGAAGGATATTCCATACGAGAATACGAGCTATGAGAACATGCTGAAGACCTATGACATTTCTGCCCTCAGCTTTCACAGGATACTGCAGACATGCTACAAGTATGACGCGATAAATGAGTGGGGATCGGTGGTGGCTCTTACCTATGTGGCAGCCCAGAGAACCCTGGCAGGATATAACGATATGGGTGATGCAAAGGCTCTTCTCGAATCGATAGCAAGGTCGTTCGGGTATATCTACGGGCGCGACAGGAAAGTAAGGATCAACACCATCTCGCAGTCGCCTACTCCGACAACAGCCGGAAGCGGTGTTCACGGAATTGAATCGCTTCTTGATTTTTCGGAAAGGATGTCGCCTCTTGGCAATGCGACGGCAGCGGAGTGCGCCGACTATTGCGTAACGCTCTTTTCCGATCTTACCCGCAAGGTAACGATGCAAAACCTGTATCACGACGGAGGATTCTCGAGCATGGGAATGAGCCTTAAGGCGATAGAGCAGTACAACAAGAGCTTTAAAGAATGTGATGAGAAGTAAATAAGTATTCTGCAAGTGGTTTGCCTGAAGCTGAATAGCTTTTTCTATATTTGGACGACCTAATTACTGCTCTATGATCAAGTTGATTTTGCTGGCATTGTTCTATTTCCTTTTTCCCCTGGTTATAATTTTCCTATGCCGGAAATGGAGCTTTCTCCAGAAATTCGGAACCATAGTCCTCGCTTATGCCTTCGGCCTTATTATTGGCACCGCCGGTATTATTCCGCGGGGAAGCGAGGGTTTCAAACTAGCTTTGCAGAACGAAGCTTCGCTCAGCAAACCGGTACTGGAAACCCTTATTGCCGAGGGGAAAGCTGTTCCGGGCGACAGGGTGGCAAACGACATTCTTGCACTCCAGGATGCTGTTTATTCCCTGGCTCTTGTTCTTGCATTTCCACTGCTTCTGTTCTCACTCAATATCCGGCGATGGCTGAAATACGCGAAAAAAGGATTTCTTTCGGTTGCACTGGCTTTGGTTGCAGGTATAGTAATGGTAACCACCGGATTCTTTATCTGGAAGGACACATTCCCCGATGCATGGAAGCTTGCAGGTATGTTTGAAGGCATTTACACCGGAGGCACACCCAACTTTGCAGCTCTCAAGCTCATCCTGAATGTTGATGACGACCGTTTCGTGGTCCTCTTTACCTATGACACCATAGTGGGAGCATTCCTTGTGCTGTTCTTTGTAACTGTTGCCCCGAGGATATTCAGGGCTATACTGCCGCAATATAAGTCCAAAAACGGAATCGCTATAGATGAAAGCCTTGTAAAGAAGGAGACTGAAGGGCTTGATGACTTTTCAGGTATGCTTAAGAGAGAGACTCTTGTGCCGCTTCTGAAGGCTCTGGGATTAAGCGTTATAATTGCAGGGATAAGCGGCGCGCTATATATGTTTGCTCCTGTTCCACAGGAACTGAGGATGGCAGTTTTGGTGCTTTCGGTCACAACACTGGGTATACTTGCTTCGCTGATAAAGAAGGTAAACAGGATTGAAAAGACCTTTCAGCTGGGCATGTACCTGATTCTTGTTTTCTCACTGACGGTTGCCTCAAGGTCCGACATAAGGAGTTTGTTCGGACAGGGAATGTGGGATCTGATCCTGTTTATATCATGGTGCTACTGGGGTTCACTTTTGCTGCATCTTATCCTGGCAAAGATTTTCCGCATCGACGCGGATAATTTCCTTATAACGGCAACAGCCTTTGTGTTTTCCCCGCCTTTTGTTCCTCTTGTGGCCAACGCACTTAAAAACAAGGACGTCATCGTAACCGGATTAACCGGGGGCATCATCGGCTATCTTCTCGGCAATTACTTCGGTACCACGCTGGCCTATCTGCTGAAAGGATTTTAAAAAAGCATATCGTTTCGGGTAAAAAAATTGTCGACAAACAATAATCCAGTTATTGTTTGTCGACAATTTTTTGTTGTTATTTCTGACTTTCGGGGCTTTCGAAGGAAAATCTAGAAAAGGTAATTAAGTCCTATTCCGAACGAAATATTGCCGTCCTGTTCGTTAAAAGCCTTTCCTATGTCGATTGCAATGACGAAGTTCTCACCCCATACCGGCATTATGCTTATTCCGGCGCAGTGGTGCATACTTTCTTTTCCAGGGTTGAAGAAATCGCTGAATGAGTAGTTTGTCATTTCCGAATTGAAAGTGGAGTTCAGGTTTGAAGGCAGCTCATGTTTCTGTGTAACCATTCCCAGGTCGTAGAACAGGTTGATTCCAAGGTAGCTTTCCTTGTTGAGCAATGTAAAATGAACCGGTTTCCAGCGCAGTTCGATATTGCCGAGGGCAAAGCCTTCGCCTACGACCCTGTTCTTGAGTACTCCCCTCAGGGTGCTGAATCCTCCCAGGCCTTCGTTGAATGCTCCTGTAAGCCGTGATGTGATCATCTGTGACTGGTAGAAGAACGGAGTCTCTCCGGCTATTGTAGCCTGATAGCCTAATCTGTAAACCAGCGAGAGGTTGTTTTCCACAAGAGTGAAGTACTGTCTGTGTGTAATATAGAATTTGGCAAAGCTCCAGTCGTTGCCGAGGAATCCGGGAGCAAGTTCAACTCCCAGTTCGGTCCAGATACCTTTCATGGGATTAGGGCGGTTGTCCCTGCTGTCCCACACCACACCTGCCTTCAGTGTGTTTACCCAGCCGCCGTTGGCTTCATTGGCCGGGATAAGCCCGAGCGAATCGCGGTACAGCTCAAAAAGGCCGGGTTCATCCGACAAAGACGGAAGGAGGTTATCATCCTTGCCTTTGTTCAGTTTATCGATATTTACCGATTTGACTTCAAATTTCTGGAATGCAAATCCGGCGCTCCATTTCAGCTTTTCGCCCGACAGGTTACCGAGGAAATCGTTCTTGAACCTGAACTGGTTCCTTTCGTGCCTGTAGAACATTTGTGACCTGTATGCTGAAGTCTCCGTATCCATCCAGTCAGCGTTATAAACTGATTCATAGCCGTTGAAGCCGTAAAAATGATTTGCCATGTCGGGCAGGTAGCTCAGATCGACAACCCATTCGATTCCCGGGATGAGATGGTTCGATTCGAACATTAAGCGATAAATACCGCTTCCTTTTGTAAACCGTGATACCTCCGCGTAGATATGATCATCCCATTTTGGGTAAATGCTCGGTTTCCCGTAATTGTAAAACTCGACCAGAGCTCCGTATTGGAATCCAAGGTTGCTGTCAAATGAAATCGCGGGAAGGGCTCCGCCGAATTTCCATCCTGTCCTGGCCTTTTCATCCTGGGCAGTAACCGGGAGAGTTATCATGAAGGCAAATATCAGTGGTAAGATCTGTTTCATAAGGTAGAGTTTTGGTTCAGAGCGATAAAGGTAAAGAAAAAAGGAAATCATAGACCTTATTTTCAATAATTGCTAACTTAGTCTTTATTTTTACGAATATATACCTAAAATTAACTATATGGCTCTTTTGATAAAGAATATCAGGGAACTGTTCGGGACATGCAAGGGGCAGGCGGTGAAGCGCGGCAGGGAGATGGCGGTGGTTGATTCGGTGAAGGGTGCTTTTCTTTTTGCTGAAAACGATACCATAAGCTCCTTCGGCAGGATGGAAGACCTACCGGCAGAATTGGCTTCAGCCCGGACGGGCATTGAAATTATTGATGCATCGGGAAGCTTTGTTTTTCCGGCTTTCTGTGATTCCCACACTCATCTTGTTTATTCCGGGAGCCGCGAGCAGGAATTTGTTGATAAGATCAGGGGACTTACATATGAAGAGATTGCGCGCCGGGGAGGGGGGATTCTGAATTCCGCCCGAAGGCTTCATGAAGCTAAAGAAGATGAACTTTATCTTGAATCGATAACCAGGATTCATGAAATAGCGGGGATGGGAACAGCCGCGGTGGAGATCAAGAGCGGTTACGGGCTGAACACTGAAGATGAACTTAAGATGCTCAGGGTGATAAGGCGGATCAGGGAGAACTGTCCGCTGGAGATAAGATCGACTTTTCTGGGGGCGCATGCCGTTCCGGCAGAGTACAGGAATGACAGGGATGTATATATTAATCAGATCATCAATGAGATGATTCCGCTGGTTGCCTCGGAAGGCCTGGCTGAATTTATTGATGTCTTTTGTGATGACGGATTCTTCACTGTTGATGAGACGGACAGAATACTGGCAGCCGGTTCTAAATACGGCCTGATACCTAAGATCCATGCCAATGAGATTGGCTTTTCGGGAGGTGTTCAGGTTGGTGTCAGGCATAATGCCTTGTCGGTCGACCATCTCGAGCGTTCAGGCGAAGAAGAGATTTCCGTTCTTTCAGGATCTGATACTATTCCGACTCTTCTTCCCGGATCAGCCCTTTTTCTTGGTTTGCCCAACCCGCCTGCCCGCGGGATGATTGAGGCCGGCCTGCCTGTAGCCCTTGCTTCAGACTATAATCCGGGTTCATCACCTTCCGGAAATATGAAGCTCATCATGTCGCTTGGATGCATCAGGCTGAAAATGACTCCTGAGGAGGTGTTCAATGCCGTTACTGTCAATTCTGCCTGCGCCATGGGGGTCCAGGATAGCCATGGTTCGGTTTCGGAAGGAAAATCGGCAGGACTGATAATCACAAAGGAGATCCCTTCATTCGGATTTTTTCCCTACGCCTTTGGAAGCGATCTGATCGACAAGGTAATCCTCAGGGGAAAAGTCTGGAAAGCCGCCGGAGCCTGACACGCGACGGGTGCTTCATAAATAAAATAATAAGATACAAATAAATATATGGAAAAGAAAATATTAGAATGTGTCCCTAATTTCAGCGAAGGAAGGGATATGGGCATTATAGGGCAGATCACCGGTGCCATTGAGTCGGTTGAAGGAGTCAGGCTTCTTGATGTTGATCCCGGGCGTGACACAAACCGTACGGTGGTAACTTTCGTGGGGGAGCCGGACGCTGTTGTCGAGGCTGCTTTCAGGGGAGTGAAGAAGGCATCGGAGCTGATCGATATGTCGAAGCACCATGGCGAGCATCCCAGGATGGGAGCCACTGATGTATGCCCGCTGGTTCCGGTTTCGGGGATAACAATGGAGGAAACGGTAGTATATGCCCGCAAGCTGGCAAAGAGAATAGGGGAGGAGCTGTCGATACCCGTGTACTGCTACGAAAACGCGGCTTTTGAGGAGAAGAGACGGAATCTTGCTGCTTGCAGGGCAGGTGAATATGAAGGATTAAGGAAGAAGCTTGCCGATCCTGAATGGAAGCCCGATTTCGGGCCTTCGGCCTTCAATGCCAGGTCAGGTGCAACAGCGGTGGGCGCCAGGGATTTCCTCGTGGCCTTCAATATCAATCTGAACACCACATCCACGCGCCGTGCCAACGCCATTGCCTTTGATGTCAGGGAGAAAGGGCGGATGGTTAAGGGTGACAGGGGTGAGATGGCCAATGTCCCGGGAACACTGAAGTGTGTGAAAGCGATTGGCTGGTATATCAGGGATTACGGAATAGCCCAGATCTCGATGAACCTGACCAACATTTCGGTTACTCCGGTTCATGTTGCCTTTGATGAGGTCTGCAGGAAAGCCGATGCAAGGGGCGTAAGGGTGACCGGTTCGGAGCTTGTAGGTCTTATCCCGCTTAAGTCGATGCTCGAAGCCGGCAGGTATTTTCTTGAAAAACAACAACGTTCCACGGGTGTTCCGGATGAAGAGCTTGTTAAGATTGCCGTTAAATCGATGGGATTAAATGAGCTTGGCAGCTTTGATCCGCGTGAAAAAATAATTGAATATGTAATAAGCTCTGATGAAGACGAGGAAAAAATGAGATCTATGAGCCTGAAGGCTTTCATGGACGAAACCGCTTCAGAATCCGCGGCTCCCGGAGGCGGCTCCGTTTCTGCTTATATGGGGTCACTTGGCGTGGCTCTTGGAACGATGGTGGCAAACATATCAGGACACAAGAGAGGCTGGGATCACCGCTGGAAGGAATTTTCGGAATGGGCTGGGAAGGGAAAGGAGATCCAGAACAGACTGCTGAGATTTGTTGATGAGGACACGGAAGCCTTCAATAAAATACTCGGGGCCTTTGCTCTTCCGAAAAAGACTGATGAGGAGATTGAAGCCAGGAAGGCAGCGATTGCCGAAGCAACAAAGAACGCATGCATGGTGCCGTTCAGGATGATGGAGACCGCGTTGCCTGCCTTCGATCTTTTAAGGGAGATGGCTGAGAAGGGTAATCCCAACTCTGTCAGTGATGCTGCAGTGGGAGCCCTGGCACTGAGATCGTGCATAAGAGGGGCTTTTTTGAATGTCAGGATAAATGCAGCCGGACTTGATGACAGGGAATTTGTTGAAGACCTTCTTTCGCGTGGAAAAGCCATCGAAGAAAAGGCAATGAAGGAGGAAGAGTCCATTCTAGGCATTGCCGACCGGATCATGGGGAATGTAAAATAGCAAGAATATAGGGAAAAGCAGGAAGAGAAGAAAAAGCGGGAAGAATCTCTTTCAGAGAAATTTCAGGAAGGATCCGATACCGCCTATTCTCCGGTAATCCTTCTTATGGTTCTGAGTTTGTGGGAATATCCTTTCTTTTCTTTCTTGTATATACCCTGTGCGTCGATGATATCGATCCTTACCCTTCCGGAAGCGTGAATCACCAGTCCGCGTGAGAGTAGCATTCCCACGTGGTTTATTTTTCCACTTTCATCATCGAAAAGCAGAAGATCGCCCGGAAGTGTCTCTTGCAGGAAACTTATGCTAATACCTGCTTCAGCCTGTTGCCGGCTGTCGCGCGGAATTTTTATCCCCTGTATCTTGTAAACCAGCTGAACAAAGCCGGAGCAGTCGATGCCGGAGGGTATCCTTCCTCCCCATATATAGGGGCTGTTTATGAACTTCAGCGCAGTATCGGCCAGGCTTCCGGAAGCCTTCAGGTACGACTGGTTAAAATCCGGTGCGGCAGAGAATGTACAGTTGCCAGCCCTGAAACTGCCTTTTTCAAAATCGGGGTCATAAACCTCACAGCCTGCTTCCAGTACCATCCTGGTTCCGTCTTCCCTGTGGCAGGGCAGGGACCTGTTCAGTACCTGTCCCGTATCGTCCTGTCCGGCAGCTGAATGCTGAAGGTGGTCAGTGTCGATCCAGCCGCGGTAGTTGTCAAACAGGGTTTCTATCCTGTACCAGTGCCCAACATGATCTATAATCCTGTATTTCTCACCAAAAAGCACCTGGCTGAGCATTTCGGAGCGGTGTGAGGGTCCGGAACGAAGCGGAACGAAAACGTTGCAGCAAACGAAAGTGTCCATCTGAAATGTTTTTTCAAAATTAGTAAATTATGGGATTCCCGTACAAAGCGTATGATTTCTGCAGAAATCAGCGAAATGATTGACGGAGCTTAAAAAATATCTATATTTTTGGATTTTAATCAGATATATCAAAATTCGCCGATATGACATCATCGAGAAAACCTCCGGAGGTAAAACCCAATAAGAACTATCTGCATCATTTACTTCTTTTTATTGCAAGCATCATCATAGTCGTTGCGATATCGCCCCGTGAAGGCAAATTCAGATATGAGTTCCAAAAGGGAAAGCCCTGGCTGAGTTCTTCGCTGATAGCTCCATGGGATTTCGCGGTGGAGAAGCCGGATGAAGTAATCATCGCGGAACGCGACAGCATACTGCGGAATTTCGCACCATATTTCAAGCTCGACCCCGAGGTGGGAAAGAACAAGATAGCAGATTTTGATAATTATCTTAACGAAGTCCGCGAGAACGTGGAAAAGGAGTCAAGGGCAATAGATCCGAAGGAGTTCCAGGCAGTTAAGAGGGAGCTTGATTCCATTCTGTCAAGGATATATCATAAAGGAATTCTTGAAAGCAATGAGCTGATGCCTTACGAGAAGCTTCCTTCCGGTGTTACGGTTATCAGCGGTAAGGTTGCCGAGGAGAGGCCTGTGAATGGACTCTATAATGAGAAGGCTGCCTATCAGTTTGCTGAAGAGAAGAAAACAGAACTGGAGAACCGCTATGTTTCGGCACAGACCAAACCGGTAAGGGAATTCCTGTCCGAAGTCGCCCTTTATGATTTCATTGAGCCGAACCTCTTTTATGACGAAGCCACGTCGAATGCAGTTAAAACAAAGATGCTGGGAGAAATAAGCCATGCCCGCGGGCTTGTCCAGAAGGGAGAACTCATAATATCGAGGGGAGAGATAGTGGATGATCAGAAGTTCATGATGCTGGAATCCATGAAGAACGAATACGAAAGGCGTCTTGGAAAGGATGAAATGTGGCTTATCGTGTTCGGCAGGCTTATAGAGGTTACGGCATGCTATCTGGCCCTGTATTTCTTCATGTTCTATTTCAGATTTGACGTGCTGAGTTCCACCCACAAGACCTTTTTCATCATCCTGATAATACTTTTGTTTATTATCATAACCCGCCTGGTGGTCTATGTGCCGGGGAATGTCATTTTCCTGATACCATTTGCCATCATACCGATAATGGTAAGAACTTTTTACGATTCGCGGCTGGCGCTTTTTGTTTACCTTATAACAATAATGCTTACAGGCTTTTTTGTTCCCAATTCATTCGAGTTTGTTTTCCTGAGTTTTATCGCGGGAGTAATGGTAATAATTTCTCTTACAAACATATACAGGAGAGCAAGGCTGTTCACTGCAGCCGTGATAGCTTTTCTTTCGTATTCGATAGTTTATCTGGGAATAGGTCTGATGCAGGAAGGGAGTCTGGCCGGGATGAACTGGCGGAATTACATATGGTTTGCAGTTAACGGAGTTCTTTTGTTCCTGAGCTATCCCCTGATATTTATTTTTGAGAAGATGTTCGGGTTCCTGTCTGATGCGACCTTGTTCGAGCTGGCCGATACGAACCAGCCTTTGCTCCGGAAACTTGCGGAGGAAGCCCCGGGCTCATTCCAGCATTCGCTTCAGGTAGCGAACCTGGCCGAAGAAGCTGCCAGGGAGATTGGTGTGAATAATCTTCTTGCCAGGACAGGAGCCTTGTATCATGATATAGGAAAGACATATCATTCGGAATACTTCATTGAAAACCAGGCAGAAGGTTTCAGTCCTCACGATCAGATCGATGCCCTTGAAAGTGCGGAAATAATCATAGGTCATGTAAAAAAGGGAATGGAGCTTGCAAAAAAATACAATCTTCCTTCTGCCATTGCCGATTTCATACAGACTCATCACGGTACTGGGGTGGCATATTTCTTTCTCAAGAAGTATCTCGACAAGAATCCTAAGGCGACCGATATGGAAAAGCATTTTGCCTATGAAGGTCCAAAACCTCTGTCCAAAGAAACTGCAATTGTCATGATGGCCGATGCAGTTGAAGCATCTTCAAGAAGTCTGTCAAATTATTCTGAGGAAAACATAAGCGAGCTGGTTGAAAGGATAATTTATATCCAGGAACATGACGGCCAGTTTTCCGAGACGCCTCTTACATTTAAAGATATTTCGGATATAAAGAAAGTATTCGTAAAACGTCTTTCGAACATTTATCATGCACGAATAGCTTATCCCAAAAGGGAGACAGCCAGGGGTTAGCGCATGTCGATTATTTCAACACCTCTGTATTTGGCCGCTGAGAAGGCAAATTCGGAGTCGTCCGGTTTATAGCTGAGGTCGTAGCCTGTCACTTTCAGCATTACTGTAATCCCGTTTTTGTATTTGTATTCAAGGCCCTTGAGATCAAGCCCGGCTTTGCCTATTTCGAGTCTGATCCTTACATGGTCACTGTTGATGTCTTCGGGATACAGGTCGATTAAGTACGAAGCCGTTCTCTCTTCAAGAAGGCGGGATTTGTAATTTTTTTTCCAGATGGTGAATATTGCTGATGGCTTTGCCATGAACGAATCGTCATTCCTGTCAGGTTTGGTAATGGTCACTTCCTCCACATCGGGAAGGTAGCTCCACATATTTTCCCCGTTGTACCATAATATATTTTCTGGCAATTCAATCCTGTAGCGGTCTTTGCTCAGAACGGCCGAACCCTTGAGTCTGTTTGATGTACCTTCGACCTGATCGACGGTTTCCAGTGTAAATTGCATTGATACCGAGGGAGCTTTTGTTGCTTTGGCCGAGAAGTTTTCTAGTACCTTAACGGCAGCCGGATCGTTCTGGGCCGAGAGGCTGAGTGAGGCTGCCGCGAGGATGATTATTGCAGGAAGTCTTATCATTAAGATGTTTTTATTCAATATCCTTCAAAATCTGTTCCAAATATGTATAATCGGAAATAAGGACCTCCCTTGCCTTGCTTCCCTCGAATGGACCGACTATTCCCGCGGCTTCAAGCTGGTCGATCAGGCGGCCTGCCCTGTTATAGCCTATCGACAATTTCCTCTGGATAAGGGATGTGGATCCCTGCTGGTGCTGTATGACAAGCCGGGCTGCTTCCTCAAACATAGGATCTCTTTTTTTAAGGTCGACATCCTGCAGTCCGCCCTCGCTGTCGTCTATATACTCGGGAAGGTGCATGGCGTCGGGATAACCCTGCTGTGATCCGATGAATTCGGTAACTTGTTCTATTTCATTTGAATCGACAAACGCGCACTGCACTCTTATCGCTTCGGCACCTGAGGATACCAGCATATCTCCGCGTCCCACCAGCCGTTCGGCCCCTGTTGCGTCGATTATTGTCCTTGAGTCGATCGACGAGAATACCCTGAAGGCTATGCGTGTAGGAAAGTTGGCCTTAATGAATCCGGTGATAATATTTGTCGAAGGACGCTGTGTTGAGATGATAAGGTGGATACCAATAGCTCTTGCAAGCTGGGCAAGGCGCCCTATCGGAGGTTCAATCTCCCTTCCGGCTGTCATGATTAGGTCGGCGAACTCATCGATGATAAGAACGATGTAGGGAAGGTATCGGTGGCCTTTCTCCGGGTTGAGTCTTCTTGATATGAATTTCTCGTTGTACTCCTTGATAGCCCTGGCCTGAGCATCCTTCATAAGTTCGAGCCTGTTGTCCATCTCGATGCACAGGGAATTAAGAGTGTTTATAACTTTCTGGGTGTCGGTAATAATTGCATCCTCCTCGCCGGGAAGTTTTGCCAGGAAGTGACGCTCTATCTTTGAATACAGGGGAAGTTCCACCCTTTTCGGGTCGATAAGCACCAGTTTTACTTCCGACGGGTGCTTCTTGTAAAGGAGCGAAGTAATAATTGCATTGATACCTACTGACTTACCCTGTCCGGTGGCGCCTGCTACAAGAAGGTGAGGCATCTTTGTCAGGTCGACAATGAAAGGTTCATTGGTGATTGTCCTGCCGAGTGCAAGGGCAAGGTCGAATTTTGATTCCTGGAATGCCTTCGAAGTGATGAGCGATTTCATCGATACTATCTCAGGCTTCTTGTTGGGGACTTCAATACCCACCGTTCCCCGTCCGGGGATAGGGGCTATTATTCTAATTCCCAGAGCCGACAGGTTAAGGGCAATATCGTTTTCGAGCGATTTGATACGTGCGACACGGATACCTCTTTCGGGAACTATCTCGTATAGGGTGACTGTCGGACCTACCGTGGCAGAAATATGCTTTATGGCAATATTGTGGTCGCCAAGTGTTTTGATAATGTTTTCCTTGTTTTCGATGACTTCCCGGTCGTCGAATTCAAATTCCGATTTATGGTCGGTAAGAAGTGATACCGGAGGGTATTTGTATCTTGACAGGTCGAGTTTGGGGTCATAATTCTCAATTATCCTTTGAACCTCGTGATCGGGCAGGACATCAGTTGCTAAGGGCCTGGTGATGTTGATAGGCAGCTTTTCGGTGGTTTTGGTATTCTGACCGTCTTTCCCGAGGACATGGACTATAGGCCCTCTTGACGACTCACTGTCGTAATCATTGTCAGTCGGGCGTTTTACAACAAACTCCAATTCATCCTTTTCCTTCTCATTATCCTTTGCAGTTTCGGAATCGCCGGCCGGTCCTCCGGATGAGGAGCCCGGGACTGATGGAATGACGCTTATTATTGTGGATGGAATGGTTTTCGTGAAAGTCTCGGGTTTGAATCTCAGTGCAAAGACCAGATATCCTATAGTAAGAAACAAAAGGATAATCCCTGTGCCGATCTTGCCGGCGAAGGAGTTAAGCCATTCGGTTATCTTGAATCCCTGGGCACCTCCGGGACCACCGCCAAGGTATCCGTCGGCATTTCCGAAAATGAAGCCCAGTATAAGAGAAATGATTATAACCGCGAAGCTCAGTTTGACAATCAGCTTCCATAGCGTAAGCTTCGGGAATTTGAGAAGCTTGAGCCCGATAACGCCGACAATCAGGGGTATCAGCAGAGCCCCGTACCCGAATCCGTAACCGATTAACATTTTAGCAAGGAAATGGCCACTCTTTCCCGACCAGTTCCTGACCTTGATATCGGCATTGGAAATAACGCTGGAATCGGCAAGGCTGAGATCTGTTTCCCACCAGAAAAGGTATGATATACATGCCAGAAGCAGGTAGACGGCAAAGCCTGATATCATAATCCCTATTATGAAACTGACTCTTTCATCCTTGAAGAAAGGCTTTGATTTTGCCTTTGTTTTTGACGATTTTTTACTACTGCTTTCCTTCTTTTTGCGCATATCGTCTCAATTACACACAAACCAAAAAACACCCCAAAGGTAATAAATTTGGAAATCGGAAAGGAAGGGAAAGGAAACTTTGAAAGGCATGCAGCACGGCAATACCGGCAAAAGAGCTTGTTGTTTACTCACATACAGGTCTTCTCAGACCGGGATCAGACAGGGTTAATGGAAGACCCGACAGGAGGCTTTCAAAAGTTCACTATTTTGTCGATAAACCTGTTTATGTCTTTTTTCGAGACTCTTTTGAATTTCTGCCTTCTTTCAAATGCTTTATCAGGAATCTCTTTTTTATAAACATTCTGGACCTCAAAGTGGAATTCGGAGGAACCGATTACGAAGAAAAAGTTCATAAGGACTCCGTCAATCTCCTGAAAAGGAGTGGAAGCGTTTGGTTTTGATACCGGTATTTCAGTGGTGTACCATATTTGAAACACCTTTGACCTGTCGAAAGGGAGGGTAACCTCGGCATGCTTGCAATCGAAGCCGCATATTATTGATGTCTTCGATGTTTTCCTGATATTGATCCCCTTCATTGATTCGAATCCCGGATAGATTTCGCCCGGTTGCGAAGGATAGAAATATTTCAGGGTGAACATGCTGATGTATGTATCATAGATATCCTTCTCGGGATTGGCCAGGTTTATTATTCCGGAATTGCCGAACGGAGAAAGGAGCTCATATAATATTTTATTGTTCTTAAAGGATACGACAAGACTTTTGGGCAATATTTCCTTCGGCATGCGTGAGATATGACCCATGAAACTGACATCATAGTGGATTTCCCCCTGAACGAGGTCCCTGCATTTGTTTCTATTACAGGATGACAGTATTGTGACTGATAATATTGTAGCAAGAAGTACCTGTCCCGATCTCACCGGCTATTTTTTTGAAAGGGGTAAATGTAAATATTTTTTTTCACTTGCTTCATCCATCGTCCTTTATGCACTGCCCTAATAAAAACAAAGTTCAACAACATTCTTTTTATTTCATTTTCCGATTAGCGTACATTTACGGAAAAATCGTCGAACAGTAACATGTGGATAAAACCATCTGCCAAACTAAATAAGAACGGGTATTTTCATCAAACATTACATTTCTAAACTTTAAATATGAAAAAATGGCACTTGTTGTCTCTGCCGGCAACGCGATACGGCTTGCTTGTTAGTCAGGCTAACCTTCTTCGGACCGGAAATCGTCCATGATTACGATGGAGTATTAAAAGTAATTGTCCTCCGGTATCATAGAAAAATATTATTTAATTTTGCGCATTAAATATTGAAAGGAACAAACAATTTAAATCCAGGACCATGCCAGTCAATCTCCGCAACCGTAATTTTTTGAAGCTTCTTGATTTCACCCCCGATGAAATTCATTTTCTTCTCAATCTATCTGCCGATCTTAAAAAGGCAAAATATACAGGTACAGAACGACAGCTTCTGAAGGGAAAGAATATTGCGCTAATTTTTGAAAAGACTTCAACGAGGACAAGGTGCGCGTTTGAAGTTGCCGCCATCGACCAGGGAGCCCATGTAACCTATCTTGGGCCTACAGGTTCGCAGATCGGTCATAAGGAGTCGATGAAGGACACTGCACGTGTTCTCGGAAGGATGTATGACGGAATCGAATACCGCGGTTACGGACAGGCCATTGTTGAAGAACTGGCTTTATATGCCGGGGTTCCGGTCTGGAACGGACTTACCAATGAATTTCATCCTACACAGGTGCTTGCTGATCTCATGACGATGCTTGAGTTTACCGACAAGCCGCTTAACAGGGTATCTTTCTGCTACCTCGGGGATGCCCGTTACAATATGGGCAATTCGCTGCTGGTTGGAGCTACAAAGATGGGAATGGATTTCAGGACCGCGGCTCCGTCAGCCTATCAGCAGGACAAAAAGCTTGTTGATAAATGTAAGGTGATTGCCGCGGAAACCGGAGCCAGGATAAACATTACCGATAATGTCGGGGAAGCGGTGAAGGATGTCGATTTTCTGTATACCGACGTCTGGGTGTCGATGGGCGAACCCGATTCGGTATGGGAGGAGAGGATCAGGCTTCTCAAACCCTTTCAGGTGAATATGGATGTGGTGAGGAAGACAGGTAACCCGAATGTAAAGTTTCTCCATTGTCTGCCAGCTTTCCATAACCGTGAAACCATAATAGGTGAAGAGATTTTCCGGAAGTATGGTCTCGACGGAATGGAAGTCACTGAGGATGTTTTCGAGTCGAAGCACTCAGTAGTGTTTGATGAAGCGGAGAACAGGCTTCACACTATAAAGGCAGTGATGGTTGCCACATTGGGCTGATTGTCTGATCACTCACCTGATCCACTCTTTCACGAAATAGAATGTGATCACGAATGAGGTGGCAAGCTTCAGACCGACGCCTGTCAGGAATCCGAGAAGACTGCCGAAACCTGCTTTCAGGGCGTATTTCATATCATCCCTGAAGATCAGCTCACCCACGACTGCCCCGATGAAGGGGCCTATTACTATTCCAAAGGGTCCGAGGAACAGGCCTATTATCAGTCCGACGGTTGCGCCTCTTGTTCCGTACTTTGTACCCCCGAATTTCCTTGTTCCCCAAACGGGAACTATATAGTCAAAGATGGTTACGACTACCACAACTATAGCAAGAACAATAAGAAGTTTGTTTGAGAACTCGGCGAATCTCGTGAAATGAAAGACAACAAGACCGGCATAGCTTAAGGGCGGACCGGGAAGGACCGGGGCGAGACAGCCTATAATCCCGATCACAAGTAGTATTACTGCCAGTATTAACAGAATATAATCAACCATCAGGAAATGACTTCATTATTTAATATCCAGGTCTTCAAAGTCCAAATTGGTAAAATCCCCGGATGAGAGTTCTGAATGATCGCTGCTAACTATCTCTTCGGATAGCGCTGTTTCCCTTCTCGCTATGGCATTTCCGTTTGAAATGTAATCAACGGCATCCTTAAGTCCTTCAGAAAACTTCTCGAAGTCCTCCTTGTAAAGGAATATTTTGTGTTTCTCATAGAAGATCTTGCCTTCCTTTCCCACCCGTTTCTTGCTCTCGGTTATGGTAAGGTAATAATCGTCCTTGCGTGTGGCCTTGACATCAAAAAAATAGGTTCTTTTCCCTGCCCTTACCACTTTTGTGTAAATCTCTTCCTGTACAATCTGTTCTTTACTCCCGTTAATGACCTCCTTTAATCCGGCTTCTTCTTCCATTTCCAAGTCAGTTTAGGTTAGTCTGGTGTTATGCTTGTCAAAAGTAACAATATTTTTTAAAAACAATACACCGCCTTTCAAATCTGCATTTTAATTTTGGCCCGATGTTTTGCAGCTGACGGAAAAAAGTTATTTTTGCAGCCAAATTCTGAGGTTCTTTATAGATGATAAGCAGAAGATTATTGCGCATTAAGGCCTTGATGGCATTGTATGCATTCAACCGCGGGGAGGATGATGACATTGAGTTAGCTGAGAAGGAGTTGCTCTTCAGTATCGGGAAGACTTATGATTTGTATCATTACCTGTTGCTGCTTGTTGTTGAGGTAGCCGACATCGCTTCTGAAAAGATTGACCAGGCCAGGCAGAAGAAGATACCTACCCCTGAAGACCTGAATCCCAACACCAGATTTATCGACAACAGGGTGATCGAACAGCTGAGGAGGAATAAGTCCTTCAACGGCTATATCTCTTCAAAAAAGCTTTCCTGGGCTAATTTCCCGCATATTCCAAGACTGATGTACAACAAGATGATTGCATGGGAAAGGTATGAAAAGTACATGAAGCACGAAGCTCAGGGATATGTCTCCGACAAGAAATTCGTGATTGACATGGTAACACAGCTTTTCCTTGAATCTGAAGATCTCGAGTCTAATCTCGAGGAGCAGAGCATCTATTGGAATGATGACATGGAGTATGTTGCCGTGATGATAGAAAAAACCCTCAGAAAGTTTAAATCCGGGGATGGTGAGAATGTCGTAATGATGCCCATGTTCAAGAACAGGGAAGATGAGGATTTTGTAAAGATGCTGTTCAGGAAGACTATTCTCCGCGCGGGGCAGAATTCCGAACTGATCGACAGGAACACCACCAACTGGGAGATTGAGCGCATCGCGCTTATGGACATTCTCGTGATGCAGCTTGCCATAACCGAGATAATGGTATTCCCTGATATACCGGTCAAGGTGACACTCAATGAGTATATTGAGATAGCCAAATATTATTGTACACCAAAAAGCAGTACATTTGTCAATGGTATCCTTGACAACATTGTAAGGGAGATCAGGGAAAAGGGACTGTTAACCAAGACGGGTAAGGGCCTGATTGGTGAAATCAGTGAAGACCAAAACACGATTAGCATATATGATAAGAACTGAATTCTTTATTCCATTTGTTTTGATTGCATTGCTTGTTTTGGGATGCGATAATGCAGTCAGAAAGTCTGGAACCGGTGATGTTCCTGAAACCGAAGTTGCAGAACTTGTTTTCAGGGAATATGAATATGACTTTGGAAAGATAACAGAGGGAGAGAAGGTGGCTCACATTTTTGCATTTGAGAACAAGGGTCCGGGAAACCTGGTAATCAGATCAGCTTCGACATCATGCGGATGCACTGTTCCCAAGTACGACAAATCTCCTATCCCTCCCGGAAAAGGAGGAAGTCTTGAAGTTGTATTTGACTCCGGAGGAAGGAACGGCATCCAGACAAAGACAATTTCAGTCCATTCAAATTCCGTTACCGAAGTCGTGGTCCTCAGGATTACGGCCGAGGTTGTTTCCCGTAATTAGCAATAAACAAACAGACAACTACTATCAGAAATGAACAAATTATTTTTTATCCTCCTGATGGGGCAGCCGGCTGGAGCAGCAGCCGGACAAAGCAATGCATTTGTCACTTTCCTGCCTTTGATTTTGGTTTTTGTAATATTCTACTTCTTCATGATCAGACCTCAGATGAAGAAGCAGAAGGAGCTTTCGAACTACAGGAACTCTCTTAAAAAAGGCGACAAGGTTATCACTACCGGAGGCATTTACGGCAGGGTTAATGAAGTCAAGGACAACTATGTGATGCTTGAGGTCGGCGGTGATCTGAAGCTTAAGGTTGATAAGAGCGCCCTGATACAGGATCCGACTGCTGACAAATCATAGACTCCTTTATATATTACATGGGTGAACTGGCTGGGATCCATATGGACCAAAGGATCATTCAGGAGAAAGGGAAACGGGCATGACAGGGATATTGTCATTTTTGGATTCTTCCTTCTGCTTTCGTTTATCTTCTGGTACCTTAATTCTCTTGAAAAGGAAGTAGAGTACTCCATAAGGTATCCTGTAAGGTATGTCAATCTTCCGGAGGACAGGGTTCTGGCCGATGATCTTCCGTCGAGGCTGGAGCTTTACCTGAAGGGCCCCGGTTATTCGATACTGAAGCTCAGGATGTCGGGCAACCGGTCGCCGGTGATCCTGGATGTCTCTTCCATAAATTACAGGAAGGTACCCAACAGCAAGGCTCTGAATTATTACGTTGTAACTTCGGGGCTGATACCGAAGCTGAGAAACCAGTTGCGTGTCGAATGCGATATCACGACAGTCAAGCCCGACACCCTGTTTTTTGCCTTTGACAGGATTATCGCCCGACATGTTCCGGTAAAGCCCGATGTGGAAGTCAATACCGAAAGGCAGTATATGGTAAAGGGAGCCCTGGTGCTTGAACCCGATTCAGTAGAGATAAACGGGCCAAAGCGGATAATTGATACCCTTAGCGCAGTGATGACCAAAGCCGTCAGGATGAAAGGAGTCACGGAATCTGTCAGCAAGAGTATTTCTCTTGTTGTTCCCGATAAATGCAGCCTGTCGGAAAAGAAGGTGCTTGTTTCCATTCCCGTGGAGCAATTCACGGAAGCGGAAGTAAAGGTACCGGTCAAATTATTAAACTGCCCCGATTCAATTTACCTAAGGATATTCCCTGATGTTGTTACGGTAAGGGCTCTGGTTGCCGTAGGCGATTACAAGAAATTTGAACAGCTTCCTTTCGAGGTTATTCTTGATGCTGCCAGGGCTGATCTTAATTCAGACGAGAAATTACCTCTTACTTTCCGCAATGTACCTCCTTTTGTAAGTTCCATGAGGGTATCACCCTCGAAGGTTGATTTTCTTATAGAAAAGAAGGTGAAATGAAAGCGGAAGCGGGCAGCGGTCTTAAACTTGGTGTAACCGGCGGGATGGGCAGCGGTAAATCGACTGTATGCAAGGTCTTTTCCGTTTTGGGCATCCCTGTGTTTTCAGCCGACGACGAGGCAAAGAGAATACAGGACAATGACAGGGAGTTACAGGCTGCAATAAGTTCAGTTGCAGGCAAAGACCTTTTCCCGGGAGGAAGGCTCGACAGGGCTGAAATGGCCCGTCTCATTTTCAGTGACAGAAGCATACTCGAAAAGGTAAATTCCATTGTGCATCCTGCTGTTTTCAATTCTTTCCGGAAGTGGTTCCTTAACCAGAGTTCGCCCTATTCGATAATGGAAGCCGCCATTCTTTTCGAGAGCGGCGCTTTCAAAATGATGGACAGGATTGTTACGGTTATTACCCCGCTTGAGGAAAGAATTGAGAGACTTGTGTCGGGAAACAGGTTTACAAGGGAACAGGTAATTGAAAGAGTAGGTAATCAGCTTGATGACGCATCAAGGATAGCTGATTCCGATTTTTTGATATTCAATTCGGAAAACGATATGGTGATACCGGCTGTTCTCGGGATTCATGCAGAGATGCTCAAACTGTACGGGAAAATAAACAGGGATTGAAATGGGAAAACTACGACTGGGTAAATGGATAGGAGGGGGCCTGGGATTTGTTATGGGAGGGCCCCTGGGCGCAGTTCTTGGTTTTATGATCGGGTCGGTTGTTGACAACACCACCGTCCAGACTACAGTCTACAAAGGTTCACCGCGGACCACTGCCAGGGGCGATTTTGGCATGAGCTTGCTTGTGCTTGTTGCCGCCATGATGAAAGCCGATAACAAGGTGGTCAGGTCGGAGCTAAACTATGTAAAGCAGTTTTTTGTCAGCCAGTTCGGACATGATACAGCCCGGGACGCTATTCTGACACTAAGGGATATTCTGAAACAGGAGATACCCGTGAGGGATGTCTGCCTGCAGATTGCTTCTAACATGGATTATCCGTCAAGGCTTCAGCTTCTTCACCTTTTGTTCGGCATCTCGGGAGCCGACGGCAGGGTACATCCCCTCGAGGTGGAAATGATTGAGCGGATGAGTTCTTATCTTGGCATCTCACGAAGCGATTTTGTTTCAATAAAGAACATGTTCGTGCCGGAGACGGATTCGTCCTACAAGATCCTGGAGATAACTCCCGATGTAAGTGATGATGAAGTGAAAAAGGCTTACAGGGAGATGGCCAAGAAATATCATCCCGATAAGGTAAGCCATCTTGGTGAAGAGTTCAGGAAGACGGCTGAAGAAAAATTCAAGAAGGTTAACGAGGCTTACGCCAGGATAAAGAATGAAAGAAACATTTCCTGACGATATGCAGTAAAAATAATTACTGCCCGCGTGATGATTAATTAACATGAGTTAAATTTGCGCTCAAAACGGAAGCAGATGGTATTAAAGGATATTTTGGCAATTTCGGGTGAACCTGGTCTTTTCAGGTTCATCGCCCAGGGAAAGAATGCAATTATTGTGGAACATGTGGAAACCGGTAAAAGAAGCAGCGCTTTCAGTTCGGCTAAAGTGAGTTCTCTTGAGGATATTTCGGTTTTCACGGAGAATGAGGATCTACCTTTGGGAAAAGTGTTCGACAGGATTTTTGAAATGGAGTCGGGAGGCCCGGCAATCGATGCCAGGTCGGATGCTGAAAAACTCAGGGAGTATTTCGGGAAGGTCGTCCCTGAGTATTCAAAGGATAGAGTCTACATGAGCGACATAAAGAAAATCATCCTCTGGTATAATCTTCTTCAGCAGAAGGATATGCTTGTCAGGGAGGAAGCTGAGACGGAACAGGATAAGGAAGAAAAGCCTGACGAAGCCGGTAAGCCGGCAGATGCTGAAAAGCCGGAGGCAGATCAGGCCTGACAGCTGCCGGGGGAAATCATAATGAAACCATGAATTTCGGAGGTGATGAAGTATTGTATGATTATTCCGGATCAGGGATAATCATTGTTCCGGTACCGTATGATGAGACCAGCACCTGGATTAAGGGTGCCGACAAGGGTCCTGATGCGGTAATGGAAGCTTCAGTTAATCTCGAGTTTTATGACATTGAAACAGGAACTGAAGCTCATCTTCATGGTATTCACACAATTGCACCGATAACGGAGAAGGAATCCCCTGAGAAGCTTATCGAGGCTGTTATGAATCAGGTTACGATCCTGCTTGAACAGGGCAAGTTTCCAGTTGTGGTGGGAGGGAATCACACGGTAAGCATAGGTTCGGCAATGGCATTCGCCCGGTATTTCACAGATCTTTCCATTCTTCAGCTTGACGCCCATTCTGACCTGAGGCATGAATATGAAGGATCTCCCTTCAATCATGCATGCGCCATGGCCCGGATGCGCGAGCATGCACCCATTGTGCAGGTGGGTATCAGGAGTATGTCGAAGGAGGAAGTACCTCTTGCTGACCCGGAACGGATCTTTCCTGCCCATATACTCTATACTGATAAATCGGCATATAAAAAGGCGGCTGACATGCTTTCGGAGAATGTTTACGTCACAATTGACCTGGATGTTCTCGATCCCTCGCTGATGCCGTCGACAGGTACACCCGAGCCGGGCGGGCCTGACTACAGGGAGCTGATGAACTTCCTGAAAGAGCTTGCCTGCAGGAAAAACATTGTTGGTTTTGACGTGGTGGAACTTTGTCCTTCGCCGGATAATAAAGCTCCTGATTTTGTAGCGGCGAGAATCATTTACCAGCTTCTCAGCTATATATTCTCTCAGCCCCGTCGCAACAGCTAAGCGGCTCCGGGCATCATTCGAATTTCTTTGCTTCTTCCCATATCTCATTCATTTCGTCGAGGCTCATGTCATGGAGCGATTTCCCCTTGACCATGGTTTCCTGTTCGAGGTAATTGAAGCGTTTGATGAATTTCCTGTTTGTCTTTTCAAGAGCTGCCTCTGGATCTATTCCATACAGTCTTGAAGCATTGATTATTGAAAAAAGGAGGTCGCCGAGTTCCGATTCAATCTTTTCCGTGTCCTTGTTTTCAGCCTCTTCCTTTAGTTCCGACAATTCCTCGAGCACTTTATCCCAGACCTGTGTTCTGTCTTCCCAGTCAAAACCCACGGCTTTTACTTTTTCCTGTATACGGTTTGCTTTTACAATGGCGGGAAGAGAAGATGGCACACCAGAAAGGACCGGCTTGTAACAGTCGCTTTCCTTTATCTTGAGATGTTCCCAGTTCTTTTCTACCTCCGCGGGATCGGCAACTTCGATGTTTCCGAATACATGCGGGTGACGGTAAATTAGCTTTTCGTTAATGCCCTTAAGGACATCTGTCATTGAGAACAGATTTTTCTCCGATCCTATCTTCGCGTAGAACACTACATGCAGCATGATGTCGCCCAATTCCTTCTTTATGCCTTCGTCATCGCCCGACAGGATGGCGTCTGCAAGTTCGTAAGTCTCTTCAATCGTGAGCTTGCGCAGGCTTTCGTTGGTCTGTTTCATGTCCCACGGGCATTTCTGTCTCAATTCATCAATAATATCCAGGAGCCTTGAAAACTCCTCGCAACTTTTTTCCTTGTAAGTCATTTTTATTTGATTAGAACAAATGGTTTGGCGGTGCCGTATTGCCTAAAGCATCAATTCTCACTGACGAGCCAGTCTCAATGCTTAGGAGTTCGGATATATTTGCCCCGTTAATTGAAAACTCGAGCAGATCGAGGGAGTTGAACCTTGCAAGCAGGTCGCCCACCGGCACATCGCTGTAATTCCGGGAGATTGAGTCGGTAAAGTTAAGGTTACTCACAATATATATTCTGAAATCCTTGTTTTCGAATACTCGGTAAAAGACCTCACGGGTAATATTTGAAATCGCGTTTCCGTAGGAATCGATAAAGATAATGCTTCCTATTATGACATCGGCATCGATAGTTGCCCTGAAAGGAAGTGTTTCGTGAATTTTTTTCAGAGGAGTACCCAGTTCCGACGGTTTTTTCCCTGCAATCAGTCCGGCGGCAGCCCGGGCGAAAACCTCAAGTTCATCCGTAGTTTCATCTGCGCCGATGCTTATAATCTCATCAGGCTCTGAATTGAGTATCAGGCTGAAGATGCCGTTGTCGGCGCCGATGAAATAATGTCCCTTTGATTTCACTATCAGATATCCAGCGCCTTTCGCGGCTTCCGAGAGGATGCAGATAATGTGTATTGATCCTGCCGGATAATTCATGAAAGTGTTCCTTATTATGAATGATCCGCGCGAAATGTCGAAGGGAGTCAGGCCGGAAGCGTTTTCAATGATTGCAGTACCGGGGCACATGGTACAGAGCTTCCCCCTGATTATTCCATTGTAAATATCATCAGGTCTCCATTCTGTTGTCAGGGTGATTACCGCCATAGGGAAAAAACTTAGGACAAAGATAATCTTCTAACGAAAAATTACGCTTACTTTGCAGGGGTCAAATGATCTTTTTTAAAATGCTGCCACTGAAGACTATCTGCTTTTTTATAATTTGAGGCAGTAAAATAAGGCTGGGAAGAGGGAATTTTCCCGCCGGAGAGTATCAGGAGGCAGCCTGAGGTGTTTACCGGAATTGAAGAATAGTTTAGTTTTAAATGACAGAGTTAGTAATATTCCTTGAAGATATAGATCCTGTAGTTTTTTATGGTACCAACAATTTTGTGCTTGACAGAATCCGCAGATTATTTCCCAAGATAAAGATCATAGCAAGGGGAAATGAGCTGAAGTGCATGGGAGAGGAGGCGGAGATTGCTATTTTCGCGGAGCGTTTCAACGAGATGCTGGAGTATTACCGCAAATACCATCGTTTTAATGAGGAAGATATTGAGAAATACTTTTTTGATGCTGAACACATGAAGTCGGCATCTGACGGACAGTTTGAGGAAGTCATTGTATATGGTACGAGCGGCAGGCCCATCAGGGCAAGGACGGTCAACCAGCTTAACCTGGTGAACCTGTACAGGACAAATGATCTTATCATAGCTGAAGGGCCGGCGGGTACCGGTAAGACTTACACCTCGATAGCCCTTGCCGTGAGGGCTCTCAAGGAAAGAGAGGTTAAGAGGATAATTCTCGCGCGTCCGGCCGTTGAAGCAGGAGAACGGCTTGGTTTTTTGCCGGGAGATATGAAGGAAAAACTTGATCCCTATCTTCAGCCTCTGTATGATGCCCTGCATAACATGATCCCGTTCAAGAAGCTTGAGGCCTGGATGGAAGACGAAACCATTCAGATTGCTCCCCTCGCCTTTATGAGGGGAAGAACACTTGAGAACGCGTTTGTCATTCTCGACGAAGCCCAGAATGCCACCATGCCCCAGCTCAAAATGTTCCTCACCAGGATGGGTATCGGTTCAAAGTTCATAATGACAGGCGACGCGACCCAGATCGACCTTCAGAAAAAGTCGGATTCGGGTTTGCTTCAGGCTATGCGGATTCTCTCGGATATTGAAGGGGTATCCATAATCAGGTTTGATGAAAGGGATATTGTCCGCCATAAGCTTGTCAGGCATATTATAAAGGCCTATGAGAAGGATGAAAATGAATCCGGAACAAATGGCAATAAATGAATGAAGATACAAAGGACACATCTCATCATGGTCTGATTCTTGCTGACACGAAATATGAATTTGGAAACAAGAATGGAGAGATAATGAATATTTTGACAAAATACAGATCAATACCGGTTCTTATCGCGATTCTGCTGATATTTTCGACTGAGGCCATTGCCCAGGTCAGGGTCGAAAGGTCGCGTGACAAGGTTGTCATCTCGGGAGTGAACTATTACATTCATCCCGTACGTAAAGGGGAGACCGTATATTCAATTGCAAGGGCATACGGAATCACCACACAGGATCTTGTCAGGGAGAATCCATCTGCAGCTGAAGGCCTTAAGGAGGGCCAGAGTATCAGGATACCTGAAAGGCTTGTCGATACCGCGCCACCTGCAAGCATTCCGGAAATACCTCAGCTGACCAGGAATGAGCAACTTTATATCTATCACAAGCTGCAGGCAGGGGAAACGGTGTACCGCCTGTCGAAGCTCTACAATGTAAGCGAAAATGACATAGTAGGGAGCAATCCGGGAATTGACATAAGTAAATTGCCTGTTGGTCATGAGATTGCAATCCCCAGGCAGAGATCCCTGCCGCCTGCACAGGGAACAGCCGGCGTTCAGGAGAGACATCGCGCTGAAAGATCTTCAGTCAGCACTCAGGAGCAGAGGCCCTTTTTCCACAAGGTGATAAGGGGTGAAACTCTGTCGTCCATAGCCAGAAGATACAGAGTAACCCTTAGAGAACTGAAGAGAGAGAACCCTTACGTCAGGTTCCCGCAGGTAGGCGACTCCCTGAGAATTCCCGGGATGAAAGTCACAGTACCTGTTGCCGTTGAATATTTTGAGGCAGCCATTGATACGGCAGCAGTGGAAGAGATAATATATGCCGATACCATTGAAAGGCCTTCCGGGATAACACCGGTTACCAGTCTGACGGGATCATACAACGTTGCGGTGATGCTGCCATTTTACCTGTGGGAGAATTCAAGAAGATACGAGATAGACTCATCGAAGGTTGTTGCCGGCAAGAGAGTGTACAGGGAGATAAACCGGCCCGACGACTGGATCTATCCCCGCAGCCTTGGTTTCGTCGAGATGTACCAGGGAATTTTACTTGCAGCCGATACACTTCGTTCGCTTGGATTGAATATCAATATTCATGCGTTTGATGTAAAGAGCGACACCATGGAGGCAGTAAGGCTGATCAGATCAGGCAGGCTTGATAAGATGGATCTGATCATAGGACCCGTATATTCGGAAAATCTGGCTGTTGTTGCCTCATACGCGGGAAAACTGGGAATACCGGTTGTTTCACCGGTACAGCTTGAGAAGAATACGGTTCTCCGCGACAACCCCTTGCTGTTTCTCTCGATCTCATCACTGGAGGTGGCCCAGCAGAATATGGCCGGAAAAATGCAGGATTATGCAGGCTCCAATTTTATTATCATCCATTCAAGCGCTGAGGAGGAAGTAAAAGGTGCAGAAAGGATAAGGAATCTCATCCTTGACGAAATCAGCCAAATAGCTGATCCGGCTGAAATCAGGATTAGGGATATTACTTTCTACAGCCGTTCAACATTTGGAGGTGATTCCATCAACAGGCTTGCTAATTCATTGTCGGACACAAACCGGAATGTGATTGTCATAGCTTCGGAAGACCCGCCCGTGATGAGCGAAACAATCACAAACATCCATGCCCTTGCACGGAAGTACCAGCTTGATGTTTTCGCTTATCCGGGCATGCGCTATCTTGATAATCTCGATCACAGGATATGCTTCGATCTGGGCCTGATGATCTATTCACCTTACTGGATAGATTATTCACATGATGATGTGATCCGTTTCAACAAGCTGTTTCGTGAGAAGTTTCTCACGGAACCGCCGGAAATCAGCTATGCCTGGCAGGGTTATGATGTCCTTTACTATTTCCTCTCAGGAATGGCTATTCACGGGAAGGAATTATTCCTGTCGCATCCGCGGATTCATAATCCCGATATGCTCCATACCGACTTTGATTTCAGGAGACGGAACCCCGGTGATGGATTTGAAACACAAAAATTATTCCTTGTAAGATATTCTAAAAACTACGAGCTGGAGCTAGTTGAGTCTTATAATCAGCATATTACAGACGCAGATTAGCTTATTGTCAGGAAAGCCGGATAGGGTGAAAACCCCTCTTTGTTAATAAAAATTAACAAAGAGGGAATATTGTTGACCTTTAAATTGTCTAAAAGAAGTATGATCAGGGAATCGTACAGGCAGAAAAGCGATACTGAACTGGTAAAATCTTCACTGGAGGGCGACAAACAAGCTTTCAGTGAAATAGTTAAGCGATACCAGGGAATGGTTGCAAGGACTGTAAAGGCTATGCTTGGAGATTCCGTGTTCTCTGAAGATATAGGGCAGGATGTGTTTATCAAGCTGTACTATTCACTTTCCGGTTTCAGGGGAGAGGCAAAGCTTTCGACTTACATTCAGAAAATAGCTGTCAATCTAACCCTGAACGAGATAAAGAGACGAAAGAGGTTCTTTTCAACGTTCTCTCAGAAAGGGAACAATGAGATGTATGAGTTTGAGATTGCCGACCATGACACGGAGGAGAAGAAGGACGCCAGGGAGTTGGTTGGCAAGGCTCTGAAGAAACTGGATCCAAAATTCCGGGTAATAGTGGTGATGAGGATGCTGCAGGGTTACTCCACAAAAGAAACCGCCGAAATTCTGGATATCCCGATCGGAACAGTCCTTTCGAGGTTGTCGAGGGCACAGGAACAGATGAGGATCATATTGGAAAAAATGTAGTTGTTATGGAAATATCTGAATTGAAGGCATTGATAGTCAGATCGCTTGATAGCAACGGCGATCCAGGGGAAGCTTCAAGGCTCCTTGAGGAAGCCGGAGTCAGTTACAGTTTTGGCGCCGGGTTCCAGGATAAGGTACTTGAAAGGATTGCTTCAACGGGGAATGCAATAGTCAGGGAAATGGAGTCGGTCCGCAACCTGAATAATATTTTCTACCGCATTGCCCTTTCAGGTGTTGCGGCAATAGTGATATTGCTGATCTCCATTTTCATGATGCAGGGCTCCCTTTCCGTTGATGCATTTCTGGGCCTTGGCAGCAGCTATGATGAAAGCCTCCTGTATCTTCTTACCGGAAACTGATAAGTCATGAGAAAACGACAAGTAATATTTGCTATTGTAATCCTGCTCATAGGTGTTGTTATCGGAATGCTTACATCAGCACACCTCAGGCTGAACAGGCTGAAGCCAGTGAGAATGTATTTCTCCGAGGAGCGTTTCCGCGAAGGTTTTTACAAGCTTATACAGCCTGATGAAGAACAGAAGGCCAGGATTGACCTGATACTCGACAAATACGCCAAAATAAACAGCGAAACCCAGAGCCGGTTCAGGAAGGAGCTTGATTCCAATGTCAGGGCGATGAGGAAGGAGCTTGATTCCAATCTTACAAAGGAACAGCTTGACCGTCTTAAGGAGATGGACGAAAGGCGTCAGGAGATGATGAAAGAGGGTAGGATGAGAAGGGAAAGCGAAAGACCGGGATACCGCGGCGACAGGTCACATCAGGGGAGGCAGGGACCTCCGCCACCTCCGCCTCCGCGCGGGCACGACAGCGCTGATTATTCAATTGAGAACAACAGGTAGTCGAGCAGAATCGGAAGATCGTCGGGGTTGACCCGGAGTGAAAGCAGGAGTGGCCGGTCTTCCTCAAAAATATTCATAAACTTTTCTTTTGTAATTTGTCCGCTGTTGATGCCAAGGCGGTAAAAATCAACGGCCTCTTTCCCGCGTCCCTGGCACAGTGCAAGATGCCCCCTGTTTATATAGTCGTAGGCATTGAGTTTCCCGGTTGCCAATCGTTCATAGTATTTTTCCGAATCTGCAAAACGTCCGAGTGCAAAGTAGCAGAATGCTATGGGCCGCAATATCTTAAGGTTACCCGGGTCTTTGTATTCAACTCTGAAATAGTATTTAAGAGCGCTTTCATAGTCGTTCAGGTCAAGATAACAGTGCCCGGTCATGATAGCGGTGTGCATGTCGTCAGGATCCATCATTCCGGCCTGAAGATAATGATCGAGAGCTTCTTCAGTTTTGCCTAGACGCCTCAGGCACAATCCGATCTTCTTCAGAGTCCATACTTTTCTTTCTATCAGCTCGGCTCTCTGATAGAACTTAAGCGCCTCCCCGTAATTCTCTTCCTGCTGATAGCAAAAGCCCGTCTTCTCATACAGCTGTGAATTGTCGGGATCCGACTTTGCAAGCCTCAGGAAAATATCAAGTGCATCGGAAAAGTAATTCTTGCTGAAGAAATATTCCGCCAGACCGGCTTCAGCTTCGCGTGACGGACATGCTATCCGGAAAAACTCTGAATTGTAAATATCCAGTTTTCCCGAGAACAGGTCTTCGAATTCTTTCCTGTAAGGGGACAGTTTGTAGAACCTGTAGATATCCTGCAGATATTGAGTGACATTGGTTCTGAAGGTTTTATATGGATCGCTTCCCGTTTCTTCCACTCCAAGCTGCTCCAGTCCGTCAAGTTCCATACGGAATACCTTAAGCATCATGGTTTTCTGTGATGAAGGAAGATACTTCAGGTTCAGCAACAGGGAGTACTTGTCGGAGTTGCAAATAAAGGGAGTCTTGTAGAGAGCTTCAGCAAGCTCGTTTGTTCCGGGGCCCAGTATTTCATCATTGAATATCTCGTTAAGGATCTCGTGATCGGGGTGAAAGGGAACAAACCAGTTGTGAAAAACCTTGAAGAAGTCAAAATGCTTGAGGTTTGCAAATGCCGACATATAAACATCGGCGCCTTCCATCTGGAGGTTGGTAAGCTCTTCCATGGTTTTGAAGATCTCCTCCGACTCGCTGAACATTTTGGACCAGTCGGGGTTCTTTTCACCGTAAATATCTCCGGGAAGAATATCGTCCAGATCAAGCTTTTCCTCAATCCGGGGTTTGAGTTTTGCAACCTTTGGGAGTATCTCTTCATGGAGCTTTCTGCTAAGGTCTTCAGTCTCCCTCGACCTGATGGTCTGCAACACTATTATCCTGCAATGTTCGCTGAAGTTCGCGGTATTGCTGAGGCTCTTTATCCTGTCGGTTATTTTAGGGTAGAGAAGGATGCGCGAATCATAATAGTGAAGATTGAGAATGAGACCGACAAGCGCTCTTTCCATGACCTGCGGAGTTCCTGCCTCGTAAAACCGGATCAGGTTCATGAGCTTGTTTACCTGGAATGTTCTTAATGAACTGAGCGTCATCGCGCTGATAAAGATGCTCGACTCGTACCACCTGAATTTTCCCGATTTCATGATGATTTCAACAAGACTTTCCTCGGCATCGCCATAGTAATCGGTAAGCCACAGATGGTTGAATATCTTTCTGATAAGCTCCTTGTGTTTGAGGGAAAGTTCCGACTCCGGGTCGGGGCATATTTCAGTTGTGAGTTTCAGCCATTCGTCCAGTTCCTGCTTGAACATCAGGTCATCAACAGTTTCAACAAGTGATTTTCCGGATAGTTTCTGTTCTTTCATGGTCTGTTGCCTGACCCAGTAGGTGTGCCAGCCGGAATAACGTGACAATATGTCCTGTCTCAGCCGGTCGGCCAGATTGAGAATTGACTGTTTCAGCTTCAGGTATATCCTGCTTCGCTCCGGATCGTGTATTCCTTCAATGGTATATGTAAGCATGTTCCTGTAGGTCATGACGATGTTGTTGTATTCGTCACGCAGTTCGCCCAAAGATGAAACGAGAATCATATCCTCCAGTATATCAAGACTTTGCTTGATCTTTTTATCGGATACAAGTTTGCATATACGTTTATGCTGCAATATAACTTTTGAAGTATCCACAAGCTGTTGATGTTTTCCGCCCGACGATTTAGCAGTCCGGACTTAAACTTTCCCTGCAACAATCAGACCGTTGCCCGTTCAGCCGTGAAAAGGCTATGGATAAGGCAGTATTCATGACATAATTTCGTTTTGTACCTAATGCTTAAGCTTAAAAGTTGAACCCGATGCTGATGAATCCTTTCAACTCACTTAGCCAGCGTTTGGTATTGCTTAATCCGTGCATAAATCCTATACGCGAGGGGCCAATGACCGACATATAGCCAAGGCCGATTCCATATCCTCCCAGGACGGAGTATTCTTTCCCGCTTTCGGGTTCCTTTGCCAGTGCGAAGGAAGTCAGCAGGCCGACATGCAGATCCTTGTAAACCTCCCAGTCGGTATCAAACCTGATTCCGGCAAACTGGTTGACCTGGATCTCCCCCGGATGAAATCCGGTCAGGGGTATTGATTTTGAGTAAGGGCCTTCAATACCACCGGCGAAGTAATAAGTATGAGGCGATGGTATGGAGTCGGGCGTGTAAGTCAGCAATGCATCGCCGCCGATCGTGAAGGTCAGCTTTCTGCTTGATGAAACATATTGTCTTACGCTTCCGCCGGCTGCCCACAGCCGTTTGAACATAAACCCGCCAGGCTGATCAGGGGTGTATTTGTTTTTCTCATTTTCCCTTATCATTTTAGCGGAGAGCAGCCGGGATACGTTTAACGAAAGCTGAAAAACAGTTCCGCTGTTCGGGAAATGTTTGGTGTCGACTGTGTTCAGCTGATTCAGGTAACTTGCATTTACTGAACTGAAAGAGACTCTTCTAAGTGCTTCGGTCCGAATAAATCCCGGTGTGAAGCCGGCGTACTCAAGATTAACTGAAAGGCTCATGAAATGGTTGAGTCCCGACCTTTTATTTATTCCGATACCTCCGCTGCTTGTTCGGAGTGTGTATTTGCCTGTTTCTCCCAGCAGCTTCATCACAGGTATCATCGTGTTGTCGGTGTAAAATGAGGCATTAAGCCCGAAGGACTGGTTTCTGTCGATGAACTGGGTGGCGTTGACCCTGAAACGGTAATACTGGCCGATATATCCATCCATATCGATAAGCGAGCGCGAATGGAGGAGGTTTTTCACCGACATGTTCAGGAGTATTCCTGCCATCAGGTTATTGTCGTAGTGAATGGATCCGTACAACATAGCCTGTGGCTTTTCCTGGCATTCTATGACAAGCTTTAATGAATCGTTGCCGGGAAGCACCCTGTATTTTACCTTGTCGAACCATGCCCGTCCGTACAGGAGGTCGATCTTTTCGCCAATCATATCGCTGGTGACTATCTGACCCGGATAGATGTCAAGTACACCAAGGATACGGTCGTCAGGTATCAGTTCGTTACCGATCACTTCTATCCTGTCAAATTTGTATTCGGTCTTTCCCAGGAGGGACTTTGGCGGTTTCTGCGGTCCCAGCCTGTTGAGCGAGTCGGCAAGCCTCCTGAATTTTTCCCTGAAAGGCAGTGCCGCGAGATATCCCCTTCGGATTATGGAATCGGAGTTTGTAAACACGGTGGAAGAAAAATCCCTGACGTCAGGCTCAATAAGTATGTCGATAAGTTTTTTCTGTTCGGCGTAATCGTTTATGGAATTAAAGAAACTGAGCTGTTTGAGTACACCGGTCACCGACTCCAGTTCCTGTTCATTATAGCGGTGAAAACCGGTGTAAGAGCCTATCACTATGTCAGCTCCCATTTCCCTCAGTTCCGATACGGCAATATTCCTCACAAAACCGCCGTCGATAAGCACGGCAGAATCTATTTTCATGGGAGTGAAAATGGAGGGAACAGCCATGCTTGCTCTCACGGCGTCAGCCAGGTAACCGTTTTTCAACACCACCTTACCCGTCGATATCAGGTCGGTACCTATACACAGGAAAGGGATGGGCAGCTTTGAGAAATCATTGATATCAGCCGCCGGCCAGATGAAATGGCTTAATGTTTTTTCTATCTGCTGGCCATTTATCAGACCTGAAGGGAGCTTTACTTTTCTTGCCAGTATAGGCAGAGCCAAAATGTTGTTGTTAAAATACTTCTTCTCTGTATAGATCACCTTGTATTCAGGAACATTGTTTGAAAGTATGAGGTTCCAGTCGGCATGGCGAAATAAATACTTCATTGTATCGGGACTGTAGCCTATTGAATAAAGTGATCCGACAATGCTGCCCATGCTTACACCTGTGATGTAATCAGGTCTCAGTCCGGCTTCTTCCATTACTTTCAGCACACCTATATGGGCCATCCCGAGCGACCCTCCGCCGCTGAGTGCCAGACCCAGCCCGGGCCTTTTCCCCTCAGCCTTCTGGCCTGAAACAGAATGACAGGTGCAGAAGAGAAGAATCAGTAAAACAATTACCGGTATCGTCTTTCCCGGGAATGATAAACGAATGGCTTTCATTGTTAAATATTCTGATTGCATTGACTTTAACCTGCAATTCAACGGCATGAATAAGCAAGATACTAATTTTGTATAATTTTAGCGCATGAATTTTTCAACAAAGCCCGGGAATAAATTTCTTCCCACAACAGTCAGGGAGATTGAATCGCTGGGTTGGGATCAGCCTGATGTGATTATCTTCAGCGGGGATGCCTATGTTGATCATCCCTCATTTGGTGCCGCGGTAATAGGAAGGGTGATTGAATCGGAAGGCTTCAGGGTCGCTATTGTGCCGCAGCCCAACTGGAGGGACGATCTGCGTGATTTCCGGAAACTGGGACAGCCGAAATATTTCTTCGGGATTACTGCCGGCAATATGGATTCGATGGTGAATCATTACACTGCACTGCGCCGGCTGAGGTCGGACGATGCCTATACGCCTGGCGGGAAGGCCGGGTTCAGGCCCGACTATCCGACGGTAGTTTATACCAGGATACTGAAAAAGCTTTATCCGGATGTGCCTGTAGTTGCAGGGGGCATTGAAGCTTCGATGAGGCGCCTTGCTCACTATGACTACTGGCAGGACAGGGTTGATCCGTCAATCCTGCTGACCAGCGGGGCTGACATGATTGTTTACGGAATGGGCGAACCGCCGGTGAGGGAGCTTATGAGACTTCTTGCAAGGGGAATACCCTTTTCATCGCTTACCACTATCCCTCAGACTGTTGTTGCGCTGGACAGGCGGGCACAACTGCCGGTGAATCAGAAATGGAAAGATGTTGTTCTGGCCCCCTATGAGAAATCGGGGAAGGATAAAAAAGTATTTGCCTCCAATTTTGTTCTTTTCGAGCAGGAGTCGCACAGGATATCGGCATCAAGGCTTATAGAACCCTCCGGGGAATTCAATGTAATAGTTAACCCGCCTTTTCCGCCTATGGATGAGAAGGAGGCAGACAAGACATATGATCTTCCGTACACATACATGCCTCATCCCAGGTATAATGGCAAGGGAGCTATCCCGGCTTATGAGATGATAAAGTTCTCGGTGAATATTCACAGGGGATGTTTCGGAGGGTGCAGCTTCTGTGCCATTGCCGCGCACCAGGGAAAACAAATAGTAAGAAGGTCGGAGGGATCTGTTATGGCAGAACTTGAGAAGCTGAAGAGCTTACCGGGCTTCAGGGGATATTTTTCGGATCTGGGCGGTCCCTCGGCAAATATGTTCAACATGAAGGGCAGGAACAGGGAAATATGCCTGAAATGTTCGCGTCCTTCCTGCATCTGGCCGAAGGTTTGTGCCAATCTTGATACAGATCACAGGAAGCTGACGGAATTGTACAGAAAAGTGAATAATATGCCCGGGGTGAAGAAGGCTTTTATCGGAAGCGGGATAAGGTATGATCTTTTATTTCGGGAATGGAACAGGAATGCGGGCATTGGAGAAAAGGAGTACCTTGAGGAGCTTGTAATTAACCATGTTTCGGGCAGGCTGAAGGTAGCTCCCGAGCATAATTCTCCCCATGTTCTTTCACTGATGCGGAAAACGCCTTTCAGCCTTTTCAGGAAACTCAGGGATCAGTTTATGAAGATTACGGCAAGGGAAGGTCTTAAATATGAGATTATACCCTATTTCATATCATCTCACCCGGGTACGGCGGAAGCGGATATGGAGGCGCTGGCAGGGGAGGTGAGGAGCCTGGGAATCAGGCCTGAGCAGGTTCAGGATTTTACTCCGACACCAATGACACTTTCCACGGCCATGTACTGGTGCGGATTTGATCCGTATACGGGGAAAAAGGTATATGTTGCCAGGAATCTTGATGAGAAGCGCAGGCAGAAGGACTATTTCTTCTGGTACCGGCCGAGGGGAAGAAAAAAAGCCGGAACATGAAGTTCCGGCTAAGATCAGGTTTTAAAACATTCAAAGGATCAGTTATTCGTACTCCTTGAGTATTTTCTTTACATCATCGGGGGCTACCCTGCCGTAGGTTTTGTCGCCAATCAGCACAACGGGTGCCAGTCCGCATGCTCCAACGCA
>Ga0302248_1000371_pt1 | contig 45452 bp, 53 predicted proteins | sample AAG_UR_Leu_MG_FD_193528 | JGI IMG/M metagenome (GOLD analysis project Ga0302248, IMG submission 193528) | Enriched activated sludge microbial communities from anaerobic digester in WTTP, New Holstein, Wisconsin, United States - AAG_UR_Leu | ecosystem: Engineered > Bioreactor > Anaerobic >...
ATTGAGTGTAGTCGTGATTTTTGCTGTCTTTCATGCGCTCAACTGCAACCCACGCCAACAGCGAATCGAGGGTGCTGTAACGGGCCAAACCGTTCATAATGATCTGACCAGCTACTTTGGCAGTGACTTTTGTCCTTGTTGCCATAACCCCCTCCTTTATATTGCAACCTGTTCTGCCGTTATGTTCTCGATATAATTGTCATATTCCGCAAGCGCATCAGACAGCACCGTGCCGGACAGGTCATCGATATCAAATTTGCGGTTGCTGTTGTCGTTTACCTTTACCGTGCCGACAACCTCATCATCAATGCTGACATCGTAGTTAATCGAGATTTCACCGTATCCTCTGTTTGAGCCGCCGCCGATAAAGGGATCAGCACTAAACCGTCTCAATGCTCCAAGCAGCGCACCGATTTCGAGTGAGCGGGGTTTGCGGACCGTGATGTAGTGATAAAACATCGCGCCGGGAACTATAGTTTCTACGTTGTATATCGTCTGTCTGCTTGTTTCTGATTTTTTCTCTGAGGGTTTTTCTTCCTTTTTATCGTCTTTTTTCGCGTCCTTCTCGGCCTTTTTTACTGCAAGAGCAACCTCGAATTTTTCCATTTCCGCAAACCCCTGCTCTGACAAGCGCGTTAGAACATCGTAATTCTGCAAATCGTCGTGCCTGACGAGCTGCTTAACGTCCAAAACGTCTGTGTAGAAAGGTAGGCTGCTACCGAAATCATTATACCACCTGGGCGGTACAAGACCGGACGTGACGGTTTCATTACACAATAGAACCGGCATACCTACCACTGTTTTTCCAGCAATTATTTTGTCCGGTGATGCCCCGAGAAGTGACAGTACCACGTTCTTCTCTTTAAGCTGCTCGATTTCTGCCAACGACCGCTTGCTTTCTTTTTCAACACCGCCACCGCCGACGAACAGCACCAATAACGATTTGTATCCGAGTTTTGTACCTTTCTTGAGCAGGGCATCTGTTATGTCCGCTGCCATCAAGTCTCGAATAGCCGCTCTAAGCGTATTCGATGAAGGCGCTAATACGCTTATTGCTCTCAGGTTGTTTTCCGCGTCCCGAACCAGGTATTTGTCGCGGCGGTGTATAACTATCAGTTTGTTGTTGATTTTGTCAGATTTCTCGATCTGGCATAATGGCGATAATGTTTTGATAATCCCCCTTGCTGTTACGTTTTTCATACTGTTGCCTCCTGTTTTTTCATTTTTTTGTAATTAACCTTGTTCTGTATTTCTACCATTCCGAATCCCATGCCGTTTTTACAGCCCATGCCATTGTTGTGTATGACATGGAGTAATTCAGGATTTGTTATGACGGTCATGCGGGACATCGTAAATTCTGTTTTATACCCCTTGAACTGCGTTTTCCCTGTCACTGGATGATGGAACCACACCTTCAGCCACGGTTTTTCGAGCTTTTTCCCGCTCACCGCTTCGTATTTCCTCGTTGCGTTATCCATAATCATCCTGTCTATTTCTTCATTGTTACCGTCTTCAGCCATGACCGCATATTTGCCGTCCTTTGTCCGCAGTACAATTGGCGACAGGCAAAAAAGCGATGCTTTTGCAAGCTCGCCGTCTGTACCGGCAGCTTCAAACCGCAATGCCTGTTTTGGCGCTACGCGTATCGATCTTGGCCTGTACTTTTTCCCCTCGTATTCCAATGCCGCCTGCATGTTTAACGCACCGAGGGTGTTGGCGAGAAACTCTCCATCCACAGACGCCAGCTTGACCCTCATGCCTGTTTTGCCCTGATAGGCTGCGAATACAAACGGTTTTACACGCCTGTTGCCAATCACCTTGCCTTCGTCATGGACTTTTTTGGTGTAAGCACCGTTCTGGAAGAAGCTGCCGTAGAACCAGCTCGATATTGCGTGATTCAGCGTACCTATTTTTTGGAACGGTATTTTGCCTATATCGTTGTCGAAATCAATTACTACCCTCATCCCTTCCTCCTTATCAGCCTTAACCCTTGATGTTGTATTTTTCATTGTATATTACTGCAATTTTCTCGCCGTGTTCCTTTTTTAGAGTCGCCACATAGCTATTGTAATTTTCTTTTAAATTTTTGCCTGTCCCATATCTATAGTACCGCCCTGGCTTGTCACCGTGAAGTTCATAACAGACATACTTTTTGCAGAGACGCTTGAACAGGCGTTCTTCAAGGGCTGCATTGACAAGGTTTTCGACATATATGTTCCAATCTGTGCTGTATGTTTCGCCGTCATACTCATATGGGGGCAGCGATTTGACATAATTATCAAAAATCTTTTCTTCGTCCCTGTTGATGAAATAAAACATGGTGTCTCCGCCAGTATCGTCGTTGATGCATTCGGCTATTTTTTTGCCTTTTCTGCACAGGTCGAGATTGAAGCCGCCCATGCCTTCCATGCCCTTGAATGTTTTCAGTTTTTTGATTGTGTACAACTCTTTTTCTGTTGGCAATTTATCCTCCCTTTTTTGTTTTGTTGCACTTGTTGTATATACTATAACTATACTTTTTTGCTGTCAAGAAATACGCAACTTATTTTGTTTTTCTACTTTGTTTCTTTCTTTGGGGTTTTAATCCAAGCTGATCCTCAACTGATTCTCCTATAGCATTTACCAGCTCCATACATTTTTTGCATGTTTGTATGTGTTCCCTGAATTTTGTCATATCCCACGACCCGTCTTCGTTTTCTATGCCAAGTTTTTTTGGATCACTATTGCATATCAGTTTGTACATTGTTGCCCCCTATTTTTTTATTTTTGGCCTTCCGCCCTTTTTGCCGTTTTCGCGGGCTGCGACGGCTTTCTTTTCGGTTTTTGCCTGCCCGCCCTTGCGACCAAGGACAGCGGCGGGATTGACGGCAACCCCAAGCGTTGTGTACAGGTTGCCGAGCCACCGTTCCATGAGCGGAGCCTCTGCCTTGGAGATGGTCACGATCCGATACCCAAGCATCACCCACGAGGTAGCATCAAGCGTACCGCCGTCGGGTAACACCACCACAGGCATCCCGTATGAGGATGCGCTGTGAGTGGTTGTTACTGTGGCTTTGATTCTCCGTGTCTTTCCATGTTCAAAAATATCGGTGTATTCCAATATCATTTTACCTCCTCCTTTATTGCCTCCAAAACGGCTTTTCCTCGATGAGTGCCACAAGGCCATCAGCGATTTCTGTGATTTCATTCAGGCGCGGATGGAGTGCTTTGTACGTAGGACGTTCTTTTTCCATTTGCTCGATAATTGCGTTCTTGAGCGCGTCTCTTACTACAACTTTGTTCTTTGCTCTTTCGATCTGATCCATTTTTTTCTCCTCCTTGTTATTTTTATTCCTCAATGCCGTAGTTAGCTTCCCGCGCCGATTCCCGCAGCCGCCGACGGTACATAACTGCCGGATCGTTGGAGTAATTGCCGCAATCTCCGTGGCAATAGGTTTCGCAATTAAAGCAGTAGCCGTTGTCTATCATTCGCTGAAGTGCCTCCGCTTCTGCTTTTTCTCTTGCCGCTTTTCTTGCGGGCTCACTCTCGTATTTTTCTCTTGCCGTGCTGATTTTCTTGAGGATTTCGTCATCTGTTTGATTTTTGTTATCCACGTCCCACCCCTCGACAAGGGCTTTCCGGCACTCAGCCAAAATCTCATCGTCGGGCCGGGTAATATCACCTACCCATTCGCAGGGCGAGTAATCGCCCCATCCGCGGGAGGAAAGGTAGATGGTTACAGTTTTACGTGCGATCTCGGCTTCCCTTGCCGCCTCTGCCTCTTGCGCTGCCTTGAGCGGATGTGTCGCCCATGCCGCATCATCCACGAGTTCAAGGCCGTTGGGGTTTTTCCCTATGCGGCAAAAAGCGTCGGATGGAATTTTGTCAAATTTTTTGGCCTTCACAGCTTTTGCAGCTTCAGCCTTTTTTACAGGGTCGGTGATGCCGAGTATCGGCGATCCCTGATACCATACGGTACCGTCTTTTTTGATTGTTATAGACGGACCGGGGAGAGTGATCTTAACTTCGTCGTCTCTTATCAACCTTAATACTCCGTCCAATATTACCTCCTCTTGTATATTCAAATTATGCGTCTATTATAACCTAAGCGATTGGGTAAGTCAAATTATTTTAAAGTAATAATATTTATATTCAATGTGATGGAGGCGAAATGTTGAAATTAATGGTGCGGTTTTTTCAAAATAAATTGGTATGGATAGGTTTTGCGGGATTTTTTACGGTCGGCATGTTTTATATTGGCGATGTTTTCAAGGCGTTAGCCGTTACGGATAATATATGGTGGACCAACAAAGACATGAAAGTGTCTCTGAGCGATGCAGGCAACAGAATAGAAATATACATCGATAATAGACTATTGCAGAAACAGCTTGGAACCGAATCTATCTATTCTATTGATGGCAATGTGCTTAAACCACTGACTGCAAAAAACATCAGTCTCAGATTTAACAACGGCGATAAGGTCAGGCTGGCGCTTTTGAAGCAAGCAGCGGTAACGGGATTTTTTGCGGGTGGTTTTTTTGCATTGCTCCTCGTGGGACTATGGCAAGAATATAGCAGATTACGCTCCCCTGCGGAACTGCCCGAACCGGATGCAAGTCCTGTGGCGTAACGGCTACCGCCACAAACCTCTGCCGTTTTCCCTCGCGTTCCTGTAGGCGTTTACAAACTTCACCTGATATTTTACATTTGGCGGGATTGTCATTACCGATGCATAGCCGTTTTTTATTATTTCCTCGTTGAGCATTCGGCCGTCGGGAAGGTAGACATACCCCAACAGCCTATTATATTTGTCATGTTTTTGAACATCGAACTCCAACGTAACCGTGTCGCCGGCCTTTACGAGTTTTTTTACAAACGCTGTTGCCTGTTTTCCCATTGCGGTAATAGTCGCAATATCCTGACCTGAGCGCATTGCGTCCTTATTTGCCTTTTTGTTTGCTTTGGATTCCGGCGTATCTATGCCTATCAGCCTTATTGATTGCTCTTTGTCCTGGTAATTGATTTTGAGAGTGTCGCCATCGATTACCCTTATGACGGTCGCGAAGTCTTGTGCATGTAAAACCCCCGTTAATAAAATAATGTGGAGAATAATAGTAGCAACAATATTTAACATTTTGGTTGTTTTCGTCATGTGCATTACCTCTTATTTTAACCAGTCTGGTTTGTCTATTCTCGGAAACTTTTGGACATTCTTGTCGCCCTTGTGAATACGGCAATATACGTTCTCATAGTCCTTAAATTCCTCGAATGTATCGGGGCGCAGGCGGTTGCCGCAACGTTTGCCGGTTTTGGTTTGGGCGCAGCACTGAAGGCCGATGAATGCCTCCCTGGTAAAATAGGATTCATATGTCTTTATATCTTTCGGGTCTGAAAGACCATACAGCCACATATAAAATTGGTCAGGGTCATATATTTTTACCATAACGTCATCGACATCGAGAAAAACCTTGGTACCGCTCTCTTTTCCCTCTGGGCCGTGGTGCATGAAACCTATTCCTTCCCTTGATAATAGATTAAGAACCTCTCGAACTATCTTTTTATTTATCGCCATGATTACCTCCTGATATGAATATTACTTTTTTTATGAATATGTAAAAATAATTTCACGTTTTCATAAATTAATGAAAAATATTTTGTCTATTTGCATTTTGAACAAAAAAATAAAGTAATACATATATAGTTAGTAATTTTTTTAGGCCGTCTGGCCGAACCATTGTCTCCCTCACGGGAGACCCAAACATACCTCTTTCACTTTTGTGACTGAGGAATAACATACCTTTATTATTGTAGTACCCCATCCTGCAAGGGGGAAGTTTATATAAGCACCCCACATCGGCAGGAGTGGGGATAATACTATATTAATGGAGGAGGAATTTATGCAATTATCAGGAACCAATCTGGGGGCAGCAAGGGTATACCACACGATCCTGTCGGGAGACCGCCAGGAGATGAAAAGGCTGTTGGCAAAGGCGCAGGACTGCGCGACCGATGCCATAGCCGTTTTAAACAGCATGACACAAAGAGAGGCGGTGAGGTTACCCTTTGTCAGCAAGGTGATCGACGCGCTTGAGCGGAGAGGTTACGGCGACAAAATCCGGTTCAAACCGGAGCCAAAGCCGGAACCGACAAAGAAAGAGAGAGAGGCTGCAGCTCTTGCAGCTTTGAAGGGGATGCCCTTCTTCAACGTGCTCGAAAGAAAGGGATTAGCCGGGACTGTAGCCAAGTCCTTGGCGGCGAGGTAGAAATGAAAAATAAAAGGCGAGAGGGGCAACCTTCTCGCCTTTTTTGCTTTTCTGCTTGGTTTTTAGTTAAGTATTGGCTTGTCTGTTGGACACGCCTTGCTGACTGTGCTCATTTCTGTTTCTGTGCTGCATATCGGGCAGACATACTTAACTTTGAACATCTTGTCTTCAAGCGCAAGCCTTATGCCATCTTCTTGTTTCGGTTCGTCAACTTTTTCGCCGCAGCATTTGCAGAAGGTTTCTTTTATCTCGTACCCTTTTTCTTTAAGCAGTTCCTTGTGGAGTGCCATGAATTTTTCCATTCCGTTCGGGTCGTTTTCGATTTCCGGACTGTTGAGCAGTCTGTCCATCCTGTTGAGTATTGTATCTATGTTTTGCATATTTATTTGTTCTCCTTTTCGTTTTTTTGTGAAGCATCAGCTTTACTAAAGTTACCTTACAATCGTTAATGAGGTCAAGAAATACGCGACTTATAACTTTAATCGTTCGAGCGGTAAAGCCATTTACTGCATTTGTGGCATTGGTGGTAGTAACCGTACCCGTATTTGCCGAAGCCTACCCTGTATCTCCAGATCGTTTGCGAACCGCAGTTGTAGCATGCAATACCCCTGTTTTTGTTTTTACCGAGATACATTGACATGTATTCGTTTGCTGTTGGATATGACAGCCAGTTTTTGTATCTTTTCCTATCTTTTTTTATCGAGACTACGATATATAGGATTATTATAAAAATGGCTGTGCCTACAAAGGATACAGCAATGAAGTTTTCGCTGACCAGAGCGCATAACTTGTTGTACATATTATTTTTTTGTAGTTCCTCCTACTGCTGACTTCAATTCCGCTCCCGGGGTAAATTTTGGCACAACCCTTGCCGGTATTGTTATATCTTCACCGGTCTGTGGGTTTCTGCCTTTTTTTGCTTTTCTTGCCGAAACTGAAAATGTGCCGAAGCCTACAAATGTTGTTCTTTGCCCTTTTACAAGAGACTCCGTGATGCCGGCAAACAGTGCCTCAAGCGCTTTTTTTGCGGCAGCTTTTGTAATGTTTGCGCTCTGAGACATCCTTTCTATTGCTTCGATTTTGTTCTCGGCAATGCCCTCCTTTTTTGGCAATACTTTTATTATTGCATAGTTTTTTTAACTGTTTTTGGTTTTTTTCTGCCAGCGACCAGATATATCAGGCTGCCCAGAATAGGCATGAACAATATAACCAATACCCAAATGAGCTTAATTACAGGTTCGTTATCTGATTTAATGGCGTCTACCAATGCCCATATCAACAACACAAGAAATACTACAATTGCAGCTAAAGGTATAATAGCAATTAAATATTCCATAAACATGTTCTCCTTATCCGTTACTGGCTTTAAGTTCGTTTCCGGTGGCTTCCGGAATTGCGACTACGCCATTGCCTACAGACAAAGTGCCGGCGATCTTTTTTATGTTTTCTATGAGGTAGTCTCTGTCGAGCGTATATATAATTGTTGTATCTTTGTGTGCAAACCATTGCATGAACAGCGGCCATTGCGCTCTTTCGGGCATCATCACCAGCTCATAATCGGCAGACATATCGTGGCCATGATTGCAGACTGTCCTGACCGCCTTTTTAAACATCTCGTATTGTTTCTTCGTTGACGGTATGGTGTCACGACCAATTGTATTGTCATCGCAGTAAATAGGGCACATAGCGCTGCTGTCAACGCTGAGAATGCGTGAGTCTGTTTCATACATATACGCGGTAATGTTGTCGTTCTTATGCTGCACCTTTTTTATTGTGAAGCGCAGATCCTTGTATATATTTTCCAGTTCTGCCAAAAATTTCTTGTCTTCGAATGTTTTTTTTGCCTCGGTTGCCTTCTCGATTGTCTTGCTGTTAGCCAATGTTGCCCTCCTATGTGATATATTTTAATATATATTACTTCAACACGCTTTTGGTATGCAAAATATATCCTGTTCGTTGCCCTTGAGCGCTATCAGCTCGTTTACGCTCATTGTGGGTGGCAGCAATTCCAGCACTCTGTATGTTTTGCCGTCCGATACCCTTTTTTTCTCAGATATTGCAAGCTCATACACAATACGCGATATGTTGCCGTCTTTGTCTGATAACTTCCTAAGAGTAGAGATAATGTTCCTTATCGAGTTTTCGCTTCTTGTTACAAGCTTGTAACCGCTGAACATGTCTACGTCAGGCAGGTAGAAGTAGAACGTTCCGGATATCTTGCATGCCCCGCTCTTTCTGTCCTGGCAGTTTTCGGAACAGCTTACCGTTTTGCTCCTTGTTTTTGTTGCCGGATCGTATCTCTTTGCGGTTTCTCCGTCACCGGTGCAGAAGATAGCGCCATTTTGGGCGTATCTTGCGTAGGAGTTCGGTATGGTCCTGCTTATGGACCGGAAAGCGGGGATTATTTTAAGCCTTTCCGGTTTTTCGCCTGTTATGCCTTTTATATCATCTGGTACGATAAAATAAGGCAAGGATGTCGTGAATTCCTTTTCCCCGCTTATCGGGACAACATTTTTACCGCACCTGCTGCATATATATATGTCGCCGGGCATTTTGAGGCCAATAACCCTTCCGCTGCATTCAGTACAGTTGCAGCGGACAGCATGGCAGCCAACCTTTATTGTGCCTTTAGCTTTAAAGCTGTCTGTCGGGTCAAGCTCAAAGAATTTTTTAATCACAATTGCCCTCCTTGCTGTGTTAGTGCTGTGTGTGCTGTTATCACCGCACTTACATCGACGATGTGTATTAAATACCTTATAAACATTGAATTGTTCATCCCGCATGCCGCAGCTTTTTCAGTAAGCATATTGTATGTTTCTCTTTCTATTCTTATTGGAAACTGTATGTTTTTTGCCTCCGCCGCCTCTTTATATCGACACGCTGTTAAGGCCTCAATGGGTGTTATGTGTATAAGAAGCGCTATAAACACCGATTTATATAGTCCCGCTCTTGCGGCTTTTTTTTCGAGAACTGTATATGTCTTTTTGCCAAGGCGCAAAGGCAGCATAACGTCTTTGCCGTTTTTTCTTTTACTGTTTTCTTTCATGGTATATACAATAACTATACATACGAACAATTGTCAATATTTATTTGTATAGTTTCCGTATATACAAGGCAGCCCAGAAAAAAAAGTAATATAAGGATAATGAACGGGCGTTATTCTGTGTGCCCGTTAATAAAATAAGGAGTATTCAGCTACGGGAGCCAACCGTGCTTTGCAATAAATGGCAGATAATGGCATCAGTTATATAATAGGCAGAAACGGCGGCGAATCTCCTGTTCTGTGGTCACCAAATGCCTGCCATAACCCGCATCTTATTATCGGCGGTTCAAGCGGTGCAGGAAAAACCTTCACGATCAGGCAAATTATAAATGTCTTTTCGGGTCAGGGGATAACATTTACTATTATTGATAAACATGGCGATATCGATAATCTTGAAAACATCTGCGATTATAATTTCGGCTACGGGCTTGGCAAGGGCATAAACCCTTTGTCTTTTTTACCCGACAAGGATTACGGTGGTCCCGAGGCAAATACGGTTGCTTTTATCGGTCTTCTCAACGAACTGTCGGGTGTTCACAGGCTTGGGCCGGAACAGCAGAATATGCTGCACAACGCAATCATCAATCTCTATAGGGCAAATGGCATCAAACAGGAAGATGTTGATACCTGGAAGCAGGACACATACCCAGACTTGAAAGATCTTCAGCGGTTTTTAATGCACAAGTATAAAAAACTGCTCGTTGGCGGCAAGGACGACAACAAGGAAATGGATTATCTTTATGAGCTTTATAAAATGAAAAAGGCGCTCATAAGGTACGAAAAGGAAGCGGCGCGAGGCGGGGATGTTGACGTTAAGATACAGGCTACAATATCCGGGCTTGTAGAAAAATATAGCGATTACCTCAAGAAAGGCATTCTTAACGACAAGGATTTTCTGATATACACAAATCCTCGCGGACTGCTCGCCGTAAAGAACAGGATACAAAACATCAACAACAGCGGCGTTTTCGTTAAAGATGAAATTTCACTGAAAAACGTAAGGATCGTAATTAAAAATCTGGAAGACGAGCAGAAGAAGATAATAACGTTTTACATATTGAAGAGGTTGCTTGATGTGTTTTTGAAGGCAAGGTATTCTGCTCATGTCAGGCATTATCTTGTCGTTGATGAGGCAAGCTTTTTCCTCGACATACCGAAAATATCTCATCTTATTACACGAATAGTGCAGGAAGGACGCAAGTTCGGACTTGGGATTATTCTTGCAACGCAGAACCCGCTCAACTTCAACAGCGATATACTGCTTAATACCGCAACAAAGATGATTTTTTCCGTTGAACCTGTAATTCACAGGTCGGTAAGCAAGGCCTTTGGTGTTGACCAGTCGCTACTCAAGGCTGTTCTGCCGAGACAGCATTGCATGTATTCCACAAAGTCTGTTAACAATGGGGCGTACAATCTCATTAAACGGCCTCAAGTCTAATTTTTTACTTTTTGCGTGCAGTAGCAACAAATAATTCATATAAGGAGGTAGTTATGAAGAGTTTTAAGGTTTTTATGGTGGTAATGATGTTGTTCGGGTTCTTCTCATTTTGCATTGTTCATGCTGTATGTGCTGCGCCGATTGACGATGCAAGGGCTTTGGTGACCAAGGCGATTGACTATGTGAAGGCTAACGGGAAAACCAAGGCTTACAGCGAGTTTACAAACAACGGGACAGGGCAGTTTAAAAAAGGTGAGATGTATATTTTTGTTCTTGAAGATAATTACCAGATAGTAGCACACGGTGCAAATGCAAAGCTGATCGGCAAAGACTTGAGGAACCTGAAAGACTCGAACAACAAATATTTCTTCAAGGAAATGGTTGATCGCGGGCTAAAAGACGGTGAGGCGACAGTTGACTACATGTGGACTAACCCAAAGACAAACAAGCCGGGGCATAAAATCTCATATGTCAAGAAGTTGGATGATAAAACTGTTATAGGATGCGGCATCTACGAAAAAAACAACGGCAAATAGTTTATTGGCCGGTATTTCTTGCATGGCAGGGGTATCGGCCATTATATTTTTGAGGTAAGCGATATGAGAACAAAATTAAAATATAATGAGAAGCTATTATTGGTAATAAAAAAACACTATATAGTATTTCTAAAACCAGTGCTTATGTTCGTTGCCGCAATATATGTGCAGACTACAATGGCTGGCGATGCGGGTGGGACAATGGGTAAGCTCTATGCCTCCATCGGTAAATATTTTATGTATGTCTACGCCGCGCTTATATGTTATATCGCGTATGTCTTTCTGGATCGGCAGAAAAATATTTGGGTCGTGACAGATATGCGGTTTATAGACGAATGGGGAATAATCACATATAAGTCAAAGGAATCTCCGCTCGACAAGATAAACAATGTTGATGTTGCACAGGACCCTCTTGGCAGGGTTCTCGGCTATGGTAATGTGCTTATCCAGACGGCAGCAACACAGGGGGAAACCGTTATCAAACAGGTTGAAAAGCCGATACTGCTCAGGGAAACAATACTGAGTTCCGCAGAGGCTTACCGCACAATGGGTACAGCGAAGCAACATATCGGCCTTCGGGATGAGGCAGATGCAGCCGCAGATACGCGGGAATGTCCATTTTGTTACGAAACCATTAAGAAGAAGGCTATCATTTGCCGTTTCTGCGGCAGGGATATTGTTCCGGATACAAACGACGAACAGCCCGTTCAGATACAAACAGAAGATATGTCAGCGACGCAGGGACAGCTTGCTTCTGTCGTCGGAGACTCTGTTGCAGCACCAATCTCTGCTGACTTTGCAGATGGCAATGTTGAAACATATGATACCGCGGATAAGCACCATGATAAGAATACCAGCACTAAATTGTGCAAATCCAATAAAAAGAAAGAGAGCCCAACTGCTGCTATCGAGGCAGTATTAAAGAATGCGTTGCCAATCAATACTGATTACGACTCACCACATTCCTGGAAAGCAAAGCGTGACTCAGTTTCACAAAATTCATTATAAGAGGAGGTATTCAAGGTGTTCAACAAAATAACTACTACATCGACGACAAGAGCTATTCATAATTTATACTGTAAGCCGTCTTGGTGTCCCACAATAGCACTGGATTGTGACCATTGCAAGCATTATAACGGCAGCAACGTGATAGTAAAATGTTCTCTTAATGATACTGTTGGCAAAGATTATTACCTGTCCAAATGCAAAAAAGATGTTAAATGCTCACGGTTTTGAAGTGAAAGGAAGGTGAATATGTTGACAATATTGCAAGCGGTTATTTTGGTTTTCGCTGTGTTTTTTACGGCAGCATATGGTAATAGCAACCAGGACATAATCCAGGAATTAACAAACGATCTTGGAACCGGTAAAGACAGGGCAAAAAATAACGGAAAGGTTCAGAAGTGCAAGCAGGGCGGTACAAAAAAAATCACGATTAAGGAAAGTAAAAAAGAAATATTTTATGAGGGTATCTACAAAAACTGTGTAGAATATGGAAAAGTGCGCAATGACCGTATAGTAATGTCAAAATTCAAGGACGGGGTAAATATCGATTTATTTTCCGATTCAGATAAGTATAAGTATAATGGATTGTCGGCTAACGAGTGGAGCAATAGAGCATATATTGCAGAACAGTCAGGGGACTATGCCAAAGCAGTTGAGGCGTATACCAATGTCTTGCGTTTAGAGCCTGATTCTGGCATGGCATATTTCTGGCGAGGCGACGCATATGATAAGCTGCACGAGTTGAGCAAGGCAAATAAAGACATGGTAAAAGCATTAGAACTCAAGAGAGAGGTGGTATCCGCCATATTGAACGAAAATACCAGATACAAAAATCTCATGAAGGTCTACTTTTCATTTCACAAATATCAGCGTGCTATTGAGCAAAATCCGAACGATGCCGAGGCCTATAATGGCCAGGGAAATGCATATTTAATTATAGGGAATGTCGGCCATGGTTGCAGTGATCTGAAAAAAGCCTGTGATTTGGGAATGTGTACAGGCTATACGAATGCTATAGCAAAGGGAATATGCGGGTCAGCCAACCCCTGATCCCAGACCGATGATATCCCAATGTGAGGGTTTCTATCCAATTATGTCTTATTGTTCCTCTTTTAATATGCTGGTTATTTTTTCATCTATTTTTTTTATTATCTCATGGAGTTTCTTTGCCTGCCCCACGCTAATGCTGTCCACATTTTTTTCAATATCATTGTAAAACCTTGTTGCTCTTTGATAAAATCCGATTGCGCTCGCTTTTTTAAGCTTTTTCGATGCAAAAGCCTTTTTCAGGCCTTCAACTGTGAATGGATTTTTTGCATCCCTGTTGAACAGATCCCAGAACAAGGGGTGATCTGTGTTCGCAGCAAAAATGTAGCCTTTAGTTACGTTCAATTTGCCGGTTTTTACCCGTTCCTGAGCCTCCAAAGGGAGCTTCAAAAGGCTCAATTGATTTTCGATGGTAGGTATTGATTTCATTGATGTTTTTATCAATGTACTAATTATTAGTACATCCTCTTTTTTCAGCCTTGAAGGTTCTTTGCCGTGTAGTATCATTGTGTTGATCATTTCCTGCAGCGTTATAGTTTTGCCCGCAGCGGTTTCGTAATATTTTACATAAGCATTTGCTTCATCAATGGGGTTCAGGTCTTTTCGTTGCAGGTTTTCAATGAGCTGAATCAGCATCATGTCCTGTTCGCTGATGTTGTCCTCCATAATACGCGCGGGGATGCTGTGAGCACCGGCAGCAAGTGAGGCTTTGTATCTGCGCTCGCCGGCAATTAAACGATATTTGTCGCCGTCTTTAACCACAAGGACTGGAACTATTACGCCTTTCTCTTTAATCGATTCAATCAGGCTGTCCAGATTGTCTTCAACATCATCGCTCGATCTGATCTGCGTATCCAAGACTATATTTCTGAGCGGAATATAGGAAAACTCTACCCGGTTATCAAGGAGCGGTGCAAAATTGTCAGTGGTTTCGGTTCTTTTCAAAAACTGGTCAAGGTTTTTTGCAAGGTCATTGTCTTTTTGCTTCTTTCTGCTTAATTTATTTTCAATCATAATTGTTGGCGAGGACACGGTAAATAATCGCCGCGACGAATCGCTTTCCTCCTTTCTTTTTTTGGCGTACCCGCATTCTTCAGCGTTTCATTCTCTTGTAAATTTCCTCTGCAAGTGCAGTAAATTCCGCGTCAGATTTGGTTTTTGGCGATCTATAGTCAACTGTCCCCCTTGTTGAAGCAAGTTCACCAATTCTTACCGACCTGGTAATCTCTGTCTTAAACAATTCGCTGCCGAAGGTTTTTTTTGCTATTTCTTTGGTCGATCTCGCAACGTTTGTTTTGCTCCATTTATTAATTACTACACCGAGCACCTTCAGATTCGGGTTATAATATTTATGTGCAGTTGGAACAATTACCTGTTTAATATCCATTGCGCCGTTCATGGCCAGCAAATCAAGAGTAATAGGCATAATTATATAATCGGATGCGGTAACTGCTGATGCCGTCAACATTTCTATGCTCGGCGGGGTATCGATCAAAATTAAATCGTAGTTTTTCGAAATTTTTCTGATTATGTCAATTATTCTGAAATAAACAACGCTCTCGTATTTTGAAAGTTCTAATTTTGTTTGTGATAATGCAAGGGACGATCCGATAAGCGATATTTGACCGTCATCCCTGATCATATCGACAGTTGCCTGCCTTACAAGCTCTTCAAACCTTTCCGCAACTTCATCATTGTCTGTATCGTTTCCGACACCATATCTGAGGATGTCCTCTATTTTGTATCTTATTTCGCTTGCATATTCGCATAACGCCCACGTTGTATTCGCTTGGGGGTCAAAATCAACAACAAGAATCTTTTTGAAGTATTTCAGCATATAGCTTGAAAGATTTATTACAATAGTTGATTTCCCGACGCCGCCTTTGTGGTTTGATAACGCAATTTTTATGCCCATAATCCCCTTTATTTCCCTTATTAACTATTATTTATTTGTCTATGATAAGCCGATACGATATCTGCTATCTGTTTTTTAACACTATCATTTATCTTTTCGTATGCTTCTTGTCCTTTCTTTCTATAGTACATTTCTGCATTTATCTGTATATTCAGGAGCTTTCTTAATGCTTTTTTGTCTTTTATAACATCTTTCATTACATGATAAAGCACGCTGTCGAGTAAGGCTATAATCCTTGGTTTTCTCGTTCTGGTTCCGTGAGAATCCTCCTCTGATATACCGTAATATTCGCGCAGCAGCGTAAAAATTTGATGTATGAATTCTTCTTCTTTATTTTTTTTGATTTTTAAAGGATTTCCATAAATTTTTTGCGTTATCTCTATTAATTTATCTATATTTAGCTGTTTTTGTTCGTAGAGTACCTGGCAGTATCCAAGGATAGCTTTTATAACGCGCAAGTTTTTTGCCATACCTATTACAAACCCTTTTATTTCGTCAGACGCATTGATGTTATTTTTTTCCGTGTAGTAATCTACATACTGTTTCTTCATTTTGCTGTCAGGCAAATCTATCATGCAGACATATCCAGACATCAGGCGTGATATTATTCTGTCATGGTAGTATGTTGATGATAAATACGGCGAATTGTCCGAACTAAATACCATTTTTTTGTTCATATTTATTTGCTGATTCAGTATCTCAAAAAGAGGGTCATGTACAAATGAAAGCTCTTTTTTGTTCAAATATTGAAAGTCGTCAATTATGATAATATCATATTTACTTATCTCTTTAGGATTATTGTAATATTCCGATTTTATATATTCCACAAAGTCGTTGCCGTTCCTCATAAACACGTTTTGTTTGTCCAGTAGTGCTTCATGCGCCATTTGATGTAGCAGGTGTGTCTTTCCTGTACCGGTTTCTCCAAAGCAATACATCACCCCACTGTTTTTAATTATTCTGTTTTTCATCGCGTATGCCAGTTCATTGCTTGTACCGGTAATATACGGGGTATCTATATAATCTTGGATAATATATCCGTTTAGCTCTCCCTTACTTTTGATAATCTTTATTGGAGTGTTTCTTTCGTTATTCTCTGTTGGATCTTTTATGAGAAAATCCAGTCCAGGTTTATTGAAGTAATCTTTTATTCGTTGAGAATGTTCTTTGAGCAAATCAGCTTGAACTGACGATTGTGTAACTATTACTATTGATTCTTTGAATACTTTAATAACAGAACCATATAATAAAGGACTGTTCAAAACTTCAAAAAGCTTATCGGGATTATCTATAATCGTGTATTCTGATTGGATTTCCTCATTTTTTCTTTGCACAAGTAAACCTCATATTAATATACAATAAACATACAATTAAGGTATAATATCCATGTAGCTAATACAATAATCCTCATATTATTGTCAATCCTTTTTTTATTTCTTATTTATTGTATGTTTATTGTATGTTTATTGTATTAGTTTTCAACACCGGCGTTATTCCCAACCTCTGCGTCTCGTTGACATCCTCCCCGCCCTGAAGGACGGCGATTCCTGGATAGTTGCCGAACATTATGCAACCGCCCAGGCTGGTTCCTGCTTCCTTGAGAAGTCTTGATGCACTGCCTCTCCACAGGCTGACACGGCAAGCCCTGCCGCCAGAATGTTTATTGCCGCCACAAGGTCGGCATTATTTGTGTAACTGCACGAGATACATTTGAATGTTTCCTGAGTTTTCCTGTTGTCAGGACTGATGTTGTGACACAGGGGACATTCCTGCGAAGTATATTGAGGCGGTACAACAATTATCCGCCCACCTGCCCATATCATCTTATATTCCAGCATCCTTCTGAACCCTGACCATCCCTGATCGAGGATCGCTTTATTCAATCCCGACTTTGCCCTTACGTTCCTGCCGGGGTTGTTCACGGTCCCCTTTGCCGATGCACTCATATTGACTACCTTTAGATCCTCAAGCACAACCAGGGCGTGGTTTTTGCTTATGGCTGTGCTGGTTTTGTGAAGGTAATCATTTCTTGTGTCTGCGATACGTTTATGAATACAGGCTATCTTTTGTTTTTGCTTTTTCCAGTTGCTCGATCTCTTGACCTTCCGGGAAAGTTTTCTTTGCTCACGGGCAAGCTTCTTTTCCAGTTTCTTAAAACTTTTCAACGGTTCATAGATTGTACCATCAGAGAGTGTGGCAAATCTTTTTACCCCCATGTCTATACCGACTGCTGAATCCGATGCATGAACAGGATCAGAGACCTCTTGTTCTGTTTGAATTGAAACAAACCAGTGTTTACCGTTTCTTGAAACGGTAACATTCCTGATTGTACCCACTATGCCCCGGCTTTTATAGAAGGGTATCCAACCGACTTTTGGAAGATATACAACGTTGTCGTTCAATTTAAAACCCTGAGGATATCTGAATGAATCATGTATGCCTTTCTTCTTGAATTTTGGAAAGCGCTTAGGACTGCTTTTGTTGAAGGCATCCTTGATTGCCCTGTCGAGGTTCATGAGGGACTGCTGCAATATCTGTGAGTGGACTTCTTTAAGAAATACATGTTCCTGCTTCCATTGGGGCAAGAGCAGGGCTATCTTGTTGTATGTCAGCCGCTTTTCCTTATTATCGAGGAGTTGTTTCTGCAATGTTAGTGCTTTGTTCCAGACAAAACGGCAGCATCCGGCAAACCGTTTTAACTGTCCCTCTTGTGCTTCATTGGTCTTTAGCCTGTATTTATATGCTTGCAAACGAATCATGCATATATTATACTTTGGCCTATGGATATGGGCAAGGAAATTCGACATGGAAGACACTGCGTTTTTAAGGTGCATGTTCATCTTGTCTTTGTTGCCAAGTATCGAAAAAGTGTATTTGACAGGGATGCTCTTGATCGCCTGCGAAATATCTTCGCGGATGTTTGCGATGATTTTGAGGCTGCCCTTGTTGAAATGAACGGCGAAGACGATCATGTGCATCTGCTGGTTGAATACCCTCCAAAGGTAGCCATCTCGACCTTAGTAAACAGCCTCAAAGGGGTTTCTTCAAGGCTTCTTAGAAAACAGCGCCCCGACATCGAAAAAAGGTACTGGAAGAACATACTTTGGAGCCCTTCATATTTTGCAGCTTCCTGTGGTGGCGCACCATTGGAAATCATCAAACAGTATATCGAACAGCAACGGTCTTAAAACCAAAATCGTGCCTTATATCCCCGCCCAGAACGACGGGGTTTTACGGCACCGTCGATAAAACAGTATCGATGGTATATAGAGCATTCCGAAACTTCCTGCGGCATCACCGCCAAAGTATGTTACTGCACCAATGCTGTCAAGGGCAATCGTCAGCGCCATTGCAGCAGCTACATTTGCAGCATATGTTGTGTTCAAGATTATATATGTACGCCAATGGTTTTTTGCACGGTATTTTTTTGCAACAGTGGCAACAGCAATGCAGGATAGTGCGGTTGTTGCCGTAATCACTGCAAACGGGATATAAGACGACATATTTGTTGTTATAGGATAGCGGACAACAGCAGCCACGAAAAAAGGCACTACCCACCATAATGACATTACTGCTATTAATGTTGTAAGTTGCATTACCCATTATTTTATTACTGTTTTTTTGTTGGGTTTTCTTCAAAAAAATAAAGTAATACCTATATAGAAAGTAATTTTTTTAGGGCGTTCTGCCCGAATCACACCCCTGTAAGGGGAAATCAAATACAATTTGCTGCTTTTTGTCCAGCTATTTTTGCAGGGCAGGGCAGTTATCACTTTCAATTAGAAGGAGGAATACTATATGGATAATAAGGGCTTGCGTCTTGTTCACGGTAATTATGACAACAGAAGCATCCGTACCAATGTAATCGAGATGTTTACAGACAAGCCGGGGATAAGTGTCCTTACCATGGCAAGCGGTATTACTGAACTAAGCAAGGTTAGGGCAAAAAAAATTGTCACGATAGACGATTTACATTGTCCTGACAACAATGCGGCTTAACCGCATATAACAATAAAATTCAACAAAGGAGATATTATGATAATAGACAGAAATGCGTTTTTAGACGTGTTGCAGAAGGTAGTGGGCATAACAGAAAGATACAGTATAATGCCGATGCTGAAAAATGTGAAGGTAGTTTTTGGCGAAACATCATCGATTGCGGCAACCGATCTTGATGTAAGCGCAATAGTCGCACTGCCGAGCGCAGATGAGAATATGAATCTTATAATTAACGGCAGGCTTTTGTGCGACATTTTTAAGGGCCTTGAAAAGGGAGATGTGGAAGTCATCAGCAGCGGTAAGATTGTTTATGTGAGACAGGGCAAGACGGTCTACACACTTGCTATGTCGGGCGCGGAAGACTATCCTTTGATAGACTCAGACATAAAGGACATTAAGGGTGAATTTGAAATTGATTCAAAGACTTTTTTGGATGCGATTAAAAGGGTCGATTATGCGGCATCTGACGATGAATCTCGATATGCTCTTTGCGGTGTCAGACTTACATCAAGAAACGGCAAACTGGCAACAGTCGGCACCGACGGGTTCAGGTTAAGCATGATTCGTAAGGATTTCCCGCTGTTGCTGGAAGGTGTTACCATTCCAAAAAAGTCTCTCGGGGACATATACAATATTGTTAGCATGGGTGAGCAGGTAAATGTTGCAGTGGGCAAGGGCGCAATAAAGTTTGTTACAGCAACATCGATGCTCATATGCAGGACAATTGATGCGGCATATCCAGAGCTGGACGGAGTAATTTCTATTAACGGCGATCATGATGATGCTACCGTTGATAGGAGTGAATTTCTACGGGCGGTCAAAAAAGTAATGGTTATGGCCCCCAAAGACCGGCTTGTAAAAGTTGAAATTGCCAATGGCATATTAACCCTTGAGGCCGAAGGGGATGTTGGAAAAGCAAAAGAAGCGATACCGCTTGTGTATGACGGCAGCGGCGTTGTCTTCCATGTAAACGGAAGGTACATTATTGATTTTCTCATTAACGGTACAGACGAGAAGATCGTGCTGAAAGTACCAAAGCCGGAGTGTGCAATCGGGAGGTCTATCTTTTTCTTAGGAAAAGATTCGTCTACGCTTGGCGTTGTAATGCCGGTTAGAGTCTAAGATTTGGGCTGCATTCGGGAAAACCGAAGGCAGCCCTTTTTTTGCCTTGGTTAAGCGCAAGAGCAGGGTGGGGCAACCACGTCAGCAGCTTGAGGGATATATACCGTGATGGTTGACCCCACGGATTCAGCGCTTTTGACTGTAACAAAACCAGACAATTCTTTTGCAATCGTGTAAACAATATGCAGGCCAATGCCATTGCCGTTCTTTTTCGTTGTGAACGCTGGTTTGTGTATCTTATCTAATATATCTTGAGGTATGCCGCAACCATTGTCGTTTACACTGATATAGCTGTAGTTTCCGGCTGATACCTGACCAAATGCGGGTATTTTTTTTGCCGATTCGAGGACTTTTTCCCCTGTTGCTATTTTTATTAATCCTTCTGTGTTTATGGCATCCCTTGCATTAATGGTTAGATTTAGAAGAATTTCTTCGATGTATAAGTCAATCGCAACAACCGGCGCAAGCAACTCTTTAAGTTCGTAGGTAATGGTGATGCGGTTTCCGCACAGCTTATCAAGTATATCTTGCATGTTTGTGATGCAATCGTTGATGTACATTTTTCGCTTTTCGAAACTTTTTTTGTAATTCAAGTCGAGGATATATTTCATTAGCCTCACTGCCGACAAAGATGATGTTTTAATAGCGCACGCTTTTGAATGTGCAAGAGCGTTGTTTTGGTTGGTCATTATCAGGATTTCCGCGCTGCCCACAATTGTCTGCAGGATATTGTTTATATCATGCACAAGATAGGATGTGATCTCATTTATAGATAGGATGTGATCAGCTTTGTTGTTTACGATGTTTTTTGCATATAATATATTGTTCAATATGTCCCCCTATTATTTACTATTATCTGTTATTGTATTACTTTATTTTGAGGTTTTTCTGCAGAATATTTAAGTTTTTTGAGTTGTTGCCGATTTTATTTAAAGTAGATATATTTAGTAAATATATTTACTTTAAAGTCACATTATCAGCAAGTTGAGGATAATATTTGCCATTAATGAGGTTTTTGTGTTTAATATAATGGCTTTAGTGATTTACATCATAATTATTCTACGGAAGCGGGGTCCGTGTGTACTATGACGATATCTGCCGAAGGGCTATCTACAGTAATTAACAATATCAGCGACGCTGTTTTTATACATGATAAAGCCGGTAACATTTTGTTTGTTAACGACAAAATGGCTGAACTTTATTGTATAAACAAGGAACAGGCAAAGCGATTATCGATAGCAAAAGATTTATCTGGCAATGATGCCGCGGTCAATACCCTCCCGGATATCTGGGACAAGGTATTAACGAACGGGACATGCGATATTTCGTTTGAATGGCAAGCCAAAAGACCAAACGACGGTAGCTGCTTCGATGTTCATGTTCGACTGTATAAAATATCCTATCAGTCAATAGATGCTGTGCTGGCATTGGTAAGCGATATTTCGGGGATGAAGAAAAGCGAGCTGATGCTGCGCGAATCCGAAGAACGCTACCGCCTCGCCATCGAATGTTCCAATGATGGCGTAGCTATTGTAAAGGGCACTGACCACCTGTATGTTAATCACAAATTTGCCGAAATGTTTGGCTATGAGAGTCCGGACGATATAATTGGCAAGGACCACAGCATTACAGTCCACCCTGATGACCTGGACACTGTTGTGGACTACAATAGGCGCAGGCATAATGGAGAACAGGTTCCATCACGGTATGAGTTCAGGGGCATCAGAAAAGATGGCAGCATTATGTATGTTTCGGCATCAGTGAACAATATGGTGTATCAGGGGGATAACGTATCTATTGCATACCTGCGCGATATTACACCACAAATAAAACAAGAAGCGATATTACATATGCAGCGTGATTTAGCAATGTTGCTGGCAAGAGCAACATCTGTTGAGGATGCCATTGCGGGAACATTAAACAGTGTTCTCAACGTTACAACTATGGACGCAGGTTGCATTTATCTTTTAAATAGTGCATCTGGTGATTTTGAACTCAGGTACCATGTGGGTTTAAGTGAGAATTTTATTGAAGAGATCTCAGTTATTAAGAACGGTTCAGCCGAAATGTCTCGATTGAAGCATTTAAACTATGATACCGTTTTTTCTTGCCATGAGCCAACAATAGATAATGTGTTTGCTGCAGCCACTATGAAAGAAGGCTTTACGTTGATTGCTCGTGTGCCATTGGTATACGCAGGCACGCTTAAGGGCTTGATGTGTGTTGGAACACATGGCAAAGGTTCGTTGCTACCGGATAGTAACGAGGAAAACATGTTAAAAGCAGCAGCAGCCCAACTGGTAACACTAATCAACAAATTTGAGATTGAACGAGAGTTAAATTATAGCAACAAACAAATTAAGCGCATGCTTGGCAATGCGATGATCGGCATGTTTCGCGTAACACTTGACGGAAGACTGCTTGCGGTCAACAAGGCTCTGGCAAACATGTATGGCTATGCTGACGAGAATGATTTCATCCGGGGCGTTAAGGGCACCAGCTTAGGTACATATGCCGTTCCGGAAGAGCGGCAGGCATTTATAGATACATTGCTTGCAAATGGGGCAGTTGTCGGCTTCGAAAAAAGGGCGAAGCATAAAGACGGGCATGTAATGTGGATCAGGATTAGCGCAAGAGTTGTTGAAGAAGACGGGATGGAATATATAGAAGGTATGTCTGAGGACATTACGTCACAAAAGCTGGCCGAAGAAGAACTTGAACGTCAGGTGCAGATATTAAGCAGTGTGCTGGACAACGTGCCGGATATTATTGGCATCCAGAAGCCCGACCATACCATTATCCGCTACAATAAGGCTGGATATGATATGCTTGGTATATCCCACAACGACGTTGCTGACAAGAGATGCTATGAGCTTATCGGCAGAAATATGCCATGTGATGTATGCATGACTGCTAAAGCGGTTAAGAGCAAGAAGCTTGAGCAGACTGAAAAATATGTCCCAGAGCTTGGGCGATATTTGTTTTGCAGAAGTAACCCGGTGTTGAACAAAAATGGCGATGTGGTATTGCTCGTTGAGCAACTACAGGATATTACCGACAGAATACATGCGGATAAAGAATTATTAATGCTCTCGGAGGCTATAGAGGCTTCGATGGACGGCATCGCCGTACTTGATAGAAATGATAGATATGTATACGTCAACCGTGCTCACGCTGAAATTTACGGCTATGGCAGCGCAAGCGAACTTATCGGCAAAACATGGCGCATGCTATATTATTCCGATGAACTGAATCGGTTTGACACGAACATTTTGCCGAGCTTGCATGAAAAAGGCAGGTGGTGGGGGGAAGCAGTAGGGAAGAAAAAAGATGGCAGTACGTTTCCGCAGGAGCTATCGTTGTCTTTACTGTCAGACAGCAAGCTGATATATGTGGTACGAAATATATCTGTGAGGAAACGCGCGGAGAGAGAGATATACGATAAGTCATTGTTTTTGCAGACGATTATAGATACATGCCCGTATCCTATTTTCTATAAAGATAATAAATTGAGATATCTGGGTTGCAACGTAGAGTTTGAGCGTTTCTGGGGCATTAGCTTGGATAGCATACTCAACAAAACAGCAAAAGAGATATTTGATAGCAAAACAATAGTAAGTAAGGCTGACAGGACAGATAAGTTAGTGCTGAAAAACAAATCTGCAATTACATACGAGGACACCCTTGTTTTGAAATCCGGTATACAAAAAACTGTTTTTGTGAAAAAGGCGCTGTATTTGAAAGGCGATGGAACAGTTGGCGGTATTATGGGGATAATTACTGATATTACTGCTTTGCGCGAGGCCGAGGTACGCTACCGTTTGCTGGTTGACAGCTCAAATGATGGCATTGCTATTACAAATGACAGTTTGCATATATACGCAAATGATAAGTTTGCCAATATATTTGGATATAGCAGTGGAAAAGACATAATCGGCAAAGGATATGAATATGTAATTCATGCAAACGATGTACAACGGGTTAAGCGCTATACATTGCAACGCAGAGCAGGAAAGAATGTCGATAATCATTATATAGTCAGAGGCGTGAAAAAAAATGGGGACATTATTTACATCGATATTTCTGTTTCTTTAATAATTTACAAGGGATTGCCCGCGTCTCTTGCATTTGTCCGTGATGTCACAGACAGGATAGTGGCGCAGAAGGAACTTAAAATGGCGGAAGAACAGTATCGCGCCATATTTGAGAACACAGGCACAGGTACATGCATCATTAGAAATGATATGATTATAACCCTGGTTAACAATAAGTTTAGTCAGATTTCTGGATACACAAAAGAAGAAATCGAAGGCAGAATGACCTGGAAAGATTTTTTTGATGTGAGCGTGATCGAATTCATGGAAAAGTATCATTATGCACGGCGCAGAAAAGGCGGACCAATAATTGCGCCAAACCAGTATACAACTGTGTTTGTGGATAGGTGGGGAGATAAAAAATATGTTTTGTTAACTGCCGACATAATACCAAGTACCACGGATTCAATTGCTTCAATCACGATATTGCCTGACCACTATGTTCCATTGCCCTTTAAAGAACTATAGGCTGTGTATTATACCGATAAGAATTTTTATGTTAACTATTGTGCATTTACATTAATTATTTCAAGGATATTTTATGCATAAAATATACTTTCAAGGATATTTTGACCAAAGATAGCATTTGTATGTATAATGCACTTTAATGGCCGCAAAAACAGATTCCGTCAAAAAAACCAATTTTCTGCAGAAAACCATCAATGAAATCAAAAGCGTTACGCATGCTGAACGGGATTTGTATGCATACATACGCGATTTGCTTACCAACCCGGTTCTTGGGCTTAATTGGAAACGCGAAAATATTGTGATTGACTCATCTGTGGGTTCGGGCATTCCCGATGTTGTTGTTTATCCCAATGGCTTGAATGGAAAACCCAATAAGGCGCCCTACAATGCCGCAATTATTTTTGAAGGCAAGACAAGCGATCAGGTCAGGCAAAAAGCAAATTTAATTTTCAATGAAAAAAAGAAGTATATCCAGCTTGCTACAAGATGGATGGTTTTGTTTGATCAGACCATGATAAGGTTCGTTGGCATTGGAAGCGGCAGGTGGGATGAAACATACGATTATGACTGGACGGATCTTGTTGAACCCAATAAGTTCAAGGAGGCCTTCGACAGAATCTCTTCGGATGTATTTAATATTGCAAAAGAATTGGAGCTTTTCAGGAAAGGCGAGACGGAATTTGCCTGGATAGATGTTAATTTTATAGGCACGGACAAATTTCTCAATGTAATAAAGGAGATTTCAAAGCTTTTAAGGGAACAAATAGGTCGTCTTGTTACAAAAAAAGCAGTGGAAGATATAAAGTCGGTTTTAGCTGAACTGGCAAATGCATCTTCCTTGTATGGAGCATGCGAATTCGTCCCCGCAGGACGTGATATAAAGATGGTATTCCCGGATGTGTCGAAGCTTGCCGCAAAGATTGACGATCCTTCCGACAAAATTAGATTTGTCGATGAATACGACCGCATGCAGGAAAAAATCTCCATATTAACAGAGCCTTATAAATGGGCATTAAAAATTGAACATTTGCTTTTAAAGGAATATGCGGACAAGATAGGAATGGAAGCGCCAAGCCTATTGTCTTCATCGGAAGAAAACAAAAAAGTGCGTGAATCATTCATATATGAGACAGCAAGCTTTATTCTTGCACGCATGCTTTTGATTAGATTTTCCGAGGATAACAATTTTCTCGAACGTTATGTTTCAAACGGCGGTATTACCGATTTTGTGGTTTTTGCCAGGCGGTTCCGGCAGGGCTATCAATTTTTGTTGAAAGAAGCGTACAAACATGCTGCGGAGCTTTATCGTAATTTGTTCGATGAAAGCAGTCTTGATTGGATTTTGGATGTTAAAGACCCTGCCCTTAACAGCACAATAGAGTATTGCCTTTATCTGCTGTCAGAGTTCGACTTTAAAACCGTCAAAGGCGATATTCTATCCGGTGTTTATGACGGTTTTTTGGAAAAAAGCAAGCGCAAAGCCCTTGGCGAATATTATACCAGACCTGAAGTTGCCCGCTATATCCTTAACCGATGCGGCTATGATTTTTCAAAAACGCTGTTAGACGCAGCAGTCGGTACGGGAACATTTGCCGTTGAAGCCCTTAATTATTCCATCGAGAGTATGCGTGTCGCCGGAATGCTGGATAAAGAGACCATTTCTGCAATTCTTGACCGTCTCAACGGCCTTGATATTAACGTTTTTGCCATTGCGTTAGCACAGGTTCAGTTTTTTTGGCATCTTTTTGAATTGTTTCAGGGAAAAACAAAAGATGAAATGCGGCTGCTTGCTTCGTCTTTGATCCCGGCCATCAATCTTTGCGGCGGACAATCTTCATTAGATACAGCAGGGATATTATTCAACGGCCAGGATGGATTTGCGTTCATGGAATATGACAACGCCAACGACCACACGAGATATAATCCAAAATGGCTGAGAATTATGAGACAATCTTATGATATATGCGCGGGCAATCCCCCTTGGATCAGGGCGCACCGAATCAAGCTGCCAAAGAACCTTGAAAAACATTATGCAGACGTATACGAAAAGCAAATTGACCTGAGCGGTCTTTTTCTTTTTAAAGCATTAAGGCAATGGGTGAAGCCTGGCGGTTTTGCCGGTTTTATACTCCCCTATTCCACATTGGAATCCGACTCTGCACAAAAACTGAGAAACTTTCTTAAAACAAAGACGATAGTGGAAATCGTGGATATGGAACATGTAGCGCCCAGAGTATTTGATGCGGATACCGTGCCTATTATCCTTATTGTTAAAAACGAAACGCCCCCTGAAGACCATCAGGTTCGCATAACCGTTTTAACGGACGATGCTTACAACGAGATGGATAACATTATTGATTTTACAAGGGCGATAGTTGTCAACATGAACTTGAAAGATTTGCTCACAAGCAGTTACAGGAACACAACAACCGAAAGAATTTCTCCCAAGATTTATGCTGAAGATGTGGATATATTGAACAAAATAGGTAATAACCCCCGTATAGCCAGCATTGTAAGAAAATTGTGGGTTAATAAAAGAGATAGTAAGGATGTTATAGTTTTCAATAGCATGTCATCACCTCAAGGATACAGAGAACATACGCTTATACAAAGGGGTATTGAAATTGGTGGCACGCAAGGTTTAAGTGAAAATGGACTACCCATATACAAAGGTTCCAATGTCTTCCCTGCCAATATTTTGGGTGACCCACTTGGATATTGGAACAAAGACGACAATATAGTTAGCAGTATAAATATTTTCAAGTACCTTGATTTTTTTACTGAAGACGTTTATGTGACGAGAAGGCTTTCACAGGTTCCGGTTGCGGGAAGATGGAATGCCGAAACCGTTTTCAACGATACGACACATATTATTGTATTTGAAAAACCATTTCCCCTGAACATATACCTGTTGTCTCGCATACCGCAGTATTTTGCCTTTAAAACACTACGCACAGAGGTTATGCTTCGAAGAAGAGCGGTGTGGAATGTAGCCGAAATTCATAACCTGCCTGTCCCGGAAAATATCGATGTACAGGAAATCGAGGCTATAGGCTCACGCATCTTCAGCTACAGCAATGATATAATTAACAGATACAGGCATGTTGAGCAGATGATTGAGAACTCCGTAACCCATACACTGAGGGATTGCATCATTAACAATAAAATAGCTCTCGATAAGATTAACCTGACCGTATTCCCCGAAAATATTAAAGTACGGAGCGATGAAATAATTTGCCGTGACAACAGGATAACAAGCGGTTTGTTTATGGACATATATGTGCCGGACGACCTTTTGTACAAATACCTGTCATATTGTGTCGCGGAAGCACTGTCAGATAACGAATACACGGACAGAGAAGCTTTTTTGAACATCCCTGTTCCCATAGAAAATTTAAGAGAGGTTGTGGACGCAATAAAGGATGCAAACCTTAATAACGCAGAAGTAAATTACAAACACGAGATAGAATTACTCGATTTTATCGTAGGAAAAGCGCTTGGGCTCGATGATGCAGAAATCGGCTATATAATAAAACAATTTTCTGAAGACCCTTTTCTGAAGAGAATATCCCCCAACATGCCCCATTTGGGCATGAAGTTTCAGGCATACCGATCCAACTACGGAAGAGATGGCCAAAGGTATTTGTAATACAATTTCAGAAATGCTATTGCGATTATTCTGTTTGACATTGTTCGCCAAAATAGGGTCAACAAAGACATTGCTGGCAATTACCGCCTTTTTTTAACGATTTTATTGTTTTCAACATCGATAGCCTTGCAATAATTTGTTGCGGCAGTTTGGACAATGCCCATGTCTGCATAGACAAAGCCGCGATTCCAGTAAGCGTCCGCATCGTTTTTGTTCAGCCTGATTGCGTTATCGTAATCTTTTATGGCCGCCATGCTGTTGCCTATGAGGTGGTTTACAATGCCCCTGTTGTAATATGCATCAGCGGTGTCCGGCGCAATCTCGATAGCCTTTGTGTAATCGGCAAATGCCTGTTTGTATTGCATTGAAAGCTGGTATGCAACACCCCTGTTGAAGTATACAACGGGGTTATCCTTGAGCAATACAAGGCATGCGGAATAGTGCTTTATCGCCTCGCTGTATTGTTTGCCGTTGCTTGCATTAAGCGCCTTGGCAAATAATTCCGCAGCTTTTGCGACATTCTTTTTATTTGAGTTCTTTTTCAGTGGCAATGTTTCTATAACGCTGCTGCCGCCAAGCTCCCTTTTTTCCGGCTTTATGCTTTTTAAGCGATCCAATAATGCCTCGCTGTTTCTGAATAATTGCCGCTCAATTTGCATATCGGTTTGCAAAACTCCGAGCTGCTCCGGGTTGGGACTAACATTATGTTTTTCGGACAGCAGATTTTGTTCTATTATTGCCTGGCGACTGCCCGATCCGGAAGCGGCAGCAGCAGGGACAGCTAAGACCCTTGCAGATGTGATCTCTGCTCTGGTTTGCTCATTTTCTGTTGCCCTTGAGGGAATAATCGTCTCTTCGGCTTTTTTCTCAATGGCCTCAATGACAGTTGCGGCAGGCGCGGTTTTTGCCGCCTCTGCATCGGCAACGGCCTTGTTTATCTCAACGGCAGGTTCGGCGGTATCATCTGTTTGAGGTTGTATTATCGTTTTTTTGTTTACGGCGTTATCGAAGGCAACCGACGATCCCAACAAATCGAATAAGCCCATTGCCACATTAATAGGATTGAGCGACAATACATTCATTATACCAGAGGCAGCGTGCAATGCCCCGCCCGTAGCGTGGACAGGCTCAACATATCCTCTCGGAGATGATGCAATTATTGTTTTATCTGCGCCAGGCACCGAAATTACAGATGTTCCAGTTGCGCATGCCGAGAGAAATAAGGCGGGAACGGTCAGCGCTATAGCAATGAACGTTTTTATGCTGGACGTAATTGGTGCTGGCGATTGTGTTGTTTTCGGCAACATTTATTCTCCATTGATTCAAAAGTTGTAAAGCTGGCCCTTTATTATGTTTATTTTGGACTTATCGTCTCTTTTTGGGTTAATGCAGACTCGTTTTATATTGGACAGCAGTTTTTTGTGCCTGTGCAGAGCAAGTTCGCAGTTCGTTAAATGTCTTTGCAGCTTCAGTATATAAATCTCGCGCTCGTCCTGGATACCGCCACAGTGTTTCTCGACATCGGCATCTATATATTCTTTTTCTTTTATTTCTTCTGTCAGGCGTTCACGTTCGCCCTCAAGCACTTCCCCGTTTGCCCCCTTTAAAGCGGCAAGCCTTATTGCCTCATCGAGCAATGTTACGAAGCGTTCCGTTGTAATCAGGTGCTTTGCTGCGGCGACAAAACCCTGTTCGACAGTGTACTTACTTTTCTTCTTTTTTTTGACTGTTTCCACGTATGTTCTGCCCCTTTATTATTATCGTTTTTGTTTGGCACTTATTTAAGCCCTTTCGTGCAGTGTTTTTTGTACGCTGTTATTTTGTCGGTAGTATTTTATCTCTTGAGGAAATAACGGTCAATTAATCCGATGCGTTAGATAACTGTTACGATGTTTTTCACGGCAATAGAGTGCGCTGCCCTACCCTCAAAATCGATGTACCTGCCGCCGCCGCTGCAGCCGTAAAAAAGTGGTAACAATATGACAATTTTAAAATCCTCGAAAAGCCCCTTATATTTATATTGACATTAGTATTATTAGTGATACTATATACATACTTTATGAGTAGAATAGACGATATTATTGATGAAATGAAAACCAATCCGGCTAATATTCGGTTTACAGATTTATGCAAGGTTTGTGATTATTACTTTGGAAAACATAGACAAAGGGGAAGCAGCCACAGAATTTACAAAACTCCGTGGAAGGCAGACCCAAGAATCAACATACAGAATAACAAGGGCAAGGCAAAGGTCTACCAGGTAAAACAGGTTTTAATAGCCCTTGATAAATTGGAGGAAAATTATGACATTAAAAAATGACCGCTATACTTATCGCATAACGTTTTCTGAAGAAGATAATGAATATGTCGGCTTATGCGCTGAGTTTCCCAGCTTGAGTTGGCTTGCAGATACTCCCGAAGCCGCTTTGAAAGGTATAAGAAAACTGGTTGGGGAGGTTTTAGAGGATATTCAAAAAGAAGGTGAAACAATCCCTGAACCAATAGCCTGTAAAAAGTACAGCGGCAAATTTTTAGTACGTGTGCCGCCGTCTGTTCATAAAAAACTTGTTATTCAGGCAACAGAAGAGGGTATCAGCTTGAACAGGCTTGTAAGTTCCAAACTTATTTAAAGGTTATATCTTTTTGTATACCTCGCTATCGTTGCGCTTACCTACAACAATAATTTTGAGGACATCATCGTTGACTTGAACCTCTCCCGGTCATAGAAAGGAAATACTCTGTCTTAAAAAAGAGTATATCTAATGGTGAGGTCTATTGTGTTGACGATTCTGCGGGTGTTGAAATTGTTAGATTTGAGGGCATGATAATTGTTACCTACATCGTGAGCCAACCGGTTCTGAAAGAACCTTTTTCCTGTATTTAGGTATTCAGAAAAGATTGAACCGCCTTACTCCCCGTCAAGACGGGGAGTTTGCGGCGGAGAGTTTCTATCAAATACGATCCCGATCCGGTTTGCGATGGCGGTTTGTTTCATGCCCTGTAAGGTTCGAATGATTTTGAATAAGTGGCTTGCTCCAACTTTGGCTTGTGTAATGCCTTGCATTGTTCTGGCCAATCTGAACAAAGTGTTGTATTCCATGCAACAGCCATAATACCAGCCAATGCGTCCATAGTCAATATTTTCATTATGTTAGCTGATTTTTGCAATGTTTTTCAAGGTTTCTGAAACCTGCTGCGGCTTGCGGTCGAATAACAAAAAAGGGCAAGGTTTTTACTCTTACCCCTTTCGCTTTTGCTGTGAAGAAAGCCTACGTTTTGACCTCGTTAGGGAAAAGAAAATCGCGGATGAAGTTTTTGACCTCCGTAGTTTGAGCTGCGCAATCGTTTGCCCTTACCCTGACGAACCTGTATGCCGATGCGTTTTCCGATTTGGCGAGGGCGGTAATTGTGTCGGCGGTTATGGTGATTGTGATTTCCATGTCCCCTGTCCTACTTGTCGTTTCTTAGCAGCTTTTTTGCCCTTTTAATTGAATGGATCATCTTGAGCCAGCCGCTTTGATTGTATTTCAAGTATGGAGAAAGCTCACCGAATGGCTCGGACTTCATCGGGGTCATGAACTTGAACATCGATGATATGCTTTTGCGGTTTTTGTCCTTGAAGCCTTTGAAGTTAATGTAATAGTGGTCGCCAAGGTAGTTAGGTTTGATGCTGTCGTCAAGGTAGCCTGCCCTGCGGATGGTATCATATATGTTTGCCATCATTTGCGACCTTTCCGTTGTAACGTACAGCCTCATGTCAACAATGCCATTCTTTTCGGCGTATTTGCGCACAGCAGTGAAAATGGCATTGGGGTGCGTCCATACTATTCCTTCACGGTAAAACGCTTCGAATACACCCAATTTTGGGCATTGGTTCAGGTTCGGCTTGAAAGCGTCTATTATTATTTTCGGGTTAAACCACTTATCGAAATCTACTATCTTGAGGTTCAGCGCTGTTGCTGCCTCTTCCTGTCTCGCCTTTACCGTTGCGTTTCTCAGTATTTCCGACAGGGCATCTTCATCGTGAACGGGGGGAACGTGGTGGTTTCTTATGGCTTCAAGCATCGGTTCTAATTTAAATTCGGCGGGGACTTTATCTTTTACCAGGTCTTTGAAAAGGTCGGCAGAAATTACGGTGTGGTCTGTTTTGTTGCCGGCTATGTCGGTTCGGAAGCTGTCAACGTTGCCGAGATCCATCGTAAGACACATAGGTATCAGCCATGGCGAATAAGAGTTGACCCCTTTAGGCATCCTTGCGTTCATTTCGGCAAGGGCATGTTTAAGGACAAGGTAGATGTGGTCGGCAAGGGCAAGCCTGCGGAATACGCCGTGGTATTTGCGGTAGCTGGAGAGTTCGCGAGCTTCCAGGTCTTCGGCAGTTCGGGGTAGCAATGAAGGCCGGTTTCCGTATTCGGTTATGCGGAACAGGCAGGTTTCGAGGATTTCTTCAAAGCCCATCTTTTTTATGTGTGCCATGTAGGGGTTTATTAATTCCATGAAGTCTTCGTGAGTGTGAGTGGGTTCGATGTATTTGTTGTAGTCGGTATAGGTTTTGGCTTCGGCAGCGGTTTCGGTAATTGCCGTTGTGGGGGCGGCTGCAGTTTCGGCATCGGCAATCGGCTCTTTAGGGAGGGTGCGCTTCCGACGGTTTTTTGCATCGAATACCATCTCGGAGCAGGGGACAACTGGGAGTCCTTTTCTCTTTAGGGCACGCCTACCCTCTTGTACAAGCCTGTTTTTTACTTTTTGTGCCATCCTCATTAGCAGTTTTTTTCTTATTGCCGGTATCCCCATGTGGTTTATGCACTGTTCGCTTAGTTTGAGGGGTGTTAGTTTCATGTTATTTGCAAGGCTTGTTTCCATATAGCGTTCTACCCTTAGAAAGCCTTTCCCGTCTGCTCTCGCCCATTCCTTTATGAGTATGTCCAACAATTTCTGATACCCGAGTGTTCTTCCGTATGCTTCCCGTAGCATTTTTACAATCTGTTGCGCCTGTTTTTTTGCTTTTGCTTCGTCGTTCATGTGACACCTCCAGTTTATTTTGTTGTTGCAATTTGCCTTTTTTTGTGGGGGATACTTTGGAATTATTTATTAAAGTATAATTTATTATTGTCTTTTATTTTTCAATGACACGCCATTTCTAACAAAAAAATCCGTTGCTATTTTCCCCTTAATTTCAGACGTGGTGACGTATAAGAATCGTGTTGTTTCCGAGGTTGATTCAAATACGCCGGTTTCGGACATGCGTCCTAAAGAAATTACTGTTGTTGCGCTAATTGGTGGTCGGATTGACCTTTGTTTCGGACATGCGTCCTAAAGAAATTACTGTTGTTGCGCTAATTGGTGGTCGGATTGACCTTTGTTTCGGACATGCGTCCTAAAGAAATTACTAACTGCTTACATATATATTACTTTATTTTTTTTCTATTGCAACAAAAAAAGCGCCCCTATCGATAGGGGCGCTTATCTTATTTTGTGCCACAGTATTCTGTGCACAATTTTCCTTCGGACCAGATTGCCAGTAACACTTCATTCCCGTCGTCGAAATGGCAGGTGAAATACGGGTGATACCCGCCACCGCCACCACCTGCAATACCTGCTTCAAACCTAAAGTTTTTAGCCTGGGGGTGTTTTATTTTAATCTGTTCAATCGTTTTTGTTTTCATCCACATGTGAGTCAACACCCTCACATGGTCATCGTCTATCTTGTCGAGTTCGCGTGACAGCGATATCCGCTCCATATCCTCTGCCTCTTTACATACGTCTTCGATTGTGTACCCTCTCGGGCACTTATATATCTTGACGTTGTAGATGTCTACAAACTTGCTCCCGCTCCAGTTGCTATATTTTCTATGGAACATAACGAAGCATTTTGCGTCTGTTACGTTATGTTTCTTCAACGCTGACAGTATTGTGTCGCCATCCTTTTCCTTTGTTTGAGAATACGCGTAGTTGCTACCGCGCAGGTAACGGCACTCCAGCGGGACGCTAACTACCTCTGTTCCGGTGTACGCAAACAGGGTGTGGTATTCATAGTCATTCCCCGCTGAACCGTCCCATGCGGTATCGACCGGAATGGAGTTTAACCATTCCCGATCAGCCCTATGGATTGTAATCTTGTCCACATCTTCAATGGTTGTACCCTCTTGTTCCAGGGCGTCCTTAATGAATGGGAATTCTTTCATAATTGCGTTTTTTTTGAATGTGTTCATTTTTTTCTCCTTTTTTTATCCCGGCACCGCCGGTTTGTATTTTTTCCCTGCGCCTGCCGATGGACTTACGGCGAGGGTATGTATTTTTTAGCCCCCGGGCCGGCAGTGAACAGCTATCCTTTTCAGGACGCCTCGGTGCCGGCAGTGGGGGCATATCTTCTATTCAGGTGTCGCTATGGCACGAAGTCCTTACGTGCGTCACGCTTTCGGTCGAACCTAATAACGTAGAGCTGCCTGTTCTTGCAGTGGCCACTGCATTGGCAACCCCCATAGCGACACTTTATCTTGTATCTTTTCCCGGCATAAGGACGTAAAAATCCGTGCCCCATGTCGGGTTATTTTTATAAATTTGAATTTCCTCCGAGAGCGACAGGAGGTATGTTTGGGTCTCCCAAAGGGAGACAATGGTTCGGGCAGACACCCTAAAGAAATTACTAACTACTTATATATTACTTTATTTTTATTTTGCCCGACTGCTTCATTAAAGTAGTGATATTAAACAGATAGGCGTTGTTTATTTAAGTTTGAGGCATTATTTACAAAAAAAATATCTGAAATTTTTTTTGTTGCTATTGTTCTTCTTCTGCCTCCTCGGTCAATTTATCTACCGCTTTGGCTACCCTTGCCGCCATTTCCGCGCCTATTTCTACACCCTTTACCGCTTCCGGAATGCCTTCAGGCGTTATTGCCATCACGTTTTTTAAGCCTTTTACGCTCAGTCTCGCCTTCGGATGCGTAAATACCACAATGCCTTTAATCCACACATTTTCAATACCTTCGGATTTCAGGTAGTTTTTCAGCCACATTATGTTTCTTCCCAACTGCCCTGAAGGGTTGCCGATACCGCCAGTGTATGCGACGCCGCTGCCGCTGATTTTGATTTTTTGCCAGCCGTTTTCGTTGTAGTTAATAAAGCCGGAATGGTTTTTTATTTCAAAGGCATAGACGCCGCTGGAACCAACGAGAAGGTAATCGATGTCGCCGTAGTCGGTAGCCACACCCTGGTAAAGAATGTTGTCGGTTTTGTCTATAGCTGCCGACAAACTGGCATTGAAAAGGTCTTCCCCTCTAATGCCCTGCATAAATTTTGTCCATTTTATCTGCTCTACCGCACCCAAATAACAAAACACTATTAACATTATTAACCCGCCAAAAATCCCCGCAAGCAAATTAATGCAGGGGCCGACTATCGCGGATACCACACCGCATGAAAATAATATTACCATCCGGTTGCGGTGCATGTCTGCCTGCCTTACCAGATATGTTGACATTTTAACTGTTCTCATAATATTGCTCCTTTCTGCCTTGTATATTACTTTTTTTGTAGTCGAAAGTTAACTTTTTTGACGATAATGTGCAGTTATCGACAAAAAACATCGATAATTTACAGTTTTTCCAAAATAGTCCATTTTGGAACAGGTCAAAATCGATTATTATCGTCAAAAGCGACGATTATCGTCAAAAGCGTCTATTTCTATCGATTATCGTTTCCATTTTCGTTGACGCAAATTAACGATTTTGACGATAATGTGCAGTTATTTATAAAAAGAATTATGAATACACGGTTATTGCGTTTTGAACATTATCGTCAATACTGCCGATTAGCGTCAAAAGCGACGATTATCGTCAAAAGCGTCTATTTCTATCGATTATCGTTTCCATTATAACCCGCCCCTTGGCATTAAAAAACCCCGCATACGCGGGGTCGTGAATTTTTTTCTCTTATTGCACTTAAAGGTTGAAGCTAATATTAGACCTGTCAATGGGGTCGATGAATTTATCGCCTCTTGCCTTGTTGTTTGCTGGCGCCTTTGTCTTATGAGCGCTCTCCTCCCTTCCCTTGTCAACAACATTGGCAATGTAGTATCTGAGTGAATCTTTAATTAGGTCGTTTCTCATGTAAGTCGGCAGAGTGTCGAGCCTGTCTATTAGATCCCCGTCTTTTGCCTCGTGCAGATACAATTTTACCATTATTTTTTGGGACTTCATCGCCGGTTCCTCCTTTTTTATTGTGGATTGTTTTGCTTTTAGGCGCAGGCGACTTTGTATTGCCATTGCCTTGCTTGAAGCTGGTTGCAATGTTTTTGTTTTCGTCAGTTAGCCCGGCTTTTTCAGTACAATGCTTTTGGTAGTTGCTCACAAACTGCCGCAGCGCATCCCGGACAAAATCGTTTCTCATGTACGAAGGCATATTCTGCAGTTTTTCTATCAGTTCCGTATCCTTCACATCGTTAAGATAGAAACGGAAAGCTACGTTTTTTGCCGCCTGCTTCGTTGTTGCCATAGCCGCCCCCCCCTTAACCTTCCGCTACGGATGTTCTTGTTCCGTAGTACCAGTAGCCGACGGCGTTTGCCATCATTGGGTCGGCGACAGCGGTTATATTATGGACGGTTGCGATATGCTTCTTTATGATCTCGGCAGGTCCGCCCCCCACTATAGCAACATCGGGCGTTACAGGCAGACTTTCGATGAACCTGTCTATGGCTGCCGACACCTGCATGGCATAACCCGCAAGGCATTTTTTAATGTCGAAAGGGTAGCCTTTGTTGAGATGATTAATTTCGTCATTGCCTTTTATGAGAGCAGTCCTTGCGGCCATCGGCTTAATCTGAAAGTGGTAGCGCTTGTAAAATTCGCTTCTGATCTCGTCTATGGCAACGGATATGCCGAGCTGCTCGCTGCCCGTTACGGATTCTATGTATTTGTTTTTGGAAAACAACGCAAAGTCGAGAGTTTCGTGTCCGCAGTCCACGACGGCCACATTTTTATAGGCATCTTCAGGGTTATCCTTAATGTGGCTGAAATATATGCCCGCCCCCTGCGGTATGATCTTGACGTTGCCGTTTATGCGGTACTGCATTTCCATGCCGTTTATGTGGACAGCAGCGTTTTTCATAGCTTGCCGGATAGCCTGCCCGTACTGCTGCGAATACATTCCCGGCGGAAGTCCGAGCACGATGGTTCCGTTTCTGAAACTGTGCGAGTTTAATGCGTATGTGAGAACTGCCATCCACGGATCGGATGCCACAAAAGATGAAGTCCTTGTGTCCATGACTCGGCCATACGTTTCTGCGTCCTCGCCAACAATGAAGTCGTTGCCGTTGACGTTAATCGGGGTCATATAAGAAAACTCCCTGTCTCTGGATACCGCGGACACGGCAGTTGGGAAACTATCGTTTTTGTAATCGCTGTGGACTTTTGTGAAGCCGTAGCCTATGTCGATGCCTATGCACATGCTGTTGTCTTCCATATATTTACAACCTCCTTTGTGGTTTTGTGTTCTTTCCATACATGAGTATTACTTTATTTTATGCGGTGCGAGATTAAGGCAAAAAAAAGGGGGGGCGCATGAACGCCCCCCCTTTATATTATAGTACCGCTACGACTATTCCGGCCCTTACGAGCCTTGCGACCTGTGAGGTCAGAACATAGTCGTATGTACCGTTACGGTACATTACTCTTGTCATATTCCCTCCTTTTGAGGTTTTTTTAACCCCGGCGGTTGCCGGGTGGGTTTCCTTTTTAAGGTTTGGTTTTTGAGAAGCCGCTATAGCGTCGGTTGCCATTTCGGGTCGTACGCTTGTGTTAGCCAAACGGAACTCAAAGGTTCTCATGTCTGGCGGGACCCTACTTGCAGGCCAACCTGCTTCTCGCTCCCCGACGGTGGCGTTAAACGCAGACCGTGGGGTCTGTTATCGGCATCGCTGCCGATTTTTTAATATTTGGAATTCCTCGATCACCGAAGTGAAAGAGGTATGATTGGGTCTCCCGTGAGGGAGACAATGGTTCGGCCAAGCGGCCTAAAAAAATTACTTACTGTTTATATATTACTTCAAACTTTCCGGGATGCGCCACAAAAAAGACGATCTTAATCCCATATTTTATTTTTTTCTATTCTTTTCCTTGTTTTCCTTGAAAAGTAGAATATGCCGACAATGGGCAGAACTACAACGAGAGTTGTTGTAAGCACAACGAACACAGTTGACGTTATGAAAACCTCCCTGAACTCAAGCGCCCACACATATATCTTATTGAGCGTTTCGTACTTTACAGCGGGATACATCTTGTGCAGCAGCTTTGTAAGGTAGCCTTTTTCAAGAACCTTGAAATATATGAAGTTATATAGGATTATGGCAAAGAACATCTTTCCGATGTTCGCCAGCGAAAAACCGCCCACCAACTGCCTTATCGCCTGCTTTGTGACTGTACCGTAATAATATCTTCCCACATAGCAGGCAAGAAGCAGACTGTAGCCGAGTGAGAACGACAACGCAAGCAGTATCGTGAATGTTACATCGAAGTTGCTGGGAGTTGTCGAACCGAATACGGGTATGTATTTCTCAAGCACCCCCATGAAAAAAGGCGTCATAAATATGCCGATGATTGCCGAACCGAGCGCACTCCTTAAACCTATCCAGTAATATTCCATGTTGTCTCTCAATGTGAAAAATTCCGTTGGTACTTCAGAACCGCCGGATTCAACAGCGTAGTACCATTGTATATTTGATATTGCATCGAGAAGGTTTTTGGGTTTTTGATGCACCATGCTGCCAGTCTGGATTACATCTTCCTTCCCGCCTTTTGCACCACCGTCTTTTGACATGCCAGTCCTCCCCTATTTCAATGCAGTGAATATGAAGCCGAATACACCGCCAAAGTATGTCGCTATAGTTGAAATCACGATAAACACTACACTCAAACCCGGTCTTTTGAGATATATGAGGAAGAACAAGGCAAGCGCAAGTGTCACACATGCAAGCAGCCTTGCCCAAAAACCCTGCAGTAAGGTCGAGAACATCATGTGCCAGAAGCTATTGTATTGCTCATGGCTCATGTAGCTCATGGGATTTATTGCATCGAGAAAACTGCCCGACAGTATTTTATAATACATCTTGCCCTCCTTTATTTTGTTTTTGCCTCGACTTTTACAATGTTGTCTGAGATCGAGTCTTTTATCCTTTCAATCTCGTCAACGTTGGCAAAATTGCTTTCCACTATAGGGATAAGGTTAATGTTGGCAACTTTTTTGCCCATTTGTGTTTCGATGCTGTATCTTCTGTAATGCCAGTTTTCCTTCATGTCCGGTGTAAGCTTTTTGCTGTCATAAAGTATTTTCACTACATCTTTAACGACCTTCTCAAGATTCTTTCTTTGTATGAGCTGTATGTTAATGATTTCTTTTTTAATGGCATATTCATTTGCCAACTGGAACATGAACTCAGGGTTGACGTATACTACACCGTCGTGAGAGAATGCCCCCCACCTGTTGTTTGTCTGGGTAACATTTATGTGCGGCCTTACCATCCCGAGAAATTCGCCGACATCGAACCACTCTTTGAGCGGTTTTGACTTTAGTGCCGGGCTTTGCTTTGTAACCTCTTCCTCCCTTGCCCTGCCGTCAGCATCTTTGAGCAGTATCAACACCATATCGTTGTTATTGTTAATATTGGAGTGATGTGCCCTGATTGCTTCAAGCACAGGAGTTATCCATGTAATTTCTGTCTGCGGAATAACGGTTGCGACAACCTTTGCGCTGATTACAGGATGATCCAGTTTGCTATAGGTGTCGTCCTTTCTGTACTCTGGAAACTTGCCGATGTCATGTCCGAGCGCAGCAACAATTACGTTTGGTATGAAGGCATCCGGCAATTTGTATTCGTCTTTAAGAAGTCTCAGCGCAATTCTTACCACCCTGAAAATATGGTTTTTTGCGGTTACCCTTGCCAACAGTCCTGCAATGCTTAAAAGGTCGTCGCTTTCCTCGTCCCTGAAGTCTTTCATAACTACGAGAGACGGGCAGTTGCCGTGGCGATCCACTATCTCAACAAGTGCCTTTATCTTGCCAAGCACATTACGGGTTTCAAGAATTGTCCTGTACGGTTCTATGCAGTCTGTATAGAAGTTGTTTGCCTCTGCGGATAGCTCATAGCTGCTGCTGTCTTTTTGTGTTATTTCTGCAGGCTTATTCATATCTTCATTTTGGTTATTGTTTTCGTTGTTCGATACTGTATTTATTGTTGCATTATCAGAATTGGTGTTATTAAGTGCTGCTGCTGCGACATTTTCGACTCTTTTCTGCTTTTTTTGTTGTTCTTCATTATTGGATGTGAATGTATTGTTGTACTTGAGCCAGATAGCGCTCAGATCTTCCAGCTTTATTTTTATTTCGTTTCTGCTCTTTTCGTTACAGTCAAGTGCGTTATCTATTTTTTCGACAATAGAGTCCATAATGGTTTTGTTGTCGAAATAGTTATCTATCCTTTTTATAATAATATCTGTTACTTTGCCGAATATATTGCCGATTGTATGCCCCGCTGACAATTTGCTCACGCGGTTACCGCCTGTTCCTTCAATATGTTCGATAGCTTTCCTTCTACTGTCTTTTGCCAGGGCACGGTGAGTTCGTGGATGCTTCGCTTTCCTCTGACTATTTTGCCGTCTTTGCAGGTAAAGCTTGAAACCTGTTCAAGTATATCTTCTTGCGTTTGTCCTGTTATTGTGGATATCTGCTTCAGTAGCGATTGCAGTTTTTCTTCGACAGAGTTTTTTATGTAGAAGTTGAACGGTGTTTTTTGTTCGGACAACTCATAAAGCCTGATCGCAGCATACCTTTCCTTTTCTATGTGAATAGTTACAGAAATCCGCTTGGTCACGTTTATGGACTCTACTTTCGAAATGACGGAAACATTATCGAGCCACGCTTTTTTCTTTTTTCCTTTTAATTCCTGCAAAGCGTTTACTGCCCCTTCAGGCGGGCCATTAATAACGGCCTTTATCGACATGTAGTTGGCATGCACAGTGTATGTTAAAAGACTAAGATTGAATTTCACTATATCCCCCACGGTTCATCGAGGCGATTCGCAACTATGCATTCTACGGGCAGGATAACCTGGCGCATCTTCCCTGATAACCCCAAGTGTACGCTTGCTGTATTGTCTTCCCTGATTTTTTTCAGTATGCCCATGCGACCTTCGTAATCTCCTTTTATAACCCTGATCATGCCGTTTACTTCAAGTTCATTTCCTTCGTTCTTTTTTGAAAGAACGAACTCCTTCATTATTGCCCCTGCTATTCCGGAAGGAACTTCGTTCATTTCTTTAACGAATTCTGGCTTTTCTTTTATTTTCAAAAAAGCGCCGTCCAATACGCATACAAGATATTCGCCTAACGGAGAACGGCGGGCATCTATGCCGTAAACGTTCTTGAGAAATTCGGCTACGCGCCTTTCCTTGCCCTTTACAACCTTGAGCAGATAGTAGGTTTTGTTCTCGTCGTGATCGCCGTGTGTGTTGTCCTGCATGCGTTCCTCCTTTTATAATGGTTATTACTTTAATTTCGGCAGCAATAGCAGTAACCGCCGAAAATAAAGTAATATATAAGCAGAAGTAATTTCTTTAGGGTAACTGCCCGAATTATACCTGCCCTTTTCCGTAGGGCAGATACACAAATTATTACATACCTTTTCAAAGCACCACCCCATCCTGCAAGGGGGATGTTTATATAAGCACCCCACATCGGCAGGAGTGGGGATAATATTCCATCGATGGAGGAATTATGTTGAAAGGGAAGAATCTGAAAGCTGCGCGGGCATGGCTCGCAATGCTCAAAAATGAAAGCAAAAAAAATAACGGAGGCGAACATGATGTTGAACGTTAAAGTGTTTCTCTCCCAAAAAGAAATCGACCTTGCCTACGACGACAGCAACATGAAAAAACCTGCTGATGTTGTCCTTGGCGGGTTCTTATTCGAGGTGAAGGGGACAAGCGCCGTGAGGCGAATGACCCGCCTTGAGTTCGCGATATTCAACTACAGAACAGGCAAACGCTTCCTTCGGATCGATGCAGAACGCGGGGCGTTGTCGCTTGTCGAAGAATACTTTCGTGACATACTCAGTGCTTTCGCTGTTTCTGCGTGTATTGCTATTGAATATGTCCGGGGCATTGTCAGCAGAATAAACACAAACAAACTCAGGAGGTTTCATGGGCAGGCTTATAATTAAACACAAAAGCTATGTTGTTGTCATTCCGGACATAGAACTGAGCGAAGCATACAAACTCTACTGGAGCTATTTCTGGAAAACGGGGGAATTTGCACATGCACGTTACGAAGACTACTGCAACAGCGTCTACCTCTAATTAATATGCAAGGACAGGTCTAACAGCCTGTCCTTTTTTTTGCAAAAACATCGTGTTTATTGCGCCAAATGCTGTATTTGTTGACATTTGCGGCCATATTTGTTTCTATGAAAACAGGGAGGATGTTATGAACAAGTACACAAAGGATTCATTTAAAAAGCAAAATACGGTTGTGGCTTGCCTCGATGGGTACGATGATTACAGAAAAAGAACAATTATGTTTTACTGTTTCTTATTTGCAGGCATGGCCTTTTCTTATAGTATCTTATTTTTTGTTCTCAAGCTGTTTTTTGCCGCCTGCAATGCTTTTGTTATAGCTCACCTTGTAAGCGTGTTATTTATAGATGCGTCTCTGATTTGGTGGGTGATCATTAATCTTTACTGGCCAGCGCCACTGCCACCAGATCGAGGTGTTACGCCAAAAATCATCACCATAATGTTCGTATATATTGCCATACTGTTTTTGATGTATTTTTTATTATTTCGTTTTTCAAATGTAGACTGGGTTCTTTGTGTGTCTATTGTGAGTATATTGGGGGGTTTCTTGTATGGTTTGACTGCGGGTTTTGCAAACTATTGCGAAAAGGTGCAGAAAGGGTTGTACTATGATAGCGAACCCGTTAACCGCGAAGACTATCTGAGCCTTAACAACATGGTATTTAATCCTATGTATAGATTTTTTGACATTAACGTCTGGCATGAAAAGGACGATAAGTAATGTATCCCGATTTTTTCTGTGTCTATGCTTGGGTCTCAACTGAATGTTTCTGCGCAAACCAAAAACGATAAGCACCCTTAGCCTCAATCAGCGATTCCTTCGGTAACGCTAAACGTAATGTTGGGCTGAAAATATAATTATCGGGATTGACAGTGTATATTGTAATATTTCTATTTTCGGTAATATAGTCAAACATTACTTCTGGTATTGGCACGATATTGTCACCCACAATCACGTTCAGTCCGTAATCAGCAAACTCAATCGCTATATCTTCTTCGCTAATATTTTCAAGTTCTTTATCATCAATATCGAGTACAACCATAATACCGTCGGCTACCATGAAACATTTGTTTGCAATCATATATTTATTCCTTCTGTATTTTAGATTTTTTTGCCACCTGGTACACCCTGTATACCGTCACTGTTACCACCTGGTATCGGTTCTGTATTGCCCCCCGGTATTACCTCTCTATTAACATCCCCTGTTTGCTTATACTCAACTCCAACACTACCACCTGGTATTGGTTCTATATTAGCCATAGAGGTATTTGTTTTTTCCCGTTCAAGCATTTCTCGTGTAAGTTGTGTAATATGATTATCTGCAGCTTTGCTTGACGATGCTTTTGGTTGGAACAGATCGTAGGGTGTATTGGTATTACTTGTACTTTCGGTTATTGTGTCTGTCTTATTTTCTGTGGCATATACCGGCGGTTCTTCATAACTGTTTGGCATGCTATTTTGTGATAGTCTTGTATCTTGCGATGGTGTTTCAGAATCTAACCTATTCATATCAGGATTTGGTATGGCCTGTGTTTGTTCGTCCAAGAATTGCGCTACATCGGGTGCTGCAATATCGTTTGCCCCATATGTATAATTTGAAATCATTTGATCTATCGTATTATTATTAGCCTGATCGTTCATGCTTTTTGTACTCACACTTCCTTGCTGTTTAACTTCGCTGTGTGTTTCCGTAGATGGATTAGCATTGTTTGTTTCTTGGGCGTGTTCTAAATCGTCTTGTCTTATATTATTAGCACTATCTGCCCTATTCATATCAGTTTTTGGTATGTTATGTTCTGCTGTTTGCTGTTCTTTCTTGTTATCCATGTTGCTACTATTGCTTTCTATTTCGGCTGATGCATACCCATCATGTGCTTGTTTTGCTTCCGATTGCATAATATTTGTTTGTTGTGCGTATGATTGTAATTCATGCATTAACTCTTGATTATAGTTATGACCTGCATAAGACTGTATCATTTCGTTTGCTTTATCATTTCCGTATTTATTACTAAGATGCTCATAGAATTGTTCCGCATTTTGTTGCCCCTCTATCTTATTGTTATTAATAAATTCTTTTAGAATATCAATTGGTTTTTGTTTCTCGTATTGCTTTCCGCCCGCAACCTGGGCATCTGTAGCATAATTGATGCCTCCGGTTGTTGTTGCGATAGTTGCTGCGTACATGCTTTTTATTCCATCGTTTTGTGCCGTTTTTTCTGTGTTATTTTCTTTGTTGCTGCTTTTTTGTTTTTTACTTACCACATTGTTTTCAGTCGTTCCCTCTTGTTGAGTACCCCCTGTCTGCCTTGCTTGGTTTACATTCGGGTTAGGCACAGCATTGCTACCCTGCCCTGTTGTATGGTTTACACCCGAAGATTGAGCAGCACCCTGCACATTTGCGGTCTGCCTTGCGCCTGCTTGTTGAGTACCCCCTGTCTGCCTTGCTTGGTTTACATTCGGGTTAGGCACAGCATTGCTACCCTGCCCTGTTGTATGGTTTACACCCGAAGATTGAGCAGCACCCTGCACATTTGCGGTCTGCCT
>Ga0302248_1000372_pt1 | contig 45400 bp, 49 predicted proteins | sample AAG_UR_Leu_MG_FD_193528 | JGI IMG/M metagenome (GOLD analysis project Ga0302248, IMG submission 193528) | Enriched activated sludge microbial communities from anaerobic digester in WTTP, New Holstein, Wisconsin, United States - AAG_UR_Leu | ecosystem: Engineered > Bioreactor > Anaerobic >...
GCTTTTCCAGCTTGCCGCGGCCAGCCACAACCAGCTTCGCACTGGGCATCTGCGCAACGACCGCCGCCCAGGCTTCAGCCAGGATCTCCAGCCCCTTCTCGGGGTCCAACCTGCCCACGTAGAGGGCTATCGGCTCGTCAGGCGCGGCCAGCACTCTCCGGAAAGCGGCCACGTGTCGAGCCTCGGCTTCGACCCCGAAAGCCGAAACGTCCACCGCACAGGGGACCGTGCTTATCTTGTCCTCAGCCACGCCATACGTGCGGACCAGTTCGCCCCTGACCCAACTGCTATTGGCTATCGCCCGGTCGGCATACCGGCAGATCCACTGCTCCACCCGCCCGATGAACTTCCGCTCGTTGTCGAGCCGCCCGAAGGACTTGCCCATCACCGTGTCATGCACGGTAACCACCAGCGGTGTCCCGTAGACCTTCTTGAGCACCTTGCCGGCCGTCGCTGTAAGCCAATCGTGGACGTTGATCACGTGAGGGCGCCACTTCTCCACGATCGGCGCCGCCCGTTCCACGAGCTGGGCGTTGAACTGCATCACCGTGGTGGCTTCTTCGGACGGCTTCGGAGGCGGCGGGAAGTGCACCCGCGCAACCCGCACTCCCCGCTCGACGATGTCGTGGCGCTCGCCGCTGAGAGAGTTGGTCACCACGCAGACCTCGTCGCCCGCCGCCGCTTGCGCACCGGCCAGGTCGTATACGAAACGCCCCAGCCCGAAGACCTTCTGCGGCGGATACTCGCTCGACAGATGCAGGATCCTCACAGCAGCTCACCTCGCCAGGTCGCGAAGCGGTGCCTCGAACCCGGGCCATAGATCATCGTGTAGGCCATCACCTTCCAGGAAACGAAACTGCCGTCACGCGCTCGCAGCGAGGTCCTTCGCCAAGTGCCGGTGTTGAAGTATATGTGCCGGTCATCCAACGCCTCCGTCACCGGCGCATGCGTGTGTCCGGCCACGAGATAGGCGTGCCTGGCCCCTCCGGGTCTCGACCTGCCGGCGAACCCGCTCGCAAGATCGGAAAACCGCCGACCTATCCCGGTCATCGCCTTGAAGCCCACCAGCCGCGATCCCTTGAGCATCAGGTTGAGCCTGTCCGCCTCGTCGAACAGCGAAAGCCGGCGGTTGTGCCGCTTCATCCAGCGCTTTACGAAGTCCTTCTCCAGGAACTCCGCGACCAGGCCGTTCCATATCTCCTTGAGCTTGCGAACCGTATCCGCCGGACACTGCCTGGCCGACCATAGTATCCAGGCAGGCACGTCGATCAGCGGACGGACGTTGTCCATTTCGCAAATGGCCTGCCGAAGCGTGGCGTTGTCGGGAAACCGCTTGGCAACCTCGATGGGATACCGGTTGAAGAGCTCGACCACGATGGCGTCGCCTATGGGCGCTCGCCCACCGGTCTCGAAGTTGTAGGGGTCCCACTTATGACCATGCACCACGAGCGCATCGTGGACTTCGTCGCGGTACTCGAGCCCGACGAACTCGATGGGCCCCAAGACCTGCACGACCTGGGATTGGAGTTCGGGCATGTCTCCTAGCAGCCTATCGTGGTTCCCCGTCACGCAGATCAGGCGCGCTCCGGTCCTCCGGACATACTCCTTCACCTTCTGAAGAGATTCCGAGTTCTCCGCGAGAATGCCCCCCAGTATTCGGAGCGCAGCATCCTGCAGGCCGCGTGACGCCCACGGGCGACTTTCCCCGTCCAACCAGGCGGCGCTCCGCAGCAGGTCGAAAGTGTCGCCAGCCAGGACCAACGTCAGGCCGAGCTTGTCCTCGGACCGCTCGCGCTTCCTTTCCAGCGAGTCGAAGAAGATGTCCCACGCGTCGGGGTTGACATTGTAGGGGCCGGTGGTCCCATCCGCGAAATGGAGGTCACTCACCACCGCGAGCATCACGTCGCTCCTAATCCCAACGCCTCTCGGTAGATCGCCAGGGTCTCCTCTGCACAGCGCTCCGGCGTGAACTCCCTGGCGCGCTCGCGTCCCCGACGCACAAGTTCCTTCGACAGTGCCCTGTCCGATACGACCTCCTCCAGAGCTACCGCCATCTCCTCGACGCTCTCAGGGTCCACCAGCCTGGCGGCGTCTCCCGCCACCTCGCCAAGGGAGCTGGTCTTCGACGTCACCACCGGCGTGCCGCAAGCCATGGCCTCGATCACCGGCAGACCAAAACCCTCGTAGAGCGAAGGATAGATGAACGCCGCCGCGCCGCACATGAGCGCGGGCAGGTCGTTGTCCGGAATGTGGCCCGCCAAGACCGTGGAGGCCCCGACGCCGGCCCTCTCCACCTCGGACTTGGCGTCGAAGTCCTTGCCACCCTTGCCTCCGGCAAGCACCAATTGCATGCTCTTACCGGACTTCCGGACGGAGAATGCGCCCCAGGCAGCCAGGAGTCGACGGATGTTCTTCTTCTCCTCAAGCGCCCCGACGTAGAGCACGTAACTCCCGGTCAGCCCGAGCTTGGGTTTGACGCTCCTGACCGCCTCGTCGGTGGCTCCGCGCGCGAAGCGCGGGTCGAGACCGTTGTAGATGACCCTTACTTTGCTGCCGTCGGCCCCATACAACTCGCAGATCTCGCGCTTGGAGAACTCCGAGACGGTTATGACCAGGCTGGCGGAGTCCAGAGAGACCGCCGTCCACCGGTCGAGGTACCCCGCCAGCCGCTCGTCGACCAGCCCGGGATGCCGGCGGAAGATCACGTCGTGGACCGTTGCCACCATGCACCGCGCTCCACCGGCCACCGGCAGGCTGAAACAGGTGTTGTGGTACAAGTCCGCGGGGATGCCGGCCAACTCCCCAGGTAGTTCGAGCTGCTCCCAGCGTTCATCGATCATGCCGCAGGCGAAGCGCCTTTCGCAGACGTTCGGTCCCGATGGCAGCAAGCCCTCGCCTATGCGTTCCGTCGCAAGCAGGTGGAACTGGGCCTCCCGCCAAAGCCCGGGCATGATGCCGGCCAACGTCGCCGCATACCTCCCGATCCCGCCCATGCCCGGGAAGACCGATCGGCAGTCCAGGGCTATGCGCAGGGCCATAGCCCCTCCGCCATCCCAGCCTCGGCGGCACGGAACGCTTCCGCCAAGTCCGTAGCGAAACGACCTGGCGTGAACTCCGCCGCACGCCGCATGCCGGCCTCGATCAGGCGCTCCCGGACCGGATCGTCCGAGCAGGCCGCACGCAGGGCATCGGCAATCGAGGCCTCATTCTCCGCGTCCGGCAATAGAGCGGCACCTCCGCAGGTCTCTGGCAAGGCCGTATGGCCGGAAGCCACCACCGGCGTGCCACAAGCCATGGCCTCGATCACCGGCCGCCCAAAACCTTCCGCAAGCGAAGGGAAGGCAAAGCATCGCGCACCCGAATACAACGCGGGAAGGTCCTCATCCGCAACGTGGCCAAGCAGCCTCAGCTTGCCTTCGACGCCGGCCTCGGACGCGAACCTGCGGAGGTCGTAGCCCTCGACCGTCGGCTGGCCTGCGACCGCCAAGACCAGATCCCCGCAGCCCGTGCGGGCGAAGGCTCGTACCAAGCGCTCCAGGTTCTTGCGGGGATCGATCGCGCCCACGTAAAGCACGTAGCCTTGCCGGACAAGGCCGTGTTTCTCGAGAACCGGCCTGGCCTCCTCGGGCGCCACCGGCCGGAATGACCTTCCGGCAGGCTGTCTGACCACGCTCACGCGCTCCGGGGCTATCCGCAGGCGTTCCACCACCTGGCTTTTGGACCATTCCGAAACCGTGACGGCATGGCACCCCGCCCGCATCGCCGGGCCAACACGATGGCTCCAGAACCGGGCGAACTCCGGCGTGCAGAGATTCGCGTGCGTCTCGGGGAAGACGTCGTGGATGGTCACGACCTGGCGCGCAGTGTGCACCACTGGACACGTGAACAGAGGGGAGAAGAACAGCCCGACTCCGTGCTCTTCCAGAGCGGCAGGCAGCTCGAGTTCGTACCATAAGGGGTCCGTACCCGGGTCTTCGATCATCGGCATGGGCCTGGGCACTTTGGCCGTGAGCACCATGCCGCGGCGAACCACCACGGCCAGGGCGCCAGGCGGCAAACTCCCAGCCAGAGAGTGAAGCGCCGCTTTGGCGAAGGCCCCTATCCCGGTTGCTCCCGGACCGATCGCACGGCAGTCAAGACCCACGAGCATAGGTCTGCTCCCCTCGTGAGGCGAACTACCTAACATGGAATGTATCATATGTCAAGGAATTTACCGACGCCGACGCGGTTATAAAAGTGCCGGCGGACAAGAGATCTTCGGCGCTCCGCGACACACAGGCTCCGCGCGGACGAGCTGCCGAGAAAACCTCGGGAAAAGGAATGGCTTTCCGCGGGCCGGTACGGAAAATGGCGGACTGCGAGCCAGGCGTAAGGGGAAGCGAAGGGAGAGGGCCATGAAGGTGCCTACCAACAGGAACGAAGCCAAGAGAACGCTCAGAGCCATTGGCAAACGCATCAGGATGATCCGCAAGGCCCGCGGCCTCACGAGCTACGACATGGCCAAGGCGCTCGGCATCTCCCAGGCGCACGTCTCCCGCATGGAGTCCGGAGTCCAGGGCCCGCGCTGCGTCGTGCTCCTGCGTGCGGCGAAGATCCTCAAGGTCTCGCCGGTCCTGTTCTTTGCCGACGACGAAGAGGCCTGCAAGGCCATCAAGGCCGTGGCGGCCGAGCTGGCTCGTGCCTACAAGAGCGCCGGCAGAACGAAGCGACGCCCCCTCCAGGCCTGACCCACGACCACGGTCCGAACATGCCACGCAGGCCACCTCCCGTTCGACAGCACGCATCCCTTACGCCCAGACAGGGGCGCGAGCCCTCCGCGCCCCAACTTCCCCGTCGCATACCCCGTTGACCAACGCCAGGATATCGCGCGAACTCCTCGCGCGAGGATGCATCGCCACAGCGCCCAGATCTGCCAGTTCGTCGAAGCCGAGATTGACGCCCGCATCGCTCCTGACGATCGCAGGGATGGAGACCCCTGCCTCGCGAAGGTCCCGCAGCCAGGCAAGTCCATCCATGTCGGACAGAACCCTGTCGACCAGGATCGCGTCGAATGAAGCCTCTTCCAGCGCCAGTGTCGCCGCCTGTCCGCTCGGCGCCGTCACGACCTCGAACCCCTTCTCTTCCAGGATCAAGCCCAGAAGCAACCGGCACACCCTGTTGCTGTTCACCACCAGCACGCTCTTGGGGACTCTCGCCATGACGGACCTCCCAGTCATGGTGATGCACAAGCCACGCGATATTTGGGGCTAAACCGCGCGCCACAGGCCGATTTGCGGCGCGGGTGGCCCCAATCCTGGAAGACGCCGGCTGTCGCAGTATTGTCCGAAATCCCGGAAGGCTCGGGCATCTTCATGACAAGACCATCCAGCGGCAATGAGCGCACAGCGCCAGGAGGCTTGGATGTCGGAAGTCGCCGTTTGGAGCCACAACACCTTCGGCTCAGCCGATTTCGGGATTTTCGCATTGACACGATTATGGTCCTGGTGTAGATACATTACGTGCAGTTGGGTATCCTCGGTGGGCGGGTATTTGACTGCGGGGGAGGCTAGGTGATGTTGGCAGTTACCCGCCAGGATGTGTGGTTGCGTGAATCAGAGGGCCGGCCGCGCCTGAAGGCGAGGCCGGCCCTGGTCTTTTGTGGGCGGCGGCGCGATTGATGGCCAGTAGGGAGGAGAATGGATGAGCACGCAGACGACGAATTTGGGGTTGAACAAGCCTGCTGCTGGGGACACGGACTGGGCCCAGGAGGTCAATGACAACTGGGACACGATCGACGCCAGTCTGGTGGTGGTGAAGGCGATCGACCACACCTGGGAGGGGGACGGGACGAACGACCGGGTGATCGATCTTGGCGACAACTACGACCTGATCCTGGTGTGGCAGGAAGAGGACGGGGCATACAACGCGGATCACTGCGCGATGCCTTATGCGTTCAAGAACTGCTACGAGAACTTCTACGAGCACGCCACGGACCGCACATCGCACAACAGCATGACCAGCACCAACTCCCATTGGCAGGGGAAGATGACTGGGGCGGATGCGAACAAGGTGAAGACCGGGACTCTGGGCAGTTCGATCCGCGGGACGAACTACAGCGGTTACACGTACCGGCTGCTGGGTCTGAAGTTCAGCAACATGCAGTAGGCGTGTGGGGCCTGAGAAGGAGGAAGCGACGATGAAGGCAGTCTACCGGAAGAGCGATGGCGCCTACGTGGATAACGCACAGTCCTGGGTGAAGGTGCCCGCGGACCTGGCGGCGGCAGTGGCCGAGAAGCACGGGGGCGTGGCCAAGGACTACGTGGTCTTCGAGACGGACCGGCCGTATCTGAAGAAGCTGCTGCGCGGGAAGCTGGTGGAGGATGCGGCGAAGGTGGCGCAGATGGCGGCCGAGAAGCAGGCTCTCGTGACGGCGAGAGACGCTGGGAAGCGGATCGAGCGTCGCCGGCTGGAAGCGGACCTGAAGCTGGCTCAAGATGCTGGGGACGACGATGCGATGGCGTTGGTCCAGAAGCAGCTGGAGGAGTTGGGGTAGACAGTAGTCTCGGGGGCTTCCGGGGTTGACCTATCCGGTCGAGTCGGCGGGGCTTGCCGAGCGGACTGCTTCGTGCAGCAGCGGTGGTGGTGGTAAGGGGGCTGATCGATGCCAGAGCTACGTATAATCGAGCCGATACGGGGGAAGGACGGGCAGCATACCGGGACGAACGACTCGAGTTTGTATGGTCGTGGGAGCGACGGAGGCATCACGGTCAGCCGGCGCAGCACGTTTCTGGCGAAGGCGCAGATAGCGGACGGGTTGGCGAGCGACATCAAGTGGTATCCGTTCGACGAGGACTGGGGCGAAACGGATCTCTATTACAGCGACCAGGGCGACTGGGTGGACGGGGACACCAGCAATGTGAACGTGTTGGTGACTAATCCTCCGGAGAGTTGGGGTGGGGATTTCATCTACGACGAGATTTACGCGGACTATGCGTACTACCAGCCGGACGTGCCGTATCCGTGCGTGCATGCGGACTGGTGGGAGAAGATCGTCGTCAACGTGGTATCCGGCGAGGCGGCGCAGCAGGCGTTGTGGATGAAGGGGATCTGCGGGACGCGGGACCCGAACTTTACGAAGCTCAATGCGCAGGTGAAGCCTGCCGGGTCGGTGAATTGCGAGTTGCCGTGCGACGAGGTGTTGACGCTGGACACGGACGTTGGGCCGTTGTGTTTCAGCATAGGGAGCATCGAGGACGACTTTCAGGACATCGAGGACGGCAACCGTGCCGGGCGGGGCAGTTACGCGAAGTGGACGCGGCGGATCAACAAGAACTCCGACGGCAAGCGGGTGCTGGTGGTGCAGCAGGACGGGACCAAGGCGGTCTTCATCAAGCTGAACGACACTGGGGAGTGGACGATCAAGGGGCCGTACGACGCGACCTTGGAGGCCAGCGGGAGCGAGTTCATCGAGCGGGTGCCGCGGGCTGGCGGGTGGAAGACGGCGTACACCTACGATGTTTACGGGAACATGAGGCGGATCGAGAGCCGCTGCGGGAAGGTTCTTGACTACAACTACGACTACTCGGTGGCGGATTCCGGCTGGCGTGGGCGGCTGCAGAGCATTTCGGGGGACCTGGCGGTCAGTCCGTATTTCGAGTACCACACCGACGGGCGCTACAAGTGCGTGACGCTGGGGGCTTTCGAGGAGACGGGGTGGCGGGCGTACTTCGAGTACGATGGTGGCCGGGTGGTGTCGGTGAAGGGCCCGGAGGGGTGCCAGCACGAGTACGATTGGGACGCCACCAACGGTCTGGTCACGGGGGTGACCGATCCGGAGAGCTACTCCACGCAGCTGGAGTACGGGGACGCCTACGGGCGGGTGTCGAAGATCGTGGAGCCCGAGGGGCGGTGCACGTACTACCAGCGCGACATGAACGCCGGGACGACGCGGGTGAAGGATATTTTCGGGCGTTCCACCTACTACCACTACGCGGGGGCCGGGTTCGACCTGGAAGAGGATGCGCTTGGCGGGCGGGTGGAGCGGGACTTCGACGCTTACGGGAACGCGATTTGGGAGAAGGACCAGCTGGGGCACGTCAGTTATTTCCGGTTCGAGGGTTACAACCGGGTCTACGCGAAGGACGCGCTGGGCAACCAGAGCTACTTCCGGTACGACCCGAACAACTGGCTGGTGGCGGCGGTGGACGCCAGGTTCAACGGGACCTACTACGCTTACGACGTTTATGGGAACCAGACGGCGGTGCAGGACGCGCTTGGGGCGGCGACCTACCACGTCTACGATTCCGGCGGGCATCGGGTGGCGACGGTCGATGCTTTGGGGCACGGGGCCTACTTCGGGTATGACGCCAAGGGGCGGATGACGGCGCAGATGGATGCGTTGGCCAACGCCAGTTACTACAGTTACGACGCGCTGAGCCGGCGGAGCAAGACGGTGGACGCCCGCGGAAACGCGTCGTATTTCGAGTATGACAAGGTCGGCCGGCCGACGCAACAGAAGAACGCATTGCTGTACACGCGGCAGTTCGGCTATGACGGGCGGGGGCTGAGGACAGTCGAGCTCGACGAGCTGGGGTACTCGGCGTACTACGCCTTCAACGGTCTGCGGCAGCTGACGCGGAGCACGGACTTCGGCAGTAACGCCACGCTCTTCGGTTATGACCTGGTGGGAAACCGGGTCCGGGTCGAGGACCCCACCGGGTCGACGACTTACTTCCACTTCGACGCGGTCAACCGCCAGAAGTGCGTGGAGGACGCGCTTGCGGCGAAGACCTACTTCGAGTACGACGCGGCTGGGAACCAGACGAAGGTGATCGACCCGCTGGCGCGTGCTTCGCAGACCTTCCACGACGAACTCAACCGGGTGAAGTGTTCGCAGGATGCTTTGGGGAGCCAGAGCTACTTCGAGTACGATGCGGTGGGCAACCAGTTCAAGGTGGTGGATCCGCTCAAGCGGGTGTCGATCGCCTACTTCGACGCCTTGAACCGGCAGAGCTGCGCTGTGGATGCCTTGGGGGCCAAGAGCTACTTCAGCTACGATGCCGTGGGCAACCAGGTCCGGGTTTCCGACAAGCGGACCTTCCCGACGTACTTCGCTTACGATGAGCTCAACCGCCTGGCTGTGCAGTGGACGCCTGAGTACAGCTATGGCGAGCAGGCCTATGGGGAGACGCCCTATGGCGGGGTGGACAGCACGGCGAGCTACTTCGGTTACGACGAGGTGGGCAACCGTGTGCGGGCCATGGACGCACGTGGCAACACCGCCTACTTCCACTTCGACAAGCTCAATCGGATGGACTGGCAGAAGGACGCGGCAGGTTACTGCAGCTACTACGAGTACACCCCTCGCTCTGAGCTCTCCAAGGTCAAGAACCCGAGGCTGGCCGAGGAGCAGAGCGTATATGATGTAGCTGGGCGACTTACGACGTCCATCAACCCCCTGAACGTCGCCACCTACTTCCAGTACGACGCGGCCGGGCGTCGTACACGAACTCATCTGGCCGCGCTCGAGCAGGTGACTTACCTCGAGTACGACAAGGCGGGGCGATTGACTCACTTGAAAACCTCGCCCGACGGCTCGACCATCTATGATAGGCAAAGAGTCTACGACGCCGCTGGCCAGACGACCAAGATAGTCAATCCTCGGGGCTACGCAGCCTACTTCGAGTATGACCTCGTAGGGCGTGTCCAGAAGACGCGGAATGCGCACCTGAACGAGGCCTACTTCGGTTACGATGCTGTGGGCAATCGTGTGCTTTCAGTGTCGCCCAGGGGCTACGCCAGTTACTTTGGATTCGATGCAGCGAACCGGCTGGTGTTCGCTCAGAATGCCGAGAACGTCGTCGGTTATTTTGAGTATGACTCGAACGGCAATCGGACTGCCGCCGTGGTGGGCTTGAGCACAGAGGCGCGGCGCACAGAGTTCACCTTCGACAACCTGAACCGACCGGCGTCAGTCAAGGCACCGGATGGTGGAGTGACCGTATTCAAGTATGATAAGAACGGCAATCGGACCGAAGAGATCAACCCGATTTCTAACTCGACCAAGTATGGCTACAACGAGCGTGATCTGTTAGTTAGAGTGCAGGATGCACTGGGAGAGACCACCTACTATGAATACAGTTCTACCGGTACTGTGATCGGATCCACGAGTCCTGCTGGCAGAATCGGCAGCTTCGAACAGGATCTTGCTGAGCGACGAACGAAGGCCTACTATAATGATGGCTACGCGAGCTACTTCGCGTACGATGCAGCCGGGAACACAACCGTTGCCCAGGAGGCGACAGAAGGTACTGTGTACTTCGCGCTTGATCGAATGGGGCGGGTACTCAGCCAAACATTCGCGGCTGGTGCCGGCGGTGGGGCTGCGTACTATGCTTACGATGAAGACGGGAACCGGACGCGGCTACAATATCCGAGTGGCGGGACGGCCTATTACACGTTCGACGAGCTTGACCGCATGACGAGCGTGAAGGCTCCAAGCGGAAACATCGCGAGTTATGAGTTTGACGTTTCGGGTAACCGCCGGAAGTCGATTTGGGGCAACAGCACATACAGTTATTACGAGTTCGATAAGGCCGAACGGATATCGAGCATCCGACACTTCGACGACGCCGGCGCACCACTGGCCTATTTCGACTACGCCCGTGACGGGCGCGGGAACATCGTGAAGATCGCGCGGCTCGATGGCATCACGACCTACTACGGCTATGATGAGGCTGACCGTCTGGCCAGTGAGGTCTGGAAGAGCGGGGCCGGCGCAAGCATCTACGCCTTCGAGTGGGACTACGACGTGGCCGGCAACCGACTTTCGGGCACCGAGCAGGGCGAGAACATCACCTGGGCCTACAACGACGCCGGAGCGATCACCAGCCGCGTGGACGGCTCGGGTGCGACATACTACTCTTACGACAAAGATGGCAATCTGGAAGTAATTCAAGCTCCTGGTAATTTGGTGACTTATTTCGAGCATAGCGGACCAGGACTGATCAAGAAGATCAAACCCCTTGGCGGAACCGAGATCTCCTTTGCATATGACGCTCTTCTCCGGCGCGTGAGAATGGATGAAGGAGCAATACATACCTATTTCAAGCACGACGGAATCAACTTGCTTGAGATTACGACAAGTGCGGGCAGCATCACAAAATTGACTCATGGGCACACGACAACCGTGGGCATTGGCTCGGTGGTTGAAGTAGAGATAGACGGTGTGAGGTACTACTTCCATATGGACCACCGTGGCACAATATACAAGGTGACAGATGCTAATGGCGACGTAGTGTGGTCCGGGCTCTGTAACTCCCTGGGCCGAGTCATCTCTGAGATCGGCACTAACCCGAGCCTCTTCTGGTACCAAGGCCAGGCGTGGTGGAAACTGACAGTGAATGGAAGACTCTATTACGTATCGCCGACTCGACTCTATGATACAAAGGATGGCAGATTCATTGAAAGAGATTCTATGCCGGCATTCCTGCTAGGATCAAAGAAGCGCTTCTGGGCCGCGATCCGCCGTCTCAAAGCCGGCATCGTTGATCCGCTCTTTGTGCAGACACCCCGCTACTCAGCTTTGTTGAGTCCTGATTTCGCCGATCCGAGCGGACAAGCCGATGCGCAACCGCCGAAGGAAAAGTCGATCGACGAGAAGTGCACCGAAGAGTTGCTGAAGTTCATCGAGGAAGACAAGACGCAGTTCCCGTTCCAAGGAAAGACCTATACCCTCAAGCAACTAAAAGATGCTGCCGAAGCTAAAAAATCGGTGGATCCCGGCACCAAGAAGGAGGAGCCGTGTCTTAAGGGCATTTCATGCAAGTGCCTGAGCGAAGCCGAAGTCAATGAGCAGATCAGTGTCTATGAGGGCGTCATGGGGGGAACCTACAGCCCCAATAGCCGCACCATAGTCATATACCCAATTTCACAGGACAAGTACAGCCTCTATATCCAAAAGTTTGCGGGGGCAAAGCTGGCGCATGAGATCGGTCATGCCATCCTGGGCTGCGGCAAGAAATTCGAGGGGATGGATGACTGCATGAAGGAAGAGCGTATCACATGGCGTGCGCAGATAGACTGGGCCATTGCAAAAGCTAAGGCAGATCCTAAGAATGCAGCCTCCCAGTTCCTTGAGTGGGCCAAGATGCGACCTGACCAGATTGATCGGGAAGTGGAAGAAGGAGCAAAGGCTAGTTGCGAGCGACTCTTTAAGCCCCCGGTTGATATTCCCATCCATCCACCGGTAGTTCCGCCGGATGAACCCTCTGAACCTGCAGTTCCTCCACCCCCACCGCCACCTGTGATCCCGGAGGAGCCATCGCTCACTATCCCGGCAAGGCGTTAGGCAGTAGCATGTGCGAGAAGAAGGTCCAACGGCCCGCGCGCAGCGAGGAGAAGACGTGATGGGTGAGCGGCTCAGGGGCACCAACCGCATCATCGTCATATCGATTGCAGTAGCACTGGCTATTGGCCTTGCTGTATTTACCGTTGCAGTAGTTGTTCCCTATTTGAGAGTGCGTAACTTGATGACTAGCGATGAAAGCAAGTGCAAGCCCTATCTGATGGGTAACGATGCCGCTCTGACAAGAACGGCCTGGATTCAGAAACTTGGTGGACAGCCAAGTGCTCTTAGGGCACTAGGGGTCTATGTGGGGCTTCCTAAGTGCTTGACGCCAGGCAAGGCAACAGCTACTTGGCTCTTGGGGGCATGTGGAACCGAAGCTACAGACCGACTCGTTCGACTGCTCAGAGATCCGGACTGGGAAGTGCGATACTGCGCGGCAGATTCATTGCGGCAATTGGGCAGCGATGCCAAGTCCGCCATGCCGTCACTCAAAAGAGTCCTTGATGATCCAAGTGAAGAGGGAACCGTTCGGGCAACTGCGGCACGAGCTTTGGGGCAGATGGGTACTGAAGGGCTACGTTATCTTATGGATTCAGAATCGACTGATGATCCCATACGAGGCGTCTATGCTGCTGGTGTTTTGGCAACAGGCAAAGGTTCCGCTAGGAGTTACGGGTTATTGAAGCTGATGGATGCTTTACAGAACAAGGAACCGAAGGTTCGCAGCTTGGCAGCACGTGCCTTTGCTGGGGCCGGCGGGCTGAGCCCAGAAGCGGAGACAGTTCTAAGGAAACTGGCGGAAGAGGATCCCAATCCATCGGTACGATCATCAGCGGCTAAGACACTGGAGAGCTTCAGCGTCATCCACTAATCAACAAGGAGACGGCTACAATCAAGGACGCAAAAGGATGAGCATGAGGTCCGAAAACCCCGCCCGAATCAGCGGTCGTCGCCAGAGGAGGCCAAAGCTGAACGGAGGCTGTGTCCGAAACCAGGTGATTTTCAGAGCGTAGCGAGATAGCACGGAAGTGAGGGCGGGCTGGGGGAATCCGGTCCGCTCTTTTCCTCGGCGTCGTACCCATACGACGCGCGTTGTCGTACTGATACGACGCGGCAAGTGTTCTCCCAGGGGGGTGCTGGGTTCCATTTGACACTACCGCCCTCGGAGGTAGCCGGCTTGCGGCCCGGCAGCTTTCCTCGTAACGATCCGTCAGCGCCTCGGAGTACGGCTTGGAGTCGAACACGAGGATGCGGCACACGTCATCCGGCAAATCAATGCCATCATACCGATTTACGATAACCAGCGGCACCTCGCAGCGTTTGTTCCGGAGTCTTGCTATTTCATCATCGATGGTGTCCTTTGTGGCCACGGTTGCCCCGCAGGCTTTCCAATCCTCGACATTTCTGAAACTGGGGGCCAGGACAACCACTCCGTGCTTTCTCCCGGGGGTGGCCTTGCCGAGTCTGTTGACAATGGCGCTTCTGTCCAGGCGTCCATCTATTAGCGAAGGAATCAGTATCATCTTTTCGCCGGACCACTTTTCCTTCTTATGGACCAGGGGGTTTCGGATGACTGCGGGGGATAGGCGCAAGCCTTTGACCAAGAAGGCATCGTCTGTGACGGTCGCGGACATGAATATCCGATGTTGGGCATTCCAGTAGGACCCAAAACGGTCAAGCGGTGGCAGGCATGGAGATATTTCCAATCCCCCGCCCGAGATGACGCACCGGCACTCGCGAGTTAGATCCTTGAGTATAGGCCAGGCAAACTTGACCGCGTCAAGCTCCTTGCCTTTTGAAAGAATGGAGACCACCTCGGCCTGACGATCCATCCACTCCCAATAAGGAACTGGCAGCAGCGCATCCCTGTCTCCGCCACGCAGATCGGCGTAGGTGCCAGCCCCCTGAGCCTCAAGGGTGCTGGAAAAGAGGTCAACAATCTTCTTGTAGGGCTCATCCTCGCAGGAGAGTTTGATCGTGACCGCATCACGGATCGCATCGATGCAGGCGTGCGAGTCGTCCATCAGAATGGAACCCACGGAAATTGACTTCGGGCCCATCCTGAACCTGGTTAGTCCATTGAACATTTTGTGAATGGTCGTAATGAGGAGCGCCTGTCCGTCGATGAAATCGGATGGGAGATCCCCTTCAGCTTCGCAATAGCGAATGCCGAATTGCTGAGCTTGCTGGCAGGTTTGGGCGACAAGGTAGTTATTCGCGCACAGATACACCGCCGGATTGCCATTGTCATTCAGATGCGCCTGAAGAATCAAAAGGCCTATAAGGGTCTTGCCTTGTCCGGTATGGAGTTTGACTATGATGTCGCGTTCGGTTCGCCGTTTTTCATGCCATTCCTTCAGGATGTCGAATTGTGCCGGCCGCAAGGGGCCCTTATCGCTTGCGCGATCCAGCGTCTCATATATCTCCAAGGGGTCCGTCAGCTTCTTGGCGCACTTCTTGGCGAGCCTCTTGCCAAAATCGACCATCGGCTTCCCTTTCTCGATTGCAGTGGTAACAGACCCTCATTGGACGAGCGACCAAGTGTCATTTTATCCTTGCATCCATGATGAACAAGTGAGCATATTGACGCACAATAGAACCTGGCAACATCACTGCCTCCCCCGTGCGATGCGGATAAAGAGGCAGTTGCTAGGCAGGCGTCCTGAAATGCCTCACTACTGCGGCCGTCGCTGAACCGCATCTCCTGGATGGCGCTCCGAACATCAGCGTCAAACAAGCCCCCAACCTCCTTGAATAGTGCCCATTCATGGAGGACGTGAAGCGGTGCCACCATAGCAGCAAGGCACTTGCGGTGCTGTGATAACCGGATAGACTGAACGCTACGCTCAGGTGAGACTGCAAGCACTTCTCTGCCGGAGGGTGCCATTGTGGAACGTGAAGGCTGTTTGAAACAAATAGATGAACTCCTTAACTTGCCCCAACAATCATGGCTCTTAGGAGCCGGCATCAGTAAAGAAGCTGGAATTCCACTGATGTACCCATTGACCAAGCGGGTCGAGAATCTTCTCAAGGACCAAGACTTATCAGACTACCGAGAACTGCTTGGGAGTTTGCCCGAGAGCGCGCATGTTGAACATGTGCTAAGCCACATAGGGGACCTCCTGGCGATCGCTGCGCGCTCTAAGGACAAGAAGGTTGTCTTTGGCAAGATGAAACGGACGCATGACGACCTGAAAGCACTGCATGCCAGAATACAGTCGATAATCCGCGATACGATGCGATGGGGCTACTCTCCTGCTGAGAACGAAAGGGCCGAGCGAGTAGGCACCGCCAACACACCCATCGTGGTGGTCGATCACCACATGGCGTTCGCCAAAGCACTTTTTGGGGCTAGGCGAGCCGGACTCGATAGGCGTTCTGCCATCGCCTTCTTCACAATCAACTATGACACTCTGCTGGAAGATGCCCTGGCGTTGTTAAAGATATCCGCTACGGACGGATTCTCTGGTGGAAGCATGGCATATTGGGATCCGCTGCGGCCAGAGCATGGGTTTTCTACCCCTTTTAGCAGCGACTGCGGTATTCAAGCTCGCGTGTACAAGCTCCATGGATCTATCGATTGGTTTGTCCACGAAGAAGATACTGTTGTGCGCCTTCGCGAAGGCGCCGGCTATCCAGTTGTTCAGCCGGAGAGGCTCTTGATCTATCCACAAGCCACCAAGTATCGCGTCACCCAGAGAGATCCCTTTGCTGCGCTGTTCGCCGCCTTTCGGTCTGCACTCAACAGTACAAGTCCGGGGCTGTTGTGCATATGCGGATATAGTTTCGGAGACGAGCATGTGAATGAAGAGATTGAACGGGCTCTTAAACAGAGAGGCAATGAGCTGACGGTGCTCGCCTTCGTAAGGCAGGCCAGCGGTAGTGGCGGAGGCACCGAGGCAGAGGGGGATGGATTGCCTTCTGTGCTTGCGAACTGGCTGAATGGCGATGGCAGCTGGAAAGAAAGAGTTATCGTTGTCAGCAACCGGGGTGTTTATCACGGGAGCACTAAGAATTGTTTGCCGGCAGGGGAAAGAGAACACTCCTGGTGGTCTTTTGACGGGCTGACAAGACTGCTGGAGCGCGGCCCGGAGGGCCAGCAATGAGCGAATTCGCTGTTGTCCCGGCTCTCCGGATTGGCTCCATCGTCGAGGTGGCGGGCACCGCCATTCGGGTCGAGCTCGACGGAAGCATAGAAGAACTCACTCGAACCTACAATGGGAAGGTATATCCAATAGGCCAATTCGCTAGTGTAGTGAAGATCCATTTCGGGAGAACTGTGTTGGTGGCCTACGTGCGCCTATTGCGGATGCGCTCGGAGATTGCCAAAGAAGAGGGCCTGCCTGTTCCGGTGCCAGCCGAGGACGCGCGCGTTGTTGAAGCAGACCTCTTTGGGGAAGCGGTGTGGCATGGGCGCGACGCCAGACTTGATTTCAGAAGAGGAGTGAGAAATTATCCGCTTCCGGGGCAGGGTGTTTATCTCACGACAGAGGAGGAGTTGAGTAGGATTTACGAGGGATCTGAGAAAGCACGGAAGCCGGATGCCAGCCCGATGGTGCCAATCGGACACTATGTTGGCGCAAGCGCGGTCTGTTATGCCGATCTGAACAAATTGTTCGGGCTACACTGCGCCATTCTTGGTTCCACAGGCGCGGGCAAGTCGGGAGCGGTTGCCGCTTTGCTTCATTCCATCTTGGAGCACAAGGTCAATGTGAACGGCAACCAGAAGGCGCTCCGTCCCAGGATAGTCCTGATTGACCCGCACGGAGAATATGCAGCGGCGTTCAAGTCCAGGGCTGCCGTGTTTCGTGCGTATACCAGTCCAACGGAGACGTCCGCAGGGGATGTGAAAGACCTGTGCTTGCCGTATTGGCTTATGACTGGTGAAGAATTCCGTGAAATGGTCGTGGGAAAGACTGAGTATGAGGCAACTTCGGAAAACAACATTGTCTACAAGGCTTTGTCCCACGCCAGACTGGTTCAGCGAGGGCTCATAGAGGCAGCCAAGGCTTGGGTCGGGACACCCGAACAGGATATTGCCGACCCTGCTGAACCGCGTCCAAAGCCTGCTAATGAAACAATACGAAGCAAGATCGCAGAATACGACCGTGACACGCCAGATCCATTCTCGTTGGATGAATTCGTAAAGCATATTCGCAGCGAGCAAGGAGTAACCACAAAAGCTAAAAAGTGGGAAGACAAATCGACAAGCGATTTCAAGCCGTATGCCTCTGTGCTCGACAAACTCACGGTCATCCGTAGCGATCCGAGGCTGGCGTTCATGATGAAAGAGTACAAGACCGGGGCGCCCGATTTGCCAGAGATTCTAATGCAGTTCGTGGGCGAGACGAAAGCGGAAGCGGATATCAGAATAGTGGATATATCTGGGCTGCCCAATGAGGTAGCAGGGCCTCTGACGGCTACGATAGGGAGAATGCTGTTCCAGTACAAGCTGTGGCAGACTCGTGAAGAGAGGGAAAGGGATCCTATACTTCTTGTCTGTGAAGAGGCGCACAGATATGTACCTGATGTAGGGTTGGCGGAATACCAGGCGGCTCAAAAGGCCATCCGACGAATCGCGAAGGAGGGGAGAAAATACGGAATTGGCTTGATGCTGGTATCGCAACGGCCATCGGACGTAGAACGGACGGTCCTTTCGCAATGTAACTCTTGGATAGTACTTCGTTTGACCAATGCCACGGACCAAGAGCATGTCGCCCGTTTCCTGCCAGACAACTTGAGTGGCTTGGTTAAGCTGCTTCCATCTTTAGGAAGGCAGGAAGCACTGTTCGTCGGTGAAGCTGCAGCCGTACCTGCCAGAGTAATGATTCGCACATTACCCGATGATAAGTTGCCGAAATCCAATGATGTCGCCTTTGTCAAGGGATGGGCCGAGCCTCCCATAGGCAAGGGAGCCGTGGAGCAGGTGGTCAAGCGTTGGCGGAAAGAATCGTAACGAGGGACGAGCAGCCCTTCGGCAGTCATAGCCTGATGCTGTACTTCAGGCGAGCTGGTTGTCCCCGAATCTCATTCCCCAGATCGCCTTGAGCAGTTCTGTGTCAAAGAGCGCCTGGATGCGGTTTGTATAGGTTCGCCCAACCTTGGTGGCTACGAGGACCAATAGGCCAATGCTCTGCAAGTAGCTGAGGTTGGCGTAGAAGTAGACGTAGGAGAAAGGCTCTTCGTGCTCTTGGATGCTTAGCCGGCGGTACTCCCCATAGACCGCCTTAACGAAGGGCTCCTGGACGTTGGCAATTGCCCTGAGTATCATCAGGTTGCGGTCGCTGAGGTCGGTGAGGATGTCGGTGATGAGGTCCCGCCTGGCACGATTGAAGAAGTCCTCGATGTCGCCTGACTTTTCGAGCGCGGCGTAGTAGAGGGTCTTGATGGCCACCCGCACGTCCGAGTTCGTGGCCCGGGTCGTGAGCGCCGCGATTCTGGCCAGGGTCTCGTCCGGCATCTCATTGAGTCCCAGCGTGGCCCGGTCCTTGAGTATTTGCATGATCTCCTGGGCGTCGTAGTTCCGGAAGTGGATAAGCTCGGTTTGTAGCGAGGATCGGACGCTTTCGTCCAGCGTGTTCAGAAACTTGGGGTGGTTGCTGAGCAGGATGGTCATGTAGTTCTTGGGCGAGCGGCCGATGAGGTAGAGGATGTCCTTGTTGCGGTCCTTCTCGGAGATGAGGTCCACCTCGTCCAGGATGAGCAGGAGTCGGCTGTTGTGAGCCTCGGTGAACCTGAGCCAGAGTTCGTCCAGGCTACACCCTCGAGGCCTGACGCCGAGCAGATGGGCGAGGATCTTGAAGCTGGTGTTGTGCTGACGGCAGTTGGCGTAGAGCACCTCGACCTGGTGGTCCCGGGCCAGGAGCTTGCCGAGATGCTTGATCGTGAGAGTTTTGCCCGAGCCGCGGCTGCCGAAGACAAAGATGTGATTAGCGATGCCGGTGGTCAAGTAGCGAAGGCTGGCGTCGACGATGGGTTTGACCTCCTCGCGCATGAGCGGCTGCTCAGGCATGTAATTGAAATCGAAGACCGAGAAGTCTTTGATGCGCCTGCCGGCTTGGGTCAGATGATCCGCTCTTTGTTTGAGGTAGTCTGCGATGGTCATGGGTAAACTCCACCGCACGCATAAACCATCAGCCCCTTATAAACCTATCGACGCGGAGCCGGCCGAAAGCTCTCTCTGTCTCCTGAAGCCTGGCTTCCCACTTCTGGAGCTGCCCAATGGAAACGTCAGGCTTCTTCTTGTGAAGGGCCTGCCAGATGTCCCAGGCGAGCCAGACGAAGGCGGTGGCCAAGTCCATGATCTGCTCGCGCGTGTGATCCTGCGGCCAAAAGCCCATGGCATTCCACTGCTTGCGCTCGGCGAAATAGAGTTTCTGCCACTCAATGACTGCGATTGCGTGCTTGAACGTGGCTGCAAGCTTGTCCAGTGCTGCTGGAATCTCTGATTGATGCATGAGGAATCAAGGATGTTGGTGCTTATAAGCTTTACTCTTGGTGGTCAACGTCATCGCTGTTGGTGTAGCGGCCGTCGTCGTACCAAGTGGGGGCGTAGATCTCGTCCAGGCATTCATCCATCCTGTCCTTGACCTCTTCGACGTCCTGATGGAGGCAGTCGAAGCGCTCCTCGACCCTGTCCTTGAGTTCCGTCACGTTCTCGTCGATGGAAGTGACCTTCGTCTGAATGTCCTTCAGAGCCTGGGCTTCCTCTCGCCTTGTGTTAGGTCGTGTTGTCATGCGAAAAGGACGACGGTGGAGTTTATAAGCCTTTCCGTGGGCGTGCCGGCGCGGTCCTGGCCCGGGCCTCATCGTAGGCCTCGCCGACCTGTTCGTCCGACGGGCGAAGGTAGACGCTGGTGGCCTTCAGGGTCTTGTGGCCGACTTGCTTCTGGACGATGGGCAGGGGCAGCTTGTAGATGTGGACATAGTGCATGATGTGGCTGTGGCGGAGCGAGTGGATGGTCAGCTCATGGAGGACTCTGCCTTTCCGGTCACGGGCATATTCCCGGCTGAGTCCGGCCAGGTCCAGGTAGCGAGCGAAGATCTGCCTGAGCCGGTTCTCGTGGTAGTGCTGCCTGGCATCCGAGAAGGGGTAGAAGAGGTACTCATCCGGATTCCGCACGGCTTCTGAGCGCTTGGGCATGCGCTCCTGCTGGCGGAGCATGCTCTTGATCTCGTTGAGCAGCCCGGCGGGCAGGTGACAGGTTCTCCTCTGGCGCGTTTTGGTGTTCTCGGCCGGGAAGGTGACCGTGTTCCTGGAGAAGTTGAGGTGCTTGAGCTGGATGCGGGCGAACTCGCCGACCCGGCAGCCGAGCTCGTAGATGACCCTGATCATGAGCTTGTGCCGGTAGTCCTCGATCCCGTCGAGAAGCCGGTTCCACTCGTCAATCGTCAGATAGCGTATGGTCTCGCCAAACCGTGAGTATTGAGGCGATTTCGAAGCGGGTTTCACATTTGAAGAAATCGGCCTCTCTGGAGCCTGTTCTGAACGTGGGAATGCCTCTTTTTCGTCCATTTGCTTCACATATGGTCCCAAATGTGAAGTCCGGCCCCCTAATAAACCTTGCGGTTCGACGTGGGAAAGTGAGGGTTGCTCGATGATCGCGGCCGAATTGGCCGCTACTACGCCTGTACTACAAAAGCATCAGCCGTGTTGCGGTGCTATCCCCTTCTCGACTTCGTCCACGAACTGGGACCGACCGTTCTCAAACGATCTTCCGTACTGGTTGGCGTACCACCCCGAATAGACCAGATGCACTTCATGGCGCGCGCGGGTCAAGCCAACATAGAAGAGACGTCTATCTTCCCTGAGTTGGATGTCGCTCTTGGAGAGATAATGCGGCAACTTGCCCTCCTCAAGGGCCATTATGGCCACAACGTCAAACTCCAGCCCTTTAGCCGAATGGAGGGTCATTAAATTGAGGTGGGAGCCGGCCCCGCCTTGGCCACCAAAGGCAGAGATCGTGAACCCCGCTAGGCGCGCATCGGCAGCACACGCTTTTGTGAGCGCTCCAAATGCCTCCTTGTCGTCGCGCAGAGTTGGCTCTCTTTCTAGAGTGTCATTCAGACACCCTTCGGCAACCTCCTGCAGCCATTCCCGTAGGCTTCGACCCGCCTGGCGAGTATGGTACAGAACGCGCACCATATCCCGCTGTAGGCGAAGCCGTGCGTCGTCGGAAGAAGAGGACTCGTTGAATCGAAGCCATGTCCTTATCAGGTCTGAAAGGCGTGGTTGGCCACGTTTCCACCCGCCGGCACACCAAGCGGCGCAATCCTCAAGCCAGAATATTACCGGAGACCGCGGATAGGGGTTCCCCTGGTCAATCCTTATGAATTCCCACCCACGCTCCTCGACCGCCTTGGCAATGGCATCGCCATCATAACGGTCACGATAGAGCACAGCCACATCGCCCAATCGCCGTCCACTGCGGCGGGCAAGGGCGGCAGGGATTATGGAGTCGCATATGAAGGATGCCTGACAAGCCACTCCATCAGGGCAGTGATGTATGTCGAGGGTCCCCGGTTCCTCTGCCCATGATTCGAAGCCCCTGACCTCCCCCAGTGCAAGTTCGGATGCCTGAATAATGGTCGGGCCGGAACGGTAGTTCAGTTTTAGCTCAATCTTACTTACGCCGTCCTCCTCGGCCAGCTTCTGTAGGAGCGAAGGCTCAGCTCCTGTGAATCCGTAGATCGATTGGTCAGGATCGCCGACTGCCAGCAGTCGCATTCCCCCCACGAAGCACAGACCCCGCACGATCCGGTCAAGCGCATAGCCCAGGTCCTGGTATTCATCAACGACTAGAATGGGGAAGCGAGCCGATAGTGCTCTTCTGAGCCACTCATATGACTCCACCAAGTGCAGACCTATGAGCACCATCCCGTCAAAGTCAACAAGCCCATGCCTATCCAGAAGAGCCTCGTATGCTTCAATGGCCCGTGCTGCCTCCTCGTCGTGGGTCTTCCAGTCGGTGCCCGTGCGATCCAAGTACTTGCGCCTGTACCTGTCGAAACGTAGGCCCCATCGCTCATGGGCTCCAATGGTGTTATCGATGGCCTTCTGCTGGAGAATCTGAGACTCCCTCGTTGAGGCAACAGCGATGGGGTACTTCTTGGGTAGCCCTGCGAGCTGCGCGTATGGAAGAACGACGTGCCTCAGGCAAAACGAATGAAGCGTGCCTATTGACACCCGCGGATTGCTTTCCGCTCCAAGAACAGATAGTCGCTTCTTGAGCTCCCTTGCGCATTGATTGCTGTAGGTAATGCACGCAATCCCGCGAGGAGGGGCAACATCTTCTGCAAGCATCCTGGCCAGCTTGATGGTCAGGGTCTTGGTCTTCCCACTGCCGGGACCGGCGAGGATGACACAGTTGCCAGTGGAGTTGTACGCCTCCCACTGGCCTTCGTTCCTCCGGAGCTGCTCAGCAGCCTGCAAATAGGGAGGTCTAGCTACGTTTGCATTGTTCGGCGACATGCTTGACTCCGCGCAGGATATACTTTGGACAAGCAGCAGTTCCCGCCTTGCCGATAACGCTGGAGAGACGCTGTGCAAAGCGCCCTTTGCCGACAGCTTCAATGTCCTTCAGGAAGAGATCTATGTCGAGGGAGTCGCCATCAGCTGCCCAGCCCCGCATCCGGTCTTTCCTCAACGTGTTGGCGCCTACCGTGTTCATAGCCACTACAAACTCTTTCTGAAGGCCTGCCTTGAACATGTCCACTTCGAAGGTGTGTGTGTTCAGGAACATTCCGCTTCCCGGGGCCATCTTTGCCACTTCGTCGAAGGTCATGCTGTCCCATGTGGTAGGATCCAGTACGGCGCTCATCATGTCGTTCACAACACGACGTGGTCCTAGCGGGGCTCTCGACGATCCATCCTTCTTGGGTTTCCTGGGATCGAAGTCGGTGAGGGCTGCAAATGGCATGTTAAGCCCACGCGGCCCAAGAAGCAGTAGGTAAGGAAAGAAGTTGGTGCCCGATATGGAGCATACGGAAATCCCTAGCTCATCGAGATCGCACCCTTGGTTTCTGGCTAACACGGGAACCAGGAATTCTTCGGCATCCCCTTCTACAAGTATTACGCCCCGAGCGAATAGCACCTCGCCCCTGTTAACGTCCATGTACCGCTCGAGATCCGCAATATCTGCCTGTTTGAAATCGGTCTTGGCGGTAGAGACAGCCTCTGTGGCATTTCCTTCCTTGTTCCGACGCAGCAGGACAAAATCCTTTAGCGGCGTAACGCTGGCAATGTGTGGCGAATGGGTGGTCACCAGGATGGTACGGGCATGTGACGGGGCATTCTTCTCTTCGGGCGTTACACGGGTGTGAAGATAGTTGCGGAAGACAAGACGCTGAAGATTCGGGTGCAGATGAGCTTCTGGCTCCTCAATGGCCAGGAAGGTGTGGTCTCGATCCCCAGCGTTGACAAGCAGTTCATACTCAAGCATCTTCAAGGCAAAGTAGAGGAGATTCGCCGAGCCGAGGCTGGCGTCTGACATTCCACGTCTGCCGCCGTCAATGAAAATACGCAGGGCGCGTATCAACTTGTCAGCATCGGTTGGAGAGAAGCGCAGAACGGTTTCCAAGGCCTGCACCGATCCGACCATTTCTATGAGCTTGTCACCGATGGCCTTGGCAATTGCCTTCACTTCCTTGACCGCAGTGACTTCTTCGGTCGCGGCATCAACCCCTTGCGCCAGTGACTCAAGGTTGGCGCGGTCGATAGATTGCGCAGCTCTGTCTAAGAGCGGCCGTAGAGGAGAGCGTGTCCACCTAGCCAAGTCTGCTTCGCAATCCCGCAAGGCCGGCATCAGCTCCATAGGCAGCCGCCTGCGGACCTCATAGCCAAGCCTGTTCTCCGGCCGATCTCCGCCGTAGACAAGGAATTCGTAATCAGCATCCTTCGCAGGGTCGTGTTCCAAGCTAGGCAGAGGTTGCCATCTGTATGTCAGTCGGGCAACCATGGGCTCTGGCTGAATGAGGTGCTCGGCCAAAACCGCCAGGCAGTTCTCGTTTGTCTCAAAATCCGAGATCTCGACGGAAACGCCAATGTAGTCGGTCTTCCGAAGGGGGCGTTTCAGCCCATCCCAGAAGTCCTCTTCGCGTAGCTTGCGCGCGGAATCAGGCAGCGATGGGTCCAGCACAAGACGAAGGGCACACAGCAGGTTCGATTTGCCTATCTTGTTCTCGCCAACTATGACAACATGCGGGCCGAGAAGTACATCAAGATCGGCGAAGTTCCGATAGTTGTGGACTATGAGCCGTGAAATGTGCATGACACGGTCCCTCTCTGATTCCTAGCCGGGCGCGGCCATCTGCGGCAAGATCCCACGAGAGGAAGTTCCCCGGGGCCGCATGGTAGCGGTTGCCGGTCCGCGGTCAAGGTCATAGCCTGGGGTTGAGTACACCGGGCACTAGGGTGCACCGCAAGGTTTATATACCCGTTCGTCCTCTGAAAGTGACGACTATCCGCGGTTTACCTCCGCTGAGGCTGATGCCCGGTCGCCCGATACGTATTTCCATGGGCGACAGGGGCACAGTCATTGAAGCGCGAGGCCCCGCAGAGTATCGAGCCGTCCAAGTTGATGGCCATGGGGCAAGGAAGTCGGCTATATGGCTGGCATTCATCAAACGCCCACAAGGTCTCTCCACCCGGAAACACCTTATTCCGCAAGAGCGGATCATGGGAACGGGATCTTCGCAGTGGAAACCATAGCTGCAGGCCTCCACAAGATACCGTGCCCGGTCTCTTTCTGTCAGGAAATGGACTCGCAGCTTTAGCTGGGCATTACCGGCCACGGGGATGCGCCCCGTCGCTACCGAGCCACCTTTCGGCTTATCCGGATCGCCGCCTTGGTGTTCCGTAGGTCCCGCGCAAGCGCGTGACCGTATGGCCCGATTGCGGGCCGCGTTACCCCAGGCAGCTCGGTAGGCGCCGAAAGGTTTAATAACTACATCGTCTTATCGATCGTAACGAGTTGGTAGAACCAATCGATAAGGGAAAGAGTCAGCATGTCCAAGCCAGAGAGAGTCTTCAAGATGGGTGCAGTTCGCGCTTCGATATTCAGAAACGTGATCGTGCAGGACGGCCGAAACGTGGCACTGCCGAAAGTGGTGATCGAGGTTCGCTATCGCGACAAGACCGGCAAGTGGCAGGGGACGAACAGCCTGAGCATCAACGACATGCCCAAGGCCATATCGGCGCTCCAGCAAGCCTACGAGTATCTTCTCAACGGGGAGGCCGCAGCCGAACAGGAAGCGGAGTCGATGGATGACCAGCCGGCGGCGTCGGAACCAGGCAAAGGCTCACCGATCCCTGCTCGCAGGTGGCCATCGCGGTACTGAAGGGAAAGATTTATAAGGCACCGGGCCCTGATAATTGCGGAGGTGTTATGAAAACATGAAACGAGGAAGAAGACCCAAGTGCCCTTTTTGCGGCTCGAACCAGAGCATCAGCAAGGGCACGAGAGAGACCAGGACCATGGGCAAGCGCAAGCTCAGGATATGCAAGGGCTGCAAGCGCAAGTTCACGGTCGGCCGGAAGGCGGAAGAAGCCCGGAAAGCGTCACACAGCCCGATGTCATCCGCGGCGAAGGCTCCGGAGGCCAAGCTGACAGGTACGGGACCAGTCCAGACGGCGGCAGCCTAGCGACCCATACATCTGATTCTTGATGACAGCGTGGGCGCTGTCGTCTCATTTGCAGTGGGAGCTTTGGCCCTTTGGGCCGGAAGGAGGAGGCAACGCGCGAGAAGGAGCCGGTGGCGTTTACGCGTAGGTGTGTGTAGAGCCCGCCTGTCGCGGGCTTTTTTGTTGGGGGGAAGGAGGCGAAGGTGATCAGAAAGCTCGTCGGAAGAGTCTTCGGGTTCGATGCCGAGATCGCGCACCTTGAGCGCAAGGTGAAGGAGCTCGGCTGGGATCAGTGCTTCGGGATGTTCACCAGGCCGGCGTTTCTGGAGGTATGCAGGATGCAGCCCAGGATAACGCGGGCCGTGGCCTTCCTGGATTTCGACCGTATTCACGAGCTGAACCACGAGGTGGGCTATGAGGAGGTGAATCGGAGGATTCGGGAGGTCTTCAACGGCAGTCTACGGAGGAGCGACCTGGTTGGCCGCCACTTCAGCGGCGATGAGGTTGTGGTTGTATTGGACACGGATGACCGCGCTGTCGCCATGAGGATTCTTGAAGCTCTGCTTAACAGGGCAAGAGAGCATGGGCTCTCGTTCACATATGCCCTGGGGCTATGGGAGAAGGACAGATCGTTGCAGGAAGTGACGGATCGGTTGGGGGAGAAGGTGTTGGCGCAGAAGCGGGCAATGCGGCGGGCAGCGGTCCAAGTCTGAACGGATCGGACTTGGCGGTTCTTGGCGGCGGCCTTCGGGTCGCCTTTTCTTTTTGGAGGGAACGACCATGACAACGGCACAGCTGGCGGCGAGAGAACAGGTCTCAATGCTGACGCTCAGGGACATCGGCCGGCGACTCAACACCGTGGCAGCCAACTTCCTGGCTTTCTGGGCTGGGGATATCGGCGCAGCGAAGCGGGCGCTCTCTGAGGCACCGTTGGATGGAGAGCTTCGGGGAATGCTCTTCCTGGCGATGGACACGGTGGTTGCCAGACGAGAGCGGCAGCTCAATCGGGAGCTCGATGGCCAGCGGGTCTGGCATTCGGGCCGGTAGTGGGTTGGCAGGCTTCTGACTGAAGGAGGATGACGATGAAAACGAACATAGATCGCTTTCGCATGACTCGTGAGGAACGGGAGTTTGTGGAGTTGAGCAAACACCTCGATATCGAGGTCTTTTCCATCGAGTTGGAGCAGAGCCTGGCCGAGGGTGTTCGGGCGGCGCTTTCCAGGCGCCAGGCGGAGTTCGACCGGTTCTTGGAGGCGCATGCCAAGACCGTCGCCGAGCGCGAGCGGTGGAATCAGAACTGGGGCGAGTATCGCCGGCGGATGGCGAAGTTCGTGGCAGAAAAGCAGGTAATCCCGGCTCAGCAGGCAGCCTTGCAGCTGGCCCAGCGCTGGGGCGTGAAGCTGGTGAGCTGAGGCAGCCCATGGCCTGGAGACCTAACGAACAGCTCATCGCAAGGGCATTGGACAGCTCGGTTAGCGGCAAGATGTCGTGGTGTATGCCAAAGCCTCTTGACGTGATCGCTTCGATGGAGGAGGTGCGGAGCCGGTTGCTCACGGGCGCGCCCATGCCGCCGACATGGCTTACTCGGGATGGGGCGCTACGGGACATAGACCAGCGCATCAGGGACCTGAGTGCCCACGTGGTCCTGTACGGGAACGCGTGGAGGGGGTGATGAAAGGACGGTCAAGATGGCCAAGAAGATAGCCAGGGAAGTGGTGAGCTACGAGATAGGGACACTGGATTTCCCCGAGCTGAAGGGGGTACTGGGGCCGAATGGGAGCATCGAAGTCTCGGAGAAGGAATATGACGAACTCAGGAGTTGCGCTGAGAGGGGCATCCTGGGGGTGGTTCTGTCGGACTCCTACCAGTATGGCCGCAATGGTGGGGGCTACATAGCCTGCATCTGCGCGGACACGACCGGTGGCAGGCGGCGGCGAGCGCCAGACTCTGTGGAGCGGATCCTCTCGCGCTGCCGGGAACTGGACCGCCGGGTCAACCTATCGGCCAGTTCCTTCGACCTCGAGGCGAGGCTCATGGTGGAACTTGCCAAGCGAGGCGGTTTGAAGCGGATACGGAACTATCGTTTTGAGATGAAACCCACGATGCCCGGGGCAGGGGGCGGGGAACTGCGCACCATATCGGCCGAGAGCCGGAAGGAGGCCGAGCACCTCTATTGGGCTTGGTCCTCCTTCGACAGAAAGAAGTGCAGATCCGATGGTGCGTACCTGGGCCGGAGCGGGGTCGAGTACGTGCTCACCGTCACGGAAGAGGGCCGACGGAGGCGCTGACCATGGGAAGCTACAGTGCGAAAGTGATAGCCCGGCTGCCGATGGTAGGAGAGGCCAAGGGGCCGCGGCTGAACACGTCCGAGAAGGTGGCCGAGTTGTGCAAGGACATGGAGGGCTTGGCCCAGGAAACGTTCCATCTGCTGACTCTGGACCAGAAGCACAAGGTCATTGACCGGCACATGGTCGCGCTCGGCTCGCTGACGGGCACGATAGTCCATCCGAGGGAGGTGTTCCGGCTGGCGCTCCTGGACTGCGCGGCAGCGGTGATGTTCGTGCACAACCATCCCTCGGGGGACACGAAACCGAGTCGGGATGACCTGGAGCTGACCGCACGACTGGTGGACGCGGCGAAGCTCCTGGGCATACGCGTCCTGGACCACGTGATCATCGGCCGGGATGGACGTCACTTCAGCTTCTGCGTCGAGGGACTTCTCTGACGAAGAGGCCCGAGTCTTGCGGGAGGAGGGATTCCGTGGAAATCACCCTGCCCGTGGTCCGCGGCCTGCTGCGAGAGGCCCTGGGCTCCGATTCGTTCGTGGCCGGTTTCATAACCAGCGTGACGGCCGATCCAAAAACAGGCACGGCCTGCATCGATGCGGAGGGAAGGCTCCGTTACAGCCCCAGCTTTGTCCAGAAGCACGTCAAGACCCGGGAGGCGTTGTTCTGCCTTGTCATGCACGAGCTGCTGCACCCGGTATTCCGGCACTATGCCTATGGCGGCGACAAGCTCGTGAACTTGGCCTGCGACGCGGTGATCAACGCCGTGGTCTCGCAGGTATTCTACAGGCAATCAGATTCCGGGTGTCTATTCCGGGACTTCTATCAGGGAGAGGGCATCGAGATGATACTGCGCCCCTGCCTGAGTATCCGGAACAGCCGCTACGCCCGGGTCCATGCGAGTCTCTATGGCAGCATCGAGATAGGCAGCGGGGCCAGGATGACGACGGGCGAGATGATCCAGAGCCTCAAGGTCCTGGCCGAAGGGGTGCAGCTGGAGGCCGTGCTGCTTCTGGGGAGCCACAAGGGTGGAGCGCCGGACGCCGGGGAATCTGTGGAGTTGCCGGCGGATGTCCTTGAGAGCTTGGCTCAAGGGATGAAGGATGCGCTGGGAAAGTGCAATCTGGCCGGCTGTAACCCATCGCTCTGCGGCATGCTGACCGAGGTCTTGAAGTCACGGCTGAGTCTGAAGCGCAGGATGCTCAGGGACTTCACGACCAGCTCGGCGGTGGCCAGGTTCCGTGACCCGGGGAGGCGTCAGGCCAGGCAGAGTTCGCCCATACCCATCAGCCCGGGCAAGCGGGACTTGGTGCTACTGGCCGCGGGAGTCTACCCGGTCTACTTTCATAACCGTGTCACGCGCCTGAGCCAGGAGCGCAAGGGGCTGGCCGTGTACCTCGATGTCTCGGGGTCGGTGAACGCGCATCTGCCCGAGATCGTGGGCCTCCTCAGAAGCATGCGGAACGACATCGGGAGCATCTTCCTCTTCTCGAACAAGGTAGTGGAGATGCCCTTCACGGAGCTTGTGGACAAGGGCAAGGTCGAGACCACCTACGGGACGGACTTCGACTGCATCGCCGCATCCATTCTGGAAAAAGGCTTCGGCAAGGCCGTGGTACTGACAGACGGCTATGCGAGTCTGAAGGAAGAGAGCGCGGAGAAGCTCAAACGCGCCGGGGTCAGGGTCCTTACCATCCTGTTCGGCGGCAAGGGCGACTGCGACGAGTTCGCGGCGTTCGGCCCAGTGATGCTGCTCAAGGACGTGACCGAGGCCTGCGGGGCAGGGAGGGCATCGTGAGCAGCAATGCAAGGGCGGTGCGTGTCACCTGGGGCCCGGCGGTGTCAATCTTCCTCAGCCCGGACGCCTTCATCGTCCTCATCGGAGAGTTAATGGGCGACAAGCTGAACTGGAGCTGCGAGTGGAATCAAGCTGACGAGGTCTTCAAGCTCTGGACGGATGACGGGCCAGCGTTTCTAGACAAGGTCAGACGCTGCAGGCCAGTCATGATCGTCAAGGCGCTCGACAAGGCCTCCCGCAAGGACGCCAGGCTGTGTTTGGGGAACCTCAAGGCCGTGGAGCCGGAGTGGAGGGCGTTCGTCGACAAGGACGGCGGCTTCCAAGTCTGGGTGGACGGGTGCTGACCGGAAGGGGATGAGCCATGGGGGACAGGTGCTACATGAGGATCGAGTGTCGGAATGAGCATGCACCGGTCTTCGAGAAGCTGGGCTTTGTGGAGCAGGATGCGACCGCGCCTGGCGTGGTCGAGATGGTGGATGAGGAGGCCAACTACGCCCACGATGGCAAGTTGCCGGAGAGCGTGCCGTACCGCGGCTGGCATTCGGCAGGTGGAGACTATGGGGCCTGCGCCTTTGCGTGTGACGGGAGGAAGCTCTCGTTCACCGACACCGACAGCAACGGCGAACCCATAGTCCGTGTGGGCAAGAACGGCAAGCCCATCAAAGGCGATATGGCAGTCTTCCTGGTCTACGAGGCCCGCGAGCGGAAAGCCCGGAAGAAGCTGGGTGTGGGCGCGAAGCCATGAGCGACCGCTGCTACGTGGACCTGACATGCAGGACAGAGGATGCCAGCAGGTTCGAGGGCCTGGGCTTCAAGGTGAGCGACAAGGGCAGCATCCCGGGGACCGTGGTCATGGTGGACTACGAGGCCGACTATGGGCACTCCGACGAGTTGCCCCGGGCCATCCCCTATTGCGGCTGGCATGGCGCCGGCGCCAACTACGGTCCCCAGGCCTTCGCCTGCGACGGCAAAGAGTACGCCGAGGCCGAGACCATGCACGATGGGAGTCTGGCGATCTGCATCTCCAGGAAAGGCAGGCTGGACAAACGGATGCTCAAGTGGGCCAGGGAGTACCAGGCACTTCTGAAGCAGGTCAAAGAGGCGCTGAAGAAGAAGGGCCCGACGGGGAGGCGAACGAAAGATGGCTAAAGGGAAAGGCCCCGGGTCCAAGACCGCGTATGCGGAGGTGAAGTGGACTCCGGGAGACGTCAAGACGCTCAGGCCCGGGTGGAGCTTGAGGCGTTGCGAGCGGTTCCTTCGGGATAACGAAAGGTGCATGGTAGACCGACTGATCGAGTTGGGCTGGGACGTCATCGGCGACCTGTTGCCGAAGGGGAGGCGGTCATGAGCGACAGATGCTGCGTGGAGGTCACCTGTCGCCGCCGGGATACCAGGCGGTTCGAGAGGCTTGGCTTCAAGGTAGTGGACGACGGGAATCTGGAGCGGCGAGTCCTGGCGAACCTGGGTTGCGAGGCTTCGGGCGACAAAAAGAAGGCCGAAGTGGTCACGATGTGTGACGAGCAGGCCAACTTCGGCCATTACGGCAAGCTGCCGAAGAACATCCCTTACTTCGGATGGCACGATTCGGGCGGGGAGTACGGCCCGCACGAGTTCGCCTGTGATGGCAGGAAGATCGCGGAGGTAGAGACAGCTGTTGATGGAACGGTGGTGGTCCGGGTATGCGGGGACAGCAGCGTGGACAGACGGGACCTCAGGCTGGTGAAGGAGTACCGGGCGTGTCTCAAGCGGGCGAGGCAGGCGCTGGGGGAGACGGGCTCGCCGGGGAGGAAACACCGAACATGCAGGTGAAGCTGGATGGTCCCGAGTTGAGGGGGTTGCTGACCATCGCCAGAATGATCATGGAGGGAGCGGTAGAGGATAGATTCCTGCCCGAAAGGGCCGGATTAGCGGCCGCCAGGGCTCTGGAGCGGGCAGAGCAGGCCTACGACCGCTGGATGGACCCTGGGCTGAAAGCCAGGGACCTCAAGTCGCGCCGGACCAAGGGCCCCTGTCGCCACTGCGGGCGGGTGGAGCACGGCGGACACTGGTATAGGCCGTGCCCGGCCGAGGATTGCCCGTCGCACGAGAAGGGCAACGGGAGCCACTGAGACCGTCCCGGGTCAGGAGGAATACCCGTGAAATGGACAATCGTAAGCTCTCGCGAACTCCTTGGATCGCGCTGCTGGAAGCCAGCCCGGTTCCTTGGCGGGTGCCACGAGTGTGCGTCGGTGGCGAAGTGCCGATTGCCGCAAGCTGGTCTTGGACGACTGCGGCTGGCAGAGTTGCGCGTGGCCAAGGCCGAGGAGGGTGTAGAGAAAGCCCGGTGCGAGTTGGAAACGGCGCGGGTGGCGTTAAGAGCGCAGTTCTTGCAGGCTGGAAACGGAGGATGACATGTCGCTGATACTTCCGAAGCTGGGGATCTACGGCTGGCAGTCCGAGGACGAGAATCTGCTCCTGGCGAGCTTGCTCACCGGGGACCCGTTGCTGCTGATCGGCACCCATGGGACGGCGAAGACCGGGCTGGCCGGCAAGGTTGCCGAGGCCCTGGGCTGGCGTTTCATCGCCTACGACGCCTCCAAGTGCCTCTTCGAGGACGTGCTGGGGTACCCCAACGTGAAGAAGCTCCAGGAAGGGCAGGTGGAGTACATCGGTTCACCCGTGACCATCTTCGACAAGGAGTTCGTGCTGGTCGACGAACTCAACCGGGCGGTGCCAGAGATGCAGTCGAAGTGGCTGGAGGTGATCCGGTCGCGGAAGATCATGGGGTTCAAGACCGAGGTTAAGTGGGTCTGGGCGGCGATGAACCCGGCGAGCTACTCCGGGGTGCAGAGCCTGGACGAGGCCCTGGCCGGTCGGTTTTCGCTCTTCGCCTACCCGCCTGAAGCACTAGCCATGAGCGAGGAGGACCGGATCAAGGTCGCCCGTCACATCAATGGGGATGACGCCTTGGCCCTGGGGGAGTGGGGAAATGGTGTCCGCAAGGCCACGGTGCCTGAAGAACAGGTCAAGGTGGTCGGGGATGAGGTCCGGGCGCTGCTGGTTACCGCCGCGAGGCACTATGCGGCACTCGAGGCGGACATCGCCACGGTCGGAGAGTTCCTGGCCAAGTTCTCGGACCTCCTGAGTCGGGAGACCAAGGGAGCGGTGCAGCTAGACGGCCGGAGGCTCGGGTTCATCTACCGGAATATCCTGGCTGTCCGGGCCGTGGAGATTGCCAAAGCTGCGACTGCCGGCGAAGAGCCGCGGGTATTCAAGGAGAGCGCCAGGCATGCGGTGCTTTCGAGTATCCCGGTGGGGCTCAATGACCAATCAGTCAATCGGGAGGAGGTGGCCCATCAGGTCGAGGTGGTCTTCGACCTGCTCGCCGGTTACTTCGCTGCGGATTCCGAGATCGGCAAGGTGAACCTCATATATGAGCTCTTCACCACGGGAAACCTGGTACGCAAGGCCGAGATCCTGATAAAGGGAAACCTTGGCGAGATGGTCAAGACCAAGGCGTGGAACGACCTGGTGAAGGGCGAGGCGGACATCACGGCGTTGGCTTTCGTGGCGCTCCAGGTGGAAGCCAGGCGCCCGGGCACGATCCCGCAGGAGATGGTCGACCATGTCGGGGCCAGGGTGAACACGCACAACCTGTCGTCGGCATGCGCCGGTTGCCTGGCGGGGGAGTCCATAGAGCACATCGAGAACCTGGAGCGGCTCCTGGAACAGCCGGGAGACATGGAGAAGCTGCTGGCCATTGCCCGGGTACGGGAAGCTGCCGCCGGCGGTGAGATCACCCCGGCCCGGATAGCACTGGTGGAAGAGGCTATCGAGAAGGACATCCGGACATTCCAGGGCTTGATGGAGGTTCCTGCTGCCTGACCCGCCTTGATGGAAAGGGTACTGGGCCATGAAGGTGATCCAGGTGGAGCTGAAGCCCGATGGAGAGATCCCCGAGTTCAAGCGGATGGCGATATCGATAGTCGAGCGGCCGCTGAGAGAGGTGCTTCTGAACGGGCTGCATCCCGTCGGTCTCACTCAGGATTTCCAGGGCTATTGGGACACCAGCAGCTTGGCCGAGGCGATAGCCGAGCGGCTGAACCGGGAAGAGCACAAGCTGCCGAGTCTTAAGGAGTTCGGGCATTCCTTCGACGTTTCCGCCCCTCCCAAGGAGAAGCGCTGGTATATGTCGGACGATGTTTCAAAGAACCAACCCCTCGACATTCTGCGGGGCCATGCGCAGAACCTCTACTTCGTTGAGGAGCTGAGCTATCCCGGGCTCGTGGAGATCGCCCGGCGCCGGCTCCGTAGCATCTGGAACCAGATTGTCGCCAGGGAGATGTTCAGGGAGAAGTTCTGGGGCTTCAACGACCAGCGGCGGTTCCTGAAGGACAAGGCGGTCCGAACGACGTTCAAGACCAGGAAGGACGTCGACTGCTTCGATCTGTCCGAAGTCCTCGGCGTGGAAGACTTCAGGAACGACGACAAGCTGCTGGTAAGGCATGGTGTCCCGGATGTCCCGAACTTCCGCCTTGCGCGGACTGTGGGCAGTTTCACGACCGTGGGCGGGTTGGTCTCGGTGGTTCCTGGCATCGGGCGGTTTCAGATGCGGGTGGCGATGCCTGGCGAGAAGGAAGTCCACTCAGGCAACTCGGTGCGGTACATATGCCTGCTGAAGGATGGCTTGGTAAGACTCACACCCGAGCTGCAGTCCAGCGAGGACAAGCATTGCCGGGAGAAGGCGAAGCACCTTGCCCAGGAGATCGCTCCGGGGCGCGGGAAGTACTGTTTTACCCTTGAGATCGAGGAGGTGGAGAGGCTCCTGCCGCGGGCCAGGGTGCTCTTCCCGGACCTCAATTACGTTGAACGGGGCAAGAGCACCCCGAGCATGGCGAATGTCCGGCGGGACATGGCGGTCGATGGATTCTCGTTGGGCGCGGTGGTGACCGCTCGGATGAACAATGAGCATCTGGCCGAGCTGCTGGCCGCGCATGGGGAGAAGACCTCCGGGACCAAGGACGAACTCGTCGAGCGGCTTGTCGGGACGATGACGAGGCTCTACAGGAAGTCCCGCCGCAAGCTCGACGGCTACTTCCGCGGCGGGTTCTTGCGGCTGCACGAGGGCTTGGTGACGAAGGCCTCTTTCGCGCCGCCGGTACCGGACCATGGCCTCCGCGACAGTGTCGTGGCGGTCTACGTGCTCAAGCACCTGCGCGGCAGCCGGATCCTTTCGCCGGACTGGGAGAACACAGCCTACACGGCCGAGGACTTGGCCAGGGCGCTCATGGCTCGCAGGGTGACGGTGGAGGGAGTGTTTGTCGCAACCAGTGGCAATGCTCGTCGGTGAGTTGCCAGTTGAGACGCGAATTCATTCAACTCATACCCCTTCAAGGAACTTCTTCACCTCGTCGCGCAAGGGCTGCCCCGTGTCTCCTCTGCTGAAAGGATGTGTTCTCGGAGACAGAATTGTGATGCGATCTCCGTAACCATCGAAAGGGTTGCCCTTCTTGAATTCTCCCACTACCAAGGCCCGGATATCTCGCCCATTGGTTCGTAGGGCATTGACTACCTGGGCACGCAGGTGGTCATCTCCATAAGAGTACCCGATCGAAATAAACCGGCGTGCATACCGTAGCGACTCTCCGAGGTAGCCGTAGTAAACGGTGTATGGATCAGCGGAAATAGCCTTGGTCTGAGTGGGGTACAACAACCCTTCATCTCCTGCTTTCAACTCAATGCTCGTAACCGGGGACCGGGACACCTTAAAAACGCTGCCCTTCTGGTCGCGGTAGAAGTTCACAGAACCGTGCAGCTTCATCTGGAAGATGCACTTTGGGCCAGATGGTCGCCCGAATATCCTGGGGTCCCACCGTTGCGTGTCACCTGACGTGAATCCGTCCACAAAGGCACAGTGAGGGGCTTCAGAGTCAGCGAAGGCATCTATGGCATTATCGTAGTTGGTAGTGAAGATCAAGAATCGGCCGCCGCCATTATGGCGCATGACATCTTCCACCAGTGACCGATATAGTTCCCCGGCTCTTGTGCGAAATTCGCGATCATCTTGAACTGCGCCTTGAATGACATCTCGCGTGGCTGCACAGACACATTTGAACAGGAACGGCGCCTCTCTCAGCACGGGGGCATTGGATCCACCACCCGACATCATGGGCATACTTGAGCTGACAACCAAGGATGCTCCACCCGCTGTCACTCCGCTGATGATACTGGTGGAATCTCGCAGTCCTGCCAACTCGGTGAGCCATTTCTCCAAGTCGTTGTCGGCAATCCTAGATCGCAGCAACTGCCATAGTGCAGCAGCCTGTGGGTGAGTGCTCGAAGAACTCTCGATGGATCTTGGCACAAGTTCAGCCACGGCTTCCGACAGCTTCTCCCCCATCGGGATGCCAAGGTCATGTGAAGCCCCGGCTCCAACCAATACAACGATATTGTTTTCCGAGGTCAGGAAAGGCGCATAGGAGTAGCGGATTGGGGCTGCCATTTCGGCTTCGCTGTCAGCGCTGGACATTGACACGATCCCCCGGCTTCTGGACCAGACATTGTTTCTGCGCCAGCAAATTCTACTGACTGTGGTGTCGTAGGAAAGTCCTGTTCTCCAAGCAACCATCTTTGCCTACGTTCAGGAGAGTCTCCATGTCTTACCGCCGTCGGCTCCTGGCGGAGCGGCGGTTGTTGCCGTTGCCGCTTACCAGGGTCATACCCATTCTGAGTGACAACCACAAGACCGGGACATCGATCAACCTGCCCGTCATCAACTGCAAGCCCACCAGGCGTTGTGCAGCCGCCTGTTACGCCTGCGTGGGCCCCATCTCGTGGATGAACAGCATCAGGAAGGCCCTGATAGTGGATGAGGCTCTGCGGAAGGGGGAGATCGAGGGCCTCATCTGGGAGTGCAGACACCTGGGGGATGTAAGGCTCAATGGCTCTGGCGACATGGGCATGGTCCATGTGCCGTCGATCCTGGCTCTGGCCAGGGCGTGTCCCGTGACCGTCTTCTGGGGCTTTACCAGGATCCTAGATGTGGCCCGGGCCATCAACCGCCAGCACGACAACCTCTCGCTCATCATCAGTTTCGACGCCACGAGCCCGGACCAAAGGCTCCCTGGCTATGACGGGCCACTGGCCTTCGGCCCCAGGCGGCCAAGGGACAAGGTGCCAGACGACCGGCGGATAATCGTGGTATTTCCTGAGCACCGTGTGGGGCACACGATGCCCGGGGTGCCATTGCATCCAAAGGACTGTCCAGCAACCAGGGGCGCGGAGCGCCGGAACGCCTGTGGCCGATGCCGGCGATGCTGGCGCCCGTTCGCGGCCATGGAGTCCCCAGAAGGGCAACTTGAGCCGGGAGGGGATGCGACATGAAGCATTTTGCGCTCAGCGGCCCGTACCGTGGGTCTTCCTGTCCGTGGGGCAGGCAGGCCTTCCTGCATCGCAGCGAGTGGTTCATCTCCCGCAACAGTAGCGCGCGGTGCATCATCCGCTTCGACGCACGCCCGGGCAGGTACATCATCGACAAGACGCATCCCACTCGAAGTTTCAGGTCTCTGCGCAAGGCCGTGGGATGGGCGAAGCAGTCATTGCGGCCAGGGTCGCGGCTGACCCGGTTCTTCTGCTCATGAGGAGGCGACGTTCATGATTGCGGAAGCAATGAAGGTCCTGGGTTACATGGCCCGGAATCAGCATGGACAGACCGAGCACGGGCTGAAGCATCCCCGCAAAGACCTTATGGCGCGCACTGGTAGCCGGCACGCCGAGAAGATGTACGTGGACTGCAAAGACATGACGGCAAGACATGTCGGCTATGTCATAGGTGGGAACTGGTGGACAGTGTACGCCGTCTGCGAGTGGCAGGGCGGGGACCGGTAGGTCGCAGGCTGAGGGAGGCCATTATGGCCATCGGCACATGGGAGGATTTCACATCGAAGTATGGGTTCGATGACGGCGAAACCATCGAGGAGCGGGACTTCCGGGCGAGAAAGCGCCTGGTAGGGATGCTCAACAAGCTACCCGAGATGAAGGGGTTTCGCGCCCTGGAGTTCGACCGTGTCGGCGTCCACAACCCCTGTCTGATCGTATTGCTGCCGAACCCTGAAGGCAGAAGCGACAGGCGGCTGCAGGCCGACTGGGAGGTCGGGAAGGTTGGCACGTGCGGCCTGCCTGATGCCGTCGAGGACAAGGTTTACGAGTTGGTGGAGAAGGCTTACCGCAAGGCACGGAGGCGCTGATGCCGAAGAAAGCGGGCCGCAAGCCAGACGTCGACAAGGGCAAAGAGCTGGTCATCAAGGCCGCCCTGAGAGCCTACCCTGACAGAGATCTGCTGCCGGTGGACTTCGAAACGATGTCCCTGGAGCAGCTCCTCGCGGCCGCCAGGAAGAACCAGTTCGGCGACACGCTGATCAGCTTCATCATCTTCGAGTTGCATGATGGTCTGGACGGCGAGGACTGGGACCGGGCCGCGGAGCTTATCGAGCGGGCCAAGAACGAACTCGATGCCGTCCTGGGTGGGCTATTTGCCGCCGAGATGGCCAAGGCCGGAGGAGGAACGAAGTGAGCACGAAGCTCATGGTCTTGGAGAGCTACCACGACAAGCAGCTCGACAGCTACTGGATCGTCTTCGATGAAGACGTAGTCACGAGACCGCGTTTGGCGGTCCTGCCAATTCAAGACGTCTTTGGCAAGCCGCTGCCGGACACGGCGGAACGCCACCGGCTGGCTTACCAGCTTGCCGCTGCTCCGCAGCTTGCCGAGGCCCTGGAAGCCACAAACAGGCTCGCCCTGGAGCTGATGGAGAGGGCGGTGCGGATAGACCGGAAGCTACTGGTCGCCACCAAGTCGCCCGACGAGGGCGTGGAACTCGGCGAGATCGTCAGGCTCCGTCAACAAGTCAGTCGCAACCGTTCGATACTCGAGGCCCTGAAACAGAAGGCCCAGGAGCGCTGAGGAGGGCAACATGGGCGGAAGCATCAGGCTGCATCCCAAGCTGGGGCTCAATCCCCACATGACAGTCTGTCCGCGTTGCGGGAAGGATGGTCCGGAGATCGTGCTGCTGGGGGCGCAGAACTACATCTACACCTGTCCCTCGTGCGAGGCCAGGAGCATCGGGTACCCCAACTTCGGCAAGTGTCCCAAGTGCAGCTCGATCATGACCAGGGACCGGCAGATAGAGGAGTGGGAGAGGCTTCCCGGGTCCATATGCGATGAGTGCAGGCAGAAGCAGGCTGCGGCCGAGGCCGTGGTGAAGGATGGCGGCGTCTACTGGCGCTGCGTCGACTGCAAGTCGAGCGGGGCGCTCAGAAAGTGCGACTACTCGGAGCGGGTGAGGCTTGCCCACGGCAAAGGAACCCGGTACGAGGGCCCCTGCGGCGTGGAGCTTTCGAAGCGGGATTGTCCCGTCTGCGGGCCGAACAAGGTGGTGCAGGGTGAGGGGTAGAAGGCTCGCGGCATCGCCGCCCAGAAGCTCTCTACATGGCTTGGTCAGGAGGCAGGTCAGGCGCTGCGAGCCCTGCAGTCTGTTGATTGCCCACACCCGGATGCACGACATCGTACAGGACATAGTGGAGAGCGGGCGTGCCAGGACAGGGCTGCCGGACGACTACCAGGCCATGGAGGAGGTCCTCAAGGAGTTCCCGGCGGCCCTTGCCAAGGTCCACACTGGTTGCCGAAAGGCGAAGGATTGGAGCAAGATCGAGGAGGCCATTTACGACGCGCTCGACGAGATCCGGTTCCATCCGGTGATCGCCGACCACCTCAACAGGGACGGAGTGGACAGCGTGAGATGGTACAAGGATTCGGGGAGGATACTTGAGCAGCTGGTTATCCGGCTCATCTTTCGAGTGCGTGCCAAGACAACGTTGTAGGTTTCTCCGCAACAAGCAACCCCTGAGACTGCCATGACCTGGAGAGGAGGCAACTCCGTGAACAGTTGGTTCGAGGTTGATCGCGATGGGTTGAGACAGCTGATGGAGGGGCGGGACAAGTCCTTTGTGATTCGGGAACTGGTGCAGAATGCCTGGGACGAGCCCGGGGTGACCTGCTGCAACGTTACTCTGGAGGCCCTGAAAGACGGTTTGGCGCGAGTTGTGGTGGAGGATGACGCGCCGGAGGGGTTCTCCGACCTGCGGCACGCCTACACGCTCTACGCACACACCCGGAAGCGGTCTTCGGCCGAGAAGCGCGGCCGGTTCAACCTTGGCGAGAAGGAAGTCCTGGCCCTGTGCCGGAGCGCCAGGATCGTCACCACCAAGGGCACGGTGGAGTTCCTGCCGGACGGCAAGCGCAGGCAGACCAAGGCCTGCCGGGATAGCGGCTCGGTCTTCGACGCGGTGATCTCCATGACCCACCAGGAGATCGACGCCTGCTCGAAGGCGGTCCGGACCTTCCTGCCGCCGGCAGGGGTGAAGACGACCTTCAACGGCCAGGAGGTCTGCTATCGCGAGCCTCTGGCCGAGGTCGAGGCGAAGCTCGTGACCGAGTTCGAGGATAAGGAGGGGCGATTCCGGGGCACGGTCCGGAAGGCCGCCATCATGGTCTACAAGCCCATGGCGGGTGAGCGGGCCATGATCTACGAGATGGGCCTGCCGATCACGGAGACCGGGGACAAGTGGCACTACGACATCCAGCAGCGGGTCCCGCTCAACTCCGGGCGCGATACGGTGCGTGCGGCCTACCTGCAGGATGTCCGGGCAGAGGTGGTGAATGCCCTGGCAGCCCAGCTCACTGAAGAGGATGCAGGCTCAGCCTGGGTGCGGGATGCGGCCGGGGACGAGCGGATCAAGCCGGAGACTCTCTCCAAGGTCGCTGAACTCCGCTGGGGCGAGAAACGGGCAGTAGCCTTCCCCGGCGACTCCGAGGCCCGCGACAAGGCCCTGGCCGCGGGGTTCCACCTGGTGACTCCGAGGGAGATGAGCGCCGCGGAGTGGGAGCAGATGCGGAAGGCCGGCTGCGTGCCGTCGGCGAGCGTGCTCTTCCCGCAGCCCAAGGCGGCCGAGAAGCCGATCCCGGAGAAACAGTGGACTGAGGCCCAGCGGAAGGTGGCTGATCTCACCAAGCGGATAGCCAGGCTGACTCTGGGGCTGGGGGTCACCGTCAAGATGTTCGCCTCAGACGGCCCCACGGCCGCGGACTACGCCAGGGAGACCAAGGTGCTCCGCTTCAACGCGGCACGGCTGGGCAAGGCCTGGTTCTCCGGACCGCTTGAGCCGGTGATCCAGATCGTCATCCACGAGCTGGGGCACGAGTACGGCGGCCACATCAGCGAGGAGTACTACGAGGGCCTGGCGAAGCTGGGGGCCAAGCTTGCCCTGCGCGAGCCCAAGGAGTTCCTGAACGGCCTGGTCGGTGGTCGAAAGGGGCGGTCGTGAGCACCAAGAAGAAGGAGATGGTCACCATCCGCGTGCCCCGCAATGATTGGGCGCTGTTGCTGGAGACTCTGACGCTGGACTCGCGGTCCGCGGCCTTCGACCCCGAGCTGCGGCGCCGGATAAAGGGGGCACTGGAGCGGGTCAGACAGGTGGGTGATCCCTGGGTGTTGAGCGTGGTCTGCTCCGGCGTCCAAGAGGAGTCAACCGTCTTTTGGGATGAACAGGAGGCCTTGCGGGCCGCCAAACGGGAGATCCGGGACCTCCGCGAGGACTATGACATGCTCAGCCTCACCTGCGCGGGGGAAGCGGTCTACTCATGGCCACAGGATTGATGACAGCTTGATAGCAAGCACCGAGTGCCCACAGGTGGCCCCCCTCCGGCAACGGAGGGGGGCTATCGCTTCTCATTCATGCATGTACCTTCAGACTCCTACGCCGATTGCGGAAAGCCCTGCTCCGAGCCCTTCTGCGTCCCCATGTATTTCAGGGCTGAAATTAGACCTATCACCCTGTGGAGCTGCCGGTTACGCCGTTATGGCGCCGTCGCGGTTCGCCCCAATAGCCGCACCGTGAACATTGAACTTTGAACATTGCACGGCAGAGGCACCGATATATAAGTGCGGTTTATGCGTCAGCCGGGAATCCCGCCGCATGGTTCCGCCTGTTGCCTTTGAGCCGTGGGGCGCAACCTTTATAAGGGGCAGCTCCCACATAGCAGGAACGTGATGACGCTGCCTTGAAGGTTAGCCCTAGATGAAGCTCCATCTTCAGCCGGTGATGAGCCGGTGACGATACCGCGCGCCTGACTCCCATGGTTGGCCGGTTGACGCGAAAACTCCACACTCTTTACCCTTTGAACCGCGCCCCTGCTTTCGGATCCGGGCGTTGTAGGGATAGGAGGGCCAGGGTAGCTTGCAACCTGGAGCCCCCGACGCTTCAAGCCGGCGGTCACGCCCCGAGCCAGCCCCGGGACGCCGAAAGGTATATAAAGTCCGGTGTCCTTGGAAGAGGATGATTGAACGAACAACCCAGAGGAATGGTCCTGGCGCGCAAGCTCCTACACCCCTGGAACTGAAAGGGGGTGAAGACGCAATGGAAGCAAACACTATAGCGAAACGCAACGACGCGTTACGGGCAAGCATCCCATGCATCAGGCATCCGGACGTGCTGACCTTGAGTGCGGGAGTCGCGGCGCTCGATGGAGACACGATAGGCGAGGTGCTGATAAGAGTGAAGCAGTTCAACGATTTCAACCCGGACAACGATCCGTGGCATGAGCATGACTTCGGGGCCATCGAGCATCGGGGGCAGCGCTTCTTCTTCAAGATCGATAACCACAAGATGCACGGCGGATACCGGCTCATACTGACGGTAATGCTGGCCAGCGAATACTGATTCCTGGCCGGCTGGGGCGTTCTGAGCAAAGGCGCGCCGAAGGGAGCGGACAAACCAGAGTGAGACTTCGGGCGCAGTGGAAACGAGGGTCTCCCGTCGATTGCTTGGCGGCAATGACGGCTATTGAGGCTGTTTATGGGCTTCTGGAAGGCTCAGTCTCCCTTCTTCGGTTAACCGGATAACTCTGAGCCTGCCCTGGTGGGTGGTCTGGATGTATTCCTGGAGAAGTCCCTTCTCGATGTAGTGAGCCTTGAGCTTCTGCCCCAGACGTACGGTTAATCCCAGGCGCCTGTAGCGTTCGGCTATGCCGCTATTGGGGAAGCGCTCGACATCGGAAAGGAAGGCTTGTTCCATATCCAGGGGGTCTGCAACCTCGGCCTGGAGCCCGCAGGAGGCTTCTGCCGCCTGTTTACGCGAGGACAACAAGCCCAGGTCTATCATGTGCCTGGAAACCATCGCGTCCGTGAAGCTGCCCTTGGTTAACACGAACTCGGGAACGTGGATGACGAATGGTTTGACCGAACGCCCCTGAAGCCTCACTATGGCCTCTCCGATCTGGAGGTTTCCGGGGATGTCCCGAGCCTCCTCCTGGAGGAGCATGGCCTGGCTGATGGCGTTTACGTCGGTACGGTGCTTGAGGTTGAAGCAGAAGGTGCAGTAGCTGTTTCCGAGCGCGGACATGGATATCTGGCTCGGGTGCTGATCCAAGATGACCATGGCCTCGCCAAACTCCCTGATCTCCCTGAAAGTGATCTCCATAACGCTCTGGCCACCGGAAAGGGCCTTCCTTTCGTCCGCCAACAGGTGGTGCGCTTCTTCTATTACGATGCTGTGGCAGAAGACCTCACGTACCGGCCCGGCCATTCTGAAGTGATGGATCCAGAGCAGCATGGCCTCGGCGACCATGACCTTGTCCGATTGAGTCAAACCATCGAGCTCAAGGATGACCGGCCTGGTGAGCAACTCCTCGAGATCATCGTTGCCCTCGTTGAGAAGCTGGTCCATGTCGCCGAAGCAGAGGCTGGAAACCGCCCTCATGGCCGAAGAAAGCCAGCCCGCTTCCCTGCCGGAGGTCTTGCGGTCTCTCAAAGTCTGAGAGACGTCCCGGAACGTCGGCCACCGGGCCACGCTTCCGTCGTAGACGCCGGCATCCCGGTAAACCTGGTCGATGGCCTCCTGCAGCAGGTACATGACTCCGTCACCCAACAGATAGGCGTGGGCGATCACCTGTATGAGCTTCTTGAGCCAGGTCTGGGGGTTGGTGCCGCGGGGCGGGATCAGGGGATTGAAGGAAAACGGCGAGACTGGACGGCCGACCGTGTAGACCGCCACCTTTTCGAAGCCAGGCAAGGTGACCAGGTCTCGATAGTTGCGCTTCCAGTCGAAAACGAGCACGGGCTTGCCCTTGGCCAGAAGCTCCTTGACGATGATGAAGCCCAGGTTGGTCTTTCCCGCGCCCGATCTGCCAAACACCCCCACGTGCTGGGTCCACTCGTTCTCCCTGAGCCCGAATGGGAAGATCGGTTTGCCGTTGTAGGCCACGTCTCCCAGGACGTACTCCCCGGCCGCCTCGCGGGCCTCCGGCGGGACCAGCCCCGGGCCATCGCTGTTCAGGCTACCGTGGAACTGCTGGGCAGCCAGAAGCTCCAGATAGTCGAGGATCTGCTCGCGGCCGGCCTCGTTTTCGGCCAGGTACCCCATCCAAAGGCGGTCAGCCTGGTCGCCGATCAGGGGCTTCAGCTGCCGGCAGAGCTGGCGGGCCTTGTCGCTATCGTCATGGAGCATGGTCATACCCTCCAGTCAAGCGGCTCCCGGTCAGGATGCTCATTCTGCGAGTAGTGGCCTTGTACTCCTGGCGCTCGGTCAGGAAGTCCCGGCGCAGCTCGATAACATCGCGCCAGACCGCCGTCTCGATTTCACGCTTCTCCTTTTCGAGGTTGGAGATCGCCTTCTCCACGTCATTCAGCGATCCTTCCAGGTTTGCAGCCGCATCGCGCGGCCTGAAGGGCGTCTGCTCCCTGAGTCCGTCGATCCTGAAATTGATGTCGTCCAGATGCTTTCTGGCAAGGCCGCAGCGGTCTTCGATGAGCGTGGCTATGTGCCGGGACTGTTGTTCCTTGCCCCTGGCCTGCTGGTCGAAGATGAGGGAGACGATGTCGTTCATGCCCGGGCTCTGGCTGGTTGGAGGGGAGATCAGCTCGTCGGTCTGCTTAAGATAACGGCTGACCCGCCCGGCAGGGGAGTTGTCCTCATAGACGATCTTCCATTTGGGCGGCAGCTCCGTATAGCGTATTTCAGTGTTGATGGTTGTGTATTTCATGGTGTTGTTGTCACTCCGTGATGACAATACGGAGGTTGCCAGAGTTTATATATCTTCCGATTGCGATAAGCCGCGGGTCTGCGTGGTTAAGTCCCGGTGGGGCGTATGTGGTCTGGATGGCATGTGTGGTTATGGGGGTTGGGGGGGCCTTCATTATGGAATTGCAGCTTTTCTTATTGACATGTATGTGCATAGGATGTAGATACATTACATGCAGTGTTCATATACGTGGAGGGCGTGTGTTCGACTGTTGGGGAGAGCGTGATGTGTTTGCGGGCGTGCCCGCCGCGGAG
>Ga0302248_1000375_pt1 | contig 45328 bp, 31 predicted proteins | sample AAG_UR_Leu_MG_FD_193528 | JGI IMG/M metagenome (GOLD analysis project Ga0302248, IMG submission 193528) | Enriched activated sludge microbial communities from anaerobic digester in WTTP, New Holstein, Wisconsin, United States - AAG_UR_Leu | ecosystem: Engineered > Bioreactor > Anaerobic >...
CAGGATCCGACACTGCCTGTCGATCTGGAAATCAGAAGAACCGTGGTGAGGAGGATTGCCAGGCTCCTTGAAGAGAAATGGATAAAGAAGATCAGCTTCGAGTATATCTGATCACAGCTGGGGAATCAGTCAGGATTTTTTACCACGGACCGTGAAACCCGTGGCAAACAACAATGTAATGTAAATCATTCAAAAAAAATTACCTTTTGAGCAGCCTGGTCTTCAATCTCTTAATACTGCCAGCCATACAACAATATCTGTGAGGATAATCCCGAATATAAACCCTGATCTTCCGCTAACCCCGGTTTTACCCGGGATAAAGGGCAACAGCACCAGATCCATCTCTGAAGAGTAGTCCTCAGTAATTGTCAGGCAGACTCCTTTTAATAGCACTAAATTATCCCATATCGCAAGTTCATTATAATTAAGTATCTGGATTCATTACTATTAAGTATTGTCCAGGACCTGAAATAGGCTAATTTTACCCCTTGTTATTAATAGTGGTTAAGAAACTCATTTAATTGATATTTGGTTAATCAGTAATTGTTTTAAGAAGTCTTCGACAGATTTTTATTGTAACAAACGCGTTCGGGTTATCGGTATGTATTCTGTCGAAGATTACTGCTGTTACTATCTTGCAATATAATTAATTCAAAGAATGATAAACTTTTAAATCACTTAAAATACGCCTTGGCATGTTAAGCGCACAACACGTTAGAAGTAATTAGATTTCTCAATAATTGATCTGTCGAATGAAATGAACAATAATTCCGCTTTAAATGTTTTATGATTCAAAAAATGCCCATTAATAATATGTCTTCCTTGTTAGTTAATCTATTGCAAAAAGTAGAATTAGCCTTGGAATCTAGCGAAAAACTTACTCCAATGAAAACCAAACTGTATTTATCACTTAAACCATTGATATTTATTTCTCTATTGCTAAATACATTTTATTCATATCCACAAGAAATACATTATAGATATTGTTATCCATTGACATCACAATATGGCACAGGTCACATCCTTGATATGTATTTGCCAACAAATACAACAAAGCATTCTGGCTTAATTAAATTCGGGCAACAACAGTTTGGAATATTTTGCTATATGGGTTGGGCAATGTTTGACATATCTGAAATACCAACAAATGCCATTATTCATAGTATTAAGTTGAGTATGAAAATAAAAAATAATTCAAGTTCTTCATCAATTGAAATAGGAATGGCTAATATGGTTCTAGATCCTAGGAGAAGTGATCTCTATGCATTTGATATTCTTTCTTACTATGCTGATAACCCTAGCCCATATTATAAAAAAACGGTTTTGTCAAACAATAATTGCGATGATTGTTGGATGGATGTAACTTTAGAAAATACGAAAGCCTTACAAGATTTATCTGATGCTGTTAAAAATGGTTACCAATGGTGGGGACTCATTGGTAATACTACGACCTGCGTTAGTAAAGCAATAGATTTTTATGGTAATGATGCTGATCTTTTTTATCAACCCTTTCTTACCATTGGTTACTCATTACCTCCGAATTTGACTTTTGCATCAGCGGCAAATGCACTAAACGTTTCAGGAACAAATGTTGATTTATCATTAAGAGTTGTTAACAATGGAGGAAACCCTACTTCTGGTTGCTATGTTGCATATTACTTATCGAATAATTCGACGATTGAGACAACAGATTATGAGATTGGAAGAGATTATATCCCTTCATTAGGAGCTGGAAGTTATAGTGATCAAAGTTTAAGGGTGAATGTTGCGGCTCTCACTCCTTTAATTCCAGCTGGCTCCTATTATGTTGGTTATATAATAGACTATCAAAATTCAGTAGATGAGTCAAATGAGAATGATAATACCTATCTCTGGTCATCTCCACGGATTACTATAACTCTTCCAAATCTAATATATGGGAAACAATTAAATAGTCTTACTGTTTCTGGAAGTACGGTGGGTTTATCAATGAGAGTAATAAATGTTGGAGGGAGCTCTGCCGTAAGATTTTCTATTGCCTATTATCTGTCCCTTAATTCAACAATAACAACTTCTGATTACAAAATTGGCGAGGATTATATTTCAATCCTAGCCCCTAATGGTTATAAAGATGAGCTTCTTGTGGTAGATGTTTCTACAATTACTCCTTCTATACCAACAGGCACTTATCATGTGGGCTATATCATTGATTATCAGAATTCAGTTAGAGAATCAGATGAAACTGATAATTTATATGCTTGGTCAAGTCCTCAAGTGATTATTTCTTCCTTAAATTCACCTCCGAACAAACCGCAGTTGTTGACACCAGAGAATGGGACCTCGTGGTCAACTACATTTAATCTTACTTGGCAATGTACAGATCCAGATCCTGGTGACATTCTGAATTACACAGTAAGAGTCAGACCTAAAGGAGCTACTACATGGAATCGAGTATCCGTCGGTACTCGTACATCTTATACCATTTCAGGATGGAGTAGTTCTGATTTAGGCACATACGAATGGAGTATAATTGCAAGTGACGGAGAAGATCAAAGTATAAGTGATATTCGAGAATTCACTCTGGTTGCAATCAATAATCCACCCAATAAACCAAGGTTATTAACGCCTGGTAATGGAACCTCATGGTCAGACCCATTTAGTTTATCTTGGTCCTGCTCAGATCCCGATCCTATCGATGAATTGAATTACACTATAAGAATCAGGCTCAAAGGAACAAGTTCATGGGATTTACTATCTGTGGGTACCCAAACATCCTTTTATTTGTCTGGTTGGAATAATTCCGAGTTAGGTACTTATGAATGGAGCATTGAAGCAAGTGATGGCAAAGAACATAGTACAAGCGACACTTGGGAGTTTACTTTGGTTAGTTCAACAATTACTGTTATTTCTCCCAACGGTGAAGAGACATGGCCGGTTGGCAGCAACCAGAATATAACATGGACATCCTCCGGAACAAGTGGCAGTGTACGTATAGAGTTATCAACTAATAACGGTTCCAATTGGTTATATATAGTTCCCACTACACCAGATAATGGATCCTATCCATGGACAGTATCCAATACTCCTTCAACAAACTGCCTGATAAGAATATCAGATACCGACGGCAGCCCATCAGATATGAGTGATGCTCCATTCACCATTGTACGGTCTTATTTTACTATTACACCAGCAAACCATGATGTTCCGTCTTCTTCCGGAACAATAAGTTTTGATGTTGCATCGAACATAACTTGGACGGCAAGCAGTAATCAGACCTGGTGTACAGTTACTTCTTCAGGATCAGGCAATGGAACTATTACCGCTACTTATCAGACCAATACGGAACCTGGTACAAGGACAGCAACAATAACCATTTCTGGAACCGGTGTTAATCCTCAAAATGTGACAGTAACACAATCTGGAATATCTAATTCTCCACCTGATAAACCAACTTTATCAACTCCATACAATGTAAGTAGTAATTCTTTACCTTTTAGATTTTCATGGACTTGTTCTGATCCAGATGGAGACGAACTTACATATGTTTTAAAAACTAGAATGATTGGTGAAAGTAACTGGATAGACAATATAATGAATACCCAAAATTATCTCGATGTGATAAGTATTCATCATGACTACTATAACATTCCAATGGAATGGTGTGTTGTGGCTTCAGATAGCGAGACTGAAAGTACAAGTGATGTTTGGGAATATATAATAATCACCAATCAATTAATCGTGTCGCCCGACAACCAGAATGTTGGTGTAGAAGCCGGGAATACAAATTTCAGTATTACAACCGATGCAAGTTGGGTTATTGCCGACTATGCCCCATGGCTATCAGTTAGTCCTTCAAAGGGCCAGGGTAATGTTGATATAAATGTGACATATTCTGCAAATAATTCTATAGACAGCAGAATTGGATCGATTATCGTAACAGAGGAGGGGTATAACCCACGAATGAAGACAGTGACAATAACACAAGCTGGGACATCACCGACTCTAACTGTATCACCATTAAATCAGGATGCTTCGTCTTCTTCCGGAACAGTAAGTTTTGATGTTGCATCGAACATAAACTGGACAGTAAGCAGTGATCAGACCTGGTGTACAGTTACTACCTCGGGAACAGGCAATGGAACTATCACTGCTACTTATCAGACCAATACTGAACCTGGAACAAGAACAGCAACAATAACAGTTTCAGGATCAGGAGTAAATGACCAGATAGTTACGGTAACACAAGCTGGGACATCACCGACTCTAACTGTATCACCATTAAATCAGGATGCTTCGTCTTCTTCCGGAACAGTAAGTTTTGATGTTGCATCGAACATAAACTGGACAGTAAGCAGTGATCGGACCTGGTGTACAGTTACTCCCTCGGGAACAGGCAATGGAACTATCACTGCTACTTATCAGACCAATACGGGACCTGGTACGAGAACAGCAACAATAACAGTTTCAGGATCAGGAGTAAACAATCAGGTAGTGACAGTAACCCAATTATGTAGTTCTCCAGAACAGCCAGAGTCAATAGCTGGCAAATCCAGGATTATTAAAAATTCAACAGAAACCTACAGTATACAACCAGTAACTGGGGCATCATCATATACATGGGTATTACCAATGGGATGGAATGGTAATTCTACATCAACATCTATTTTAATTACCACAAATGAAGATGCAATCAGTGGAAATATCTCAGTGGTTGCAAATAATGACTGTGGTTCAAGTGAACCTGGTATTTTATACGTTGAAGTGGGGGATTGTGTTACTCCACAAATCTCTCTCAAATGGGATGATGTGCTGATTTGTTCGAATATTGACGACATATTTCTAAGTTATCAATGGTTTAATGGAGCAATACCAATCCCGGGGGCAAATGAACAATATTATGTAACATCAAAACAACCAGGCATCTATAAGGTTGAAACGATTGATATAAATGGCTGTAGAGAAATGTCAAATGAGATTACGGTAACAGGATCAAAATCACTGACAGTATATCCAAATCCTGCAAAGTCGTCATTTACGGTAAGCATAATTGATCAGCCCGTTGGGAAGGTAAATCTTAGAATAATTAACTCGACAGGTATGAAAATAATGGATATTGAAACTGAAAAAGCTGACATTGAGTTCTTAAAAGAAATACCTGCCGATGATTTAGAAGAAGGTTTTTATATAGTACAAGTTATTATTGATCAAACATATTTATATAATTCAAAGATCCTGGTAATAAAGTAATTAAGCCATGAAACATATTTATTGCAAAACAATTATTTGTTATTTTATATTAGTACTTATTATTCCAATCAATGTAAATTCCCAGAGTATGATCAATAAGTACTGGCGACCATATTTTTGGTTTGTTGGAGTAAATGCAGGGATTTCACAAACAGCTTTGCCAAATCATAGTACTTCAATAACATCAGGAATTGATCTTACAAAAAAGAATTCTTTCTTAGTATCTGTTGAAGCAGGCTACCTTTTCTCGAAATATTTTGGATTATCTACCGGACTTGGATTTAGCCCATATTTCACTCAGCTATCTCTTAACCAATATTCAAACACATTTAACACCATCGATTCAGAAAATGAAACATATGAGAGAAGAATAGTTGGTAACAATATAAAAGAGAATCAAAGAATTTACTTCCTCGAAATTCCTGTAATGCTTAATTTCTTTTTGCCTATGTACAAGACAAATGGATTTTATCTTCAGACCGGCCTGAATATATCCATGCCGATAATAAAATCATACTCAAGTACTGGCATTTATTCATATTCAGGTTACTATCCAGCCTATAATGTAACTCTGACTGATATCCCATATGAAGGACTTAAGAGCGATATTGATTGTAAGGATGAAGGAGATTTAAAAATAAAAAGTATTAATCCTGAATTAGTCGCAGTTGGCGGATATTATTTTTACCCTGACCCCCGTGTGAAGATGTCCTTGGGTTTATTTTATAAAAGAATGTTGACTGATATTTCTGATTATTCCAAAGGTCAGCCATTTCATCTTTCCATTGAGGAAAATCAAATAAGAAGTTTGATGGAAGGTAGTGAAAAGACATCTGCAAATTCAATTGGAATAATAATTTCTCTAAGATATTTCATTAAATAGTTGATTTTTAAAGAGTGTTCAACATATTGATTATCCGCAAGGGATGAATAAATTCGATAAAACCCTGCAAAATAAAAGTCAAAATTCCAAAGAATCCATAACTTCCGCAAACGCAACCGGAGAAGAGGGAGCAGAAAAGGAACGAAGATGGTCCATACTATTGAACCACAGCTTGCACAGGTTGAAGATCTTCTTAGCCGGTTGTTACCTTAAACAGCCCTGGTTGACAGAGGCTGCAAAAGTCAGATAAACATTATGGGGGCATTATAAAAAACAGGTTCCGGGAAAGGCAAAACCGCTTATCAGAAAAGAAAGAGAACGATTCCAAAGGAGAACATCTATTGAATCAATCATAGGAAATTTAAAACAAGATTACCATATACTGAGAAAGCATATCACAGGTATTGAAAATGATATGATTAATACATTTATGTGGAGCAGTACCAATATAATGAAGATGTTACTAAAAATCCGTGAATCTGTAGTATTTATCTTAAATGAGCTTTTTATAAAACTCTTCTTGAATTTCCAAATGCAGGTAATATATCCGTAAACCTGATTTTTAAGGATCGACTAATTAGAGAACAATGAAGTAAATTCGGTGTCTTTAAACAATTCCTGAATTGAATTTTTAATAGAAGGTGTAAGAAATCTTAAATCTTTAAGCGACATTTTATAACCCATACGTTTAAGATCAGCTACACTGGAACTAAAGGTTCCTAAATATTCTTTAACAAAAATCGGAGATTGTTTATCTTTATCATACAAAAGTACATTTATTGTACAGTTTTGGTCAACACCTCGATATGTAACTTTATCATGTATTTGATAAAAAAGAAAAGTTAAATTAATAATCAAAGAATCTGATAATTCATCATTTGAATTAAATCCATTACTGGTTAGTTCTTTCTGAAACAGGTCTTTTACTAAAGGGAACGCTAAATTATACTTATCTTTAACTTTTCTTTTGGGATCTAAATCTTCGATCCAAGTAATGCCGACAGGAAAACGTCCAATATTTAGTTTGTCTGGTCTTCTATCATATATTTCAAATTGCACCTTACTTTTATCAATTTGTACATAATTCATTGTATCTAAATCTTGAGACGACAATGTATTAATACACATATGTGCCATAATAAGAATTAAAATTGGAAGTAGCTTTCGTGAATTCATATTGAAAAGTATTTGGTAAATATTAATCATGTTGTGTATTTTGGTTTGAAACGCCTTAATCACTCCTTAGTTAGTTTTAAAATCCCCCGGATGTTGTTATTCTTATTCTGCGGATCCTGCATAAAGAAGAACCAATAATATCCAAGAAGCCCAACCTAAAGCGGCATTAACAATATTTCTATTTTTTGCTTTTTTTTCATAGCACATTAGATATATTGGATCAGAAAACAGTTCTCTATTTTTTGAAAGCATATATGTGCTTGAACCACTCTGAGGAGATGGGCTTGCAACAGCAGCACCAATAATTGCGAAAGGGCCAAATAGAACACCGAGGCCTACATGGCTAAATCCTTTACCGTGATATAAATCTGCATCAGCCTGACCCTTCATACATTTATCAGGATCCGATTCTTGTATAGCAAGATAAGAGGTTAAAATCTTATTGTTGGGGTCTTCAAATTGAATGTAAAAAATTTCAGTAACAGGAATATCTACTTTAGGACCATTATACGCTTTAAAAGTTACTTCGCAACTTTTGATTTTTATAATCTTGCCTTCAAACATTTTCTGGTCATTTAAAACAACGATATCCGATGCAAAAATTGGCAAACTGATAAGAATCAAATTGAATAGTACGAATGCTTTTGTCTTCATAGTTTCTTGAATTATTTAAAAAATATTCTAATTGAATAGATTTAATTCCTATGTAATTTCATTTCTAGTAATTGACATTTATCAGTTTATTATAATCATTACATTATAGGAATTCTATCATACATAATATTGAAAGAACGGTAAGCAAGGTATTAAAGATTAATATTCTACTTGTCATCAATTCAAAGTATATCATATACTTATCAATGAGTATTTATACGGCAATTAAAACAACAGATTGATACAATTATTAACGAACTGTATCTTTATTTGTCGAAGTAATCCTGCATGCTTCCCTATTCTCGGACAGATTAGTCAATCCTTTAAGGGCATATAATATGCTGATTATCAAACGAAAGAATAATGATCCCAATGGAAACATACATTGAATCAATCATAGACCATTTAAAACAAGATTACAATAAACTGAGAAAGCATATCAAAGGTATTGAAGATGATATGATTAATACATTGATGTGGAGCAGTACCAATCTAATGAAGATATTACGAAAAATCCGTGAATCTGTAATATGTATCTTAAATTAGCACTAGGTATATTGACTAATGATCGATAGGTATAAATAGCTGTACAACAGAATTATTCAGAGATTTACATCAGGATTTGAGAACGGGAAGCTCAATTACAGCCCTGGCGCCTAAGACTTCTCCGTTCTGACCGGTGATATTGTTCATGGAAGTGCTTATCCTGATCTTTTCAAGCCTGTAAAATAAATCAATTAGTTGTTTTACAATAACAAATCCTTTCCCGGTACTATTAGTTAAGGTATTTGTTGAATTTAATCCCGGTCCGTTATCTTCAATAATAATCCTGATAGACCTGTTAACATACTGTATGAATATTTTTAAGAATCCCCCTGATAGTTTTCTCCTAATACCATATTTTATCGCGTTTTCCACATATGTATGAATGAGCATTCGCGGTATCCTGGATTTCAGATCAACATTCGGATTAATATCAATTATGAAGCTAAAAGAATCACTATTACGAAAACGTTCCAGCTCTATGTAATTCTTAACAAAATCAATCTCTTCCTCCAAAGGGATAATAATCTGTTCGGAATTTATAACTGTTTGCCTGATCATTTTAGCATACTTCCCAAAAATATAGTCGGCCTTATCCATGTCTTCACCGGAAGCATACAGACTTCCTATTGAATTCAGGATATTGAGTGTAAAATGAGGGTCAATCTGATTTTTAATAGCCTTCATCTGAAGGGAAGCAATTTCTTTCTCGGTATTCCGCTCAATCTCCAGACGGTGTTTTAGCATTTTGTAAATAATCATAACAAATAATAAAACTGATAAATAAAGGCCTGGAGAATAAAGAAATTTGAAAAAATAAAACGGATTCTTTTCATAGCGGAGATAAGTTCCAACATTAGCTGTTTGTAAAAAGAATAAAGGTTTTTCTTTTACATTCACAATTGCTGAAATGAACAGTGCCGGTATTTCTGTAGAAAATTTATGGACTAAAGAATTGGAAAAATTGTCCTGAGTAATAATAATACTCTTCCCGTCTCTTCCCAAAAATATATATTCCTTCCGACCATCGAGATTAATATCCAGAAAATCAATAGGATCAGCCCCTACTATTTCAGGAAGTTTTATTGTTCTTACAGTATTGAAAGAACAATCCATCTCCTGTATCTCTGTATTCCTGTTCTTCAGAAAGAAAAATGTTTCATCCTTACTATCTTCGTTGATAAAGAGCCGGGAATATGTATTTTCATTATCGTTAAACTCTTCTTCTGCAAGCTTGTTTCCGAATATATCAAACAAATAGAAAGACGACGAAAAATTGTGCACACCATAATAATCATGAAATGCAACAAGGCGTTTTTCTCCATTATGACAAATTGGTACGACTGACAGGCGTGACGGATATTCATAAAATTTTAAAGGCGGAAATAAAAATTCCAGATCGTTGTTTAAAACCATTAACCATGAATATTGATCTGTATAAGGTACATTCTCATCAAGATTACCTGTAGCCGCTGTACTTAGTACGAATTCATTCCCGGGTATTTCATCAAGTTCTGAAACAATACATCTGTCAATAACTGCACCGCTCAACGGAGATTTAATAAGAGAGTCATTCCCAATAATATAACGATACACGTTTCGTGGTTGTTTGCAGTATCCGGAAGTAATATAAAAATAGAAATCCTTATAATTTATTTCCGGATTGGCTAATATTCCAATACAATGAATATAAGGTATGTTATTGCTTTGAGGGTTTTTTATCCAGGAATCAATAAACCTCATATTCACTATAGCTTCCCCGGTTCCTGTTGCATCTATAATACTCAGAAAAATAGAATCCTGACTAATTGTAAAAACATAAAACTCTTCTTTATTATCATAATTATAATCTCCTGTGAATAATGAACGCATGTATTTCGGATGATACTTTAAATTATTCTGATTAAGTATCTTATCGTCTTTCATCACCATGATCTTTGTTTGTTCATTATCTGCCAGATCAAAAGTTATGAGTTCGCTGTTCCCGTCTAAATCCAGATCTTTGTAGAAATAATATACATTCGAACGAAGAACTTCTTCTGAAATTTTTTTGACCCTATATTTTGAAAAAGATACAGGGATTAATAAAACCAGAATAATCCAAATGACAAGACTAATAAATGCAGGATGCAGGAAAGCTGAATGAAACTTTATCTTAACCATGATTTTTGTTCCTTTTCCTGATGAGGTCGAATGTAGATTTTGCCGCGGTCTTCTTCAGGATATTCCGCCTGTGTGTATTTACAGTATTAAGGCTTATAAATAATTGTTTTGCAATATATTCACTTTTATGTCCCTCAAGGATTAACTTCAGGATTTCAATTTCCCTGTCACTAAGCATCTGATACTCTTCCTTTAATTTAGTTGTGTTAGAGGATAAATGCCGTTTCAGCCTTTCCAGAGTATCTTTAAGTTCATCAATGTCAACAGGTTTTTGAATATAATCAAATACTTCGTACTTGATGGCTTTAATTGAATAATGTGGATATGCAGTAACCAAAACAATAAAAGGACGATAATGATTAAAATTGATTTTATCAATCATATCAAAGGCCGACATGCCATTTTCCAGTTCAACATCAAGAAAAATAAGATCCGGCTGATTGTTAACTATGTAATCCAATCCTTTTTTTGAATTGGTGAAAGAATCCAATATTGTGATAAACGTGAATGAGTTAAGAAGTTTTTTTAACCTTTCACATGCGAAATGTTCATCATCAATTATCACAACCTTCAATGACACCATCAACCGTAAACTATATAATTAATTATCACTGCTATCCGATTACTATTCCGGTCTGATCAGTTAATAAAGCCAAAATTAAGAATAGATATCGATTTTACAATCTTACAACGACCTTTCAAGATGTTTTATTTTAGATTCCGTGTGTTGATTAAATTTATTTAAAAGACACGCTGTATCAGCCAGTCTTTAATGAAAAGATGTATAAGGCTGATCCCTCTCATCCGGAATGCAGTCAGCTGCTTTAGCTAAGAACCTAACTGCTTGTCAATCTTGTGAATGAGTAATAATCGCCATTGTCTATTCAATCATAGCTAAAACCAGGTTCATTATTTTTAGCATGTACCGGAAAAAGTCAGGTACCGGTATAATTCCCCTATTAATTTGTGATATTACAAGAATTGCGCAACAATCTACGAATCAATTAATTATAGCGTCTGTGGCAAACTGGTTTTACTTTTCCAATTGCAATCTCTTTTTAGGATATCCTATCAACAGAACCGGGTTGTCTGTTTCCTTTTGATTATTCCTTATGATTTCCAGTTGGGCAAATAAATTTTTAAACGGACTGTTTCTCATTTTTGTATCAATTTTTGACAGTTCATGCGGATAATAAACTGCATACAATTCACCATCAGTTAAGGTTTTGGGAAAAGGAATGTCTTTATCAACACCCGGAGTCCAGCTAAAAGACTTTCCAAGTATAAACTTATTACCGGTGAAATCGTCCAGGTATGATTGGATTAGTGCATACTTACCATTAGTTTTATTCAGAATATAATAACTTTTGTTATAATGAGCTCTGTTAAAGCTGCCTTCGCTTGTCCATCCGGTGAATAAACCGTACTGTATTATTACATAAGCCGGATTCTGACATGGTTCATAAGTTATAAATATGTCCCCTTCAAAAGGCATTAGATTGGGTTTAAGGATTTTATTCTTGTATTCGGGTATAAGATAAGCCGTCAGCTCTTTATCCTTTAAAGTAAATAATGTGTCATCCAGCCGGTACCTGAGATATACGGATCCCTCCCCAGGGTAGAATATCAGTCTCTGTAATATATTGTCGTTAATGTCACTTCGTGGAATAATAAAGGTCTTGTTGCTTTTAATACCCCAGAGAAATTGTCCTTTGAAATTCTGAACAAAAACAGCATAGGGATTTGTTTCACCCCTTGAGATTCCCTCAATGGATCCCATAATGAGTGAGTCCTGGTAAACCATAAAGTTCAGCCACCGGCCCGGGAAGCATTTTTTTATTGAAGGCAGGAATTTCTCAGCCTTAACATCGAAACATCTTATGTTTTCATTTTCAACAAAATCATCCACGAAGAACAGCATATTACTTTTCCTGTGGAAAGAATACCTGCATGAGCCTGATATTTCCCCGGGTCCCCTTCCGTTCTTTAATATTGTATTGATGAACTTTCCTTCTCCGGAAAATTTATAAACATTATCCCTGTCGGCAATAAGAATATATTCACCCGAAAGACTGATAATCTCCCTGATCTCTCCAAGCAATGATTCATTAGTGGTTTCAAGCGGAACAAGCCTGCAATCCTCTATTAAATCGCTTAATTTGAGATCGGTTGATAATTTGCAGTTGTCAAGCTCAACGTGAAAGGCGGTTCCCGCTTTTTGTTCATTTTTGCTTCCGCAGTTCAGAAAGCAAAGTAAAATGAATAGTGTAATTATTAATAAGAATATCCTTCTCATAACCGATATTATCAGTAAATATATTCCTATTTATTCAGCTAGTTTTTGCAGGTGATATTTTATTTTGTCTTTTCCGACACCCTTGCTAAAAACCAATGAATCATCCTTGGTAATTAAATGTATCCTGTAGTCCCCTGGTAATATCATTCTTGAATTACAAGGTAATGGAAAGTCCGGGAATTTATATTTATCAAGTTTAAATGTTAGTGTAGCGTTACTAATATTGAAAATTCCTGTTGTAAGACAACTCATTTCTTTTTGAAAAGCTGCTCCTCCGGATGGCCATTCTTCGTAATTATCAGCTCTGAATTCGATTTCACACCAGTACTCCTGGTCTTGAAGTACAAAATAGCCCATATAAAATCCTTCCGAAAAGCTATTTTTTTCTAAAACCGCCCGATAATCTTTGTCAAAGATATCTCTTTCACAAGCAATCCAAAATAGCGAACAGGCAATTAGAATGATGTACTTTTTCATAATTTAGTTTTGATTTTAATGATATGATGCCTGACCCGCTCAAGCGGGAGACTCCACACGACTGAAAATCACACGAATACGCGTTAGCACGTTTAATACATGTGGGTTTCATTTTGCCAGTATATAGTGTTTTTAAAGTTACTGTTATTTTTAACATTATCAAAATGAAAGATCAGCGTTGTTTATCCCTGTCATTCTTCACTATCAAGATATTCCAGTACCTTCCTGTAAAGATGCGGCTGAATATCGGGGTGGGTAAGATTTTCCGGCAGATGGTCAAACATGCATATCCCGGCAATCTCGGAAATATCCGGTACGGGACCCAACCGGAAGACTTCTGCAAAATATAGTTTTCCGTATCCGGTAATGCCATCCTTGAATACCGAATAAGAGGAAACACAACTGAGGGTGAACTCAACAGCACCGGTTTCTTCCATCAGTTCCCTCCCGGCTGCATCGTCAGGCGATTCACCCTCTTCTATATGCCCGCCCGGGATCTCCCATGTGCTGCGATCATGATGGCGCACATAGATCCATTTTCCCTCAAAGCGGGCTGCTATCACCGAGTAAGTGAATGCTATCCCGGGAACAAAGTCCCTTGCCTGAAATTTTACTTCTGTCATAAGCCTGGATTAAGGTATGCGAAAATAGCCATTATCACGATAAGTTTTAATTGAGTATTTTTACAGCTTCAGATAAGCGTATGGGACTCTTCATAGTACTTGCAGTAACAGAGCTACTCACGCTGGCAGTTATAAGGCAATATCTATATGAAAGATCGTGGCTGAGTTACTATTTTGCCATAACGATTCATGTGGCACTCAGCATATGGATCTGGATACTATGGTTTAAGACGGTTTCATTCAGGGGAATGCCCGACGATCCTGCATACGAGTGGTCGGTAATGAACCTGAGAGGGATGCTGATGACAGTGGTTGTACCGAGAATTCTGATCATCGCGGGTCATTACACGGGAAAACGGATTTTCAGGGCTTCGGGAACCAGGCCGTCAAAACCATCCATAATCGCGATCGTATTGGCTTCCATTATCTTTGTTGTCCTCTCTTCCGGCGCCCTGATCGGAAGGTTCAATTTCAGGACTGAAAGCCACGTCATACGGATTAAAGGCCTGGACCCCGGTCTGGAAGGTTTCAGGATAGTTCATATTTCAGACCTTCATCTGCCCTGCTTTTATCATCACCACGAAAGGCTTGCGGAAGTAATGCAGGCAATCAATGAGCTTGAGCCCGACCTTATTGTCAACACCGGTGATTTCATCAACTTAGGATGGAGGGAGTTCGACAGCTTCGACACCATCCTTTCGAAGGCAAAAGCCCGTTACGGGCAATATGCCGTGATGGGTAACCACGATTTCGGGACCTACCATCCCACCTATACCGATGCTGAAAGGGAAAACAATGTAAGGCTGATGAAGAGCTTCATTGAAGCATCGGGTTATAAAGTCCTGAATGATGAATTTGAGATGCTGAATACAGGCAGTTCTTCAATTGCCCTGATCGGAGTCACCACATCAGGCTCTTTTCCCGACATAGTACATGGCGACCTCGAAAAGGCCTCGGAGAAAATTTACGGGGAAGACCTGAAGATACTGCTTGCCCATGATCCCAACCAGTGGGACAGGGATGTTGCGGGAAAGACCGATATAAGTCTTACCTTGTCGGGGCATACCCACGGAATGCAGGTAGGAATATATACAAAACTTTTCAAATGGAGTCCGGCAAAGTATTTCTATCCCAGGTGGGACGGAGTACACGAGCTGAACGGGCAGTATCTTGTTGTAAACAGGGGGCTTGGCGTTCTCGGCATACCCTTCAGGATCTGGATACCGCCGGAAATAACCGTGATAACCCTGATGCCCGGATAATAAAATAGTACGGGCAGCAGTATTAAACCGCCGCCCGTGTTCGACTGGTAAAGCTTTATCCTCTTCTGCCTAACTAACCTGATTAACCTGATTAACCTGATCACCCTTATCAACCCTTACAGAAGACGGGCGAATCTTTGAACCATGAAATAAGATAAAACAATAACCAATCTATATTAATGCACATCAACCTATGCGAAATACACCATATTTTTTTACTTTAGAGAAGTTATAAAACATGTTTATATCTGAAATGCTCAGTTTTAATTTTTTTTAACAACTCATAATGAGACAACTACTTGGGAAAAGCGCCGCAATGTGTTTTACTGTCATGATCCTTGCCGCTTCATGCAAGGGAAAAGAGGAAGGATGGATAAGGATTAACCAGCTCGGATACAGGCCGGGCGATGTAAAAGTGGCAGTGTTCATGGGAAAGGGCTCAAATGAGCTGCAATCGTTCAGGGTGATCGATGCGGTCACGGGAAAGCTGGTCCTGGAAAAGACAGGTATTTCAGAATCAGCTCCCATGGAACCATTCACAAGCTGTTACAGGCTCAGCTTCACGGAGTTGAATGCTGAAGGTCTTTATAGGATAGAGGCGGGCAAAGCTGTTTCACCCGAATTCAGGATCGCCGATGATGTTTATGCCGGCACAGCTGACTTCCTTCTCACTTATATGCGTCAGCAGAGATGCGGATTCAATCCATGGCTGAACGACTCATGCCATGTTCACGACGGCTATGTGATCTACGGGGGAAAGGATGATTCGATGCACATAGACGTTACGGGAGGCTGGCACGATGCCGCCGATTACCTGCAATATGTTGCAACTTCGGCAAACGCGACCTACCAGATGCTCTATTCCTTTTCAAGCAATCCAACATCATTCGGTGATGAGTATCTTGCAAACGGACTGGAAGGAAAGGACAATATCCCCGATGTACTCAACGAAAGCAAATGGGGCCTCGACTGGCTTATAAAGATGAATCCCGCTCCGGATGTGATGTACAATCAGATTGCCGACGACCGCGATCATATAGGATTCAGGTTTCCCAATGCCGACACTGCCAATTACGGTAAAGGACCGGAAAGGCCTGTTTACCGCTGCACCGGGAAGGAGCAGGGTTTATTCGGTTATAAAAACCGTGCCACGGGTATTGCTTCTACTGCAGGCAAATTCGCATCCGCCTTTGCAAGGGGATCATCGGTGTACGGTGCCATCGACGGTGAATACGCGGAACTTCTCAGGGCAAAAGCTGTAGCGGCCTTTGACTACGGCCTGAGAAATCCCGGATCATGCCAAACCGCTCCGGGAAGAGCTCCCTACTTCTACGAGGAAGACAACTGGGTTGACGATATGGAACTGGCAGCCATTGAACTGTACAGACTTACGGGCGATGCCTATTATCTCGAACATGCCGTTGCGTTTGGAAGGCAGGAAAAAATAACTCCCTGGATAGGCGCTGACACAGCCAGACATTACCAGTGGTATCCCTTTATGAACATGGGACATCCTGTCATTGCATCGGAATCGGGCACTGCAGGACACAGGGAAGAATTCCTCGGGTACATGAAAGAAGGATTGCAGCTGCTTGAGGCAAGGGGAAAGAAGAATCCCTTTCTTATCGGGGTGCCTTTCATCTGGTGCTCGAACAACCTTGTAGCCGCAACTCTTACCCAGGCTCATCTTTACCGAAGCATCAGCGGCGACAACAGTTTCAGGGAACTGGAAGCTGCTCACCGCGACTGGCTTTTCGGATGCAACCCCTGGGGAACCAGTATGATAGTCGGCCTTCCCGAAAACGGCGACTACCCTGTCAACACTCATTCCTCGTACGTGTTAAGGGGAGAGCAGGTTCCGGGAGGACTGGTTGACGGCCCGGTTTATTCAACCATCTTCAATAACCTCAAGTACATCTATCTGTCAGAAGAAGATGAATACTCGCGGTTCCAGACCAGCCTTGCCGTTTATCATGACGATTTTGCCGACTATTCGACAAATGAGTGTACCATGGACGGAACAGCCTGCCTGATTTATTACCTGTCGTCTATGCAGAATGCAAATGCGGGGGAGAAATGACAGCATGCTTAGCACCAGCCGGAAGCGGTGACTGGGGATTTCAATACAAAACCATCTTCTCGCGCAGGCAAACGATAAGCATTATCGTGAGTCCCGACAAGGGAGTCATCGTGAAGGCGCCGTACAGAACTCCGGCAAAAACGATCGACCGCTTTGTGACTGAGAAATCGGAATGGATACGCAAAGCCCTTGACAAATTCAGTACCCTTATCAGGCTCGACAAGCCGGAAGGCTATTCCGACGGTGATACGCTGCTGCTATTCGGAAAGGAACACACTCTAAGGCTCATCCGCGGAAATAGATACTCGGTAAATCTTGGTCGCGACAACAGCATCGAAATCAGCTGGTCTGACAACAACAATCCGCTTCTCATCCGGGAAATCCTTGAAGATTGGTTCAGTTTTGTAGCCAGGCAGCAACTTCCCGGGGAATTCAGGGAAGTCATGTTGAAGCACATTGATCACGGACTGAATCCGACAGGGTTTAAGGTCAGGAAAATGAAAACCCGGTGGGGAAGCTGTTCCTCAAAAGGAGACATAGCGTTGAGCTACGATCTTATACGGCTGAACAGGGAGTGCAGGGAATATGTCATGGTTCATGAGCTTTGCCATCTCCGGCACCACGATCACGGCAAAGGATTTTATGATCTGCTTACCGATCTTTATCCCGGATGGAAGGAAATCAGAGCAGAGATAAGGAGACATATAAGATAATCCCGTGGCTGCTCCTGAGAAGCCTGGCTTCCGGAGATCAAAAAATAACAACAAATTTTTATCGATTAACGATAAAAAACACTATGATAAACGACAAATTTTTTACCCGAAACGATATGGTTTTTTAGGATCAGATCGTAAATTCCTGTTTGAGTGAGGGGATCTTAACATTCTGAAAACCGGCGTTCTCAAGCCTGGCAGCATAATTGACCTGCGACTCATAGTCTCCATGAACCAGGAAGGTTTCGCGAATCTGGCTCTTGTCCTGACAACTGAGGAAATCCATCATCTCGTTATAATCGCCATGACCGCTGAATGAATCTATCTCTATCACCTCGGCATTAACCTTGTGTACCATCCCGAAAATGGAAACCTCATCGTCGCCCCTGGCGATCCTTGCCCCGAGTGTTACAGGTGAGCAGTAGCCCACAACGAGTATTGTAGTGCGCGGATCGGAGATATTGTTTGCCAGGTGATGCTTTATCCGTCCTGCTTCCATCATGCCCGATGCAGAGATGATGATGCAAGGCTTGTCATACTCATTGAGCCTCTTGGAATCCTCCTGCCTTGTAATATATGTGAGGCTGTTGAATCCGAAAGGATCGGGGTCAGTTTCCATGACCTGCAGAACCTCATTGTTGAAGCATTCGGGATGCATCCGGAATATGCCTGTGGCATTAACCGAAAGAGGACTGTCGACAAATATCTCAACACGAGGCAGTTTACCTTCGTTGAAAAATTTGTTAAAAGAGTAAACGATTTCCTGGGTTCGTCCGACACTGAAGGAAGGAATGAGCAGCTTTCCTTTCTTGTACACGCAGGTATGGTTTACTACTTCGAGCAACTTCTCGTCTGCCCTTGCAAAATCCTCATGAAGTCTGTCGCCATAGGTTGATTCCGTTATCAGGTAATCGGCCTGGGGAAATGGCACGGGCGGCGCCAGTATTCTGCTGGTTGGGCGCCCTATATCGCCTGTATATGCTATCCGGGTTGTCCGGCCGTTCTCGGTGATATAGAGGTTGGCAACGCCGCTGCCAAGCATATGCCCGGTATTTGTAAATTTAACCTTTATGTTGTTGTCGATAGAGAATTTCATATTCTTGGGAATACCAATAAAGAGCTTCATGCATTCCCTGGCATCCTCCTGGGTGAATAGGGGCGTCACGATCGGCAAACCTTTACGTGCCCTTTTCTTATTGAATGTTTTGGTATCATTTTCCTGGATATAGGCCGTATCGGCCAGCATAATCGAACACAGGTCTCGCGTGGCATTGGTACACACTATGGAGCCGGTGAATCCGAGCTTGTAAACATAGGGAATCAGGCCTGAATGGTCGATATGAGCATGAGTCAGAATAATATGATCGATGAGGCAAGGATCGAATCCCAGATCGCGGTTCATGGCATCGGTCTCGAGCCCTTTTCCCTGGTACATCCCGCAGTCGAGAAGAATCCTTTTGCCCATCTCTGTCGTCAGGAGGATCTTGCTCCCTGTTACTTCCCTGGCTGCACCGCAAAACTTTAGTTTCATAATTTGTTCTAAGAATTATACTCTTTTGTTTAACTTTTAAAGATAGTGATTATACACGGGAGGTCAGCGGAAAAACAGCGACAGGATGAGTGTAAACGCGAGTCCGCATACGGCGATTATCGTCTCCATGACGGTCCAGGAACGCAATGTTTGCTTCTCATTCATTCCAAGATATTTGCTTACTATCCAGAAGCCGCTGTCGTTGACGTGCGACAGGATGGTTGCACCCGCGGCAATGGCAATGACAACGAGTGCAACATTCGGCTGGTTCAGATTGAAGGTGGAAAGCAGGGGTGAAATTATGCCTGCTGCCGTTATCATGGCCACAGTTGCCGATCCCTGTGTAATCCTTACAAGCGCGGCAAGCACCCAGGCAAGAACAATTATCGGAATTGATGAATCGGCAAGCGATTCTGCCAGCATCTTTCCTATTCCGCTGTCAACCAGAATCTGTTTCAGGACACCTCCTGCACCCGTGACCAGAATAATGATTCCGGCCGGACCGAGGGCTTTGGTACTTAGATCGAGGATGGTTTGCCTCGACAGGCCATGCTTCAGGCACAGCAGGATTGACAGCAGTGTTGCAATTATGAGCGCGGTAAAGGGATGGCCTATGAAAATGAGTACCCTGGTTAGAATTGTGTTTTCGAGTCCACCCTTGTCAACACCCAGTTCAATGAAAGTCCCCATTAGAATCAAAAGCAGCGGTGCCAACACAAGGGCAGCGATAACACCGAATGAAGGAAGGCTTTTCTGATCCTTCCCTTCATCTTTGCCCATATCCTGAAATATCTCGGGTACTGGAACATAAATACGTTTTGCTATATAGTTTCCAAAAACCGGTCCGGCAATCGCGGCAGTTGGGAAGCCGACAAGTAATCCCATAATGACAACCCATCCGAGCTCAACATCCAGGATCTCGCTCACTGCAGTGGGTCCGGGTGTCGGGGGTACCATTGTATGTGTCACGGCAAGCCCTGCCAGAAGGGGAATAGCATAATAGAGTACCGATCGTTTTGTATCCCTGGTGAGCGCGTACACTATGGGGATAAGGATGATGAAACCCACATCCAGGAAAATGGGTATGCCGACGATAAATCCCGAGATCATAAGCGCCCACGAGGCATTCTTCTGTCCGAACTTCTTAAGCAGGTAGTTTGCAAGAGATCTAGCGCCTCCCGAACTCTCGAGCATCTGACCGAATATAGCGCCAAGGCCAACGACAGTTGCAACAAATCCCAGCGTGCTTCCCATGCCGTCCTGTATGCTCTGCGAGATTTTGTCCAGGGGCATACCGGCCATTATTCCAACGATTATGGATGTTATAAGAAGGGCTACAAAGGCATTCAGCCGGAATTTGAGCACCATCAGCAGGAGAAGAGTCACTCCTGTTACGACTATCAGTACTATGTAAAAAGGGGACATGGGAAAGCTATTAAATTCGAGGTTTCAGGTTAATTATGAATTAAAGAACGGCTAGCGGCATGCGGCATGCGGCACGTCGTTCTTTCGCCCAGTGCTCTGTGCCCTGTGCCCTGTGCCCTGTGCCCTATGCCATTTACAAATTGCTAATTGTTCATTGTTAATTACTAATTGATTTTTACCGGTGCATTCTCCCGTGTTGACCGGTATATTGCCGTAAAAAGTTCAACGGTTTTCCTGCCAGCTTCGCCGGTAACCATAGGTTCGCTGTCATTCCCTATGGCTTGCAGGAAATCCTCTATCTGGCACTGCATGTAGTAAACTGTCGGATCGTATTTGTGGAAAATCTCGGTATCCTCCCTGACCCATTCCGCCAGCATCTTTTCCTCTCCGGGAACAGTCCAGAGATCGTTAACAGGAGCTTCGGCCACTCCCGACCTGCCCGCTATGAACATTTGCCCTCCGTCTGTCTGCACTCCGACCGATGCCCCGTTCTCGCCATGTACGTGTACTTTGCCGAAAAGGCCCGGTTTCTGGGAATTGCTTACCAGGATATTTCCTATTGCCCCGCTTTTGAATTTCACGATTGCAAGCGCGGTATCATCGACCTCGATATACGGATGGTTCAGGTTTCGCCAGAGACCGTAAACCTCGTCGATATCCCCCATGTACCACAGCATGAGGTCGAACTGATGGGGCGACTGATTAACTAGAACACCTCCCCCCTCATCCTTCCATGTACCGCGCCAGGCATCCGAATCATAATAAGCCTTGTCGCGCCATCCAAGCAGTATTACTGTTGCAAGTACAGGCTTTCCGATCTTTCCGTCTTCTATTGCCCGCTTCACTCTCATGGAAGGTGAATACCACCTTCGCTGGCTCACCACTCCGAGTTTGACAGACCTTTCCCTGCAGGTATTAATTATCGCATCGCAGTCGTCAAGGTCTGAAGCCAGCGGTTTTTCAACAAGAACATTTGCCCCGGCCATGGCGGCCTCAATGGCAGGCTGCCTGTGGAAGGGATGGGGCGTGCATACGATAACCAGGTCGCTTTTATTCTCGATTACCATTCGGGAGATATCGGAATAGGCTTTCGTCTTGTACTCCGATGCAAACCTGTTTGCTGATTCGGGAGTACGGCTCCATACACCTGTCAGCCTTGCATTAGCTATGCTGAGAACTGCTTTTGCATGAAGATGGGCAACTTTGCCGCAACCCGCGATTGAGATGTTATAAATCCTTTCTTCTTCCATAGATATTATTTAAGGTACCAGGATCACTTTTTTAAGATCACCTTCTTTGTTATACAGTTTTCTGAACCACTCTGCTCCCTCCGACAGCGGAGCCACTGCGGATATCATATCGGAGACATCCAGTCTGCCGTCTTTCATCAGCTTAAGGACAGCGTCATATTCACCCCTGATGGCACAACTGCCAAGCACCCTGATCCCGGAGGTAACAACCTTCTGAAGAGGGAATTCAATTGTCTTCGAGATGTTTCCGACCAGGACTACTGTTCCTCCCTTTCTGGTGGAAGCGATTGCCAGGTTCACGGTTTCGGTTTTGCCGACCGCTTCGAACGAGATATCGGCTCCTCTCCCGCCGGTCAGGGCTTTAATCCTTTCCGGCACATCAGCATCTGAAGAATTGAAAGCATGGCCGGCTCCGGTTTTCATTGCATAGTCAAGCTTTATGGGATCATTATCTATCGCGATCACCACTCCTGCCCCGGCTATTTTAAGCAGACGTATCAGGAAGGAGCCAATAATGCCGGCTCCGGTAACCACGCACGAATCGCCGGTTTTCAGCGATGCAAGGTTCAGCGCATGAAGGGCGACTGCAGCAGCTTCAACCATAGCGGCCTGTTCGAACGATACCTGATCGGGAATCCTGTAAAGAATATGCTGAGGAACAGCCAGGTATTCTGCAAAGGCTCCGTTTCGCCTGTAGTCGCCCGGCGAAACACCGATCACCTCCCTGTTGTCGCTGAGGTTGTACTTTCCTGCGAGAGTGTACCAGTCGTTCAGAGGGTAGACGGTTGAATCGAATGTTACCCTGTCGCCTGTTTTCCAGTCGCTTACACCTGGTCCGACTGAAGCAATCACTCCTGAAGCCTCATGTCCCATTATTATGGGAGGGATCCTTCGTCCGGTGCTGCCGTCGAGACCCTGAACATCCGACCCGCAAATACCGCATGCCTTTATTCTGACAAGGACTTCACCGGGCTTTACTTCGGGTTCAGGTACGTCTTTGTAAACAAGTTTATTGTATTCCTCCAATACAAGGGCTTTCATAGGCTCTTATTATTTCCGGACCGTAAGCCGCGGGCCGGGGTTCATGACAAATATAATAAAATAGGGCGGGCATTCATTCCACGATAACCACCACTATATCCATTACGTTGGTAAAGGTAGGGCCTGTTGTAATCAGTCCACCAACTTTCCTGAAGAAGTTGAATGAATCAAAACCGGCCAGGTAGCTTATAGGGTCCTCATTCATGGATAAAGCTCTGGCCATGGTTCCGGAATCCGCGACTGCGCCGGCAGCGTCAGTAGGTCCGTCGGTACCGTCGGTACCCGCGGAAAGCACTGTTATCCCGGGGATGTCCCTGAGCTTTATTGCTGCCGAAAGGGCAAGGTGCTGGTTCCTGCCGCCGGTTCCGCTTCCTGTTACCCTGACGCTTGTCTCTCCCCCGTAAAGAAGGCATGCGGGTTTGGGTATATCCTGGTTGTTTCTGAACGACAGTGCGGTGTTTATTATTGATTCACAAGCTGTTTCAACATCGTCCTCAAGAGCGGCATCGATAATGTACGACCTGTATCCAAGCTTCACAGCTTCATTCTTGCAGGCCCGCAGGGCTGCCTGATTGGTGCCGGCAATTATGTTCATGGTACCTTCAAAGATAAGGTTTCCCGGTTTCGGAGTGTCGGGATGATAGCCGGCGTAACCATCGCGCAGGTAATTCATTACTCCCCTTGTCACATCATCGGTCAGGTTATACTTTTCTATCACGCCAAGGGCATCCGCGAAAGTTGTACTGTCGGGCACGGTGGGACCGGAGCCGATAACATCGAGATGGTTTCCGATTACATCCGAGATGATAAGGGTAATGAGCCGCGCAGGTCTTATAGTCCGGACAAGCTGGCCTCCCTTGATAGAGGAAAGATGTTTTCTGACGCAGTTTATTTCGTTTATGGTTGCTCCGCTCCGTATCAGAAGGTTGTTAACTATGTAGAGTTCCTCGGGAATCAATCCCTCGGGCAGATCCGACAGCAGCGCCGATGCTCCTCCCGATATAAGGCAGATGACCAGATCGTTTGCTGAAGCATCCGATGCTATTTTCTTTATTTCCCGTGCCGCCATAAAGCCATTCTCGTCGGGAACCGGATGTCCGGCTTCAGTGACCCTGATCTTTTTGAGAGTGCAGGAATGGCCGTACTTGACAACAATATGGCCTCCACTTATCCTGTCGCCCAGGATGCATTCGACATAATGTCCCATGGCAGCGCTGGCCTTTCCCGCCCCTATTACCAGGATCTTATCAATCCCTTCAAGCGACACCTCATGATTTCCTGCAACAAGGACCTGCCCCTTAAGCTGCAGAACATCAGTAACCAGCTTTTCAGGAAGCACGCCTCTGACTCCGGCAAGAAAGATTCTAAGCGCATTATCTCTGTTTCTCATGTCAAAATAATTATAGAACAAACAATGAAACCAGCCAGATGCATGCAAAGACCACAGTTCCCATCACAATGGTGGAGGTGGTATAAACCCTCAGAGTATCCTCCACCCTGATATCCGAGAAATTGGTCACCACCCAGAAATAACTGTCATTTGCATGGGAAGCTATCATCGATCCGGCTCCCATTGAAAGCAGGGCCAGCACCTTCCCCCATTCCGATCCAAGTCCCAGCATTTCAAGCATTGGAGCAACGATTGAAGCCGCTGTTATTATAGCCACCGTGGATGAACCCTGGGCTGTTTTCATTATGACTGTTATCAGGAAAGGAATCAACAATCCGATTCCGCTACCTGCAAGTCTTTCTCCGATGATCTCACCTGCCCCGGTCGACCGTATGACCATCCCGAACATCCCGCCGGCAGCAGTAATGATAAGAATGGGTCCTGCTTTAAGTATGGCATCGGAAAAAACCAAATTCATATCAGCTATTGACTTGCGTTTCATCAGAAACAGTGCGAACAGGACTCCTATAAGAAGAGCAATCACCGGCTCGCCGGGAAGTTCAAGTATCTTTCTGCCCAATGAATTTCCTTCTGTGTCAAGAAGCCCTGCAATCGATTTGGCCGTTATCAGCAGCAGCGGGACGGCAATCGGGAGAATGGAAAGAAAGACCGGCGGCAAGCTTTGACGTGGATCAACTTCATCATCCCTCCCTGATGAAGGTGCGGTTGCACTGAATTTCTGCGATGCCCACGCGCTCCAAAGGTATGCTGAAACAGCTCCGGGAATCGCAAAGAGGGTGCCCACAATTATCATCCAGCCGACATTGGCATCAACTATTCCGGCTGCAGCAAGGGCTCCCGGATGAGGAGGAATAAGGCAGTGTACCGAATAAAGGGAAGTTGCCAGGACAGTTGCCATAAAGGGCATGGAAACAGCTGATTTCCTGCTGAGCGATTTCGCAAGTCCGCTCAGCACTATGAATCCCGAATCGCAGAAGATAGGTAGCCCGGTAATGAATCCCGTAAGGCCGAGTGCTACAGGGCTCCTTTTCTCTCCGGTTTTTGAAAGCATATAGCCTGCAATGCTTAGAGTGGCTCCTGTCCGGTCGAGAATTACTCCGATCATGGCGCCAAAAATTATAAGAAAGCCTATTGAGGCCATCGTGCTGCCGAATCCTTCCTTCAGGGTACTCACAATTGAAGCGACTGGAAGGGTTACAGCCGCGAGAAGAAGAGATACAATAAAAAGGGCTGTGAAAGCATGCAGCCTGAACCTGGTTGTCAGTGCAATTATAAGTATGATGGAAATCAGTATCAGCAGTGGAATCAGGGCAGAATTCATGTCATTGGCAGCTTAAAATCCAAGATGTATTTTCTTTCAGTAATAAAATCATTGCCCGGCCCGAAAACAGTGTGAGTCTGTTGTTCGCGGCACAGATTATCAGTAAGTTATCCAAAGAACAGATAGGCAACAAGAATTGCAGCCACGGCGCCTGCCAGGTCGGCCAGCAGGCTGCATCCGACAGCATGGCGGGTGTTTTTCACACCTACCGATCCGAAATAGACTGCTATTATATAGAAAGTTGTATCTGTAGCTCCCTGTAAAGTGCATGCCAGCCGGCCTATAAATGAGTCGGCCCCGTAAGTTGTCATGGCATCGATCATAAGTCCCCTGGCCCCGCTTCCACTAAGGGGTTTCATAAAGGCTACTGGAAGAGCACCGGTGAAACGCGTATCGAAACCCAGCCAGGCAAAGAAATGCTCAAAACCACTGATGATGAAATCCATGGCTCCCGAAGCCCTGAAAATCCCTATGGCAACCAGTATGGCAACCAGGAAGGGTATTATCCTGACAGCCACCCCGAATCCCTCTTTAGCCCCTTCTATAAATGCATCATATACATTCACCTTCTTCAACATGGCCAGTACAATGAACAGGATTATAATGGTGAAGAGAATGAAGTTTGCTGCAAAGGTCGATACATCGGCTATCTTTTCCCTGGGAAGTGAACTGAAATAGATTATAATTCCTGCAATTATTGCCGTCAGGCCTCCCAGATAAGCAATTATAACCTTATCCAGAAGGTTTATTCTCTGAACAACGGCCACGCTTATCAAGGCCACAAGTGTTGCCACGTATGTTGCAATAAGAATGGGTATGAAGATATCGGCAGGATTGACGGCACCCAGCTGGGTCCTGTAGACCATGATGCTGACAGGGATAATAGTAAGGCCTGAGGCATTCAGTACCAGGAACATGATCTGGGCATTTGAAGCCGTATCCTTTTGGGGGTTTGAATCCTGCATCTCCTTCATGGCTTTAAGTCCCATGGGAGTAGCAGCGTTATCGAGTCCGAGCATGTTGGCGGAGAAGTTCAGTATCATTGAACCGTATGCCGGATGGCCTTTGGGAAGTTCTGGAAAGAGTTTTTCAAAGAAAGGGCCGAATAGTCTTCCAAGCATTCCCACAACACCGCCTTTCTCACCCACCTTCATCAGTCCCATCCAGAGGGTAAGGGCTCCGGTCAGTCCGAGTGATATTTCGAAACCCGTCTTTGCATTTGCAAAGGTGGAATTTATCATGTCGTTGAATATCGCGGTATTTCCTGAAAAGATCAGCTGACCGAGGGCAACGATGAAACCGATAAGGAAAAACGCGATCCAGATATAGTTCAGGGCCATCTTCGAATAATGATCAGCTAATATAGAGAAATATAAACAGAATAGAAAAAAAAGAACGGCTAGCGGCTGGCGGCTAGCGGTTCGAGTTTCCCACAAGCAGTTCACATCATGCGATGCTCGACGTTCTCTCCTTTTTTAATACATTTGTACATATATCCGTAATATTATGGCAAAGTTCAGCAGGATTGAGGTAATAACCAGGATGCAGGATACAGGCATCATTCCAATTTTTTACCACAGCGACCCTGAAGTATGCAGGAATGTGATAAGCGCATGCTATAAGGGAGGTATCAACATTTTTGAGTTCACAAACCGGGGCGATTTTGCCCATGAGCTGTTCAGCGAGCTCAGCAAGTGGGCTGTCAGGGAGTTGCCGGGCATGATGATGGGAACAGGTTCGATTGTCGATCCGGCCACTGCATCGCTATATATCCAGCTGGGAGCCAATTTTATAGTCTCCCCCATTCTAAACCCCGAAATGTCGAAGGTTTGCAACAGGCGAAAGATACTATGGATCCCCGGGTGCGGATCGGTTTCGGAGATCAGTTATGCAGAGGAACTGGGAGCAGAATTCGTTAAAATCTTTCCCGGTATGCCGGTGGGAGGACCTGCTTTCATTAAGGCAGTCAAAGGACCCTGTCCCTGGTCGAGCATAATGCCCACCGGAGGCGTTGATACAACTCATGAAAACCTTAAGGGATGGTTTGACGCGGGAGCTTCATGCGTGGGAATAGGATCAAACCTGATTTCCTCTGACTTTATCCGGAACAAAGACTGGGATGCTCTGTCAGCAAAAGTTGCCGAAACCCTGAATATAGTCAGGGCAGTGCGCAAAAAATAAAAAAAAGCCGGCGGACCGATCGCCGCCGGAATTATCAATTATTCTCCCGGGGCTCTGTAGAGTTCAATGTTTGAGATCAGGGGAGCGGCCTTTGAACCGGTAATGCTTACTCTTATCCGGGAAGTCTTTACCACGGGGAATTTACGTATCACCTTGTAACCGATGGTAGTGCCGTCGACAAGCTTCTTCCATTCATCGTCAGAAAAAGCCTCAACACTGAATTCCTTCACGCGTTGTCCGAGTCTGATGTATTCCTGGATCAGTATCCTGTTCACTTCCGTTTCGCTTCCGAGGTCGATGATCAGACTGCCTGTCAAAGCACCGTCGGGTGCAGCCCAGTAGGTTTCCGGATTTCCATCATTGACATTGAGAGCTTTGTAAGCCTTTCCCCTTGATACATCGGAGCTGGCTTTCTTCCCCAAAGCCAGTTCGTTCGCGAACTCCTTTTCGCGAAGTTCCCTGAAGCCCATGAGCGAGCTCACGTCATTTTCATGGAGCAAGCCTCTCCTGTCGGGTGGAATATTCAGAAGCAGATTGCTGTTTCGGCCAACCGAGGAATAGTAAAGCTCAAGCAGATTTTCAGGGCTTCTGACCATGGAATCCTGTGATTCGTGATAGAACCATCCGCGGCGGATTGACACATCGACTTCAGCAGGCACCCAGTAGTTCCCGTCTTCATGACCTTCACCCAGGATCCTTGCAAAATCGCCGCCGGGATACATCTCATCCTTTTTCAGAAGACACCAGTTGGTAAGGCTTCCCATTCCGCTTTCATTGCCCACCCATCTTACATCGGGTCCCGCATCGCTGAACATAACTGCATCAGGCTGAAGCTCTCTTACAATCTTATGAGTGTTGGGCCAGTCATAGTATGTTTTGTTGTCGATCCGGCGGGTTTCCCTTGCTCCGCCGTAATAACCGTCACCGCCGTTGGCTCCGTCGAACCATACTTCAAATATCTCACCGTAGTTTGTAAGCAGCTCCCTCAACTGATCCCTGTAATAAACAAGATATTCAGGTGTCCCGTAAACTGCAGAGTTCCTGTCCCAGGGCGAAAGGTAAACACCCATCTTAAGTCCGTACTCGTCACAGGCTTCCCTCAGGTCCTTCAGCACATCACCCTTCCCTTCCTTCCATGGGGAATTCTTTACCGAGTGTTCGGTAAAGGCTGAAGGCCAGAGGCAGAAACCGTCGTGATGCTTGGCTGTTATGATGATTCCCTTCATACCGGCCTCGCTGGCAGTTTTCGCCCACTGGCGGCAGTCGAGGGCTGAAGGGTTGAACACCGCTTCCTTCTCGTCGCCATAGCCCCATTCCTTGTCGGTAAAGGTATTGACCGTGAAATGAACGAACATGTAATATTCAAGTTCATGCCATGCAAGCTGCCTTTCGGAAGGCAGCGGTCCGAATGGTTCCGGAGGACCCGTTTGTGAGCAGGAACTCAGAACCGCTGCCACGGCAGCAATTATCAATATTCTGATCTTCATATACAGTTAAAAGTTACAATTAAAGATCCTTTATTCTGATATTCCTGAACTTGACCACGGACCCGTGTCCAAGGAACCCGATATGGCCTGTGGTATTCTTCAGTCCCGGATGATCTCTTTTATCCATTGTGCCGTTATCGCGGGCATCAGCAATATCGCCGTCGACTATTACCGTTCCGTTAAGGGTAATCTTGATTTTTGTTCCCTTTACATATACTTCCTGGTAGTTCCACTCCCCGACAGGATTAAGGAATCCCCTTCTGGCAGGGATCACTCCGTATACTGAACCGTGGTACTGGTAAGGTTCAAGCTTTGCATATACATCGGCATCATTGTCAAGAATCTGCAGTTCCATTCCCACGTAAGCTGCATCGCCCTCGAGAGGGGTTCTTATTCCGAGTCCGTTATTTGCTGCCGGTGTAAGAAGGAATTCAAACCTGAAGATAAAATCGGAAAATTCCCCGGCGGTATACAGATTTCCTCCGCTTCCGCTTTCCGGTTTGATAACTATCGTTCCATCCTCCACGACATACGATTCCTTGTTTCCAACCCAGTTATTGAGGTTTCTGCCGTTAAAGAGGGAAACGAAGCCTTCCGATTTCTCTTCCGGCGTAAGATTATATTCCTTGTCGCTGATCTCCCTTATATAAATATCCCTGAATGCCAGGTCGGTGCCGTGTGCCTGAAGTTCTATGCTTCCTTTCGGGAATATGGGGCTTTTCCTGTCCCAGTAGTTTTCCATTGTCACATCATCGACCACCAGTTCGCCGTTAAGCCACACTGATACCTTTTCTCCCACCATAATTATTCTGAAGGTGTTCCAGTCTCCCACGGGATTATCGGCCACCTTCAGCGGTTTTGAAGGATGAACCTGGTTGTTGTAGAGGCCTCCCGAACCCACCTGTGCTCCGACATCGGTTCTGGAGGTATCCCATATCTGTACCTGCGGGGTTCCCCTCAGATAGATACCGCTGTCGCCGTCCTTTGTTATCTTCCAGTCGACAATCATTTCGAAGTCGCCGTATTCCTTAACCGAGCAGAGGTTGTTTCCCTTTCCGTTGAACCAGATGCAGCCATCCTTAACGCTCCAGTTGGCTGCTACCAGAAGGTTGGCCTCTTCCTGTCTCCTCTCAAGGTCGACTCTTCTCATTTTTGCCCTGACGACAGGATTTTCAACAAGTCCCTGCCATCCCGTAAGGTCCTTGCCGTTGAACATCGATATGAATCCCTCATCAGCAGGCATGGAAGCCAGGTATTTTATTACCATTTCCTTATTGTATTCGCTTTCCGGACCCGCCAGTTTCTGTGCTGCCTTTCCAAGTATCTCCCTTACAAGAGTGCCGTACATACCCGCTGACGATTCTGCCGACGGGAGGGCAATATGCATGGCTGCTGAAGCAGCTGCAGCTGAAGTCTCGGGATCATCGAGGAAAGTCCCGGCCAGGAATAATGCCTGATAGGTTTTCAGGCTGCCCAGCTGGGTGATTATTTCATTTTTCCGTTCAGCGCTGAGGGCATACGGAAGTATCTTTCGATAGAGCAGAAGTTTCTGTTCATCAGTGACGGGAGCCGTTCTGACCTGCCTGATGTAGCCCCTGAATGCAGGATCTTCAAAAGTTTTGTTCCTGGAAGCCACTATTTCGTAAAGGGCAGATGAAGCCGTGTAATCGCTCCATGATGTAAGAGTCTTGAAGCAGACATCCCTCATTTCGGCATTTCCCTGTTCAAATTCCCTGAGAACCAGATCCAGAGCTACCTTTCCTCCTGTAGTTGCCAAAACGGGTATCAGTCTTTCCCTGGCCGCATTGTTCTGAAGTGCTTCGAGAATGACATCCGAACGTCTGGCGGGATCATCTGACCTGCCTGCAGCTGCCGCGAGGGCTGACTGCAGATCGGCAATTGCGGCTTTATCCTGAACAGATGACAGCAGATTGATAAGATCCTTCTGATCAGCTGGTCCTGCAAGACTGGCCAGGGCCTTTATGGCAGCATTACGAACCGGTTCGTCGGGTGATGAAGCAAAAGGAAGCACTTCCCTGAAATACTCATTTCCCTTGTTCCACGCCATTAGTTCGATAGCTGTTATTTTCGCGATTGAGGAAGCATCCTTCAAAACGGGTTTCAGGAGGGCGATCTCCTTATCTCCGGATACGGACATCAGAGCTGATTTAACAGCTTCCTGGTCGGTTTGTCCGGTTGCATTCTTCATATATTCTATCAGTTCCGGAACGGCAGCCTTTCCCTGTAAAGAGGTGATAGCAGCCGCGGCTTCTGCCCTTACCCTGTAATCAGTATCATTCAGGGCGATCGAGATTACCGGAAGTGCCGTCTTGTTGCCGCTGCGGCCCAGCATCCAGATAATTTCAGGACGCGCATCGGCTTTTGCTTTTGGGTAATATGCTATCCAGGCATTGATTATTTCTTGTCCCGGAATTGCAAGAGATGCTTCATAGGCAGCAAACCTGTAGTTCTTGTCGGAGTATTCGGAAGCCTTTTTCAGGACATTGAATGCATCGAATCCATGGAAGCGTGCATAAATCGACAGAGCCTGTGCCTTGTAGTGGACATTCAGTTTCTTATTGCATTTGGCCATCACCAGCTTGCAGATCTTGTTCATGGTTTTGAGATCGCCTCTGTTTCCCATGTTAAGCGCGTAATTAAGCAGTGATGCCGTGGCTCCGCTGACTTCCCACATGTAAAGCACCGATTTAGCTTCTCTCATTAGTACGGGAAGAGCTGCCGGACTTTCGCTGGCTGCAAGTGCATTCAGTGCCGACGAGCGGGTATTCACATTGATGTCGGAAGCCCAGCTTATGTATTCGTTCACGGCAATCTTTGACTTCTTCGAAGCAAGGGCGTTCATCACGGCTGCAGCACAGGGAAGCTTCCTGTTTCTGAGGGCTTCAGCAAGAGCCACCTCAGCTTTTGCTCCTCCGGCAGCCTGAATTGCTGCAAGGGCGGGATAACACATCTCCTTGTCGACAAGATAGCTCTTAAGGGCTTCAATTGTGGCATCACCTCCCACAGTCTGGAGCTGTTTCATAAAGAAGTCCTTCACTCCGTTATCCTTTTGCGAAACAGCATAGCTGATGCAAATCTTTTCCCACGAAGCTTTTTCCGTTTCCTTTCCCTTCTGTGAAAGGAATCTTGAAAGGCTTTCAATTGCAAACCGTGCCCGGGTGTCGTCGCCCGCTCCGGCAGGAATTATCTGGTCGCATATCAGTTTGAAACCTTCGTCGCCCAGGTTAAGCATTTCACCCATGAGCTGATCGGTATAAGCCAGGTTGTTTGCAGGGAAGGCGGCCAGCAGATCCGCGACCCTGGTCTGCAAAGTCCTTCTGTCCTGGGAATAAGAGCTTCCCGATACAAGCAGAAGAGTTAAGCAAGCAAGTATTGTAGTTTTTATTTTCATCCGTGTATAATTTTATTTTAATGGTATGATCAGATGGAATCCGTTTGTTCCGACAAGTGATTATCAGAAAGCGGGTTTCATATCACAACCTGGTTATATTTTCCATTCGCCTCTCATTGGTGGGTTAATAAGCCTGTTGGCGCCGTCGTCATCTATAAACTGCTGGGCGACGGGGTCGAACTTAAGGTTACGTCCCAGTCTCAGCGCGATAATTCCCAGGTTGACCACCGTGCATGATCTGTGGCCGTTCGATTCGTTGAGGGCAAACTTTTTCCTGGTTATCACTGACTCGGAGAATGTGGTTATCTGAGGTTCAGGATCAGGAAGCGAGTCGATGAGTTTCTGCATATCTTTTATATCCGATCTGAAGCCCTTGAAAACTTTTCCGTGCGGGCCCTCGATATAAGCGGCATCCTTGTCGCGGTTTTCACCGTCGAGTATGATCTTGCATCCGTCGGCATAGGTATAGGTAATTCTTCTCCATGAGCCTACTGCATCATAATGCTGCTGCGGAGCATCTATCTCTACTGATACGGGACTGGTGTCATCTTTTCCGAGGAAGTACTGTATCGGGTCGATGTAATGCTGTCCCATGTCGCCAAGACCTCCGCCGTCGTAATCCCAGTAACCGCGGAACTTGGAATGGACCCTTTCCGCGTTATAAGGTTTGTATGGAGCCGGGCCGAGCCAGAAATCATAGTCCAGTTCCGGCGGAACAGGTTCCGGCTTCAGGTTGTGCAGTCCGCTCCAGTAGAATTTCCAGTCGAAGCCGGTGATGCCGCTTACGGTAACCTTCAGAGGCCATCCCAGAACACCGCTGTCGACAAGTTTTTTAAGAGGTTTCACCGTGGTGTTCAGTCCATAGAACTGATCCTTGAATCTGAACCAGGTGTTAAGGCGAAACATTCTTTCCGCCTTATTAACAGCCTCAACAACTTTTATACCTTCACCGATGGTTCTTGTCATTGGCTTCTCACACCATATATCCTTTCCTGCTTCCGCTGCCATCTTTGCCATTATACCGTGCCAGTGAGGGGGTGTCGCGATATGTACAACATCGATGTCGGGCCGGGCAAGTAATTCCCGGAAATCGCTGTATCCCGACACCTTTCCGCCGGCCAGGGCTACAGCCTGATCGAGATGCGTCTTATCGACATCGCATACGGCCAGAAGGCGGGTTCCCTCGTACCCGAAATGCCCCCTCCCCATGCCGCCGACACCGATTATCCCTTTTGTCAGCTGGCTGCTGGGTGCAGTGTATCCCTGTCCCCCAAGGACGTGGCGGGGAACAATCGTTAAAGCAAACGCGGCGGCTGTGGTTTTCCTAAGGAAATCACGCCTGCCCAGATTCTCCTTTTTCATAGTCTCTCTTCTATTTCGTAAAATTTATAAAATCATAATTTTTTCAGGCAATATACAGAAACAGCCCAAAGGTACACCATACATGCAATAAGTATTGTCATTCCCAGGGCAATATTGCTGATATCGCTTACCCATCCCACCAGCAGGGGAATAACTGCTCCTCCCGATATTGCCATCATTACAAGTCCGGATATCTCATTGCTCTTGTCGGGATGTCGTCCGATCACTATTGAAAAGACAAGGGGCCAAATATTTGCAACTGCCAGACCGATAAGGAACACTAGCACCCAGGCTAACGCCGCTGATTTTACAAGAACGATTGCCGTAAGGCAGATGATTCCCAGTACCGATGTCCACATGAAGAACCTGCCCGATGAGATCCTGGTCAGCAGGATTGCACCTGCAAAGGTCCCGAGCATACGTCCGAAGAAGTATAAACTGCGCCCCGATTCAGCTGCAGTCTGGTCTATCCCGAAGCGCTTGATAAGAAACTGTCCGGAATTGGAGTTGAAGCCGACATCGACTCCTACTACCAGGAAGATCGAGAGCACCATCATCAGCACAAAGCTGTTTCCCAGAAGCCTGAATGAAGAAGCAAAGGTGGCTTTGCTTCCTTCTGTCACCGTCTCTTCAATCTTTGCCGTACCAAGCCATAGCACCGCCAGTATCGATACCACACCGAAAACGAGGAAAATAATTTTCCAGTCGCCGAACCGGGCCGCGAAGAATGCAGCCAGCGGGGCTCCTATCATTGATCCGATAGCCTTGATGAACTGGGAAAAGCTCAGGAAGCTCGAAGCCCTGTTTCCTGGCACAACATCTACCAGAAGAGGGTTTGCCGATACCTGCACAATTGTATTTCCTATTCCGAGCAGGGCAAAACCGGTCAGAACCATGGGGAAGGTATAAAAGAAGAAAGGAACAAGCAGTCCCAGGGCTGTCACGCCCATACCAATGTTGAGCATGTTCTTCTTTCCCAGTCTCGACTGCATTACGCCCACGGGAACAGAAAGTACGAAGAACCAGAGGAAAGCTGCTGAAGGAATGAGCTGTGCAACGGTGGCGCTCAGGTTCATATCCTTGCTAACTCGGTCGACGCCGATGCCCACAAGATCGACGAAGCTCATTACAAAAAAGGCCATCAGGACCGGACTTATCCTGGAGATGTTGATTTTATCGTTTGACATGGCAGAAGGGGTTTAAGTTAAAAGTAGAAAGTTAAAAGTAGAAAGAACGGCACGCGGCTAGCGGTTCGGGATTGATAGTTCGAAGTTCGGGGTTCAAGGTTCAAAGTTAAGTGTGTTAATAGTTTAAAATTGAATTATAGCAGTTTAGCGTTTAGCGTTTAGCGTTTAGGGTTTAGGGTTCAGCGTTTAGTGTTTAGCGTAGTCAATTGCCTTCATTGTATGAGACCTGCAAGACTTGCAAGACCTGCAAGACCTGCAAGACCTGTCTCTGCTCCCTGTGCCCTGTGCCCTGCGCCCTGTGCCATTTGCTCATTGTTAATTGTTAATTGCTCATTGCTAATTGCTCATTGCTAATTGCTTACATAAGCGGGAGCGCGTGTTGAATATCCTTCCAGAATTGTTCATTCATAAGGTACGCGGCTCCGAGGAATGCTGCATCTTCTTTCAATTCGGAAAGTGCTATTTTGCAGTCGCAGTTCTCTTTTCTGAGGCTGTTTTCGAAAATATCGCCGAAAAGGTGATAGGCGTTGGAGATATTACCTCCTACTACCACTATCTCAGCTCCGAATTTCTTCAGCCATGGGGCAAGGAAGACTCCCAGGTTATTGCCGAATTCAGAGAACAGCTCATATACCACCGGATCGGAATCTGCCAGTTCGGCAAATTCCTTCACCCCGCTCAGTTCCTTGCCTGTCAGTTTTTTATATTTGCCTACGAACCAGCGTGTTGAAAAATAATCATCAGCAATGTTGTCGCCGTAAGGAAGATGATAGACACATCCAAGTTTAGGCACTTCGGGACCGTCGACTATAGGTATTTTGTCGGCTATGAAAGCGGAGCCTAAACCGGTTCCCAGAGTCACTGCCATTGATCGCCGGTAAGCTGAGGCTTTTCCAACAAGGGCTTCACCCACGGCAAAAACCGAGACATCGTTCATAAACCGTATAGGGAAGTCTTCGGGCTGGCTGAGCCGGGCTGAAAGAGCTTCCCTGACGTTGCAGCCGTACAGCTTCTCATACTTGGCCACGCCTTTGATATAGCTGATACCTTTCACATAATCGAAAGGTCCCGGCATTCCAAAGCCGATACCCTTCAATCTTCCTCCTTCCGGTATCTTCTCAACCACGTGGGAAATGGTTTCAGCCCATATTCCGATAATAACATCCGATTCCGCTTTATTGTCCACGGGATTGTCAATCCGCGTCGCATCAATTATTTCAAGCGTTTCAAGGTCGACTGCAGCGCAGCTGATATGGCTGCCTCCAATGTCGACACCGATGGCATAATTGTGTTGCATCATAATATATGAACAAATGAAAAAACAGATCGCTGAAAATATTGAATTTTGTCGTTAATGCAAAAAGATGAGTTTAAAAATATAATTTCGCATTGTAAAATTCACAGTCCATGCCAAAAATCACCAGGGAAGATGCCCTTCTGTATCACAGCAGGGGGCGCCACGGAAAAGTGGAGGTAATACCGACAAAACCTTACTGCACACAAAATGATCTGAGTCTGGCCTATACACCCGGAGTGGCATATCCATGCCTTGAGATTGAAAAGAATCCGGATGAAGCCTACAACTACACTGCCAAAGGGAATCTGGTGGCAGTGATCACGAACGGAACGGCTGTTCTTGGACTGGGAGATATCGGTGCCCTGGCCGGCAAACCGGTCATGGAGGGTAAAGGGCTTCTTTTCAAGGTGTTTGCAGATATTGACGTATTCGACATCGAGATAGATGAGAAGGACCCCGATAAGCTGGTTGAAATCTGCGCGAAAATAGCGCCTACCTTCGGCGGAATAAATCTTGAAGACATAAAGGCTCCTGAGTGTTTTGAGGTAGAGGAGAAGCTTAAGGCTATGGTCAATATTCCGGTCTTTCATGATGATCAGCATGGCACCGCCATAATATCAGGAGCCGGGCTTCTGAATGCTCTCGAGCTCTCGGGCAAGAAGATTGAGGATCTGAAGCTGGTTGTCTGTGGTGCCGGTGCCGCGGCTATTTCCTGTACAAGGCTCTACACCAGGCTTGGAGTCAGGAAAGAAAATATTGTTATGGCCGACAGCAGGGGAGTGATCAACAGTAAGAGAAAGGATCTCAACAAATACAAGCAGGAATTCATTACCGGCAGGAATATCGATACTCTGGCCGAAGCAGTAAAGGGAGCCGATCTGTTCCTTGGTCTTTCGACAGCCGGTACACTTACAAAGGAGATGCTCGCGACGATGGCCGACCATCCGCTTGTTTTCGCGATGGCGAATCCCGATCCTGAAATAAGCTGGGAAGATGCCATGTCGGTAAGGGATGACCTTATTTTTGCCACGGGCAGGTCGGATTATCCCAACCAGATCAACAATGTACTCGGCTTTCCCTATATATTCAGGGGAGCCCTTGACGTAAGGGCTTCCGGCATCAACGAAGAAATGAAACTTGCTGCCTCGAAGGCGCTTGCCGCTCTTGCCAGAGAGCCCGTTCCCGATGTTGTTCTCAAAGCCTACAAACTTGAATCCCTTTCATTCGGGAAGGAATACATCATACCAAAACCGCTTGATCCGAGGCTCATTTCGTGTGTGGCAAGCTGTGTGGCCAGGGCAGCAATGGATACGGGAGTGGCCCGCAGACCTATAACCGACTGGGAAGCATACAGGGAATGCCTCAACAGCAGGCTGAGCACTCATATAAAGAAAGTAGGCGAATTGGGTGAATTCTAAAGGACTGATTTGATCTTATCCCTCTCAGCCTTCTGCACAGCCATCTTGCGCTCGTACATGGAAGCAACGAAACCGGAGATCTCGTCGACAGGGAATGATTTCCTGTTAATGGTAACATCGAACAGGTTGTCGATGTTCCTTTGCTTTTTATTCAGGAAAGTCCTGATAAGCTCTTCCCTTTTCAAATCTGTTTCGATAATATACTTCTGAGCAGTTTCCTTATCCATCTCCTTCTTCCTCATCACATTTTCCATCCTCCAATCAAACGGCGCCACGAGTCGTACGTGAAAGGAGTCCCTGATCCCTTGCGATATTGAAACCCCTCCCCTTCCAACCAGGACAACATAACCTTCCTTGCAAATCGAAAGGACCACATCCTTTATTGCCTTTTTAACTCTCAGGTCGCTGACAAACCCTCCTGAAAAAGCCATTATCATTTCAGACAGGTTCGAAAGCTTGATACCCGTGTAATAGCTCTCGACACGCTGGGTATCGATATTAAGCTCCTTCGCGATTGAATAAATAATATCCTTGTCGACCCATTTCCATTTTGTCGTTTTATGAATGGAATTAAGCTTTTCGACAATACCGGCGGCTGTTTCGCGGGCATCGCATCCCGTCTGACGGGATACCGTGATCACGGGACCATCTTCGGACGCAGAGCCGCTAAGCACTGATTGCCTGTATCTTTCATCAAAATAATCAAAGAATTTTTTCATATGGCCTCGGCTTTTAATTTGTGTAATAATGTATGAAAAAAAACTGACATCCGGAACCTTAAATGAGTATTATGATAAAAATTATCAGGCTGTTTCATATCTGCCGGCAAGCTGCACTTAATTCATATTTTTTATCATATCTTTACTTAATTGGAAAAACGACATCACACACCTAATAAAACGCCATTACTATGACATCTATCTTTTCAAAGCCGGAACTGGTTTGGTTTATCATCGGACTTGTATTGTTTCTGCTGGAGCTGGTCCTTCCCGGATTTGTAATCTTCTTCTTCGGAGTGGGAGCATGGGTCACCGCGCTTCTCTGCCTGATAGCCAACCCGGGCATAAACCTTCAGGCGATAGTTTTTGCAGTCACCTCCATCCTTTCCCTGGTACTTCTCAGGAAAATGATACAAAGGCGCTTCTTCTACAGCAAGGATGAATTATCGAAGGACGTGGAAGATGAATTCACGGGGAGGGAAGCGGTTGCAACCATGGATTTCAAACCCGGACATACAGGGAAGGTCGAATTCAAGGGAACCACATGGAAGGCTGAATCGACGGAATCCATTGTAAAAGGGCAAACCGTCATTATCAAGTCAAAGGAGAATTTTAAACTGTTTATTGAACCAAAAAAATAGAAAAATGACGCAACTAATTACACTGTCAGCAGCAAATCCCAGTACCACAATCATTCTTATAGGGATTGTCTTACTAACCTTCATCCTTATTTCGTCGATGGTGAAGGTTGTTCCGCAGAGAACTGCAATAATCGTTGAAAGACTCGGAAAGTACAGAACAACCTTCAGTGCAGGTTTCCAGATACTTATACCATTTATCGACAAGATAAGGTACAGGCATACTCTGAAGGAACAGGCAATAGATGTTGCATCTCAGACTTGTATAACACGCGACAATATTGCAATTGAGGTCGACGGCATTCTCTACCTCCAGGTCCTTGATCCTAAGAAAGCCTCCTACGGTATTGACAACTACCGCTTTGCTTCGATTCAGATAGCACAGACAACCATGAGGAGCGTTATCGGCAAGCTCGAACTCGACCGTACATTCGAGGAACGAGAATCGATAAATGCCACTATTGTTGATGCAGTCGACAAGGCAAGTGAACCATGGGGCGTTAAGGTAACCCGTTATGAGGTAAAGAATATTATACCTCCCCAGAGCATCAAGGATGCCATGGAGAAGCAGATGAGGGCTGAAAGGGAGAAGAGGGCAATCATTGCCGAATCGGAAGGAACAAGGCAGGCCAAGATAAATGTTGCCGACGGCGACAAGCAGGAGTTCATTCTCAGGTCGGAAGGAGAAAAACAGAAGAGGATCAATGAAGCGGCCGGACGTGCTTCCGAAATTGAGCAGGTGGCAAATGCAACAGCTAACGGTCTGAGAGCCATTGCAACAGCAATATCGGAAGAAAATGGCTTAAATGCCGTGAACCTCCGGGTAGCTGAACAGTACCTGAATGGTTTTGCAAACCTTGCAAAACAAAACAATACCATTATACTTCCTTCAAATCTTACTGACATCGCCGGTATTGTTGCCACGGCAACATCAATGTTCAACGAGGTGAAGGATAAGAAGAAATAAGTTGTCCTGAATACCTTTCAGTGTGTTATGCTGACTCATGTTCGGTCCGGAGGATGATCTCATTCTGAAGATCCTCTCCCAGATCGTTGAAGTAGTCGCTGTATCCTGCCACCCTGACTATCAGATCCCTGTATAGTTCGGGATGCTTCTGTGCATCGCGAAGTGTTTCGGCATTTACCACATTGAACTGAATGTGATGGCCGTCGAGACTGAAATAGCTTCTGATCAGTGAGGTAAGGCAATTGTAGCTGTTCTCATCGTCGAAGAAGGAAGGCGAGAATTTCTGATTCAGAAGAGTGCCTCCCGTACGCAGATGATCGATCTTTGAAGCCGATCTGATCACCGAGGTCGGTCCGTTGCTGTCGACGCCCTGACTTGGGGAAATGCCTTCCGAAAGCGGAGTGAAAGCTTTCCTTCCGTCGGCTGTGGCGCCTGTAACGCTTCCGAAATAAACATGCGATGTAGTGGGAAGCATATTGATCCTGTGCACGCCGCCCCTTGAGCATGGACGTCCGTTGACCGCGTCATAATAGATCTCAAACACTGTAACTGCCTGCTGATCGGCATAATCATCGTCATTGCCGTATTTTGGCGTATTGTAGATCAGATCGTATCTCAACTGATCACAGCCTTCAAAGTCAGCTTCCATTGCTTTCAGCAATTCATCCCATGTGATGTTTTTCCTGTCATACACATTATACCTTATTGATGTAAGGATGTCGGTAATCGATCCAAGGCCCACACCCTGAATATAGGTGGTATTGTACCTCGCGCCTCCCCCGTTATAGTCCTTCCCATTGGCGATGCAATCCTCAACCAGAAGCGAAAGAAACGGAACAGGCAGCCATCGTGCAAAGGTTTTCTCAATCACGTTATTTCCTCTTATCTTGATATCGGCAAAATATCTTACCTGTATCCTGAAAGCATCAATCAGTTCATCAAAAGTTTTAAAATCCCTTGCCTGTCCTGTTTCGGGACCAAGCTGAACACCTGTCCTTTTGTCGAACCCGTTGTTAAGCGTAAGCTCAAGTATCTTTGTCAGGTTGAAGTAGCCTGTAAGCCAGTAGGCCTCTGTACCGAAAGCACCAGTTTCCACACATCCGGAAGCCCCTCCGTCGCGGGCATCCACGATGCTTTTCCCCTGCCTCAGCATTTCCTGGATGATTGCATCGGTATTGAAGCATGAAGGCTGTCCGAATCCGGTTTTTATTATATCGAGAGCCTTGTGAATGAATCTGTCGGGGCTTTTCCTGCTTATCTGGACCATGGAACTGGGCTGAAGGATTCTCATTTCCCTTATCACATCGAGAAGAATGTAACTCATTTCATTGACTGCATCCGATCCGTCGGGTTTCACTCCTCCGAGATTTATAAGGCAGAAATCTGTGTAAGTATTGCTCTCACTGGCTGTGACACCAATTTTGGGAGGCGAAGGATGATTATTGAATTTCACCCAGAAGCAGCCCAGCAGATCAAACAGCTGCTCATCGGTCAGAGTTCCGGCCTCCATTTCCTTTTTCCATACCGGGAACAGGTGCTGGTCGAGCCTTCCGGGATTGAATGAATCCCAGGGATTCAGTTCAGTGATCACTCCAAGATGGATAAACCAGTAATGCTGAAGCATCTCATGAACTGTTTCCGGGGCATGTGCAGGCACCTTTCTGCATATTGCGGCCATGGCAATCAGTTCATTCTTTCTTTTGGGATCAGTCTCAGCCGAAGCCAGCCTTTCAAGTTCATCGGCATGTCGTCCTGCATACATTATTATAGCGTCGCAGGCTATGTCCATGGCCTTAAGTTCCTCTGACTTGTCGAATGCCTCGAAATCATTATAGTAATCAAGTTTTTCAAGGCTTTCCCTGATTTCTTCCTTCAGCTTCAGAAAACCTGTCCGGAACATCTTTCCCCCAAGTACAGTATGTCCCGGTGCCCGCTGCTCCTGGAATTCCGTGAAAACACCCGCCCTGTAGGCTTTCATCCATTCGTCCGTCATCAGGCTCATGATCCTGTCGCGGTTGCTCTTGCCCTTCCAGTACGGGATTATCTCCTCGCGATATATTCGCTTCACTTCTTCATCAACCTTGAAAAACACCTTCTTCCGGCTGTCGAGGATTTCCAGGTCCTCAACCGAATGAAGGCTTATTTCGGGATAGGTCGGGGTGGCTTTCGGTTCAGGACCGCGTTCGCCGACAATAAGTTCCCCCCGGTTGATGCAGATGGTCTTGTGCCTGAGCAGGTATTCAAATGCCCTTGCGCGGCGGACCGGAGCCGAAAGCTCCCTTGACTCATCGCTTTTGTAAAAGGCGGTTATAAGCTGTGCCCTCTCGGCGCTTATCCTTTCCACCGCGTTGATACTCTGTTCTCTCAGTCTCTTTACCCTGTCTGTAAGTATCATAATTTCAATTTTGTTAATTACTTTTCTATTGTTCAACCCCTTACTTTCACTTTAAAACCGCCTGCTTCAAAGAAGTCCTTCAACTCGTTCATCCTCTGGGGTGAAGGAGGAGTTGTGTCATTCATTCTATAGTTCATCCCAAATTTGCCGTATTTATTCATCCCTATCCTGTGGAAAGGAAGAAGGTTTATCCCGACAGGCTTATCCCGGTTCAGGCTGCTCAGCAGGTCGCGCATTGATTTTAAAGTCATTTCATCATCGTTTTTCCCCGGGATAACGGGTATGCGGACAATAACGTTCTTTCCACTGTCGCATATCATCCTGAGGTTTTCAATTATCCTGTCGTTTGAAACACCCGTGTATTCAACATGAAGCTTATCGTCGGTATGTTTCAGGTCGAAAAGGAAGATATCGGTATAGGGCATTATTGTCATGAAGCTTTCCGCGGAAGAATAACCCGATGTATCCACGGCGGTGTTATAGCCATGTTCACGGCAGGCCTTTAAGGCTTCGAGCAGGAACTCATGCTGCATCATGGGTTCGCCTCCCGAAAAAGTCACCCCTCCTCCCGACTGCTCCATGAAAATCCGTTCCCGGTCAAGGATCTCAAGTATTTCTGATGTCGAATAATATCTGCCCACCATTTCCCTGCTGTTGAATTCCTTCTCTCCCACTTTCCGTGTCTGAACAACAGTCTGTGGCTCGGGTGATATCCCTTCGGGATTATGGCACCACAAGCATGAAAGGGGACAGCCCTTCATGAAGAAAGTCACCCTTATCCCCGGGCCATCATGGACCGAATACCGTTTAACATTGAAAATCAATCCCTTCATATAGATAACAATAAAAACAGGAAGAGGAGAAAAAACTGACCGGAAGCAACCGGCCGGCAGATGTACCTGTTACAGGCTGTAGAACATAAGGCAGTTGTAGAGCCTTCGTCCGAGGCGCTGCATCATGAAGCTGTATTTAAGCTTTGATATCATAAAGCATGAATGTGTTGCAAGTTAGATATTTTTGCCTGTTCCGCAATGACTGAAACAAGGATTTATTGAGTGTTATTGTGATATTCTTGTCTCTCATACGATTTATTAAACAGTTTAGAGATGCAGGCGGAAAATTTTCTGACCGTATAACATTAATATTCCGGACATTAGGCCCGCCTCGGCATGCATTAACAAATGCTTAACATAACATTAACATAAAAATCTGCAACAAAATGCGGGCTTGGGCGTCTATAGGATGTAAACGTTCTTTATTCGGCCGTCCGGCCACATTCTACGATCAGGTTTAGGTTAATGAAGGAAAGATAACTCCCAACTATCTTTCCTTTTTTTTTACTGTCTGGTGAAGGGCGCAGGGTGGAAGAACGGCGAGCGGCTTGCGGCACGCGGCCAAAGGGCACAGGGCGCAGGGCGCAGAGCACAGGGCACAGGGCACAGGGCGCAGAGCGCCACCGTTCTGCAGTACTTCATCACCTGGAAAGGCCGTTATATATTTACTATTAATCCGAAAATAATTGATGGATTAATGACTTAATTTGCATAACTTTATATCGGATTCAGGTTAATTGAAATAGTTGTAGTATTGTAAACACATCAATAAAATGAAAGAAGAAATAAAGGGATTCATATTATGGCCGGTATGTATCACGGTATTCTTTCTTGTTTCAATTACAGCTTGTAAAAGAGAGCAAATGCCATTAGCTGAAGTCGAGATTACCGGGATACTTATTATCACTCCTGTTTCAGCGCTGGTAAGGGGAAAGGTTGTTTCAGCGATGGGATACGAACTGATAGAAAAAGGTATATGCTGGAGCAAATCTCCATCGCCCACGATAAATGATAATAAGATTTCTGCATACCTTAATCCTTACCTGACACCCTTTGAGATCATTATTAACCACCTGACACCCGAGACTCGATATTATGTACGAGCCTATGCAAGCAGCGCGGCGGGTACCGCGTACGGGGAAGAGTTATCCTTTGTTACGCCATTTGATCTCTCGGGAGAGCAAGGTAGCGTTACGGATATAGATGGGAATGTTTATTCAACTATCGGTATCGGGACCCAGGTATGGATGGCTGAAAACCTCAAAACAACAAGCTTTAACGATGGCGCTTCCATACCGGAGGTAAGTGCAAACGATGCCTGGTGTACCACATGGACACCGGCCTGCTGCTGGTACGA